>Ga0265325_10001671_pt1 | contig 15398 bp, 14 predicted proteins | sample 41420metaG_FD_202090 | JGI IMG/M metagenome (GOLD analysis project Ga0265325, IMG submission 202090) | Rhizosphere microbial communities from Carex aquatilis grown in University of Washington, Seatle, WA, United States - 4-14-20 metaG | ecosystem: Host-associated > Plants > Roots > Rhizosphere...
CCAGCAGGTTGCCCTTCAGCTGCTGCTGGCCGTCGATCATGTTGATGCCGCCGCCCAGCTGCACGCCGTCGAACTTCTTGCGGGTGATGAAGTTGATGACGCCGGCAATGGCTTCCGAGCCATAGGTGGAGGAGGAGCCGTCGGCCAGCACCTCGACGCGCTCGATCATGTTGACCGGCACGATATTGGGATCGACCACGGGATGGTTGGTGTCGCCGGCCGGGGCGCGATGGCTGTCGATCAGGACCAGGGTGGCGTTGGAAAGGCTGGAGCCCAGCTGATGGATGGTGGGCTGGTAATAGGAAGTGTGGTTCTCGCCCTGCCCGGCCGATCCCATGCCGGTGATGGCCGGGACATTTACCAGGAGTTCGGACACCGTTTGTGCGCCGGTCGCCTTGATGTCTTCGGAAGTGACCGAAATCAGGTTGGCGCCGACCGGGGCGACGCCGCGGATGCTGGTGCCGGTAACCACCACGGTTTCATCCGGGGCAGTCTGGTTTTGCTGCGCCAGGGCCGCGGTGGCGACCAAGGCGGCTGTCGAACAGCCAAGCAGCAGGCGATAGGACAAAGTGTGCATGAAACCTCCCCTGGCCCCGTTCGCGGCGGGCCTGTGTTCTTTCTTCGTTTCCTAGTGCATGTGCGAACGAATGCCGTCTTCCTGGAACTGCGATCCCTTGCCGGGATTCTCAAACCGACGATATGCCAATGGCCTTATCCCAGAAACTGAATTAAAGTGATTGTCGCTATCTGGAATCCAGATAGGAGCGGCAAAGACAAAATAGCCGCCGGCTTAGGGGAGGAATCGATGGACGCCAGGGATCTCAAAGTATTCGAGGCGGTGGCGCGGCATGCCGGCATGAACCGCGCCGCGCTGGAGCTCAACACGGTGCAATCCAATGTCACCACCCGCATCCGCATTTTGGAAAGCGAACTCGGCACGCCGTTGTTCGAGCGTCACACCAAGGGCATGAAGCTGACCCCCGCCGGGGCGCGGCTCTTGCCGCACGCCTTCGAAGTGCGCACCGCGCTGGAGAATGCCCGCCGCGCCGTGATGGATGACGGCACCCCGCGCGGGCCGCTCAACATCGGCTCGCGCAAATCCACCGCGGCGCTGCACCTGACCGGGATCGTGTCGTCCTATATCGCGACCTATCCGCAGGTCGATGTCTCGGTGCGGATCGAGACTTCCTCGGTGCTGCTCGACATGGTGCTGGAGCGCAAGCTGGAAGGCGCCTTCGTGGCCGGGCCGGTCGAGCATCCCGACCTGGCGGGCGAAGTGATTTTCGATGAGGAACTGGTGGTGCTGTCGGGGCCGGAGATCACCGATCTTTCCGCCATCGATCCGGTGCGCACCAAGATGATCGTGCTGGGCAAGGGCAGCTTCTATCACCAGCATCTGGAATCGATCCTGGCCCAGCGCGGCCTCAAGGGCCTGCGGCTGCTGGAGCTGGGTACGCTGGAAGTGATCATGGGCTGTGTCGGCGCCGGGCTGGGGGTGACCTTGCTGCCCAAGGGCGTGGTCGGGCCCCTGCAGCGCGAGGGCAAGGTGCGCACCCATGACGTCGCCGGCCAGGACTGCCGGGTGCAGACCCTGTTCGTGCGCCGCCGCGACGGCTTCGTCTCCAGCGCCTTGTCGGCCTTTCTCGACAATTCGCGCGCCTATGCCGGCAATCCCACGATCAACTAGTCTTCGCGCGCGACGTCGAACGCTTCCGCCGGCGCGCCCCGCCGGGCAATCTCCGTCATGCGCCGGTAGGCCTTTTCCAGATGGCGCGCGAGACGGGCGCTGTCGAACAGGGGCGCGGTGAGCCGCCCGCGCGCCAGCCGGTCGCGATATTGCTTCAACAGGGCGGGATCGCGCGCCAGCGTCAGCGCCAGCGATTCATACTCTTCCGCCGTGTCGGCGATGAGTTCGGGCAATCCCGCCGCCGCCAGCAGGCTGGCCCCGACCCGGGCGGCGAAGCCGGCGCCGCGCCGTGTGACAAGCGGCAGTCCCGCCCATAGCGCGTCGCTCCCGGTGGTATGGGCGTTGTAAGGCAGGGTATCGAGAAACAGGTCTGCCAGGCGGTGGCGGGCGAGATGGGCGGGCAGCGGGACGCGCCGGGCGAATACCAGCCGCGCCGGATCGACGCCGCGGGCGGCGGCTTCGGCCTTCAGATTGGCGCTGGCCGCCTCATTGTCCTCAAGCAGCCACAGCACGCTGCCGGGCAGCTGCGCCAGCAGCCGCATCCAGATGTCGAACACCGGCGCGGCGATCTTCCAGCCGCCGTTGAAGCAGCAGAAGACGAAGCCGCTTTCGGGCAATCCCGCCTCGGCCCGGCTCGGCGTCTCCGCCGCGATGGCGCGCCGGGAATCGTTGGGCTGGTAGCTGTCCGGCAGGTGCACGATCTTCTCGTCATAGAATGGCTGCTGGCTGCGCGGCAGCACCATGGCGTCGGCGATCACATAATCGACAAAGGGCGCGGCCATGGTGCCGGGATAGCCGAGCCAGTGCGCCTGCACCGGCGCCGGACGGAACGCGAGGATTTCCGGCCGTGCATCGCGGGTATAGCCCTTGAGGTCGATGAGGACATCCACCTCCATCCCGCGCAACAGCCGCGCCACCTCTTCGTCGCTCCTGGCCGCGGCATCGATGAAAGTGTCGAAGCCGCGCAGCAGCCGCGCCCGCATTTCGCTCTTGTCGTCGGGACCATAGGAGACGCCGATCACTTCGAAGGCATCGCGGTCGTGGCGCTCGAACAGTTCGGCGACCAGATAGGCGGTGGCATGGGCATGCAAATCGCCCGACAGATAGGCGATGCGGAGCCTGTCATGGACATAGACCTCGCCTTTCCACAGGGGCTGCGGCAGCCGCGGCAGTTTCTCGCCCAGGGCGCGGGCGGCGGCGCGATGCTGCATCGCCGGATCGTCGCTGTAGCCCAGCACAAGCAGCGGCGGCAGCACCGCCTTGGCGTCCCGCTGCATCTGCCGCCCAAGCGTGTCGACGCGTTCCCAGTCGCACAAGGACAGCGCCGCATTGGCGATGCCGCCCAGCGCGTAGCGATGCCCGGGATCGCGCTCCAGCAGCCGCTCGAAATCGGCCAGCGCCTCTCGCGGCCGATTGAGATCCTGGCAGGTGAAGCCCCGGAAATAGAGCGCGCCTTCATGGCCCGGATCGGCCGCCAGGGCTTTGGTGAAACTGGCGAGTGCCTCTTCCAGCCGCGCCTGCGAGCGCAGCGCCACGCCGCGATTGGTCCAGGCATCGAGATGGGCGCTATCCAGCGCCAGCGCGCGTTCGAAACTGGCGATGGCTTCGGGCGCGCGGTGCATCTCGAACAGGATCGCGCCGCGATTGTTCCAGGCGTCCGGGGAATTGGCGCCGAGCGCCAGGGCGCGTTCCACGCTGGCAAGCGCCTCCACCGGCCGCTTCAGTTCCCGCAAGGTGGTGCTGCGGTTGTTCCAGGCGATGGCAAGGTCCGGCCGCAGCGCAAGGGCGCGGTCGAAACTCGCCAGCGATTCGTCATGGCGGCCCAGGATTCGCAAGGCATTGGCCCGGTTGTTCCAGGCCTGGGCATGGGCCGGCGCCGCCGCGACCGCCGCATCGAAGCTTGCCAGCGCCTGCGCGGTGCGCTTCAGCGCCAGCAGCGCGTTGCCGCGATTGTTCCAACTGTCGGGGGTGGGCGCGAGGGCGATTGCACGGTCATAGCTTTCCAGCGCGTCGCCGGGCCGGCCCAGCGCCTCCAGCATCACCCCGCGATTGGCATGGGCGTCGGCCGAAGCGGGATCGGCCTGGAGCGCAAGCTCGATCCAGGCCAGGCCTTCGGTGCTGCGACGCTGCTGATGACAGGCAAGACCCAGCAGATGCAGCGCGGTAAAGTTGCCCGGTTCCGCCGCAAGCACCTGCCGGTACAGCCGTTCGGCTTCGGCGAGCTGGCTTTTCTGGTGCAGGCCGATCGCCCGGTCGAGATGTACACTCATGACATGCCCCGCTGGCGGACCACGATCTCATGCTGCGATAGCCCGCTCACGAAATCAGATACCCCGCTGCATGGTTGAACAAATTCCCGCCGATTGCCCGCCTGGGTAATACCGTATAATTTGCCGCCTGAAGAGCTTCGGCCATCGCACCGGGCGACAAAACGAACAGAGAGACCGTCATGACACAGCATATTTCGCGCCGCACCGTGCTTGCGACCACCGGCGCAGTGGCGATGATGCCCGAGCTGGCCTTCGCCGCCGATCCGATGATCCCGCCAGCCACCATCGCCGCACGCGAGGGCGCGCCGATCATCCCCAAGAAGGTCAACAAGCTGTTCAACAATTCTCCGACCATCAAGGAACCGAACGACATGCAGTTCGCCGCCGACGGCAAACTGTGGCTGCTGGACCAGGTCGATCCCAACAAGGTGTTCACCGTCGATCCCGCGGACGGAAAGATTCTCTCCCAATTCACCACCGAATGCATCCATGGCAGCGGCATCACCATCGGCGACGGCGCGCTGTGGCTGACCTCGACCAAGGCGCTGTCCGGTCCGCCCGTCACCATGAAGGTGGATATGAAGACGGGCGCCACCATCAAGAAATGGGAAACTCCCGGCTGGGGCGTCTATGGCGTCTATGCCAGCAACGCCGCCGAGATTCAGGCGCGCAGCAAGCTGCCGCTCGCCTCGGGCGGGCATGGCGTCAAATGGACCGGCAACGGCCAGTACTGGATGGCGGTGCCGGCCTCGGGAAAGCTTTATCTGATGAATGCCGAGGACAACACCATCGCCCGCACCATCCAGGCCCCCACGGTGCGCACCCACGGCATCGCGCTGGACCCGGACGGCGAGCATCTGTGGTGCGTCGGCAGCGACGAGATGGAAATCTACAAGCTGCAGAAATCCGACGGCAAGATCGTCGCCAAGATCAAGCTGGAGAAGGGCACCGATCCCTCGCTGCACGGGTTGGACATGAAGGACGGCGTCTTGTGGTATTGCGACGCCAACAAGGGCTGGATCTGCAACCTGACCTGACCGCGTCCGAATTAAGCATCGAAACGCCCGCGAGCCCGGCTTGCGGGCGTTTTCATTTGGTGGGAGCCTTTCCTCAAAGACCGGGGAGGCAATCATGATCATCAACCGCCGCACTGCATTGTCAGGCATGCTGGGCAGCGCCGTCGCGCTGTGGACGCCGCCATCGGCCTTTGCGCTGGGACTGCCCGCCGACAAGATCAGGCGCATCCGCTATTACAGGACGCCGACCGACGCCGCCGGCCGGCCCAACATCCATCAACCCACCTTCAACCAGTCCACCAACATCGTCGTCATCGAGACCGCCAGCGGGCTCACCGGCGTCGGCGAAGGCGGCGAGCCCTCCACCATGGAGCAATGCGCGGGTCTCCTGATCGGCGAAGACCCGTTCCGCATCGAGCATCTGTGGCAGGTGATGGAACGGGGCTATTTCTATCCTTCCGGCCGCGAGAAGACCCACTCGCTGGGGGCGCTGGACGTGGCGCTGTGGGACCTCAAGGGCAAGGCGCTGGGCGCGCCGGTTTGGCAGCTTCTGGGCGGCAGGAGCCGCGACCATGTCGAATGCTATGCCACCGCCTATCCGACCCCGCCCGGCGGCACCCTGGAAGACGCGGCACGCGCCTGCATCGCGGAGGGCTTCCGCGCCTATCGCTATTCCCCGCCCACGCCCGAAGTGTGGGACCGTTTCGAGATGGTGCAGAAGACGGTCGAGAACTGCGCGCTCATCCGCAAGGGCGCCGGCAAGGACGGCGCCTGGGCGGTGGATTTCCATGGCGAGATGGACCCGGAGGACGCCATCACCCTGGCGACCCAGCTGGAGCCGCTGCATCCCTTCTTCTGCGAGGACCTCATCCGCGGCGAGAATATCGACATCTATAAGGTGATCCGTCCGCGGCTGCGGGTGCCGGTGGCGGTGGGCGAGATTTATGGCGTGAAGTGGGAAATCGCCCCCCTGATCGAGCAGAATCTGATCGACTTCGCCCGCTGCACCGTCCCCAATGTCGGCGGCATCACCGAATATATGAAGATCGCGGCGCTGGCCGAGACCCATTATTGCGGGCTGATCCCCCACTTCACCGGCCCGATCGGCGAAACCGCCCTGGTGCATTGCCTGACCGCGACCTCGGTGATCGCACTGATGGAGATGACCGGCGCCGGCCGCCAGCCCTGGCCCTATCTGCCCCAGGCCTATGATTTTCATAACGGCAAGCTTTGGCCCAACCAGCGCCCGGGCCTGGGCGTGACCCTGGATACATCCAAGCTGCAGATGGTCGGCGACTGGACGGAGCATTATGCGCCGATCCAGGTGAACCATCGTCCGGATGGGAGTTATACCAACTGGTGACGTGTTCACTCGCTGTCATCCCGGATGGCGCGCAGCGCCAGTCCGGGACCCGTCGCGCCGAATGCTGAATGGTCCCGGCCCTGCGCATCGCTGACGCGATGCTTGGCCGGGATGACAAGGTTTATTGCGCTGCCTTGAACGCCGCCACGGCGTCGCGGGCGCGTTTGGCGATCTCGTCATCGCTGTAATCGGGCTTGAAGATGTCGGTGCCCAGGCCAAACCCCGCCGCGCCGGCAGCGCGCCATTGCTTCATGTTGCCGGCATTGACCCCCCCCACGGCATAGACCGGCACGGCGGGCGGCAGCACCGCCAACATCGCCTTCAGATGCGAAGGTCCGCCGGTGGTGGCGGGAAACAGCTTGAGATATTTCGCGCCCGCCGCGATGGCGGCGAAGCCTTCGCTGGGGGAGAAAAAGCCGGGCATCACAGTGAGCCCGCGCGCCACGCCCCGCGCGATGACGCCTGCATCGGTATTGGGTGTCACCATCAGCCGGCCGCCCGCGTCCGCCACGCCGTTCACTTCCTCCACTGTCAGTACCGTGCCCGCGCCGGTCAGACAGTCGGGAAATTTCGCCGCCAGCAGCTCGATGCTTTTGAACGGCTCCGGCGAATTGAGCGGCACTTCGATGGCGCGGATGCCCGCCGCCGTCAGCGCCGCCGCCACCCCTTCCACCCGCGCCGGTGTGACGCCGCGCAGGATCGCGACCAGGGGCAATTCCTTCAGCAGCGTATCGGGACTCATGTGAACAGGCTCCGCCAAGCGCTATGGAGACCGGCGCGCGCCGCTGCCTCGCCATCCACCACGGCCACACCATAATCGGCCAGCGCCAGACCATAAAGCGCTGCCAGCGCCGGGGTGCAGATCAAGGTCACCGGCCCCTGAAAATCGAACAGCGCCGCGGCGCCGGCCACGTCCTCGCCAATGATGAGGCCCGACAGATAGGACGAAGCCTGCTCCTTGACGATCTCGCCGGCAAGCTGGCGGCTGCGGGTGCCGAACAGCAGATGCAACAGGCCGGCCTTGCGATGATCGCGCGCCTGCGCCAAGCCCAGCGCGAAAGCAGGATCGCCCGCCCGCGCCTCGCCGCCATCACGGGCCAGCACGCTGTGCCGCACCAGAAGATCGAACAACTCGCCCGACAGCGCGGTCTGGAACTGCATTACCGCGCCCTCTTCCAGCATCACCCATTTGGTGTGGGTGCCGGGAAGGCAGATCAGATGCCGCCCCCGCGCCAGCGAAGCGGACAGCATGAGCGCACCGGCCAGTTGGGTTTCCTCCCCTCGCATCACATCAGGGTTTTGCAGGGGATTGCGGCACATTAGGCCCGGCAGAATTGCGACCTGGCGCCCATCGGCCGTTAAGCGCAGTGCGCCCCGGGCCAAACCATCCAGCCGCGCGGGACAGGAGAGATAGGGCACTTCCTGCCAGCCGATGGTCGAGCCGACCATACCGCACAGGACGCCAGGTAATTTCGCGTCCCACTCCGCTGTTAGTTCGGCGAAGACTTTTTCACAACCGCCCGCCGCCGCGCCGGGGCCTTCCTTGCGCGCCAACACCCCGCCCGCCGCGCTGCACAGGAACAGCCTCAGCCTGCTGGTGCCCCAGTCGCCGCCAATAAAGGAAGGCTCCGCCATGACGGGCTTCTAAAGGGAATTGCGCCGGTGGAACAGGGCATTCAGGCCGTGCCGGGCGCTTCGCGCAATCTGTTCTGTAAGCGGCGGAATGGGTCCCGGACTGGCGCTGGGCGCCATCCGGGATGACAATTTTGGTATGTCCTCAGCGCGTCGCTGTCCGTACCGCGTGCTTGCGCAAATGCCGCATCAGCGCGATTTCGTCCACCCGGGTTTGCGCCCGGCGGCCTTCGATCTCGGCCAGGCGGCGCTGCTGCTGCTCGGCGGCGATCTCCAGGCTCTTCAATTCCTCGAACGCATCGCGCAGGTCGGCCAGCGCCACGGCATGTTCGCGTTCGATGTCCTTCATGCTGTTGCGCAGATTCTCCCGCCGCGCCTCGATCGAGCGCAGGAAGGAGGGAAAGGCCAGCCGGCCGATGTCGGAATCCCCGGCGCGCTGCTTTTCGCGCGTCACATTGTCGTCCAGATCGGTGAGCTTGTTTTCCAGATCCTGCCGCATCGCCTCGATGGCGCCGATGCGGCGCCTCATCTCATCGACGCGGAAACGTTTAAGCCGCAGCAGGCTGTCGGTCCGGTTCATCACGCTCTCCCTTCGACGCCGCCCATGATGGTGGACAGCGCGTCATAGCCCTCGCTCAACGTCGCCCGCTCGTCCTTTCTCTGCGCGAGAAAGGCTTCGAGCAGCGGGTAAAGCTTAACTGCGTGGTCTACTTCAGGATTCGTGCCAGTCTTGTAGGCGCCCAGCCGGATCAGCTCGGCCATGTCTTCATAGATCGTTAGGGGTATTTTTGCCTGCAAAACCAGGCTTTGTTCCGCCTCGCTGTTGCAGGCGGGCATGGCGCGGCTGAGGCTTTTCAGGACATTGACCGCCGGAAAGCGCCCGCGTTCCGCAATGGCACGATCCAAAATGACATGCCCGTCCAGGATGCCGCGCACCGCATCCGACACCGGCTCGTTGAGATCGTCGCCCTCCACCAGCACGGTGAAGAGGCCGGTGATGGAGCCGCGGCCGCCTTCGCCCGGCCCGGCGCGCTCCAAGAGGCGCGGCAGTTCGGTGAACACGGTCGGGGTGTAGCCCTTGGAGGCCGGCGGCTCGCCCGCCGACAGGCCGATCTCGCGCTGGGCCATGGCAAAGCGGGTCACCGAATCCATCAGCAGCAGCACATTGAGGCCCTGGTCGCGCAACTGCTCGGCCACCGTCATCGCCACATAGGCGGCCTGGCGGCGCACCAGCGGCGCCTCGTCCGAGGTCGCGGCCACCACCACGCTGCGGGCCAGGCCTTCGGGCCCCAGATCGTCCTCGATGAATTCCATCACTTCGCGGCCGCGCTCGCCGACCAGGCCGATGACAATGGCATCGGCATTGGTGTTGCGCGCCAGCATCGCCAGCAGCATCGACTTGCCGACTCCCGAGCCGGAGAAGATGCCCATGCGCTGGCCGGCGCAGCAGGTGGTAAAGGTATTGAGCGCCCGCACGCCCAGATCGAGCTTGGCGCCGATGCGGCCACGGCTGGTGGCTGGCGGCGGCGCGGCCCGCAGGAGATAGGCTTTGCGCCCCTGGGTCAGCGGCCCCTTGCCGTCCAGCGGCGCGGCGAAGGCGTCGATCACCCGGCCGAGCCAGGATCGGGAGGGATAGATTGAAGCCGGCCGGTCGTCGAAATCGGCCCGCGCTCCCAGCGCGATGCCGTCCAGCGAGCCCAGCGGCATCACCAGCGCCCGGCCTTCGCGAAAACCCACCACTTCGCAGGGAATCCGCCGCCCGCCCGGCGCGAACAGGCGCACCTGGCCGCCCAGGCTGACCGCCCCGGCGGCGCCGGTCACTTCCACCGCCAGGCCCTCGATCCGGGCCACCCGGCCAAACCGGGTCAGGGTGGGGACTTTCTCGATTTCGGCAAGCAGCGCCCGCATTCGCCTTCCTCGGAGGCGCTTTTTGCGGCCCCCACCAGGCACCATCTTGCCGACAAGGATTTAAATGGCAGTAAACTTAACAAATCGAATCAAGGCTCTGGCCGGTCCGACCCCGCTTCTTTTCCACCCCTCAAAGGGGGTCAATCAGGATTGAAATGGAACCGGCCGGCGAAAGCTGCTGTTAACCATTTACGCTTACCGTCTGGAAACCGATTAACCGTCAGCCGGTGCGGTGCCGGACACGAGAGACGTAAATTAAAGGGGCCTGACATGCGCGTACTGCTCATAGAAGACGATAGCGCCATGGCGCGGAGCATCGAGCTGATGCTGCGCAGCGAAGGCCTTAACGTCTACACCACCGATCTCGGCGAGGAAGGGATCGATCTGGGTAAGCTTTATGACTACGACATTATCGTCCTCGATCTGCAGTTGCCGGACATGAGCGGTTTCGAAGTGCTCAAGGCCCTGCGCGTCGCCAAGGTGCAGACGCCGGTGCTGATCCTGTCGGGCAACGCGATTGTCGAGGCCAAGGTCAAGGCGCTGGGCTTCGGCGCCGACGACTATATGACCAAGCCGTTCCACAAGGACGAGTTGGTCGCCAGAATCCAGGCAGTGGTGCGCCGCTCCAAGGGCCACAGCCAGTCGGTGATCACCACCGGCAAGCTGACCGTCAATCTCGATGCCAAGACGGTCGAGGTCGATGGCGCCCGCGTGCACCTGACCGGCAAGGAATATCAGATGCTGGAACTGCTTTCCCTGCGCAAGGGCACCACCCTGACCAAGGAAATGTTTCTCAACCATCTTTATGGCGGCATGGACGAGCCGGAGTTGAAGATCATCGACGTCTTCATCTGCAAGCTGCGCAAGAAGCTGGCCGCGGCGACCGATGGCGCCAACTATATCGAAACCGTGTGGGGCCGCGGCTATGTGCTGCGCGATCCCCATGGCGGCGAGGAAGTCCAGGTCGCCTGAGCGCGTACCGGACGGATACATCAAAAAGGCGCCGCGATTGCGGCGCCTTTTTAATGTCGACGCTATTTACGAACCCGCTACTTGGTCGCCCAATATAGCAACCTGCCTGGTGGCGGTGACTTGATGACTTTCACCTCCAGCCCGGCGTTACGGAGGGATTGGCGAAACTTGGAAGCTTTGCGCTCACCCCAAACCGCCAGATATCGTTTACCCCTGCCAAGAAGACTTGGGCCGTAGATGGCACAGCCGCCAAATGCCGCCGACAAACCCGCCGTCTGCTTTAATCCGCCACCGCCATAGACGGCCACGGCAGCTTCAGCCGGCGCTGCTGTAACAACAGTATCGCCTGCGGGCGAAAAATGCGGGTCTCGGAAAACATAAACCGAAATCCGGTTGGCCATGTCCTCTTTTCGCTTTTATTAGCGAAGGTTGCAATCGAGTAGCCTGCCATCCAGCGGTGACCCGATGAGAAGCCGCTCGCCGCTTGCTGCGCCCACCGCGGCGCCGCTGATCTGGCTTCCGTCATTGCCATAAACCTGGTCGGCGGATTGCGGCACGCCGCCGGACAGCGCCACCCGGAAAACCTGCGAGGACGTGCGCGCGCCGGCATCGCGCCCGGCGGCGCGCCAGGAAAACAGATCGGCGTGGGCCCCCACCCACAGATTGTTGCCGTCCAGCGCCAGCCGGTCCGGGCTCGCGGGCAGGTCCAACTGTCCCGCCTCGGTCAAATTGCCGGTGAAAGGCTCGCGGCTCAGCGATATCAAATCCCTCCCGGTCACCCCCGCCGCCAGCAGATGGCCGCCATCCCCCGTCAGCACCAGGCCGCGTGCCCCGGAAAGGCCATTGACCACTTCGCGCAGCGACATGCCGTTGAAATAGACGATGTCGCCGCCCGCCAGCACGCCATAGCCCTGCAGCCAACGCGTCAACCCTGACTTTCCGGTGACGCCGTTGCTGACATAGAAGCTGTTCGGCCCGGCCATCACCACATCCTGGGGATCGGTCAGAAGCCCGCCCTGGATGGTGTTGACCGGCGACAGCGCCCGGGCGCCGTCCTTCTGCGTCACCTCGAAACTGTCGATGGAAAACGTACCGCCGCCCCGATGATTGATCGCCGCCAGGAACAATCCGCCATTGGCGGTGTGGTAAAGGCCGATGCCCCTGGGATGAAAATCCGGCGGCGTCCCCGGCAACCGGGTCAATTTCGCCCGTCCCGCCAGATCGAGCGCATAGATGCCGTCCGCCGGGCCGGGTGCCCGCGCATTCAGCACCGCCAGCAGGGCGAGATGATGGGCGGCATCGATCTCGATATCGGCCACCCCCGCCACCGCGATCGTCTTGCAGCTGCCGGAAAAATTCGTGTCGGCGCCCGAAAACACGCCATTGGCCCGCACCAGCCGCATCACCGCGAACAGCAGCGCCAGCGACAGCAGCACCGCCAGGGTCAGGCTCGCGCGCACGAACGGATTGGGCCGCGTCACGCCGCGCCGCCGGAGAATTGCAGCGACGCGAGCCGGGCATAAAGCCCGCCCTGGGCGACCAGCTGGCCATGACTGCCTTCCGCCACCATCCGCCCCTCGTCCATCACCACGATGCGGGCCAGGCGCTGGATGGTGGCAAGGCGATGGGCAATGACCAGGGTGGTGCGCCCCACCATCAGGTTGGCCAGCGCGGTCTGCACCAGCCGCTCATTTTCCGCATCCAGCGCGCTGGTCGCTTCGTCCAGTAGCAGCAGCGGCGCGTCGCGCAGGATGGCGCGGGCAATCGCCAGCCGCTGGCGCTGGCCGCCCGACAGAGTCACACCGCGCTCACCGACCAGAGTGTCGAAGCCCTGCGGCAGCCGGTCGATGAATTCGCTGGCGGCGGCGGCATCGGCGGCGCGGCGGATGTCCTCCATGCCCGCGCCCTCGCGGCCATAGCCGATATTGGCGGCGATGGTGCCGGAGAAGATCACCGGGTCCTGCGCCACTACAGCGATGTGCCGGCGCAGCTCCACCGGATCGAGTTCGGCGATGTCGATGCCGTCGAAACGGATGGCGCCTTTCTGTGCCGCATAAAAGCGCAGCATCAACTGGAAGACGGTGGATTTTCCCGCGCCCGAGGGGCCGACCAGCGCCACCGCCTCGCCCGCCGCCACCTTCAGCGAAAAACCGTTCAGCGCGGCGGCATCGGGGCGGCTCGGATAGCGGAATTCGACAGTCTCGAAGGACACCGCGCCGGAAGGGCGCGCCGGCAGATGCCTGGGATTGGCGGGAGCGCGGATCACCGGCACTTCATGCAGCAGCTCCATCAACCGCTCGGTGGCGCCGGCGGCGCGCTGCAGATCGCCCCACACTTCCGACAGCGAACCCACCCCGCCCGCCACAATGCCGCCGAAGATGATGAACTGCAGCAGCGTCCCGCCGGTCATGCCGCCGGTGACGACATCCTGGGCGCCGACATAGAGCACACCGGCCAGGGCGGAGAAGAAGGTGAAGATTACCACGGCGGTCTGCGCCGCGCGGGCGCGGGTGCGCCGGATCGCCAGCGCAAAGGACCACTGGATCGTGTCGGCATAGGCGGCGCGCTCATGCGCTTCCTGGGTGAAGGCCTGGACGGTGGAGGCGGCGTTGAGGGTTTCGCCGGCGCGGGCGCTGGTATCGGCCAACGCATCCTGGCTGCTGCGCGACAGCCGGCGCACCCAGCGGCCGAACAGGATCATCGGCACCATGATGCAGAGCACGGCTCCCACGACCATGAGCGAGAGCTTGGGGCTGGTCAGAAACATCAGCGTCAGGCCGCCCGTCAGAGTCACCAGGTTGCGCAGCGCCACCGAGGCCGAGGAACCGACCACCGTCTGGATCAGGGTGGTGTCGGCGGTGAGGCGCGACAGCACTTCGCCGGTGCGGGTGTGTTCGAAGAATTGCGGCGACAGGCCCAGCACATTGTCGAAAACGCCCTTGCGAAGGTCGGCCATCACCCGCTCGCCCAGCCAGGTGACGAAATAGAACCGGGTGGCGCTGGAAACCGCCATCACGCCGGCGGCGGCGATGAAGTAGAGAAAATAGCGGCCCACCTGCCCTGCCTCGCCGGCCGTGAAACCGTGGTCCAGCAGGCCGCGCGCCACGAACGGCAGGGTGAGAGTGGCGGTGGACGAAACGATCAGGGCCAGAATTGCCAGGGCAATCCGGCCCCGATAGGGCCGCAGGAACGGCAGGACGGCCCGCAGGGGCGCCAGCGACCGGCTTTTGGGCCGACCCGACGCGACCCGGGCGGTTTCCTTGGAAAAATCGGTCTGGTCGCGGGCCAAGGCGGTCAATCGTCAGAGGGTCAGGCTGTATATAGGCAGGAACGGCCCAAAGGAACCGAGGCTTGCCCGTCGGCTATTGCCTTATTAAGGCCCGCTCGGCTAAAAGCCCGGCCTCGCGGGCCCCGTCGGAAATGGGCGCCCGGCACGGAAAGGTACGCGTCATGAAAAAGGGCATCCATCCCGACTATCACTTCGTCGACGTTCAGTTGAACGACGGCACGACCTATCGGACGCGCACCACCTATGGGACCGCCGGCCAGAAGGTGACCCTGGACATCGACCCCAGCACCCATCCGGCCTGGACCGGCGGCCAGCAGCAATTGATGGACCGCGGCGGTAGGCTGACGCGCTTCAACAAGAAGTTTGCCGGGTTCGTGAAGGGCTGAGTGCAGACAGATTTTCGAAAAGGCGGTCCGGCAGCGGGCCGCTTTTTTGTTGGCTATTCGCCCCCGAATGCCTGTTCCAGGCGGGAGAGATGGGCGCGCGCGCCGGGCGCCTGGGCCGCGTCCTTGTCGAACAGCACATCGTCCAGCCGTGCAATGCGCCGGTAGAGGCTGTCGCTGCGCCGCAGCAGGTCGCGCAGCACCACCGGCAGCAATTCGATGCCTTCGGCGCTCTGGCCCAGGCAGATTTCCTTGGAGCCCAGGCGGTAACGCTCGCTGGAAGCGGCCTCCGCCTCCATCTCGCCGTCGCGCACCGCCCGCTGCACCAGGAGCCAGCTTGCCGTCTGCATCAGGCGGGTGGTGACGCGCATGCTTTCGCCGGCATAGAGCATCGCCGCCTTGCGCGGCAATTCGCGCGCTTCCTGGCGGCCGGCGCCGTCGAGATAGCGGGCGGTCTCCTCGACCAGCGCCATGCCTTCGTCGAAGGTGCGATCGAACAGCGCCGACGCCGTGAAGGCGCGCTGTGTCAGGTCCTCCGCGATCTCGTTTTCGTTTCTGAGCATGCCGCTCCCCGATGCTGAAAACACGCTAGCAAGCTCTGTCGCCGGCGCAAAGCGGAAGTGTTGGTAAACCGTCACAAATCCGCCTGCCGCGGCAGACGGGCCACTCACCCTCTTGTGCATATTAACATTGATGCCCGATGCCGGAAGCCTCAGCGCTTGAAGAATGTCTCCGCCGCCGAACGTGTTGCATTGCGGGCCTTGATCGCCTCGCGCAGCCGCGCGATCTCCTCCTCCAGCCGGGCGATGCGCTTCTCGAGTTCGTGCGCGGAAAGCGCCGAAATATCCTCGCCCAGCACGATGTCGGGCAGTTTCTTG
>Ga0265325_10001674_pt1 | contig 15377 bp, 8 predicted proteins | sample 41420metaG_FD_202090 | JGI IMG/M metagenome (GOLD analysis project Ga0265325, IMG submission 202090) | Rhizosphere microbial communities from Carex aquatilis grown in University of Washington, Seatle, WA, United States - 4-14-20 metaG | ecosystem: Host-associated > Plants > Roots > Rhizosphere >...
GATCATGTTGACGTTGCCGTCATCGGCGCTGGCGTCGTGCGCGACAAACCTCGCCCCCATACTAACGCCCGACCGGCCGGTCTTCATCAATCCAGGCCATACCGGCGGCGGGATGCATTTCGTCGCCGCCTTACGCGCCGCCGGCTACAACAAACCGGTGCAGACCTGCGAAACGGTGACGCTGACGCACATGTGCCGAATGGTCGATGCGACGACCGTCAATGTCTTCAGCTACGGCGAAAACCTGTCCTTTGCGGCCTTTCCAGGCCACAACGCCAAGCATCTTTCCGAGCTGCTTCATCCGGTGTTCCCGCACATCGTTGCCGGGTCGAACGTCTTCGAAACCGCATTTATGAACATCAACGCCACATTCCATCCGGCCGGAATGCTGATGAACACCGGCTGGATTGAACACACCGGCGGAAATTTTTTGTTCTATCGCGAAGGGATGTCGGCGAGCGTCGCGCGCGTCGCCGAAGCGGTAGACCGCGAGCGCATGGCAATCGCCAAAGGGTTGGGAATTCCGACCCTAAGCTTTCTCGAAGTCTTTCATCGCGTTGGGCTTACCTCGAAAGAGGGCTTGAATAGTGGCTCAATCCGCGCTGCCTGTCTCGCCAGTGTTCCGAACACGACGGTCAAATCGCCGGCGGCGCTGGCGCACCGTTATATCTACGAGGATGTTGGCTACGGCCTCGTACCGATGGTGGAGCTGGCGCGTCTTGCCGGCGTTGCAGCGCCCGTTATGGATGCCCTAATCACCATTGCCACCACGGCTCTAGGCGAGGATTTGCGCAAGAGCGGGCTCACTCTCGAAAAAATGGGCATTGCCGGCAAGAAGCCTTCAGAGCTGTCGCGCTTCGCGGAGCTCGGGACGTGAACGCATGAAACGGATCGGCGTCGACACCGGCGGGACCTTCACCGACAGCGTGCTGTGGGATGACGAAACTGGAGTCGTCGCCAGTACCAAAGTGTCGTCCGACAAGGCCGATCCGTCCCGCGCGGTCATGGCGGCGGTCCGCAAGCTCGGTCCCGGCACGAATGTTGACGTGGGCGCTTTGATCCACGGCACCACCGTGGCGACCAATGCGGTGTTGGAACGTTCCGGATCGCGCATTGCCATGCTTTGCACGGAGGGTTTTCGCGACATCCTCGAGATGGGCCGGCTGCGGCGACCGCCGGAGCAGATTTACGATTTGCGTTCCGCGCCGCCTCCGCCACTGGCGCAGCGACGCGACCGGCTCGAGGCGCGCGGAAGACTAGATCATCTCGGGCACGAGATTGAGCCTCTCGACGAGCAATCCGTCCGTGACGCGGCCGGTTTGTTTGCTCAGCGCGGCATTAACAGTATTGCAGTGTGTTTTCTGCATTCCTACGCCAATCCCTCACACGAACGCCGTGCCCGCGAAATTCTAATCGAGGAAATGCCGCACGCATTGGTCTCGATTTCGTCCGACGTCGTGCCCGAATTCCGCGAATATGAACGCTCGGCGACGACGGCCCTCAACGCTTATCTGGCGCCAATCGTCGGCGGCTACTTGCGGCGTCTGCAGGACGCTTCGTCAACCTGGAATCAGAGATCCGGGTTGTGGGTGATGCAATCGAACGGCGGCGTTACGTCGGCGGGGCGAGCGGCCCAACTGCCCGTCACGCTGCTGCTGTCGGGCCCAAGCGGCGGCGTTGTCGCGGGCCGGCACATTATGGAGCAGGTTGGGCTCGATAGCGCGATCACCATGGACATGGGCGGCACCAGCTACGATGTGTGCCTACTGCCGAACCGTACCATCCCGATGTCGCACGAACGGCAGGTCCTGGAAATGCCGGTAAAAACGCCATCAATCGACATTCTGACAATCGGGGCCGGCGGCGGCAGCATCGGATGGGTTGACGGAGCCGGGCAATTTCGTGTCGGGCCCCGCAGCGCCGGCGCTTTCCCTGGCCCAGCTTGCTACGGCCGGGGTGGCGAAGAGGCCACTGTCACTGACGCCAATCTGGTCCTCGGCGCATTTGGCGCAGCGCAGTCGCTTGGCGGTGAAGTCAACCTCGACGCCGATCTTGCCCACCTTGCTTGCGAGCGACTCGGCAGGAAGCTTGGAATGAGCGCCTTCGAAGCCGCTTGGGGGATTCGTCAGATCGCCAATGCGGCGATGGCCGGAGCCACCCGAGCGGTATCGATCGGGCGCGGCCACGACCCCCGCGACTTCTCGCTGATTACATTCGGCGGTGCCGGGCCCATGCACGGCGTTGATATCGCCGGCGAGCTGGATATTCCGACCATCGTCGTCCCGGCCGTCCCCGGCTGCCTGTCGGCGATGGGCCTCGTGGTTAGCGACGTGGTGCACAACTACGTAGCAACACATGTCGCGGTCGTTACCGATGAACTGGAATCCGCGCTGAATGAACAGCTGATGCGACTGGCCGCGATGGCCGATGTCCAACTCAGCGACGAGAAAATCGATCGGCGCTTCCGCGACACATTTCAGTCTCTCGACCTGCGCTATTTGGGCCAGCAGTGGACAATCAATGTACCGGTCGACGCCAACACAGCTGGCTGGCTGCGCGCCGCGATTGCCACTTTCCACATTCAACACCATCGGACGTATGGTTTCAGTGCGCCGGAAGAACCGGTCGGCGTAACGAATATTAGGCTGCGTGCGGTAGGGCGCTTCAACCGGACTAATGGTCACCAGCCGCAGAGCCGGACAGCTGCGGCCAAATCGCCCGCACCGAGCGCTACGCGTACCGTTTATTTCGGACGCCATGCTGACGATCGTCTCGAGGTGCCGGTTTATACGCGCGACGTCTTACTGTCCGGCTCATCATTCATCGGGCCGGCGGTGGTCGAGCAGAGTGATTCGACCTTGCTCATTCCGCCTAAGAGCACCGTACGGTCGGACCCTTACGCCAATCTGATAATTCAGAGGAACGCGGCATGAATGGCCAACCGCTTGACGCAATCTCAACCGCAGTTATCGCCGCGGGAATGACCAACGCTGTCGCCGAGATGAAGTCGGTCGTCTGCCTGACCGCCTACTCAAATTTGTGGCGCGAGGCCGGCGACCTATCGTGCGGCTTGATGTCCGCAACGGGAGACCTCGTCGTCCAGGGCATGGGGGACATTCCGATCCATTTGGCTTCAATGCCAATGACGCTCGAGGGTTGCCTCAAACGTATTCCGGCATCAACGCTCAAGCCCGGCGACGTCCTGCTCCAGAACGATCCCTATCAAGGCAACAACCACCTGCCCGACTTCATGATGTCGAAGCCGATCTTTTTCGACGGCCGCATCATCGGCTACTCCGCCGTGCGCGGGCATTTCGTGGACGTCGGCGGCGGCGGACCCGGTAGTTATTCGACGACGATGCCGGATATCTATGCGGAAGGCCTACGGATTCCACCGGTTCTGATCTACAAGGAAGGCGTCATCAACCAAGACATCGTCGATATCCTTCAGGTCAACACCCGCAATTCACGCGAACGGCTTGGGGATCTGCGGTCGGAATATGCCGGCTGTGTCACAGCGGAACGTCGGCTAATTGCGCTTTGCGAGAAGTACGGATCTGAAGCGGTCGAAACGACGATGCGGCAAATCGTCGACGCCAGCGAGCGATTAACGCGCCAGGCGATACGTCAGATTCCGGACGGCGTCTATCGGTTCGAGGACCACTGTGACAGCGACGGTATCACCGACGAACCGATCAAAATCGCTGTCAAGATCACTGTAGCGGCTGACAACATTGAGGTCGATTTCGCCGGATCGTCGCCTCAAGTGCGCGGTGGCATGAATGCGGCGCTGGCGACGACGATTTCTGCGACCTGCTACGCGGTCAAATGCTTGACCGATCCGGAGAACCCGCCGAACTCCGGATCATATCGGCCGATCAAGGTAATTGCTCCGCTCGGCACGGTACTCAATCCGATGGCTCCGGCGGCCGTGGTCGCAGGCAATCACGAAACCGCCGCCCGGATCGCAGACGCGATCATCGGTGCCTTGGCGCAGGTTCTGCCGCACCGAGTTTGCGCCGCCGGCAGTGGCAGCTCAGGTGTGCTGTCACTCGGCATTCGCGCGACCTCCGACGGAGCCGTACATGAGATGCTGATGGTCGAAACGCACGGTGCCGGCCAGGGCGGAAACGCCAACGGCGACGGTGCCGATACGCGGCGCACCGGGGTCGGCAATACGGGCAATACCCCGTGCGAAGTGCTCGAAAGCAGCTATCCGATTCATATCCTGCGCTACGAAATATCCCAGGACGGCGGCGGCGCGGGCCGCACGCGCGGCGGCAACGGCATCAGGCGCGAATTGCTACTCGAGCACGACGCGACAGTAACGATCACCGCCGAGCGTGCCAAGTTCGGGCCTTACGGGCTTTTTGGCGGCCTGGCGGCGCCTACCGCGAAGTATTGGCTCAAATTGCCAGATGGTACGCTGCGCGTGCTGCCGTCAAAGACGGCGCCGATGTTTCTACCGAAGGGCACTGTGATCGGCATCCAGGCCGCCGGCGGCGGTGGCTATGGGCCGCCGCGCGAGCGCTCAATCGACGCGATCCAGGAAGACGTCGACGACGGCTATATCAGCACCGATGCGGCCAAGGAGTTGTACGGCGTCACGTTGACACGCCACCACGATCGCACGGAAGGAGGCTGGGTCGTCACGGGACGATAGAACGCGAGTGTCACGGCTAGGTAGTTGAGACCGCGAATGCAAGGATACGATTTACGGCAAGCGCAATGTCCGTTGATCGTCGAAGCCTGTTGCGCAAAAGTATTAGCAATCTAACCCGGCAACGGAGGTTTCCATGCCAGTTTGTATCGTTCACTTGTTCGAAGGCCGTACGGTTGATCAGAAACGCAAGCTCGTTCGCGCCATCACCGACGCAATGGTCGAGCATGCAGGCTGCATGATCGACGGTCTGCACGTCGGCATCCAAGAATACACCCTAGAGAATTGGGCACGCCGCGGCATTCTCGGTCCTGACCGCAAAGACCTGCCACCCGAACAAACGGCCGCCTACATGCCAAAGGGCGCGAAGAAAAAGAAACGGAAATAGCCGACGGTCGATGCGGTGCTCTGGCGCACGTTTAAATTGCTCCCGCTGCAATCACGACTTTCGTCCGTAGCCCGGCGTATCAAAGGATATTGAACCATGCCATCTAAAGTCAAAAGCGTCATGCACCTTCTCCTCCAGGTCAGCGATCTCAAGCGCACTGAAGATTTTTACGTCAATGTGCTTGGCTTCTCCGTTCGCGACAGGCAACCGTTCCGGGACAATCGGCAACTGCTCGTCACCAATCAGGGGCTTGGCATTACCACCGGCGGTCCGGGCGACGGCAAGCAGGTCGAGCACATCGCCTTTGAGGTGGACGACCTGGCTGCCACTGCGGAGCACGTCAAGCGCAATGGCGCCAAGGTCCTATTTGATGTCGCGCCGAACTCGTACGGAAAATCGATGTACGTTGCCGATCCGGACGGCAACAAGATCGAGCTGATCGAAACCCCAAAGAAGTAAGGTTTTCGAAGCGCAGACGGCCGCGACATCGCCCAACTGGTGATGTCGCGGGCCGCACCTTCAAGATTCAGCGATGATTTTCTCCAGCCGCCGCGCGATGCCGGCCCATTGGCTGGCGCCGGCGGTAACCGGCGCACGGTTACCTAGACCGCGTGCCCAGACCGCGGTGATGCCGAGGGCTTTTGCGGAGTCAAAGTCAACGGTGCCGGGGGTAGCGGCAATGTCGATGACAACGACATGTTGCGGCAAACGCTTCAGAATCGGTTCCGTAACAATTAGCGAAGAGGCACAGGACACGATCATGTCCAATTCCGATGCACGGGCACCCAACGTATCGAGCGGCACCGCCTCGACGCCCATTGCTTGCGCAGCGGCGCGTTGAATTGGATTGCGAGCAAAAACCGTCACCCGAGCGCCGAGCAAGTGCAGCGTGCGGGTCAGCAAAGCGCCGATCGTCCCCTGCCCGAGCACGGCGATAGCCGCACGGTTGATCGTGATCTCGGTGTTCTTGATCAGCGCCTCGAGAATACCTTCGACGATAGTCGGGCCGCGGCCATACATCAGTTCGAGATCAGAGTTGTATTCGTGTAGGGTGACCGAGCGTGCCTTCGCTGATTTGATCAGGAACTCGTCAGGCAAGCCAACAATAATATGACCGCGCGGTGCCAAAAGGCCTAACAGCTTCTCGTCGGGATAGATCTTCTCCTTGGCGGCGAGGGCATAGACCGCGCCGTCTTTATGAGAAGCTGGAATCGGAAACAGCACGAAGCGGACACCCTTCAGGGTTGATTCTGCGTCCGGCATCAGCTCGACTCCGGCAATGCCGCGATCCGGCCAGGGAAACCCGTAGGCGCGCACCTTGGCGCCCGAAGCCGCGGCAAGCCGCGCTATCTCCTGCTCGCGCCTATCGCCGCCGAGTACCGCGATCGTGTTGCCGCTGAAATCCGGCGAGCGTCCAGTGTTTGACGTTGGCATGTCTAAAATCCGTTCAAATTGATTGAATGCATTGGCCGGCCTGCGTCCAAAAGCCTAGCATCGGCGGCCTAAAGCCTCAAGCACGCGGTATCAATGATCACAGCCCCAGCGATGTTGGCCAAATTGTCCGTTCGAAAGAACTCAATTATCGGAAAAGATTCCGTGCTCGAGCAGCGGCTCGAAGGCCATCGCAACATCCTTCTCGATTGCTTTGCGCGCGGCGACCGGATCGCGAGCCTCGAATGCTTTAATTGCCTCAGCATGCCGCTGGAGATTCCAAAGCTGCCGTCGCGACATCAGCGTAAGATAAAGGAAAGGCCCTGCTTGCAGCCACAGAATCGCGATCAGCGATCTCAAGATCGCCATGTCGCTCATGTCGTAAATCGCAAAATGAAATTTCTGATTGTTGAGCAGAACCGAGGTCAGATCGCCCTCAGCTTGGCCCCGTTTTATCGACGCATTGATTTGCTTCAGACGCTTGGCCACCTTTGCCGCCGCCAGCCGACACGCATTCTCGGCAGCCATACCCTCGAGCAGCTGACGTAATTTCCAAAGCTCGGTAAAGCGCTCGCGACTCATCGGCGGCACAATCACCGAACGGTTTGGCAGCAACCTGAGCGCACCTTCGGCGATCAGGCGGCCCACTGCCTGCCTGACCGGCATGGCACTGGTGCCAAGCCGCATGATGAGCTGACGCAACGTGACTGGCTCGCCGGGGCGGAATACGCCGCTCATCAACGCTTGATGAAGCTCTTGATAGACCCTCATATACAGGGAGTTGTTATCAACCCGTACCAGTCGCCGCCGATAATCAACATCTTGCGCCTTAACCACTCCGCTCGTGGCCGCTTTCCGGATCACAGACTTCGTCACCTGCTTTTCTTTAGCTTTCATAGCTCTGCAGCTCCGGATTCTGGTCGGAAGGCTCGGTGGCAATACATTAAATCGCTATTTGTATCAATCTAACGAGAAAGACCGGCCGCGTTGAATGTTCAACAGGTTGGTTCGCAACTTTCTCGCAGATTCACTGAGATTGACGGTGCACCTTGACCCGCGTTGCCATGGTATTCGAGCGCCGTAATTCAGCTCGATCACGCAACTGGTCGGATAGGCTCAGATGCAGACATTCCGTAACCATTCAATATGCGAACAACGCCACCCTTCCGTATGGGTTAGCCATTGCCACCAAAGGCCTCAAAGCAATTCGCTCCAATCCTCACCTGCAGTCAGAGCTCAACATTCGCCGCGGGCAACGGTAAGATCTTTGCCGTTGGCCGCGACCAACGAGGTCCTGGTCAACACGACGACGGTGAACGACCAGAGCACGCTCTCGGTGGCAGGCTTCAGCGATGGCTGCTATGTCATCGCGTGGGCGTCGAACGGCCAGGACGGCTCAGGACTTGGCGTCTATGCGCAAACCTTCAACGACGCCGGCGCCAAAGTGAATGCAGAATTCCTAGTTAACACCACGACGGCCGGCGACCAATCGTAGCCCCCGTCGCCGCGATGGCGCCTGGCAATTTCGTCGCCGCGTGGACTTCGGCTAGCGACGGCTCGTCGACGGGCAGCTCCGCCCAGTGCTTCACGGTGCCGCGGGACGGGCCCTTTTTCGGGTGGGCTTTGTAGCCGATAAAATCCAAACGCCCGGGTGCGGCTTGCTCGCGTCCGAGCATTTTTTGCGCGCCAAAGAAGTTCCACGCTTAACCTTTCGCCACTCAGCGGCCTATCAAGCCAACGTACGATGTGGCATATCTTGCGCACGTCGGGGATGGACTTGGCGCGGATCAGCGTACGAAATGCCATAGGACGGGCGGCTGGCTGCAGCCGCGACTTGGCGCGCTCGCTCTGCGTCCTCGCCGCGTTGGCCGTCGCCGCCGCACCTGCATTTGCCACGCCGCAAAATGTCGACGTGACTCTTACGTCGACGGTCAACCCGACCGTGACTGGACAATCCACGACGCTGACCGCCACGGTCGGTGCGCCAGGCACGCCGCCCGAAGGCACATTCTATCTCTGCGATGACATTGGGGCCGGCTCGTGTGACGCCATCTCCGCGATCGACAGCACCACCGTCAACACGACGGGCGCCGGCAACACCACCGGCATCGGCACTTCGCTCGGCCTTGGCCTCTTTTTTACTTGCGCGGTAACCGACGTCAGCGGCGCTAAATGCTGGGGCCAGAACAATAACGGCCAGCTCGGTAATGGCGGCGGGAGCGACAGTCATGTGCCGATCGACGTCAGTGGATTGAACGGCGTGCGGGCGCTCGCGTCTGGAGCAACGTCGAGCTGTGCGCTGCTCAGCGATGGGACGATCAAGTGCTGGGGCCTCGCGCCGGGTGGCAATGGCGGCGGCAACAGCGGCTATATGGTGGCGGGCAGCACACCGTTCACGCTTGGCGGCGTCAGCAACGCCCGTATGATCGCCGAAGGCGGGCTCGAAACTGATGACGTCGTCTGCGCCGTCACCACCGATGACGCCCTGAAGTGCGCCGGCCTCAACAGTTACATCTCCGCAGAGACCACCACCACGATCGCCGGATTGGAGAGCGGCGTCGGCAGCGTCGCGTTGAGCGACGCGCATGCGTGTGTCGTCATGGTGGACGGCAGCGTCGAATGTTGGGGTGCGCCGGGTACCGGCAGCGATGCCGCGCCCTCGACCACGCCCGCCACCGTCAGCGGCCTCCCTGCTGCCACCACGGCAGTGACCGCCGGCTACGACTTCTCTTGCGCGCTGCTGACAACCGGCGCCGTATGGTGCTGGGGCGATAACGCCGAAGGCGAGCTCGGCAACAATGACAGCACTCACACCACAAGTTCGACGCCGGTCGATACCGGCCTGTCGAATGTGGTGGCGATCACATCGGGTAACTTACATTCATGCGCGCTCATCTCGGACGGCTCGGTGAAATGCTGGGGCTACAATTTCTCGGGCCAGATCGGCGACAACAGCACAACAAACAGGCTTGCCCCGGTCAGCGTCAGCACTCTCTCGGCAGTGAGCGCGATCGCGGCCGGCGGCGACCGCACCTGCGCCATCACCAACACCGGCGTCACCAAATGCTGGGGCGCGAACAGCAACGGTGGAGTCGGCGACAATTCGACGATGGATCGGTATCTGCCGACCGCCGTCAACGGCACGCCGGCGGTCAAGCTTTACGGCCAGGCCACATTCACCAGAGCGTTCGCCACGCTCGGCAGCCATTCGCTGACCGCGCAGTTCGTGCCTGGCAACTCGGCGCTTTTCAACAGTGGCAGCGCGCCGCTGACTCAAACAGTCACCGTGGCCACAACGTCGACTGGAATTTCCCTTGTTGCTGGCAACAATCCAAGCCAGTTCGCAGACAATCTCACATTCAAAGCGACGGTATCGGCCAACTTGCCGGGAAACGGCTTTCCGACGGGCACCGTGGACTTCATGGATGGATCGGACGTGATCGCCACCGGGACACTGTCCGGCGGCGAGGCCACCTGGTCGACCACCGCGCTTGCGCTCGGCACGCACACAATCACTGCTGTTTATGAGAGCGACGGCAATTACGCGACCTCGACCTCGGGATCGATCACGCAAACCGTCAGTACCGCCGCGACCGCGACCGCGCTCGATTCATCCGATTTGTCGCCCATGTTCGGTGAATCCGTCACCTTCACCGCGACGGTGACATCGCCCGCCGGGACGCCGACCGGCGGCGTCTCCTTCAAGGATGGCGGCAGCGAGATCGCCACCAGGACGCTGTCAGGTGGCGTCGCGACATTCGCGACCTCGGCATTGCCGGTCGGTCCGCACACGATCACCGTGGATTACGCCGGCGACGGCACTTACCTGGTGTCGAGCTCAGCCGGCCGGAGTTTCACGGTCAACAAGGGATCGACGACCACCGTGCTGGTGGCCAAGGATGCACAGACGCCGGCCGATACCGTAGGCGCAATCGCCACGGTTGCGCCGGTCGCTCCGTCTGCCGGGACAGCGACCGGATCGGTCGAGTTCTTCATCGACAATGTCAGTATCGGGACCGTTGCGTTGACATCGGGCAAGGCGGCGTTCCGGAGGAAGCTCGCGGCCGGCAGCCATTCGATCGGCGCAACCTATTCAAGTGACCCTAATTTCAGCGCCTCCTCGGCAACGCCGGTGAATGCGTCGAATCTCAATAATAAAGCGGCAACGACAACCACGCTCACCGCTCTGTCGCCCTCGCCGAATTCCTACGGCGGCGCGACGAGCGTCAGGGTGGACGTATCCACCGCGGCGGGTGGGCCGGCGACCGGCAGCGTGATCATCAAGGACGGCGCGAACGTGCTCGGCACTGTCAATCTCGATGCGTTCAATCCCGCCAGCGCCTTTTCAGCGGGAGAAGACGTTACGTGCGTCATCGGCGCTGGCGGCGGCGCTCAATGTTTTGGAAGCAACAAATGGGGCATTCTTGGCGGCGGTTTTTCCAGCGATAATTCGGTTGTCCCAGTCAACGTACTCGGGCTGACGACCGGGGCTCAGTGGATATCAGCCAGCAGCCAGGCGCCCTGCGGCATCACGGCGGGAGGCGGCGTGAAATGTTGGGGACTCAATAATTTCGGAAATATGGGGAATGGCGAGATCGAGACAACCACCCAGGTAAATGACGATTTTGCATATACTCCCGCTGACGTGGTCGGGTTGACCACCGGAGCCAGCGCCGTCGAGGTCTCTGAATACGGGGCATGCGCGTTGACCACCGCTGGTGGCGTCAAATGTTGGGGTCTAAATGAAACTGGAAGACTTGGCACCACCGATGATCCCACGTTCAAAGCGGATACGCCGGTTGACGTCGTCGGTCTTAGCTCCGGCGTGAAAACGCTTGGCCAAACTTGCGTCATCATGACCGCCGGTGGAGTCAAATGCTGGGGCGACAATAGTGTCGGAGAGCTCGGCATCGGCACCGCCGACACCAACGCGCATCTGGCGGCCGATGTGCCGGGACTGAGCGGCGTTGTTGGGCTAACGGCCACTACGGTAGGAGGCTCGGTGTGCGCCCTGATGAATACCGGTGGCGTAAAGTGCTGGGGGCGTAATGATTTTGGTGAACTTGGCACTGGCAGCTCGGATTCCGATCCGCATCCGACGCCGACCGACGTGCCTGGCCTCGCCGATGTGGTTCAAATCTCCGGTAATGTCGCAACCATCTGTGCGCTGACCTCGGGGGGAGCGGTCAAATGCTGGGGCGACAATGCTGAGGGAACGCTCGGCATCGGCACCACCGACAGCGCCCCGCATCCGCCGGTGGACGCTATAGGGCTTGACGAAACGATTGTTGCGATATCCGTGGGTTCGGAGGACGTTTGTGCCCTTACCACCAGCGGCGGCCTGAAGTGTTGGGGGGTGAATTCATCCGGTGAGCTTGGCGTGCCCGTGGGGCCTCCGGATCCAAACTTGGGCTTCGATATCAGGACGACACCGGTCGACGCGGTTATTCCTGCGATCCCGCTGCGCACCACGGTGACATTCAGTTCGAGCGCGCTTGGCGGCGGCAGTCACAATATCACCGCCACCTATAACGGCGACGCCGCACACACCGGCAGCACCTCGGCGGCACTCACCCAGCCGATCAACAACGCGCCGACCACGACGACGGTCGTATCTTCAGCCAACCCGACCGTCACCGGACAAGCTGTGACTTTCACGGCAACCGTCAACGGCAGCGGTGCGCCGGGCGGCACGGTTACATTCAAGGACGGCACGACGATGATCGGCTCGCCGCGGCAAGTCTCAGGCGGGCAAGCGAGTCTGACGATCTCGACGCTGCCGTTCGGGAGCCACAGCATCACCGCGTCCTATAGCGGTGACACGTTCTTCAATGCCAGCAGCACCGCGGCGCCGCTGACGCAGTTCGTCAAAGGCACAACTACACTGACGGCGAGCGCGACGCCCGCGACGGCCAAGCCGGGGCAGGCCGTGACTCTGAAGGCGACGATTGCCGTGACAGCGCCCACCAGCGCGACCCCAACCGGCTCGGTCTCCTTCAAGGAAGGCACAAAAACGATCGGCGCTTCCGCCGTGTCGTCGAAAAATGCGCAGATTTCGACCTCGAGCCTGACACTTGGCACCCACGTCATCACTGCCACCTACGGCGGCGACGGTAACCTCACGGGCAGCGCGACGACGACAACGGCGAAGGTCAGCGCCGCGGCCGGCAGCGAAACACAAGTCAACACCACCACGGCCGGCGCGCAGCAATTGCCGGCGGTGGCGGCGTTGAAGAGCGGTTACGTGATCGCGTGGGCGTCGAGCGGCCAGGACAAATCCGGCTACGGCGTTTACATACAGCGCTATACGAGAGCGGGCGCCACGGCCGGTGGCGAGACTCTGGTCAACACCGACAAGACCGGCGACCAGACCATGCCAGCAGTTGCTGGCTTGAAGAGCGGCAGCTTTGTCGTGGTGTGGCAGTCGGCTGGCGAGGATAAGTCCGGTCTCGGCGTTTACGGCCAGATCTTCACCGCGGCGGGCGCCAAGAGCGGCGTGGAGTTCAAGGTCAACACGACGACCAGCAGCGATCAGTCGCTGCCGTCGGTTGCGCCGCTGAGTTCGGGCGGTTTTGTCGTCGCCTGGACTTCGAAGGCGCAGGACAAGTCCGGCCTCGGCGTCTATGCGCAGCTTTACGACGCCAAGGGCAAAGTCAGCGGCACGGAGTTCAAGGTCAACACCACGACGACGGGCGATCAGTCCAATCCATCAGTGGCCGGTCTCACTGGCGGCGGCTTCGTCGTATCGTGGCAAGGGCCCGATGCCAACGGCCTCGGCATTTATATGCAGCGCTACGACGCGACCGGTAAGGCACAAGGCAAGGAGACGCTCGTCAACAAAACCACGCTCAACGACCAGTCGCTGCCGGCGATCGCGCCGCTCGACAATGGCGGCTACGTCATCGCCTGGCAGTCCGCGTTGCAGGACGGCTCCGGGCTCGGCGTTTATATGCAGCGCTTCACGGCGGCGGGCTCGAAAACCGGCAACGAGGTGCTGGTCAACACCACGACCGCGAACGACCAGAGCACACCGTCGGTCTCGGGCTTCAGCGATGGCGGCTATGTCGTCGCCTGGGCGTCGAAGAACCAGGACGGCTCAGGTCTTGGCGTCTATGCGCAAGCCTTCAACGACGCCGGCGCGAAGGTGAACGCGGAATTCCTAGTCAACACCACGACCTTAGGCGACCAATCGCAACCGGCTGTCGCCGCGATGGCATCGGGCAATTTCGTTGCCGCCTGGACCTCGGCAAATGACGGCAGCGGGCAGGGCATCTACAGCCAGCGCTTCACGGTGCCGGGGACGCATTGATCTTGCGGCGATCGCCGCAAATAACTGCCAAAGGCTGGATGCTGGCCGATCACATACAAGTCACGTTCAGCAATCCATCATTATGCGAATCCACAGCAGTCCCCCGCCGCTTGCGACGCCCAGAAATTGTGGCTAGAATCTAGTAAGTGGTTTAACCGCCCGTTTCTGCGCTTCGGCGCAGCCCCTCTTGCGGGGATATGCAATGCGGTTGTCCTTCAGGTTAAATCACCGCGATTGACGGCCTAAGGCAACGGACAAGCGCATCACTTTCACCTTTACCGGGTGGAACTGGTGCGTTTTTTATTGCCCTGTTCCGCCCGGCTCCCAACAGGAGCTGCCATGTCAAATGTCGATCGCAAGTCTCTTCAGATTAAGGAGCGACCGATATCGTCGCTTAAACCGCATGCGCCCAATGCGCGCACGCATTCGAAAAAGCAGTTGCATCAAATCGCGGCCTCGATCCGTACGTTCGGATTTACTAACCCGGTCCTGATCGACCAGTCGAATACCATCATTGCCGGCCACGGCCGTGTGGCCGCTGCGGGGCTCCTTGGTCTCGATAACGTTCCTACAATTCGGATCGAGCACCTGACCGAGGCGCAGAAGCGCGCCTACGTCATCGCCGACAACAGGCTCGCCGAGAATGCAGGCTGGGATTCGGAAATTCTGGCGATCGAGTTCCAGCATCTATCAACAATCGATCTTGATTTCGATATCGAGATCACTGGGTTCGAAACCGCCGAAATCGATTTGTTGGTCGACGGCGGGAAAAAGCTCGCCCGGGGCACCGCCGATGACCAAATTCCAAGGATCAGCGGGCCTCAGGTCACAATGCTGGGCGATCTTTGGCTGCTCGGCGAACACCGGATCATTTGCGGGGATGCCAGAGATGCTGCTGCCTTCCAATCATTAATGGCGGGAGAGACGGCTCGCCTGGTCTTTACCGACCCGCCATATAACGTCCCGGTCGACGGTCACGTCTGCGGGCTCGGTTCGGTCAAACATCGTGAGTTCGCGATGGCGTCAGGCGAGATGACCAGCGGTGAGTTCGCCGCATTCCTGCATACGATCTTCATGAATGCCGCCGAGGTCACCCACGAAGACATTACCGAGGAAAAGCGCGCGGAAGAGCGGATTGTACACGTAGCGCACCACGATGCACTGACCGGTTTGCCGAACCGAATTCTTTTTGCCGAGCAGCTGGAACAAGCGCTTAGGCGCGTTCAGCGAGGCGAGCAGCTGGCGGTTCTGTACGTCGATCTCGATCATTTAAAGCGGGTCAACGATACGCTCGGACATCCGATCGGTGACAAGCTGCTCAAAGGCATGGCCGACCGTTTGCTTGGCTGCGCCAGAGATATCGATACTGTTGCCCGTCTCAGTGGCGACGAATTCGCTATCATTCAGCCGTCGATTGATGGGCCTTCCGATGCTGCAGCGCTCGCCATCCGCATCCGCGAGGGGATTCGGCAGCCAATCGATCTTGATGGGCATCAAGTTGTGGTAGACGGCAGCATTGGCATATCAATTGCTCCCGATGACGGGATGAAGCTTGAGGAGTTGCTAAAAGCCGCAGACATCGCTCTCTA
>Ga0265325_10001678_pt1 | contig 15369 bp, 9 predicted proteins | sample 41420metaG_FD_202090 | JGI IMG/M metagenome (GOLD analysis project Ga0265325, IMG submission 202090) | Rhizosphere microbial communities from Carex aquatilis grown in University of Washington, Seatle, WA, United States - 4-14-20 metaG | ecosystem: Host-associated > Plants > Roots > Rhizosphere >...
TGCAGCGCCTGTCCGGGACCCAAACCATGATTGCGGAGTGTGCTGCTCATTCCGTTCACCATCTGCTCGAACTTCGGATTCGTGTCGCGCATGTTGGCCGACAAATAATTCTGCCTCACCTGCGTGGTGCGCGTGATGAACGTGCTCACGAGCGCGATCCCCACGCTTCCGCCGATGTTCCGCACGAAGTTCACCATGCTCGATACCTGGTTGTTGTTTTCGCGCCGGATATTCACGTACGAAAGCACATTCGTGGGGATAAAAATGAACGCCAGCCCCATCGTCTGATACACGCGGAGCATCGCGATGGTGCGAAAATCCATGCTCAGCGTAAGGTGCCTGGCCATGTAATACAGCGCCACAGACGTCACCGCGAACCCGAACGACATGAGCCGCCGCGGGTCCACTCGCGACACCAGCGTGCCGCAGAGCGGCATCATCAGCATCATGATAAAGCCGCCTCCCGCCAGCGCCTCGCCCGCCGTAACCGCGGGGTACCCCATGAGCAGTTGCAAAAACTGCGGGATGAGCACCGTGGTGCCATAAAGCACAAATCCCAGAATGAACATGAAGAAAACAGCCGTGGCCAGGTTTCGATTCTTCAATAGCTTCAGCTCGACAATCGGATTCGGGTGCCGCCATTCCCAGAAGACCCAGCCGACGAACACCATAACCGCCACGCAGACCCCGGCAATAATCCAATTCGAGCCGAACCAGTCGAGTTCCTGCCCTTTATCCAGCACCATCTGCAAGCTGCCAACTGCCAGCGCGATCAGCCCCAGCCCGGCGTAATCGATGCGAATTCCCTTTCGCTTCTCCTGTTCCTCGCGAAGGTACGGAGGATCCTCAACCAACTTGTGCGTCAGGTAAAGCGAGAGCAAGCTGATGGGCACGTTGATATAAAAAATCCAGCGCCAGCTGTAATTGTCCGTAATCCAGCCGCCCAGCGTAGGACCGATTGCGGGCGCCACCACCACCGCCATCCCGTAAATGGAAAACGCCATTCCGCGCTTCGCCGGCGGGAACGTATCGGCAAGAATCGCCTGCTCGCTCGGCTGCAAGCCCCCGCCGCCTGCGCCCTGGAGAATGCGAAAGAACACCAGCAGCCCCAAACTCGGCGCCAACCCGCACAAAAAGCTGCTGGTAGCAAATAGCGCGACGCAGGACATGTAGAAGCGCTTGCGTCCTAATCTTGTAGCGAGCCACGCGCTAATGGGCAGCACAATCCCGTTCGACACCAGATAGCTCGTCAATACCCAGGTGGACTCGTCCGAGCTCGCCCCAAAACTTCCGGCAATGTGCGGCAGCGCGATATTCGCGATGGACGTGTCGAGCACCTCCATGAACGTCGCCAGCGTCACCGTGAGCGCGATCAGCCACGGGTTGTAGCGAGGGTGCCAGTGCGACGTGTCGGCGGTAGCGGTTATGGTAGCGGCCACAAATTTCCCTGGTGCGCTGCGAGCGTCTCAATATAATATACATGCGTGTATGTATGAAGTAAATGCCCACACTACAGCGCAGTAAACAAACGAAACTAAGGGGCATGCGGCGCGCCACTGCTGCGTTGCCGCCGCACCGCGCGTCCAGACAGCAGATTCGCACTGAAGCCACGCGCACGAAGCTCCTGGACTCCGCCGAGCTTCTTTTCGCTCGCGACGGCTTCGAAGCGGCGCGCCTGGAAGATATTGCGTCGATGGCGGGATATACGCGGGGGGCCTTCTACGCCAATTTCGAAAGCAAAGAGGACATTTTCTTCGCTCTGCTGGAACGCTGGATCGGAGGCCGCATCGAGGAGGTCACTTCCCTGCTCCGCCGCCACCATACTCCGGCCAAACGCCTGCGCGCCCTTCGCGAGCACTACGCGCAGCTTGCCAAGGATCGCCGTCTCGCCCTGCTTTCTCTCGAATTCAAACTCTTCGCCATTCGCCATCCCAGGGCGCATGCCCGCCTTCGCGCGCGCCAGCAAAGGCTTCGCGCCTGCGGCGGAGAAATCCTCTCGCGCATCGTGGACGAACTTGGCGGGTCGCTTCCTATTTCAGGAGTTGCCGCTGCCGCCGGCCTGGGAGCGCTCTCCAACGCACTTCTGCTCGAGCACCTGGTGGACCCGAAGGCTCTGCCAAACAATGAAACCCGCCATTTGCTCGGCGTCTTCTTCGATGGGGTGGTTCAAGGCAGGGCGACCAAATAGAGGGGCCACGCAATCACTCCGCACTTCAGGTGATCTGCGTACCTTCCCCAGCGGGGATGGTGCGGAAATCAGGCTTCGGCTCCGAAGCAGAATCGACAAGCGTCCGCAGTTCATTCACGGCCTCCTCTTCCGCATCGTCCGCCAGCCGAAAAGTCCCAAAGTGAATTCCGATGCTTTTCTCTGCTCCCAAATCTTCATGGGCGCGGATCGCCTCTGATGGCGACATATGCGCCGCCTGCATGAACCATCGCGGCTGAAACGAACCGATAGGCAGAAACGCCAAGCCGATGGGAGCGAACCGCCTTTTGATGTCCACGAAATGCGGTCCATACGCCGTATCGCCCGCAAAGAAAACCGTGCCCGCGGGCCCCTCGATCACATAACCGCACCACAGCGTCCTGTTGCGATCGAAAGGGCTGCGGCCCGAGGAATGCCGCGCGGGAACCCCCGTAATTTTTATCTCCGAGGTCACTGCCACCAGCTGCCACCAGTCGAGTTCAGTGGCCTCTGCACCCCCCTCTACCCCATCGGAGACCAGCCGCGAGCGCACCCCGAGCGGAACGATAAAGTCTGGATGCCACGCCGCAGCGATTCGCCGCAGCGTGGGAACATCCATATGGTCGTAGTGATCGTGGCTCAGGAGCACAACATGGATGGGAGGCAAATCCTCAAACCGCACTCCGGGGATTCGATGCCGTCGCGGTCCGATTCGCATAAACGGGCTCGCGCGATCCGACCAGTGGGGATCGCACAAAATATTCATCCCGTCCATTTGGATGAGCACGGTCGAGTGGCCGACAAAGGTCACGAGAAGCTCCCCGCGAGGAACGCTCTGGGGAGGTGGCGGCCCGTACGAGGCATCGATCCATGGCCGCCACGGCCCCGGTTTTCGCGTGGTAAGCCACAGAAGCAAATCCACGGGGCGAATACCCGGTCCCATTTCTGCCGGGTTATAAAAATGCCAGCCGTCAAAATGATTGGAAATGGGACCGCGGTAGCGTTTCATCAGGGCCGCGCTGGCTCACTTTTCCGCGGAACGCGCTCGTGCCAGCCCCGAGTCAGGCGCCGCGGCTAAATCGGGATACGCCCTGCCAGGAGACCATGGACGCAGCGCCGTCCCGCCGGAAATCCACGATTGCAGCATCGGCTCAAAGAATCCGTAGGGCGCGCACCTCTCCATGGCGCTGGCGTCATCGAGACTCTTGCGAAGCTCAGCCGGTATGGCGAACTCGATGGCTCCCAGATTATCTTCCAGTTGCGCGAGCTTGGTGGCGCCAAGGATGGGGGAAGTAATTCCCGGCTGCGTCGCCACCCAATTGAGCGCGACCTGCGCGCGCGTCTTACCCAGCTTCTTCGCCACATCGCTCACGGCGTCCAGAACGCCCCACTGCTTTTCGTTGAACTTGCGGAGCATCGGGCTTCCCGTCTTGCGAAGCTGATCGAAGCGCCCTTCGCCGTGGGCGTCGCTCCCCTCGCGCCGGTACTTGCCGCTCAGGAAGCCGGCCGCGAGCGCTGCCCACGGGCAAATCCCCAGACCAAGTTCCTGCGCCACCGGCACGTGTTCGCGCTCTATGCTTCGTTCGATCAGGGAATATTCCAGTTGCAGCGCGATGAGCCCTTCTTCGCCGTTTTTCTCCGCCAATGTTTTCGCCCGCGCCACATACCAGGCCGGCGTGTCCGAAAACGCGTAGTAGCGAATCTTGCCTGCGCGAATAAGATCGCTCAGCGTTGAGACCACTTCCTCCGCCGGAGTCACACGATCCCAAGCATGAAGATAATATAAGTCCACGTAGTCGGTTTTGAGCCGCCGCAGCGACCCTTCGAGCGCGCGATAAATATTCTTCCGTCCGTTTCCTCCGGCGTTGGGATTCCCCGCCTGCGCGTTGAACGTGAACTTGGTGGCGATCGCCACGCGGTCGCGCAGCTTTCCATCCGCCACGAACTTCCCGACCATTTCCTCGCTGTGCCCCGCCGTATAACCATCGGCGGTATCGATAAAGTTTCCACCCGCGCTGACATAACGGTCGAAGATTTCCTTCGACGCCTTCTCTTCCACGCCAAAGCCCCACTCCGTGCCAAATGTCATCGTCCCCAGGCACAAAGGGCTCACGCGCAGGCCCGAGCGTCCCAGCGTCGTGTATTCGCCCAAGTTCATGCGATCCTCCGTCGAATGCCCGCCGTCACCATCTTAGTACACTCAAGAAACGGTTCAAGTAAGTCCTCGCCTTACATTTCGCAGCGCTGAACAGGAGCTCGCAGGCTCTGCGCTCAGGCCTGCGGGCAACTCCCCCGAATTCAAGTGGATGACTAGAACTGGCTTGAAAGAATGCCGGTCAGCACAAAGCCCTTGTCCATATCGAACAGCAGAGCGTTATTGGCGCTGATCAGATAGTAGACCAGATCGTAGGTAACGATGGGATTCGTCCCGGTGAGCACCAGCGTTCCCCTGCCGTTGGAGGCGGGGGCATTGATGGGGCTCGCGGGCGAGGTTGTGACCACGCCGTTCGTGGTCGTGCTTACCGTGCCGATGTTGATCGGATCGGACGCAAACACCTGGTTGAAGTTGTTGATGTCGAGGTTGCCGCCGGTGGCGGCGGAGGCGCTGAACACCACCTGTCCCAGGACATCTTGCTGATAAGACGCCAGGGCATTGTGGAATATCCCCCTCCCGGCGAGGCTCACCGCAAAATTCCCCGTGGGCGTGGTACCGCCGGATTGCTGCTGGAAGGCAATCCCGGTCGCCACGGCGGTCGGATCGAATTCCAGCAACACCGCCGAACTATTGTTCGTCACATATGCAGCGAACTCGCTGGTGCCGGCACCGCAAAGCTTAAGATCGATCCGGCCTGTCGCGGGGTCGACGGTATAAGCGCACGAAGTGAGCGTCGCATTCGATTGAACAGTTCCGGCGTTGTTCCCATCGAATGCGCCTCCCGTCATGTTGCCGTTTCCATCCGACGTAAAGATCCCCCCGGCGGCATAGGCGCCCGTGCTCGAATTTCCGCCCGCCGTAAACGCGAAATTACCCTTCGCGAGATTCGCGGCGGTAAAGGAACTCCCCGTGGGAGCGCCGAATGCGCGTCCCGCCAGGAACGCGTTGTGATCGATCTCCACAAAATGCATCAACGTGGAGTCCGTAACGTAAAAGGCGTAGCTTCGCGACCCAATGGCGCTCGTCAGGTTGAGCACGCCGCGCCCGGTGCCCGGAAACATGGCGTCGAACGCGTAGGAGCCATTCAGCGTCGTATCCGCCTTGGTAACCGTGCCGCCGTCGTTCACATCCACAATTGTGTTCGTAGCCGGAATATTGCCCGCGCCGTCGGCGGTAAACCTCCCCGCAATTGCGAGCGGATTGAACGCTACGTCGGCGCCCAGCCCACTGAAGACGTAGGGGCCAGACAGCACAGAATTCGCATTCGTGGTCGAGAGAGCATTCCCGGTTTGCTGGTCGATCGTGCCGGCTCCCGTATTGCTCGTGTCGGATCGAATGATCAGGCCGTGCTGGTTTGTCGTTAGAACAAAACGCCAGGTCGTGCCGTTGGTGAAATTGGCGGTCCCTCTGCCATCGGAACCCACAACATAATTTCCACTGATGGGTACCTGCTTGGCGACGCCGCCTTGAAAACTGTCCGTGTCTTCGAGACCGCTCTCAATATTGCCATTTCCATCCGACACAAAACTTCCGGCCACGGCGGAGAAACCGACTTGATTGTCGCCGGAATAAGAAAACGCATAGGGACCGCTTAGCGAGTGGTCGGAAAAGACGATGGTGAACGTGTCGCTCAAGGAATTCGTTCCGTCGGTTCCGGTCACCGTGATCGAATTGCCGGCAGGAGGCGACAGTGGCGCGGTGTAAAGCCCGCTGGATGCGCCGATCGTTCCCGGATTCCCACCGCTGGCCGACGTAACCGTCCACACAGTTCTTCCATCCGCCACGCCGTTAAGAATCGAGGCAAACTGCACCGTGCCCCCTGCCGGGACGGTCGATATCGAGGGGCTTATGGAGTACCCCAGTGTGGCTCCAATCGTAACCACAGCCGTATTCGATGTGACCGTCCCCGCGGTCGTGCTGGAGCTCGTGCTCGTAGTCGTCGTTGTGGTGGTCGTATTGGTTTGCTGCGCCACCGCCGTGATATTCACCTGTCCATTGTTGACCGATGGCACGACCGCCGGCGCCGTGTAAATTCCAACTTGATTATCCGTAGTCGAGGAAAGGATCGTCCCGATGCTCGAACTCCCACCCACAATTCCGTTCACTTCCCACGTCACCGCCGTGCTCGTCGAGCTGGTCGTGCTGGTGTTGGAGAGATTGACGGTCGCGGTGAAATCGGTCTGAGCCCCAGGATTGACGGTCGCCGCGGTGGGCGTGATCGAAACGGAAGTCACCGTAACGGTGCCGCTGCCGCCTCCTCCGCACCCCGAGAGGATTCCGGCTGCAACAACAAGCACCGCAAGAGCCGCGATCGCATGGGTTCGCGTGACCATCAGCGACGCCCCCTGGAACCACCTGCACAGACCAAGCCGAAACTAGACATCGCCGAAACTTCCTGCGGGACACTCAACACCAAGGGATGAAGCGGGCAGTTCTGGGGACAAATGAGTCCCGTGGTCACACCGAACCGGCTGGGCATCGTGGGCCTTATCTCCATAACTTGTATTCAGGGATACCTGTTTATTGCTTACCTGCACGAAAAAAGTTCCATAAGTCCTGCAACGCTCGTATTCCGGAGCCCATCGAAGCAAATGAACAGATGCCGAGAAGCCCTCTTTGCGTTGTTCCTCGCGAGTTCGAAAGCCGGAGGCCTCTGCCCGGTGCGCCAGACATCGAGCGTATATGTTACGCCTGGAAACGGAGAGAGCAAGCGGGAATCGCCGAAAAAATCGCCGCCGCCTACACCCTATCGAAATCTGGCATTTCCAGCTTAGAACCAATACGATTATGCTGAGAACGCCCGAATAAGATACCCAATCAGAGAGGCAACCGATGCTCAAAATCGCGACACAACGGACTACGCTGGAGGTAGCCGACGGCACCTCCATGAATGCCTACACCGCCCGGCCCGCGGGAGAAGGCACATTTCCGGGCATGCTGGTCTTTCAGGAAGCCTTCGGCGTAAACGCCCACATTCGCGACATTACCGAGCGCGTCGCCCGGGAAGGTTACGTCGCCATCGCGCCGGAGTTTTTCCATCGGACGGCGCCCGGCTTCGAGGGCAGTTACACGGATTTCCCCGCCGCAATGCCCCACATCCAGGCGATGACGGAAGAAAACCAGATCAAGGACATTGCCGCCGCCTACGACTGGCTCAAAACTCATCCCCAGGCAGTGTCCGACCGCATCTCCAGCATCGGATTCTGCATGGGCGGCCGTATGTCATTTCTCGCTGCCTCCACGGTTCCGCTTCGAGCTGCGATCTCCTTCTACGGAGGCGGCATCGCGCCGGCCCTGCTTCCCCGCGCGGCGAATCTCTCGGCGCCCATGCTGTTCTTCTGGGGCGGACTCGATAAGCATATCCCGCCGGAACACATCCGCACTGTTCTGGATGAACTCAAGCGCGTCGGCAAGACGTATGTCAACGTGGAAATCTCCGACGCCGACCACGGCTTCTTCTGCGACGTCCGCGCAAGTTACAACCCAATCGCCGCAGACCTCGCATGGACACTTTCGCTGAAATTCCTGGATACCCACGTGCGCGGTGACGGCCAGAAAGCCCAAGTGGCCTGACTAACTACCGGCTGCCCCTGCGGCGCAATTAGCAGACACGCTGGCGGCCAAATCAGGCGAAAAACTGCCCCATGCTGCGAAACTTCTGATAGCGCCGCTCGACGAGCCGGTCGGCGGAAAGCAATAAAAGTTCGTCGAGAGTGCGCGATAGGAACGGATCGAGCAGTTTGGCCGCGGCAGCATGGTCGATATGCGCCCCGCCCTCGGGTTCCGGAACAATTTCGTCGATCAGTTTCAGCTCTAGCAGATCGGACGCGCTAATCTTCAGCGCTTCGGCGGCCGCCCTTGTTTTGGTGGCATCCCGCCACATGATCGAAGCGCAGCCCTCCGGCGAAATCACGGAGAAAATGGAATTCTCCAGCATGAACAAGCGGTCGCCGACGGCGATCGCCAGCGCCCCGCCGGACCCTCCCTCGCCCGTGATCGTCACGATGATCGGCACCGGCAGCCGCGACATTTCCCGCAGGTTGTGCGCAATCGCTTCGGCCTGTCCGCGCTTCTCGGCATCCACCCCGGGATACGCGCCGGGCGTGTCGATGAACACAAAAATCGGCCGGCGATATTTTGCCGCCAGCTGCATCGCACGCAGTGCTTTCCGATAGCCTTCCGGCTTCGCTTGCCCGAAGTTGCGAGCCACGCGTTGCTTCGTGTCGCGGCCCTTCTGGCTGCCGACGATCATCACAGGCTTGCCGTGAAACCATGCCATGCCGGTAATCAGCGCGGGATCGTCCGCAAACCCGCGGTCACCATGAATCTCGCTGAAGTTCTCAAAAAGCAGGCGGATAAGATCATCTGTATAAGGACGCTGAGGGTGCCGCGCGAGAAGAACATGCTGCCAGGATTCAAGATGCTCGTAAAAATCGTGCTTCAGCTCTTCGACTTCGCGCCGGATGCGTTCAATGTCCGCCGCCGTGCTTTCGGTCGGGTCGGTGAGGCGGCTCAGCTCGGCGACGTTTCGTTCGAGCGCGTCAATCTCGAGCTGCCGCTTCTTCTCGCGGTCCTCGGAAGTGCCGCGGGCGTCCTTGCGCCGTCTCTCGACAAAAGGAGCCGCCGTGCTCGAAGGGGTCGCAGGTTGCTTTCTACCCGCTGCGGAACCGCGCTCCTGCTCTTCCAGCGCCTTGCGCTCCCTGGCAAGCTCGCGCATCCTGCGAAGCCGCCGCCGCGCCAGCCGGCGCCTGTCCTTTTTTTTATCTTCCGCCTTTTCGTCCCCCGCCACAGGCCCTCTTTACCGCTACTCTTACTGCTCCTTTTTACTGCTCAACGGCCACCGAATCGCTGCCGCAAATCTCCCGTACCCGATCCACCAGTTCCTTGTCCGCACGCACGGCACTCGAAGCCTCGAGCGTCGCCTCCGTGCCGTCGTCCTTGACGAGATCGAACGCTACGCGGCACCGCCCCGGCCGGCTCGAAAAAAGTTCGTGGAGCCGCGTCAATGCCCCGGTGTCCACGACGCTTAAATCCACCCGCACGCGAAGCAAGCTCGGCGGTCGGTCAGCCACCTGATCCAGCACTCGCGCATCCGATACGATCAGTCGCGTTCCGACATCCTCCACCGCGACGCGCCCCTTCACCAGCAGCGGCGTGGCCGCCTTGAGGATCGGTTCCAGCTTCTGAAACGCCTCCGGGAACACCAGCGCCTCGATCACGCCGGTGCGGTCCTGCAAGGTCAGAATCGCCCAGCGGGCACCCCGCCGCGAACGCATCGGCCGCGCCTGCACGATGATTCCCGCGACAACGATGTCCTCATTGTTCCGCTTTCCCTCCATCGAGGAAAGCTCGGTCGCCTTCAGGTCCGCCAGCCGCCCCGCGTATTTATCGAGGGGATGACCCGAGATGTAGAAGCCGAGCGTCGCATATTCCGCCGCCAGTATTTCGTGCTCCGGCCACTCCTCGATCTCCGGCAGAAGTTCCGCGGGCGGAGCGACGGTCGGCGACGAGCCACCGCCAAACAATCCATGTTGCCCGCTTTCGCGCGCGCGTTGCAGTTTCTGGGCGCGCTCGACCGCGCGGTCGGTTACCGCAAACATCTGGGCGCGGTGCGATCCCAGGCCGTCCATCGCTCCGGCCCGAATCAGGCTTTCCAGCACGCGCTTATTGAGCTGCCGCGCTTCCACCGACTCGACGAATTCATAAAAGCTGCTGAAGCGGCCGAGCGACTCCCGCGCCACCAGAATTCCCTTCACCGTGTTCTCGCCCACGTTCTTGATCGCGCGCAGACCGAAGCGTATCTGGTCTGCCACCGGCGTGAAATCCACGTCGCTCGAGTTCACATCGGGCGGCAGCACGGTAATGCTCATGCTGCGCGCTTCATTGATGTACTTCACCACCTTCTCGATGTTCCCCGTTTCCGAGGTCAGCATCGCCGCCATGAATTCCACCGGATAGTGCGTCTTCAGCCACGCCGTGTGGTACGCCAGCAGCGCGTACGCGCAGGAGTGCGACTTGTTGAAGCCATACCCCGCAAATTCCGCCATCAGATCGAAGATTTTCTCGGCCTTCTTGGCCGGCACCTTGCGCGCCGCGCAGCCGGTGAGGAATTTCTCCCGCTGCGCCGCCATCTCCTCCACCTTTTTCTTCCCCATCGCGCGGCGCAGAAGATCGGCGTCGCCCAGTGAAAACCCCGCGAGCCGGTTGGCAATCTGCATCACCTGTTCCTGATACAGAATCACGCCCCACGTCTCGGACAATATCTCCTCGAGCGCCGGGAGGTCGTAGGCCACCTTCTTCTTACCGTGCTTGCGGGCGATGAAATCGTCGATCATGCCTCCCTGGATCGGCCCCGGCCGGTAGAGAGCGTTCAGCGCGGTCAGGTCCTCCAGGCGCGTCGGCTGGTAACGCCGCAGAATGTCCCGCATCCCGTGCGACTCAAACTGGAAGATCCCCGTCGTATCGCCTCGCGTGAACAGCGCGTACGTGGCCTTGTCGTCGAGCGCAAGCGTCGCAAGTTCCACATCGATTCCGCGATTCTGCTTGATCAGCCGGACGGCATCATCGAGCACGGTAAGCGTCGTCAGCCCCAGAAAATCCATCTTCAGCAGGCCGATGCGCTCGAGCGCGTTCATGTCGTACTGCGTCGTGATTTCGTCTTTGTTCGACTTATAGAGCGGAACGATCTCGGTAAGCGGCCGAGGAGAAATCACCACGCCCGCCGCGTGCGTCGACGCGTGCCGCGCCAACCCCTCCAGGCGCAGCGCCACCTCCACCACTTCCTTGACCCGCTCGTCCTTCTCCCGCATCGACTCGAGCTGCGGCGATTGTTTCAGCGCCTCTTCCAGCGTGATGTTCAACTGGTTGGGTACCAGCTTCGCGAGCCGGTCCACGTCGCCGTATGCCATATCGAGCGCCCGGCCCGTGTCCTTCAGCGCCGCCTTCGCCGCCATCGTGCCGAACGTGATGATCTGCGCCACGCTCTTTTCGCCGTACGTCTTCCGCACGTACTCGATCACTTCGCCCCGCCGCCGCATGCAGAAGTCGATATCGATATCCGGCATCGAGATGCGCTCGGGATTCAAAAAGCGCTCGAACAGCAAGTCGTATTGCAGCGGGTCCACGTCGGTGATGCGCAACGCATAACTCACCAGGCTCCCGGCGGCCGATCCTCGCCCCGGCCCTACCGGCACGCCCTGCGAGCGCGCGTAGTGGATAAAATCCCACACGATCAGGAAGTAGCCCGCGAAGCGCATCTTCTTGATCATCTCGATTTCGGCGGTCAGGCGGCTCTCGTATTCCGGGATCGCGTGGCGGAGGTAGTTTTCCTTCGCCAGCCGCTCTAGCTGGATCGCGCGCGAGGCGAAGCCCTCGCGCACCACCTTCTCGAAATACGAATCGGTCGTGTAGCCTTCGGGAACCTTGAACTCTGGAAACGGGTTGCTCACCCGCTGGATTTTCACGTTGCAGCGGTCGGCAATCGCCACGGTGCGCGAAACCGCATCCGGCAATTCCCGGAACACGTGCGCCATTTCCTCGGCCGTCTTAAAGTAAAACTGGTCGGTGGCAAACTTCATCCGCTGTGCGTCGCTCATCGTCTTGCCGGTCTGGATGCACATCAGCACTTCTTGAGCGTGCGCGTCGGACTGCGTGAGGTAATGCGTGTCGTTGGTCGCGACCAGCGGTATCCCGGTCTCTTTCGAGAGCTGCACGAGATCGCGGTTGATCCGCGTCTCCACTTCGAGGCCCTGGTCCTGCACCTCGAGAAAGAAATTCCCTTTGCCGAAAATGTCGCGCAGCCGGTACGCGTTCGTGCGCGCCTGATCGTATTTTTCGGACAGCAGCGCGTCCGCCACTTCCCCGCGCAGGCACGCCGACAGCGCGATCAATCCCTTGCTGTGCTTCGCCAGGAGTTCGTGATCGATGCGCGGCTTGTAGTAAAAGCCTTCCAGAAAGCCGGTGGACACCAGCTGAATCAGATTTCGGTAGCCTTCATCGTTTTCGCAAAGCAGCACCAGATGGTTCGAGCGCTCCGCATCCGCTCCCCGGTTCTTGTGGTTGTCGGGCGCCACGTACACTTCGCAGCCGATGATCGGCTTCACCCCGTGCGTGGTCGCCTTATGATAAAAATTTGCCGCCGCGAAGAGGTTTCCGTGGTCCGTTACGGCAACCGCAGGCATACCCCGCCGCGCGGCTTCGGCGGTCAGTTCGCCGATCTCACACGCGCCGTCAAGCAGGGAGTAATCCGTATGGAGATGCAGGTGTACGAAATTCGGAGTTGCCATGTGAGGCTATCTTAAACCAGGTTCGAAGAATCAGATACGTGCATTACGCAAGGCTGCGGAAAACGACTCGAGTGTCCGCGATTTCCCCGCCCGTATGCCGCTGAACTTCCGGCAAGGTCTCGCAACTAACGCCGAGCGGCCTTCTTCGAGGTCTTCCCCTTCGCTTTTGCCGGCGACGACTTGTGCTTCTTTTCCACATCGGCTGCGGCGTGTTTCGCCTGCGCCTTCGCGCCGATCGCGGCTGCGGCCGACTTGGAGTGCTGCGCATCGCTCCCGGGCTTGGACGGCTCAGCCTTTGCCCCGCCCTCTGTCGCAGGCGCCGCGACCGTGGGTTTCTCTCCGCGTTTCTTTTTTTCCTTCTCAGGCTTTTTCTTCACTTCGTCCTTAATCCCGGCGAGTTGACGCAACGCCTTCGTGCGATCCTCCGGCGTACGCGCCCGGCCGCGCAGCTGCATCTCGAATATTTGGTCCAGAATCTTGTCGAACTTCGGCCCTCGCGGCACGCCCAACGCGTCCAATTCCGCCGCAGGAAGCCCCATGCGCAACGGCCGCCATTTCTGGATGAAGTTATGCAGCTTGGAAACCACCGGCGAACTCGGGAATTCCACCTCGATGAACGCGAGCATCTCGCCGGGCAGCGACGCAATATAGAAATAAGCGTCCTTCGGAGTACCCGTCTTGCGGCCCTTGAGCATCTGGACGATCTTCTGCGCCTCCGGCACCAGTTCGTTCAGATTCTCGACCTCCGCGGACCGGAACTCCATGGTCCGCAAGGCCGCGGCGGCATCACGCGGTTTCAGCCGGCCCAGCGCGTAATACATCACCGGACGCGACAGCCGCGGCCGTATCCCCGCCGAATACAGGTTGATGCGCACCCTCGCCAGCTTGTTCAGGCTGTCGTAATCGGGCTTGCGCTTCTGCAACTGTGGATGAATCGCTTCGAGCAAATCATGCGATTCCCACACCTTGAGCGTCGCCACGGGAGTGTCTTCGCGCGTCAACGCCCGGAATTCTTCGCCCACATCCGGCGCGGATAAATTCTCATGGAGCTTGCGTTCTACCGCGAGATCGAACCATTCCTGCGTCCGCGACTCGATCTTGAAGCCCATGCGCGCCGCATACCGCAGGATGCGCAGCAGCCGGATCGGCTGGTTCGTGAACGCGTGAATCGAAAGCGCGCGGACCTCCTGCCGCTCCAGGTCGGCAAGCCCGTTCATCGGATCGAGCAGCAGCCCCCGCGACTGCGCGTTCAGCGAAATCGCAATTGCATTGACGGAAAAATCCCGCCGCCGCAAATCCTCCATGATTCCCGAAAAGCGGTAATCCGGCTTCACGCCCGGCCGTTCGTACACATCGTCCCGGGCCGCCGCAATTGAGCCGTCCACGTCGCCCGCAAAAATCATTTCGTAATGGCGCGCCCGCTCGTTCTCGGCAAGCGCCCGCGCGCCGCCCTTTTCAAGCTCGCGCACCATACGCACCGGATTCCCTTCCACGGTGAAGTCGAGGTCGCGAATGGGCTGTCCCGAGATGAGGTCCCGGACGGCGCCTCCCGTCAAATAGATATTCAGCTCCTGCGATCGCGCCAGTTCCTGCACGCGCTCCAGCACCGCCCGTTGTTCAGGGGACAGCCGGCTTTCCAGTAAAAACATGTAGTCGGGCATGAGGGTTTCTGTCTCCTCCGTTTCGCGTCAAAATCTTTTTCAAACGCGCCAGTTCAAGCGCGAGCGCTCAGGCCCGCGGGTGATGCGCCTTGTAAACCTGTTTCAACCGCTCTTCCACCACGTGCGTATAAATTTGCGTCGTCGAAATGTCCGAATGGCCCAGCATCATCTGCACTGACCGCAGGTCGGCGCCCCGATCCAGCAGGTGCGTCGCGAAACTGTGGCGCAGCATGTGCGGAGTAAGCGACTTCCGAAGCCCGGCCTTGCGTCCGTACTCGCCCAGAATTTTCCAGAACGCGATCCGGTTCAGCTTATGCCCCTTCTGATTCAAGAACAGGTACGGCGAGGCGACACCCCGCGCGAGCGCCTGCCGGGCGTCGCGAAGGTAAGTCTGCACTGCCTCCAAAGCACGTTTCCCAACCGGAACCAGCCGCTCCTTGTTTCCCTTGCCGATGCAGCGAAGGCATCCCGGCTCCATCTGCAAATCGGAAACGCGCAGCCCGCATAGTTCCGACACGCGAAGGCCCGTCGAATACATCAATTCGATCATGGCTCGGTCGCGGATTCCGACCACGTCATTCTTGTCGGGCTGCCGCAGCAGCCGGTCCACCTCGTCGACGCTCAGGAATTCCGGCAGGCTCTGCCGGAACTTGGGCGACTCGATATTCGCTGCCGGATCGCTCTCGATCGCGCCCTCCAGCAGCAGGAACCGGAAAAAGTGGCGGATCGTAACGAGGTGCCGCGCCACCGAACGGCTGTCGAGGTTCCGGCGATACAGGGTTCCCAGAAAATCCACCACGTGCTCGCGCCGCAGTTCCGTCACTCCGGCCTTGCGTTCCGCTGCAAACGACGCGAACTTCGCCATATCCCGGCGATAGGCCTGGATCGTGTTATCCGACAGGCCCTTTTCGACCCGCAGATAGTTCAGGAATGTCCGAACCTGCGCTTCCACTTCTTCGCTCTCCCGAAATTCTTGCTACAGTTTCGACTCGGCGGCCGCGACCGGATCGGCCCGCCTCACCAGCAGCAGAAACTCAAAAAGCTCCTCACATCGCAAAAGCCACGCCAGCCCCAGATACACCG
>Ga0265325_10001680_pt1 | contig 15364 bp, 14 predicted proteins | sample 41420metaG_FD_202090 | JGI IMG/M metagenome (GOLD analysis project Ga0265325, IMG submission 202090) | Rhizosphere microbial communities from Carex aquatilis grown in University of Washington, Seatle, WA, United States - 4-14-20 metaG | ecosystem: Host-associated > Plants > Roots > Rhizosphere...
GGATTGGCCCGCTTCGTGCGTGCTCACGCGATCACGGGTGCCGTCTGGTCCCGATGGGAGCAACGCCCGATTTGACTCGTCATGTTGCTAAGGCGGCGACGCGAGTGAACGGACACATTGCTAGCCGCGCTTCACTCTGAAGCGTGAAAAGGAAGCGCCTACCGATGAGCATTCACGAAGGCGTACGAGCATTCAAGATTGAGCCAACGAAGGCACGGAGCTTCCAGATGCTGGGGTCGCTGTGGCGTGTGCTCGCGAGCGACGAAACGGGCGGCGTAGTCGGCGCTCTCGATGAGCGATGCGGGCATGGCATACGAGCGCCTATGCACGTTCATGACGATGCCGACGAGATCTTCTACGTCCTCGACGGCAACCTCACTTTTTTCGTCGGGGAGCACCGGGTCGAAGCAGCTCCCGGCGCCTTCGTCTATCTTCCGCGATTCGTGCATCACGGGTTTCAAGTCAATTCAACGGAGGCTCGGGTCTTCAACTTCGTCACGCCGGCTGGCTTCGAACAGCTCATCTTGGACGTGGGCACGCTCGCGAACTACGACGATGCTCCGATTCCCGACGATCCACACGTCAAACACGGACTGCCGCCCGAGGTCTTCAAAAAGAAGTACGGCATGCGCGTGCTCCCGCCGGGTTCCAAATGAGCGATCCAATGGGCGGTGGCGGCAGTTTGCCGAAGGATAGGGTGCCCGTCGTTCCCGCGTACGTCGAGCGCCGCGAGAACTGTCCGCGATACGTCTTCGGTGGCGGCGTATGGGATCGTGCTTGCGGACAAGGCGCAAACGTCCGGCAACATCACGAACATGGAGTCGATTTATCAACACGGCGGCGGTCTTCCACGCCTTCTTCACGCGCGAGAAGCGGAGATGGCTTACGTCATTTCTGGGCGCTTGCGAATTCGCATCGGCGACGAGCCTGAGACCACGGCCGAACCAGGCGCCATGGTGTTCGTGCCGCGCGGCGTCGCTCGCAAATTCGTCGCGGACGTCGATGATACGCGCGTGTATCACGGGTTCGTGCCGGCCGGCTTCGAAGAATTGCTCCTGAGGCACGCCGCTAAGACCGAGTCAATGGCCGTTTCAATCGGCGATGCGCCGTTCAACCCAGCCACGGCGATGACGTTCGGAGTCCATATCGTGCCCGAATGACGAATTCTATCCCGACCGCGAGGCTTTGCAGGTTGGGAGCTCTCGTTCGCTCGGTGCTTCGCGGCAGTCGAGGATTTCGATCGCGGCATGGCGCGTCCTGGCAGCGCGCGACAAGCTGCCCCGATGCGAGCCGCCCGATACGAGAGCTACGGTACGCCCGAGGTCATCCACGTGGAGGACATTGAGATCCCCACGCCGGCGGACGACGAGCTCTTGGTACGGGTGCATGCAACGACGGTGAGCCGGACAGACTGCGCGATTCTCGCGGCGCACCCGTTCTTCATGCGGCTGTTTACAGGTCTTTGGGCGCCGGCGAGAAGGACCTTGGGCACCGACTTTGCTGGACGCGTCGAGGCTGTCGGCGCGCGTGTGACCAAATATGCCGTGGGCGACGTCGTCTGGGGCTTCGAGGAGCTCGGGGCAAGCTCGCACGCAGAGTATCTCGTCATCGCCGAGGGCGCCGCGGTGGACCAGATGCCGCAAGGGCTCGACTTCAAGGACGCTGCCGCCTGCCTGGAGGGAGCCTTCTATGCGTGGAGCTTCCTGAACAAAGTCGAGGTCGGCTCCGGAGTGCACGTGCTGATCAATGGTGCCACCGGTGCGATCGGTTCGGCTCTTCTTCAGCTGTGCGTAGACGCTGGCACCACCGTCACCGCCGTTGGAGACACGAAGCACCTAGAGTGGTTGCGGTCCCTGCGCGCCGGCCGGGTCATCGATTACATGACGCAGGATTTCACCGCCGACACGGCGACCTACGATTACGTCTTCGACGCCGTGGGGAAGAGCACCTTCGGGCGTTGTCGCCGCCTCCTCAAGCCCCGAGGCGTCTATATTTCGTCGGAGCTTGGCTCGGGCTGGCAGAACCTCTTCCTGCCGATGATCACGCGCCTCCTCGGGCAGAAGCGCGTCATTTTCCCGATTCCCGAGGACAAGCCGGGCTTCCTTGCGCACATGCACGAGCTCGCGCGTTTCGGCCGCTTCCGCCCGGTCATCGACCGCACCTTTCGCCTCGAATCGATCCGCGAGGCCTATGCCTACGCGGCATCCGGTCAGAAGACGGGCTGCGTGATCCTCGACCTCGGCGGATGACGCCCGACGATCACGGCGACTTGTATCGCCGATCGCGCATTCGGGCCATCGGGATCCCCACGATCGCGCGTCTCGATCACGAAAGTCGGTGACACGAACTTTGGACTGCGTAAAGCCGCGTAGTCACCTCGCAGCCGTCCGTCGTCACCACCACCGTGTGCTCGAACTGCGCCGAGAGGCGACCGTCGGCGGTGACGACGGTCCACCCGTCGTCCTTCATGCTTACGTCGGCGGTCCCCTCGTTGATCATCGGCTCGATCGTGAACGCCATGCCCGCGCGGAGGCGCATGCCCGCGCCGCGCGTGCCGCTGTGCGGGACGTGCGGCTCCGCGTGCATCTTCCGGCCGATGCCGTGGCCACCGAAGTCGCCGACGACCGAATAGCCCGCCGCGTGCGCGACCTCGGCGATGGCCGCGCCGACATCGCCGAGGCGCGCGCCGTCCCGGACGACGGCGATTCCGGCGTCGCGGCAACGGCGCGCGGTCTCGACGAGGCGGATCGCGGCCGGGCTCGCGGCGCCGATCACGAACGTCGCGGACGTGTCGCCGTGGAAGCCGTCAATCATCGTGGTCACGTCGACGTTCACGATGTCACCGTCGCGAAGGACGTCGGTCTGGCACGGCACTCCGTGGCAAACGACCTCGTTCCGGCTGGTGCACACGGCCGCGGGAAACCCCTTGTATCCCAACTGGCTCGGCACTCCGCCGCGATTGTTCGTGTCCTCGCGGACCCAGCGATCGATCTCCGCCGTCGCGATCCCCGCGCGGAGGCGCGCCCCGATCGCGGCCAGCGTCTCGGCGGCAATCCGGCCGGCGCGGCGAAGGCGCGCGACGTCCGCCTCGGCAAAGAGTTCGATTGCCATTGCACGCAGCCTTCGCGAACTTGGGGCCGGAATCCAATACCGTTTCGATCTGCCTGCCCGCCGCGGTGCCTCTGCTACGATGACCTCCACATGAGCCTCTCGCAGATCCGCTACTTCGTCGCCGTGGCCGAGGAAGGAAACGTGACGCGCGCGGCGGGCCGGCTGCGCATCTCCCAGCCGCCGCTCAGCCGCCAGCTGCGAATGCTCGAAGACGAGCTCGGCGCCCCGCTCGTCGAGCGTACGCCGCGCGGCGTGCGCCTCTTGCCGTCGGGCGAGCGCTTCCTCGCCCACGCTCGGCGCATCTTGCGTGCCGTCGACGAGGCCGCGATCGCGGCGCGGTCCGGCTCGTCGTAGCGGACACCGCCGCTGAGCGATAGACGAGCTCGTATATGTTCGCTCTGCCCAACTTGCCTCAGCGCGGGCTGTGTGAACGGAGCCGCATGGTCTCTATCACTGCCCGCAATACTTCGCGCCCACGGCCTCCAGCCAGGCGCCGAAGTTGTTCTGGTACGTCGCGGGATTGCAGAACGCCGCCGCTCCGCCGAGGGCCGGTGTGATGCAGGAGCCGGGTTGGAAGAACGCCGAGCACACCCCGGTCTGGACTTGCGTTCCGCATTGCGTCGTCGAGTCGGGGTCGGTGCATTCGAAGCAGCTCTGGTACACGCAATCGGCGAGACAGGCGCTTTGGTGATTGCAGGCCACGTCGACGTAAGGCTCTGCGCAGGCGCGAATGCCCGTTTGCATCGCGAAGGTGTAGATGAAGTTTTGCAAACAGTTGAAACACGGAAAATTCGTATTGAACTCGTAGGCCGTGAAGGTGCCGCACGCGGCCGTGGCAGCCAACCCGTCCGGGCATGCGGCGGCGGCGCTCTGGAGCTCGGCGGTCGAACAGACTTTCTGGGGCACGAGCATCGGTTCTTGCAACCCGGCGGGACAGCTCGGGTAGGCCGCGGGGCACGTCATCTGCTGGCTGGTGCATGTACGCGGCGAAACGCTTTGGTCGCATGTCGAGGGAGGGCTGAGCGCCATGCAGTTTTGGCAAGCGCGGCCGACTTCCCCGCATTGTCCGTCGGCAAAGCCGGGCTGACAGTTGCCGTTGGCGTCGCAACAGCCGTCGCACGTCTGCGAACAGATCACGCCGCCGTCGGGCACCACGCACGCCCCCGGCGCCGGCGGCACCGAAGCAAAAGCGGGCTGACATGTCCCACCGACTTTCGTGCAGTCCGCGCACAGTCGGCCGCCGTTGCCGCATTCCACGTCTGTATTCGTCATAAGGCAGTTGCCCAGTGCATCGCAGCAGCCTTCGCATGTCAGGGGGCCGCACGGCACTCCCCCCTCCGCTGGGTACACGCACTGCTGATTCGAGCAGATTTGCCCGCTGCCGAGGCAGTTCTGGCAATTGGCCCCAAACGCGCCGCAGAAGCCGCCCGTGAGACCCTGCTGGCATTGTCCGGATACATCGCAGCAGCCGGAAGGACAGGTCTCTAGGTTACAGACGCCGGCGTCGACGTTGGCGACGCACTGTTGCTGCGAGCACTGGTCACCGGACGCCGTGCAATCCTCGCAGTACGCCATGGGCCCGCCGCACTGGGCATTGGAGGAGCCGGGTTGGCAGATGCCATTCGCGTCGCAGCAGCCGCTCGGGCACGTGCAAGCGGGCGCCATGATGCATTCCTGGTTCGAACAGGTGGTCGGAGTGATCAAGCCACGCTGCGGCGTCAGTGAGCACGTGTCGCAAGTATGACCGCCGAGGCCGCAGAAGGCGTCGGAGGTTCCAGGTTGGCAACTTCCGCTGACCACATCGCAGCATCCCGAAGGACAGGACTCCGGAGTGCATTGGCAAACTTGCAACGCCGAGCATCCTTGGCCCGCGCGGCAGACCGCGCAAGTGCCCCCGCCATTTCCGCAGGCCGAGGAAGATGCGCCGGATTGGCAAACGCCGTTCGCGTCGCAACAGCCGTTCCGGCAGCTGTAGTAGTCGCATTTTGCAGGTCTTGCCGGACCGCAGCCTGCGCCGGCATCGGCGAGGCACGCCGCGCCGGTCGCCGCGCAGTTGCTGCACTGAGCCCCATGGCTGCCGCAGTTCGCCGGTTCGGTTCCGGAGAGACAGGCCCCTCCGGCGCAGCACCCCGCGCAGTTGACTGGTCCGCATTCGGTCATGCTGGTGGCGCAAGCGCGGCGCGCACTGTCGCACGAGGCGCCGATACTCGCGCAGTCCTGGCAGACCCCTCCCGCCGTGCCACACGCGTTCGCGGCGACGCCTGGTTGACATTGGCCATTCGCGTCGCAGCAGCCGCTCGGACACGTGACTCGCGAACAGGCGGTCGCATCGACGGCTGCCCCCGCGTCCAGGGCCGCGGCGGCGTCGGTCGCTGCGGTCACGTCGAGCGCTGCATCGGTGAGCGAGCTCGCACTGGCGTCGTTTTTCGATCCACCCACCGCGCCGGCGTTCGCCGCCTGGCCGCCGTCGTCGGAGGCGTTGGAGGCGGGACCATTGCCGATGCTCGCTTGCCCGCCGCAACCGACGACAAGGAAGTACGCGAGGCAAGTAACGACCGAGAAACGCACGGGACCGGGAGCTCGCCGGCACCTATCGGCCGCCTTTCGCCTCATGTACTTGTGCCTCCTATCCATTGCCCCGCCCGTGACCTTTGATCGTTAAGTGTCGCGAGAAGCAGAAATCGGGCGGACAATCGACCTCCTCTGGGAGCACCAACGCCATCGAGCTTCGACGGTAGTAGGGCGCTGAACGGGCGCGACCATCGCGCCCTCGATCGGCGCCTGCCCGCGAAGATGGTACGAAGCTGACGTCGCCGTGGCGCATGACTCGAACACACCGAACCTCCGGCTCGTCCAGCCCGCCGACCCGGAGAGCGATCACGTTCGCGGCGCGTGGAGCGACGAGGCGGTGTTCGTCGTCGGCTACGAGGATTTCCTATGCCCCTACTGTCGTCGTCTGCGCTCGGTGATGCGCCCGCTTCGCGACATACTCGGCGACCGGCTCGTCTACGTCTTCCGCCACTTCCCGAACGAGCGCGCACACCCGGGGGCGAACCTAGCGGCGAGGGCGTCGGAGGCGGCCGCGCTTCAGGGGCACTTCTTCGAGATGCACGACGCGATCTTCGATCGCGAGCTCCCCGTCGGGCGCACCGAGCTCCTCCAGCTCGCCGCGGGAATCGGCCTCGATCTGAGCCGCTTCGACCACGACCTCGACTCCGAGCCCGTGCGCGCGCGCGTCGAGCGCGACGTTAGGGCCGGTCGCGAGAACGGGGTGACCGGAACGCCCACGATTTTCGTCGACGGGCTCCGCTACGACGGCGCCTGGGACTACCACTCGATGCTCGAGGCGCTCGAGCGACCCGTCGCCGCGCGCGTGCATCGCTCGGCGCGCGTCTTCGCGAGCCTACCGACGTCGGGAGGTCTCATCCTGCTCTTGACCGCCCTCCTGGCGCTCTTCTGCGCGAATACTCCGCTGGCTCCGCTCTACGAGCGGGCGATGAACGCGCACCTCGGTATCGGCCCCGTGGGAAGCTTGCTCTCGCTGACGACGCGCGGGTGGTTGTCGGAGGGGCTCTTCACGCTCTTCTTCTTGATTGTGGGCCTAGAAATTCGGCGGGAGATGACCGTGGGCGCTCTGACGAGCCGGCGCGCGGCCCTTCTTCCGATCGTCGCCGCAATGGGAGGGGTCGTCACCCCGGCGCTCGTGTACCTCGCGCTCAATCGGGGCGCAGCAGCCCGCGGATGGCCGATCCCCACGGCGACCGACGTTGCGTTCTCGCTCGCTCTGCTGGCGCTTCTCGGCGACCGCATCCCTTCGGGTCTCCGCGTTTTCGTCGCCGCACTCGCTGTCGCGGACGACATGCTGTCGATGGTGACGCTCGCGCTCTTCTTTCCGTCCGCGTTTGCACCGGTCTATGCCCCGGCGGTTGCAGTCAGCTTGCTCGCGCTTTTCGCATTGAACCGCGCGCGCGTTTACGCGCGATGGCCCTACGTGCTTGCGACCATCGCGACGTGGCTCTCGCTCCACGCGATGGGTGTCGACGCCGCTCTCGCGGGCGTGCTCGTCGCGCTCGCGGTCCCCGCGCGCCCCCGACCCGCCACCGGGCCGCTCCTGGCGCAAGCGGCCAACGCGCTCGCCGCACTCGATCAAGCGGAGACCGAGGCGCGGCGAAAGAAGCGCGACACCTCCCGGCTGGAGACTGAGCCAATGTGGGAGTGGGCAGCGCGCAACCTATCGGCGGCGGCCGAGCGGCTCCTCTCGCCAGCCGAACGCATGGAGAGAGCCGTCGGGCCCTGGAGCACCTACGTGGTGCTTCCGTTGTTCGCGTTCTCGGCGACGGGCGTAAGCTTCGCCGTCCACCTGACGTCGCCCGAGCGCCTCCACATCCTGGCCGGAACGGTGCTCGGGCTGGTCGTCGGGAAGCCCATCGGAGTCCTCGTGGCCTCCGCCGTCGCCGTGGCGACGGGGCTGGCGACCCCGCTCGAGGGCGTGACATTCCGTCAGTTCGTCGGTGCTGCCTGCTTGTGTGGGGTGGGGGACACGCTGGCCCTGCTGATGGCCGATCGCGCCTTTGCGCCCGGCGAAGCGGCCGTCGCGAAGCTCGGCGTGCTCATGGGGTCAATCATCGCGGGGCTCGTCGGCACGACAGTCCTTGCGCAGCGACAAGCGACGTCGACGCGGGCTTGAAGCGCCGACGGCCCTCACTTGTGGACACCGAGTACACTGGCCGGCGCCCACGGAACCGGGATGCCGTTGGTCGGGGGAGACGACCCGGCGAGGGGGGGATTGGGGTCGAGCCAGAAGAGCGAGGCGCCCGCAGCCACGAGCTGGGATCGAATCTGCTGTTGCGGCGCTAAGACCGTGGGAGACGTGCAGCCGGCAAGCGGGCAGCGGACGATGTCGACGAAGTCGGCGCCGGGGGCCATGAGGGCCGTGCCCTGGTCGGTGACCCAGTACGCGTTGGCTTCGTCCACGGCGAGTCTCGTGGGGCGGGATTGTGCGCTGGCGATCGAGCCGGTCGAGCCGGCGCAGCCGTCGCGTGGACAGGAAAGGATGGCCCCGTTGTCATGCTGGTTGGCCCAAAGCACGCGCTGTCCGGAAACGACGACGTCGCCTGGGCTCTGCTGATTGTCGGCGAGCAAGCGGGTCGGGCTGCCGCCGGACTTGTCGAACGCGAGCACGCGCCCGATTTCCGTCGTCCCCTGGGTGACCGTCACTGTGACGTAGACAGAAGAGTCGTCGACGGCCAGGCTCGTGGGAGACCCGTCGAGCGTGGTGACCACTTCGGGGGACTGTCCGCAGCCGACCGCCGAGCACCTCTGGACGGTTTTGTCCGCCTCGAACCAGTAGAGGTAGGTGCCGTCCGAGGTGAATCCGCCGACCACCGGCGCGGTTCCGATCTCCCGTGCGCCGGCGCCGTCACAACCGGAGACCGGGCATCCGCGGATCGAATACGACGTCACCATTCCAACGAGCTGCTCCGCCACCCAGTAAACGCTCTTGCCGTCGGCGGCGATCCCGGCGCTGGTGCCCTGGTGGGCGGCATACGTCACGAGGGTGCCGCGGCAGTCCGACGGGTCGCACCCCTTGAGAACGCCGTCTCGTGTGCCACCCACCTCGGCAAACCAGTAGATTCGCTTCCCATCCGACGCGATATCCGTGGCTTGACCTTGCTCGGTCGCGATGGGCCCCGGAGTGGTTGCGCCGCCGGCGGAAGGGGAGGCATCGGGGTCGACGGGGCCCGAGTAGAGGGCCAAGTTATCGCCCAGGTCGAGCTTTCCTCCGCAACCGACCACGAGGAGGACAGCCGCGATCGCCGAGGGAAGAGCCTGAGCGTACGCCCAAGGCCCGGAACGGATTCGGTTTCGATTCATGGTCCCTGCACAGACATTGGGCGCGGCGCAACGGAATCGTCATCACCGAGGAATCGCGTCGATGGCCGCCTCCACGGACGAAAGGAGCATGCTGCGAGGGAATCGCCGGACGAACAGCGCCGCCCGCGCGCGTGCTTCTTCGTAGCGACCCGACTGCACCAGTGCGTTGACCGAGAGTGCCTCGCGTTCTTCGGCGAAAACGCTCCCGGGGTACGCCTTGACGTGAGCGGCCAACCTCACGAGCGCCTCGTCGGCGCGTCCCGCAGCGAGCGCGCGCCGCGCCGCGTCGAGGAGCGCTTGTTCCGCCCGGAGCCCCGCCGCGCCCGATGGCGATCCAGGGCCCGTGCGTCGCTGCGTCGATGCAGTCGTGCTTGGACCGGTCGGCGCCGCTTCCCCGGCCGGCGCGGGGAAATCCGCGTCCGGCTCCGAAGCCGATGCCGCTCGGGTCTCTTCGACCCTGTCGTCCGATGCGGCTCGACCCGTCGGCGCGCCGCGGGCCACAGGCCCAGGCCCAGGCCCAGGCCCAGGCGAGCGAAGGGCCGTGGCAACGCCCCCTCCCACAACCCCGCCGAGCACAAACGCCAGCCCGACCGGACCGAGCCGCCGCGTGCGCATCGAGAGCGCGCGCCAAGCGTCCGCTGTACCGGACGGTCCCCTTTTCTGGCGCGCCTCGCCCGCCTGTCCGAGCGGCGCACGCAGAAGGCTGTCGACCAGCCGCGTGGAAACCCGATTCTTGGCGGCGGCAGGGGGATCGACCCCGCCGCTCGCCAACTCGAGCAATCGCAGCACGTCCGACTCGATCGGTGCGAGCTCTGTCTTGCTCACGGGTCGCTCCTGTTGAGCCCCATTGCGCGCACTGCAGCGGTGAAGCGCGCCCGGGCGGCACGCAGCCGCGAATACCCGGTGTTGATCGCAATAGAAAGCGCTTCGGCGGTCACTCTCATGGCATGTCCCTCGAGATCGTGCAGGACCAGAACGGCGCGTTGATCGAGCGAGAGCTGCCCCAAGGCGCGCTCCACGATGGCCACCGCATCGCGCGCGGCGAGCTCCGCGTGATGCGCGGTTTCACTTCTCGCGAACGATTCGAGGTCGGCCGCGTCGCCGGCCAGGATCACGCGGTGGCGTGCAAGGCGACGGTAGTCGGCCGCGACGCGGTGGGCGAATCCGAAGAGCCACGGACGCAGCGGCCGTGTGGCGTCGTAGGTGCTCAGGTTGCGGTGCACGAGCAAGAACACCTCATGGGTCACATCCTCGAGGTCTCGCTCGTGCACGCCGAGGCGCCGCAGCGAATTCCACACATACGCGAACTCGCGATCGAAAAGGGCGGCGAAATCCGCGGGGCTCGTGGAGTCGAGCTCCCTGCGAGCGGTGGCCGGCGGTGGACCCATCGTCGAGAGTATTGGGGTCTCGTGCGCACGATCGTCAGGGATCATCACCGAAGCGCAAAAAAGAGCCCGAGCCCGACGCCACCCGCGACCGGGGGGGACGTCCATGCCTCCGCGCCGTCCAGAATGAGCCGGGTGCGGGCAAGGGGTACGGCAAAATCCGCTTGCGCGTTCAAGAGGAGGCTCCCGGCGATCGGCCACAGGGCAGCCACACGGGCGCCGACCGTCCCCACCCCCGTCACGGCGGTTCGTGGGGACGCCACCCCCTGACCTTCGGCATGGATTTCAGCCACCGATCCCGTGGCACAAAACGCAACGGGGCCCGCGTGAAGGCACGGAGCAAACGCCACGCCCCAGGCCCACGCCCGCGCCTGTCCCGCCACCGCGGGGACAGCGCTTCCCACCGGAAGCTCCGCGCGCACGTCGGCCCCGATCGAGAATCGCCCGGACCGGACGCGGGCGAACGCAAACGGACCACCCGAAGGCTCCGGCAGCGACCCCAATGACACGAAGCCGCCGCCGCCAACATCCACCGTCAGCCCTTCGAAGCGGCGTCGCGGGGTCGGTGCCCTAGCCTCGGCTGGCCCGTCTGCCGCGCGAGGAGGCGCGGGCACCGCCTCGGTGGTTTCCAACGGCGGCGAAGCGGATGCATCGCTCGGCGCGTCTGTTCTCGTTTCGGCATGCGGCGCGAGGGTGGTCTCGGACGACTCCGCGCGAGCCGCCTGCATGGGATCGAGTGCAATGCTGACCGCCAAGGCGACCGCGGAAATGAGTTCGCCGCAGTTGCCGTGGTCGGCGACGAACTCCCGCGCGCCGCGCGACACGCCGCCATCGTCCAAGTAGATGCGAGCGCGCAGCTTCGTCTGGTCGTGCTCGATCGCGACGACGACTGTCGTTTTGGCGAACGCCACGAACGGGTCGTAGCCCAACAGCCGTGCAACCTCGGCGCGAAGCGTAGGTTCGTCCGGACATGGTTCAGCCTCGGCCGCGCGAGAATAAAGGAGGCGGCTCGATGTGGCCGCCAAAGCAGCGGACGGCGCGAGCTGAGCCCCAATGGACAACCATGCGCCGGCCACCACCGCGCGCGTATCGGGCATTCGCATGTGGGCTTCTCCGGTGCCCCGTCACAGCCTTCCGTGAACTATAGAGTGGAGTTCGTCACGATGTGTTGATGCGAAATCGGCACACCGCCCTAGCCTACCGGCTTCCTCGCAACGAGGATCTTCTATCGACACGGCGACTAAAAGGCGGCGCGCTGACGGGCGAAGGTGGCGCATCTCCGCGGTCTGAGCTGAGCTACGGTGCCAGGACGAATCAACGCGCCTGCGGAGAGAGCCCATGACCGGCACGACGACTTCGACGACCAAGCGAATGCCTGCCGCGTTCCTCGGACACGGCAGCCCGATGAACGCGCTCGAGTCGAACCGATACACGTCGGCGTGGCGCGCGTTCGGAGCCAGCGTTTCGCAACCCCGCGCGATCCTCGTCGTCTCCGCGCACTGGTACGTCGGCGTCACCGCGGTCACCGCCATGTCGCGCCCGCGGACGATCCACGACTTCTTCGGCTTTCCGCAGAAGCTCTTCGAGATCGAGTACCCGGCGCCGGGCGATACGAGCTTCGCCGAGGAGGTCGCCGAGATCGCAAAACCGACGCGCATCGGGCTCGACCACGACAGCTGGGGCCTCGATCACGGCACGTGGTCGGTGCTCGTGCACGCGTTTCCAAAGGCCGACGTGCCCGTCGTGCAGCTCGCGATCGACGCGCACAAGGACTTCGACTTCCACTTCGAGCTCGGCGCCCGGCTCGCGCCGCTTCGAGAGCGAGGAGTCCTCTTCCTTGCGAGCGGAAATGTGGTCCACAACCTTCGCGCGATCGACTGGTCGAAGAAGGAGCTCGGCTTCGACTGGGCGCACCGGTTCGACGAGGCGGCGCGGGCGACGATGACGGAGCATCCGAGCGACGCCGCGGCGCTTCGAGACCACGCGGACTACCGGCACGCGGCCCCCACGCCCGATCATTTCATCCCGCTCCTCCACCTCGCGGGGCTCGCCTCCGCCTCGAAGCAAGCCGCGCAGGTGCTCATCGACGGCTACGCTTTGGGATCGCTGTCGATGACGTCGTTCACGCTGGACGCGAAGTGCCCGACCGACGGCGGCGATCGACGGCCGGGAGCGAGCTTGCCCGACCCGCACGAAGTTCCGGCGGAGGACACGAACGTCTGACCGTTTTCGCGGTCCACCAATCTGATCGGCGTTGACGGATCGCGGGAACCCGTGAGTGGCTAGAGCACCGAACGGTTTGGCGGACCGAGGATTTGCTGCGAGTTTCGAGCAGCGCGAGGCGCGACGACGAGAACTACTGGAGTAATTTGAGGAGGAGCAACGAAGCGATGCGAAGAAAATCGCGGCAAAGCCGACGGGAGTCAAACCGTTCGGTGCTCTAGGCTGTCTCGACGACGATGAGTCCGAACTGGAGACGCGTCGCAGTTTTCTACGTCGTCACCTTCGCCGCGACGCACGCTCTGTCGCTGGGATATGTGTGGGCGGGCGGCTCTTGGGGAAGCCCGAACTCGTTCGCGGTCGCAAACGCTTTGATGCTTTGCCCCGGAGCCGTCGCGCTGACCCTGCAGCGGTTGGTATTCCGCGAACCCACCCTCGAGCCGTTTGGACTCCGCTTTCGCCCGAACCGGTGGTTTCTGTTTGGCTGGCTATTTCCGCCTCTCGTGATGGTTACCGCCTTGGCGTTTTCGCTTCTTCTTCCGGGCGCGGTGTTCGCTCCGGACATGACCGGGCTTCCAGTAGAAATGAGCGCGTTCAAGCAGCAGGTCGTCGGCACGGGCATCCCACCCCTCGCCGGCATGTTGCTGATCGGGCTCGCGCTGGGACCGACGCTCAACGCCGTTGGCGCGCTCGGTGAAGAGATCGGGTGGCGCGGATTCCTCTACAAGGAATTGGCGCCGCTCGGCTTCTGGCGGTGCTCGCTATTCACCGGTGGCCTGTGGGCGCTATGGCACGTCCCACTCCTTTTCGAGGGGTACGGCGACCGTGACCATCCCGTCGCCGGCGGGCTCGGCATGATTGCGTTCGCGCTCCTCTTGGCACCCATCCTTCAGCTTGTTCGGGCGCAATCCGGGTCCGTGGTCGCGTGCGCTATTTTGCACGGCACGATGGGCAGCACGCGTCTCGTCACCGTGGCATTCGTTCGCGATGGTGGCGCGTGGGCGAACGCTGGCATTCCGCTCGTGCTCCTCGCGACGAACGTCATCTTGTTCCTTCCTACAGAGCTCCTTCCACGCCGAAGCTTGGAAAAATGATTGGCGCCTGCGTTCGGGGAGTCAGCCCCGCGACCGGCGAGTAGCCGGCGCCAATCGGCTCGGCCTTGCCGAGCGCGTTGAAGCACTCGAAGGTCGCGCCGATCCACCGGCCGCCCGAGAAGGCCCAGCGCTTCTCGATGCGCGCATCGACGCGGAAGAAGGCCGGGAGCGTGCCGACCACCGCGTAAGTCGGCGCTCCGGTGTGAGCGGCCGCGCAGTCCGGCCTGGGGCAGTTCACCGTGTACGATCGGCCGGACTCGATGAAGAATCGCCCGCCGATACGCCAGCCACTCCCTAGGTCGTAGCCGAGCACGACGGAGAGGAGGTGTGTCCGGTCCCAAAGCGACCTTGACGTGGCGCTGCCGAGCGTCGAGTCGGAGCGCGACAGTGTGTACGAGACGAAGCCGCCGAGCCGCTCGGTGAAGGCGCGGTGCAGGAACAGCTCCGCTCCCTCGGTATGCTGTCCGCCGGAGACACCCGGCGCGACGAGTCGCGAGGCAAAGCCCGTGACCCGCGCTCGCATCTTCGACGGAAGGCGCACCTCGACGCCCTCGGACGCCTGGTAGGAGTCGCGAGGAGCCTCATCGACGGGATCGGGCAGCTTCGCCGGAACGAACACCTCCTCGGTTGGTTCCTGGTGTGCGACGCCGAGAGCCGAGACCCACGAGATGTCCTGGGAGATGCGGAGCTTCGTGGCGAGACGAGGCTGCGCAGCGAAGGCCGTCCGGCCTCGCGCTCGGTAAGCATCGGCGCGAAACCCGGGGACGATTTCGAGCGTGCGCAGCGGACGCCAGACCGCGTCAGCGTACGCACCTCCCTCGAAGTCCGTATGCGCCGCATGAATGACGTCGCCGTAGTTGTCGACGTTGAACTGCGCGACGCCCAAGTCGCCGCCCGCGCGGACGCGAACCGTCCGGCTGACATGTTCCTCAAGCTCTGCTCGCACTCGGCCGCTCGGCCCTCGCAGCGCCGCGCTCGCGCCGGCGCCAGTAGACGTTTGCAGTGCCGTGAACGTATCGTCGCTCCCAAGCGTTGCGGCGACGCGCAAGTTCCCGTCGTCGAGAGGGTGATCGTATCGGAGATCGACGCGATGATACTCGACGTGAAATGTCGGTTGTCCAAGGTACGTTAGTTCGTCGTGTGCGCCGAACGCGAAGATCGCGACCGTGTCGTGGCCCCAGGTGGTATGCGAGGCTCTCGCCTGGTAGTCCCAGTAGCCCACGCGGTACTTGGGCGCGACGAGCCCGATGACGAGATCGGTGTATCCGTATCGAGCCGCCGCCACAACGCTGCCACGTCCAATGTCGTACGGGGTCTCGGCGAACGCGTTCGCATCGAAGACGCGTGCACCGAACTCGGCTCGCGTCCGATCCGTCACCGGAGGCGTCGTTTCTCCCGCGATGATCGCTCCTGCGAATCGACCGTAGCGGGCGGGGTAGGCGCCGGGGTAGAGGTCGACCGAATCGACGAGCGCGGGCGCGATCATCGACGGCCCAGCCCCAGAGTGGAAGAGTAGCGGCACGCGGATGCCGTCAATCGCGTAGCCGACGTTCTCGGGTGGCGCGCCCCGCACGTAGTAGTACGGCAGGCCACTAAGCCACGGCGCCATGCCGGGCAGTGCCTCGACGACGTGGAAGGGATCGCCGAAGCCGCCGGGCACAAAGCGCGTCTCGGTCCGAG
>Ga0265325_10001681_pt1 | contig 15364 bp, 8 predicted proteins | sample 41420metaG_FD_202090 | JGI IMG/M metagenome (GOLD analysis project Ga0265325, IMG submission 202090) | Rhizosphere microbial communities from Carex aquatilis grown in University of Washington, Seatle, WA, United States - 4-14-20 metaG | ecosystem: Host-associated > Plants > Roots > Rhizosphere >...
CGATGACGAGTAGCCGCTTGGTGTGCGGCTCGACGTACGATTTGAGCCTGTCGAACGCGTGTTCGAGCTCGCCCGTCGTCGCCGGCTTGACGAGGTATGTGAAAGCGCCGTGCGACAGGCCGTGCTGGCGCTGTTCCTCGACGGACAGCATCTGGACCGGGATGTGACGCATTCGCGGATCCAGCTTGAGGTTGTTGAGAACGGTCCAGCCGAGCATATCCGGCAAAAAGACATCCAGACTGATCGCCGCGGGCAGGTAGTCGCGAGCGAGCGAGAGGGCCTGCTGGCCGCGGTTCGCTACGATGGCCTTGAAGCCTTTGACGCGCGCGATCCCGAGCAGGATTCGCGCGTAGTGCGGATCGTCCTCGATGATCAAGAGAACCGTATCGCCTTCGCGAATGTCATCGCGATCGTCGGCCACGCTCTCCTCGACTTTGGCGATAGAGAGCACGGGCATAGCGCTGGGTTCGCGTGTCGGTGCGCCCGGTCCCGGAAGCTGGCGATGGGTCGGGCCGTTGTATGCGAGCGGCAAGAACAGCGTGAATGTGCTGCCGGTTCCGGGTTTGCTCTGGAGGCGGATCTCGCCGCCGAGCAGATTTGCGAGCTCGCGGCTGATGGCGAGGCCAAGTCCCGTACCGCCGTATTTGCGGCTGGTCCCCGCGTCCGCTTGCTGGAATGCTTCGAAGATCAACTTTTGTTTCTCCACGGCGATACCAATCCCGGTATCGGTGACCATGAAGGCGATGGCCGAGGGTGCCGACCCGAGGACGGGGTGATCCGTGTTCCATCCCGTTGAGACGAGGCGAACCGACATCGCCACCGACCCCTGCGCCGTGAACTTGAACGCGTTCGATAGGAGGTTCTTGAGGATCTGCTGGAGGCGCTTCGCGTCGCTCACGAGGGCGCGAGGCAGGGTCGGGTCGAGCTCGACGTTGAACCCCAGGCCCTTGGTCTCCGCGACGTGATGGAACGTTCGATGAACGCTGTCCCGCAGGTTGGAGAAGGTGATCTCCTCGGGCTCGACCGTAACCGTACCCGACTCGATCTTGGAGAGATCGAGAATGTCGTTGATGAGCGTGAGCAGGTCAGTTCCCGCGGAATGGATGTTCTTGGCGAAGTCGATCTGCTTGGCAGTCAGGTTGCCGCCGACATTCTCCGCGAGCTGTTGGCCGAGAATGAGGATGGAATTGAGCGGCGTGCGTAGCTCGTGCGACATGTTCGCCAAGAACTCGGACTTGTATTTCGAAGTGAGCGCCAACTCGGCCGCCTTCTCCTCGAGAGCTCGACGCGCCTGTTCGACTTCCTTGTTCTTGCGCTCGACCTCCGCATTCTGGTCGGCAAGCTGCTTGGCCTTCGAGGCGAGCTCCTGGTTGGTCTGCTGCAGTTCGATCTGGCGCGTCTGCAACTCGGTGGTCAACTGCTGGGACTGCTGCAGCAGGTTCTCGGTCCGCATCGTCGCTTCGATCGTGTTGAGTACGACGCCGATGGACTGCGTCAGCTGGTCGAGGAACTGAAGGTGGGTGTTGGTGAACGACCGCAGCGCCGCTAGCTCGATTACGGCCATCGTTTCGCCCTCGAACAGAACGGGAAGGACGACCACGCTGGTGGGCGGTGCCGAGCCGAGACTCGAGTGAATGGCCGTATAATGGGGTGGCACGTCGTTGAGCAGGATGCGCTGCTTCTCCGCGGCAGCCTGTCCGACGAGCCCTACGCCGAGGACGATGCTGTCCGGGTGAGCCTCACGCTGCGCGTACCCCGCGAGGAGCCGCAGGGTCTTCGTCGACTGATCGACGGTCTCGCCCGGGTCACTGCGATCCATCTGGTAGATCGTTCCCTGCTGGGCGTCGACGAGGGGCGCGAGCTCCGAGAGGAGCATTCTCCCCACGGTGACCAAATCGCGCTGTCCCTGAAGCATCCGCGTGAACTTGGCGAGGTTCGTCTTCAGCCAGTCTTGCTCTTGGTTGCGATCGGTCGTGCCGCGCAGATTGTCGATCATCGTGTTGATGTTGTCTTTGAGCTCCGCAACCTCTCCGCGGGCCTCGACTCGAATGGATCGAGTCAGGTCGCCTTTGGTCACGGCCGTAGCGACGTCTGCGATCGCACGCACCTGGTTGGTGAGATTGGCCGCCAGAAGGTTCACGTTGCCGGTGAGGTCCTTCCACGTCCCCGCGGCGCCCGGGACGTTCGCTTGGCCGCCCAGTCGCCCCTCCACGCCTACCTCGCGCGCGACGTTCGTTACCTGCTCGGCGAACGTCGCCAGCGTGTCGGTCATGTTGTTGATGGTCTCCGCCAGCGCCGCGACCTCGCCCTTTGCCTCGACCGTCAGCTTCTGGCGAAGATTGCCGTTGGCAACGGCGGTGACGACCCTCACGATCCCACGCACCTGATTGGTCAGGTTCGCAGCCATGAAGTTGACCGAGTCCGTGAGATCCTTCCACGTACCGGCGACCCCCGGCACGTCCGCCTGGCCTCCGAGCTTTCCTTCGGTACCCACCTCACGAGCGACGCGCGTCACCTCGGAGGCGAAGGACCGAAGCTGATCGACCATCGTGTTGATCGTATTCTTCAGCTCGAGGATCTCGCCCTTTACGTCGACGGTGATTTTGCGCGAAAGATCGCCGCGCGCGACAGCGGTCGTCACCTCGGCGATGTTGCGCACCTGCGCGGTGAGGTTCGTCCCCATCGCGTTGACCGAGTCGGTGAGGTCTTTCCAAGTGCCTGCAACCCCGGGCACAACGGCCTGGACGCCGAGTCGGCCCTCAGTCCCCACCTCCCGGGCGACGCGCGTCACTTCCGAAGCGAACGAGCGCAATTGCTCGACCATCTTGTTGATGGCCTCCTTGAGCTGCAGGATCTCGCCGCGAACGTCTACGGTGATCTTCCGTGACAGGTCGCCGTTCGCAACCGCGATCGTCACGTCGGCGATGTTGCGCACCTGGTTGGTCAGGTTCGACGCCATCGAATTGACGTTGTCCGTCAAGTCCTTCCACGTCCCGGCGACGCCGGGAACCACGGCTTGACCTCCGAGCTTGCCCTCTGTACCGACCTCGCGCGCCACCCGCGAGACCTCGGACGCGAAGGCGTTGAGCTGGTCGACCATCGTATTGAGCGTGTTCTTCAGTTCGAGGATCTCACCCTTTACGTCGACAGTGATCTTGCGTGAGAGGTCGCCGCGGGCGATCGCGGTGGCCACGTCGGCAATGTTCCGAACCTGACCCGTCAGGTTCGAAGCCATGGCGTTGACGTTGTCGGTGAGATCCTTCCACGTGCCCGCGACACCCGGCACCTGGGCCTGTCCCCCGAGCTTTCCCTCTGTGCCCACCTCGCGCGCAACGCGCGAGACCTCGGATGCAAAGCCATTGAGCTGGTCCACCATCGTGTTGATCGTGTTCTTGAGCTCTAGAATCTCACCCTTCACGTCGACCGTAATCTTGCGTGAAAGGTCCCCGCGCGCGACCGCAGTGGTCACCTGCGCGATGTTGCGGACCTGATTGGTCAGGTTGGACGCCATCGAGTTGACGTTGTCGGTGAGATCCTTCCACGTGCCCGCGACTCCACCGACCTGAGCCTGCCCTCCGAGCTTGCCTTCGGTGCCCACCTCGCGCGCCACGCGTGAGACTTCCGAGGCAAACGCGTTCAGCTGGTCGACCATCGTGTTGATCGTGTTCTTGAGCGCGAGGATCTCGCCCTTCACGTCGACGGTGATCTTGCGCGAGAGGTCCCCGCGAGCGACGGCGGTCGCCACCTCGGCGATGTTACGAACCTGATCGGTCAGGTTCGAGGCCATCGAGTTGACGTTCTCGGTGAGATTCTTCCAAACGCCAGCGACGCCTTCGACCTCGGCCTGCCCTCCAAGCTTTCCCTCCGTGCCGACCTCCTTCGCCACCCGCGTCACTTCTGAAGCAAAGGCGTTGAGCTGGTCGACCATGCGGTTGATCGTGTTCTTGAGCTCGAGGATCTCGCCTTTGACGTCGACCGTGATCTTTCGCGACAGGTCGCCGTTCGCGATCGCGGTTGCGACGTCGGCGATATTGCGGACCTGACCAGTCAGGTTGGAGGCCATCGCGTTGACGTTGTCGGTGAGATCCTTCCACGTACCTGCGACGCCGGGCACCTGAGCCTGTCCACCGAGCTTGCCCTCGGTACCCACCTCCCGCGCGACGCGCGACACTTCCGAGGCGAAGCCATTGAGCTGATCGACCATCGTGTTGATGGTGTTTTTGAGCTCGAGAATCTCGCCTTTGACATCGACGGTGATCTTTCTCGAGAGGTCCCCCCGCGCCACGGCAGTCGTGACCTCGGCGATGTTGCGCACCTGCCCGGTCAGGTTGGAAGCCATCGAATTGACGTTGTCGGTGAGATCCTTCCATGTGCCTGCGACACCGGGAACGACCGCCTGTCCACCAAGTTTGCCTTCGGTACCGACCTCGCGCGCCACGCGCGACACCTCCGAGGCGAAGCCGTTGAGCTGGTCGACCATCGTGTTGATGGTGTCCTTCAGTTGTAGGATCTCGCCTTTGACGTCGACCGTGATCTTGCGTGACAGATCCCCGCGCGCCACCGCCGTGGTTACTTCGGCAATGTTGCGGACCTGGTTGGTGAGGTTCGACGCCATCGAGTTGACGTTGTCGGTGAGGTCCTTCCACGTGCCGGCCACACCCGGGACCTGCGCCTGCCCACCGAGCTTGCCCTCGGTGCCAACTTCGCGCGCCACGCGGGAAACCTCGGAGGCGAAGCCATTCAGCTGATCGACCATCGTGTTGATTGTGTTTTTGAGCTCGAGGATCTCCCCTTTGACGTCGACCGTTATTTTTCGCGAGAGATCGCCTCTCGCTACGGCGGTCGTGACCTCGGCAATGTTGCGAACCTGCCCGGTGAGGTTGGAGGCCATCGAGTTGACGTTGTCGGTGAGGTCTTTCCACGTGCCCGCGACCCCCGGCACGACCGCCTGGCCGCCGAGCTTGCCCTCTGTGCCTACCTCGCGCGCTACCCGCGTTACTTCCGACGCGAACGAGCGAAGCTGCTCGACCATCGTGTTGATGGCCTCTTTCAGCTGAAGGATCTCGCCGCGGACATCGACGGTGATCTTTTTCGAGAGATCGCCACTGGCTACGGCGATGGTGACCTCGGCAATATTCCGGACCTGAGCGGTCAGATTACCGGCCATTTGATTGACGGACTCGGTCAGGTCCTTCCAGACGCCGGACACTCCTTTCACCTGCGCCTGCCCACCGAGCTTGCCCTCGGTGCCGACCTCGCGGGCCACGCGCGTCACCTCGGACGTGAAGACCGAGAGCTGATCGATCATCTTGTTCACAAGCTGGGCGGAGCGGAGAAACTCGCCCTCGAGCGGCCGCCCGTCGACCTCGAGCGCCATCGCCTGAGTGAGGTCTCCCTTCGCGACGGCCCCAATGGCTCGGGTCACCTCTGTCGTGGGCCAGACAAGGTCGTCGATGAGCGTGTTGAGCGATACCACCTCGTCGGCCCACCCACCGACGGCGCCAGGCACGATCATTCGCTGCTTGAGCTTGCCCTCTTTGCCGACGACCCGACACACGCGCGCAATCTCTTCCGACCGGCGAGCGCTGACCGCCAGGATCTCGTTGAAGACGTCCGCAATCTTCCCGTCGATACCCGTGAAGTCGGAGGCCAGGCGTACGCTGAAATCGCCACCTTTGAAGCGCAACATCGCGAACAACAGATCCCGCGCGAAGTCGGTTGGGCCATGTCCGTTGGTGGTGCTATGGGCGACAAGCACGGCATCGGCAGCAAGGTGGTCGTCTAGGGAAGCCATGGCGGCGAGAGCTTCGATCGCAGCCGGACTCCGGTCGGTTGCATTGGTCATATCGGCCATTTTGTTTCCTTAGATCATCAAGGAGACCGCAGTCTCCCATAAAGGCCGGCGCGTCCGTAAGTGCGGGCAAGCGAACTGGTCATTGCAGCTCTGCATAGGTGTTCAGGAGCCTATTCACCCGAAGCGAGCCGATGCGCTTCGCAATGCTGACGCCGTCGGCACGAATTCGCCGGGCGGTCACGGTTCATGACCGTGGATGAGGGAGCTAGCGCGCGCGGTGGGCCGCGTGCGTGCATCGCCTCCGCGTTGCCTCCGCCTTTGAAGGAGTCACTACTTCGCCGGAAGGGCGATGGTGAATTTGGTCCCCGTCTCGGCGGACGAATCGACCGACAGCGTACCCCCGTGGGCATCGATGATGCGCTCCGAGATGTAGAGGCCGAGCCCGAGCCCGGCCGACCTGCCGGCGGGCTTCTCGACGCGTGCGAAGGGGTTGAAGAGGAGCGGAATGGCGTCGCGCGGGATGGGCGCGCCGTGGTTCTGGATGGCCAGTGTCACCTCGCCGGCGCGACAAGCCATCACTATGAGAATGGGGCGCGTCACGTCGCCATGAGTCACGGCGTTGTCGACCAGGTTCGATACGACCTGCTCGAAGCGATCGGGATCGACATGGGCAACGCAGCCTCCGTCCATGAGGAGCTCGATCTTCGCGGACGGATGGACCGCGCGGATCTCGTCCACGATCTTCGTGACGAGCGGCGCGAGCGGTAGCGCGTCCGCGCTCAACTCCACCGGTATGCCACCCGCCAGGCGCGCCCGGGTGACATCGAGCAGCTGCTCGATCATGCGTTGCATTCGGACGCCGCTGACGATGACCCGTTCGAGCCGCTTGACCGCATCGGGGTCGACCTTCCCCCGCATACATAGGACGCGCGCCGTGGTCAGGATCGTGTTCAGTGGGTTTCGTAGGTCGTGGCCGAGGACGCCAAGGAAGGTCTCCTTGAAGTCCTCGTTACGACGCCGCTCGTCGATGTTCGTGTTGGACCCGAACCACCGAGCAACCCGGCCTTCCGCGTCGCGGAATGGTCGAACACGGGTCAAAAACCACCGATACTGGCCATCCGCGCCGCGGAGCGGGTACTCCATCTCGAACGGCTCTCCGGTGGCGAGTGAGTGCTTCCACCGCTCGACAACTTGATCCACCATTTGGGGGTCGTGGACCGACTTCCACCCCCAGCCTGAAACCTGTTCGTGCGTCGTGCCCGTGTATTCGTACCAGCGGTGATTGTAGTAATCGACGTAACCGTCGGCGCGAGCCGTCCAGGCGAGGTCGGGGAGGTTCTCCACGAGCTCGCGGAACTGGCGTTCGTTGGCCTCGGCGTCCGCGAGCAGTCGCGAGAGCTCCTGAGCCACCCGGACCTGCGACGTCACCTCGAAGCCGCAAACGAGGATGCCGCTCACGGCGTCGTCCGATTCGCGCAGCGGTGCATAGACGAGATCGAAATAGACGTCTTCGAGCACGCCGCCCTCGACGCGGGCAAGGCGCGCAAACTCCCCGCGAGCCTTGTAAGCGACGCCAGACCGGTAGACCTCGTCGAGGTACCCGAGGAAAGGCTGACCGCGAAGCTCCGGCATGCCTTCCACAAGAGTCTTGCCGATGATGGAATCGTCCTTGCCCCAGGCGCGGAGGGCGGCCGGATTGGCGAGCTCGAAGACGTGACTTGGTCCCCGCAGCACGCTTACGGGAAACGGGGCTTGCATGAAGTGCCGATAGAGGCGCGTGCGCGACGCTTCTTCGATTGCATAGGCCTCCCGAGCCACCTTGGCGACAGCCAGCTTGGAGGCCACGCGCATGAGGAGGTCGCGCGCCGAGAAGGGCTTGACGACGTAGTCATTCGCACCTGCGCCGAGCCCTTCCGCCGTAGCTTCTTCTCCCGCGCGTGCGGACAGCAAGATGACCGGTGTGAGTCGGAGGGCGGGATCCCCGCGAACCGCGCGGAGCAACCCGAAGCCGTCGAGTCCGGGCATCATCACGTCCGTGAGTACGAGGTCGGGAGGACGCCGCCGAATCGTGGCCAGAGCGGCTTCTCCGTCGCTCACGGTCTCGACGTCCCAGCGCTCGCCGAGGAGGCGGCCGAGATAGTCGCGCATGTCAGCGTTGTCGTCAGCGAGCACGATTCGGTCGCGCACGCCACGCGCAGCCAGGCTCCCGCCAGGCAGCACGGGCGGGACCGCGATCGGTTCAGGTAGCCAGTGAAGCGCCTCCTCGAGGTACGGCGCGGCACCGAGAGACGTCGAGTCGAGCGTCCGCGCGGCGCCTATGCGATCGGCAGGCAGGTGGGCCCGGCCCCGCGGAATGCGTACGGTGAAGGTGGTACCTCGACCCTCGACGCTGTCGACGCTCGCATGTCCACCGTGCAGCTTCGCGAGCTCTGCCACGAGCGCCAGTCCGATGCCTGTCCCCTCATGGGTTCGAGTCCGCGCGCCCTTCACCCGATGGAAGCGCTCGAAGATCCGCGGTAGCTCCGAGCGTGCGATCCCGATTCCCGTGTCCTCGACGGCGAGCTCCAAGTCTTTGTCAATGGCGCGGAGCTTGACCGAGATTTCTCCTTCGAAAGTGAATTTGAGCGCGTTCGACAGGAGATTGAGGACGATCTTCTCCCACATGTCGCGATCGACGTAGGCCGTCTCCCCGCGCGCCGGGAGTTCGAGCCGCAGCCGCAGACCAGCCCGATCGATGGCCGATCGGAACATGCTCACGAGCTCGCCGGTGAGCGCGCCGAGGTCCGTCGGCTCGTACGACGCTTCGACCCGTCCGGCCTCGATTCGAGAGAAGTCGAGGAGGGTGTTGACGAGCTTCGACAGCCGCATCGCGCTGCGGTGAACTACGGTCCAGCGCGCCCGATCGTGGGCCGGAAGGGCGTCGCCTGAGGTCAGCGCGTCCTCCGACGGTCCGAGTATCAGAGTCAACGGAGTGCGAAACTCGTGGCTGACGTTGCTGAAGAACGCTGTCTTCGCGCGGTCGATCTCGGCCAGCGCCGCGGCATGCGCCTTGGCCTCCTGGAGCGCTCGCGCGCTGGCGATCGCGGAGCCGACGTGCCCGGCGACGAGTTCGAGAAAGCTCCGGTACTTGGCGTCGAAGAGCAGGCGCGGGGACAGCGCCGCCACGAGAACGCCACTCGGCTTGTCGCCGCCGGGTGCGAAAATCGGAAGCGCGAAGGCGCGAGCGGGTGCTGTCGAGCCCCCGCCCGCGGCCTCGGAGGCGATGCCCGCAGGGCAGTCCACCACGAGCCCTCCCTTGGTCGCACAAATGGTTGCGAGCGGCCAGGGCGAACCGCCTTCCTTCGAAGCAATGGCGAGGGGGCCTGGCAGCCGTGTCGGGATGCGCGCAGCCGCGGCGAGCGAGGTGTTGCCTTCCGGGTCGATTAGGTAAAGGAGCGCGAACGGAACATCGGCGGGATTCTCGGCGATGACATCCGCGGCCACCTCGCACGCCACCTGCGCGCTCGGCGCATTTTGCGTTCTCGCGGCGAGATCCCGCAGCGTGACCAGGCGCCGCGCGCCGATGACCCGTTCGGTCGTCTCTGTCACTGTGACCAGCACCCCGCCGACATCGCCCGCTTCGCGTCGGATGGGGCTGTACGAGAAGATGAAGTAGCATTCCTCAGGGAACCCGTGACGCTCAAGTGGTAGCTCGAAATCCGTGAGCGAAACGGAGGTGCCGTGCATCACCTTTTCGAACATCGGGCCGATGATGCTCCAGATCTCGGCGAACGTTTCCTGCGTGCTGATCCCCATCGCTCTGGGATGCTTCGTCGAGCCCAGGATCGGGCGATACCCGTCGTTGTAGAACTGCGTGAACTGGGGGCCCCACGCGATGTACATGGGAAACCCGGTCTCGAGCAGGATGCTGAGAGCAGTTCGAAGGCTCTGCGGCCACTGCTCCACTGGCCCGACCGCGGTCTTCGACCAATCGATTGCGCGCAATAGTGCGCCCATCTCCCCGCCGCCTGAAAGAACGTCGCGTGCCGCTGCGTCGACAGTCATGAAGCCCCGCGATACCACAAGGTTCGACCTCGTTCCCGCTCGCGTTCGAGCCGCTCGGGATGCCCGTTTGTAGCGGAACACGGTACGGCCTGCTGTCCTTGGCTCACGCGTGATGTACGCCTGAGCGGGGTCCTTAGAGCTCTGTGTCGCATATTGTTGCTTCGCACCGCGCGACGAACGATGTGCCGGCGCCTACGCAGCCCATCGGCGGGCCAGGGAATCCCCCGTGAGCCGCTCGCGTCGATCGCTCGGCGAGGCGGCAGGCCCGTCGAGATCCCGCACGAATCTCGCGGGTACGCCCGCGACGAGGGTGTCCGGGGCGACGTCCTTGGTGACGACCGCGCCCGCAGCCACGACGGCTCCGCGCCCAACCCGAACGCCGGGCAAAACAACCGCCCGAGAACCGATCCATGCGCCATCGCCTATTTCTATCGCGCCGTGAACGCGCGCACCGAAGCGCTGCGCCGAAGGACCAACTTCGTGATCCGCCGTGATCAGCATCACTTCGTAGCCCATGTATACATGGATGCCGATGCGCACAACATCCAATAAGTCGATATGCAGTGGGCCGGTAAGATAGCAGTCGGGACCAATCGAAAGCAGATCAGAAGCGGACCCTGGTCCAGTAATCTTCAAAGTTCCAGCAAGGCGGGACGTCGGGGCCACCGGAATGCCTATTGCGCGCAGGAGCATCGTGCGCAAGCGGTTGAAACTGTGCTGCGGGAGAATTTGGGACACGGCGCGTGCACCGACCTTGCGGAGATCGAAGCGCAATTCCTCCTCGGCCACGCGGTTTAGTTTTTGGAGTGGAAACATACGCTTCTCCTCGGTGCCCTCGGTGACTGACATTGCAACTCCCACGGCCGCGCCGGTCGCGGCCGATGAGGCACCGCCCGACGTGAGGCGAATTGGCCGCGAGTGTGACCGTTCGACTCAACCGCGGGCGGTCGGGCGTCACTCCGGAGCGAGGGGTCAGGCCCCCGGGGCCCGGGAAGTCGCCCCGTCATGGGCTACCAACAAATCGTGCATGTCGTTCGCGTGCTCCTCCTCTTGCGCGAGGATTTCTTCGAGCATGCGTCGTGTCGAAGGATCTCGGTCGCCAAAGAAGCGAATCATGTCACGATAAACTTCGATGGCGATGCGCTCGGCAACCAGGTCTTCCTTGATCATTTCGAGAAGACCCTCGACTTCGCGAAATTCGGTTGCGCTCCGTGCTGCCAAGCTCGCTGGGTCGAAGTTCGGCTTTCCGCCCAGTTGATTGATTCGCTCGGCGATTCGGTCCGCGTGCGCCTGTTCCTCGTTGGCGTGCTCCAGGAACTCGGCTTTGATCGCCTCGCTATCGATGCCCTGAGCCGCGACGTGGTGAAACTTATAGCGAAGCACACAAACGAGCTCGGTCGCCAGCGCCCGGTTCAAGATCTCGATGGTCGTGCTGGGGTCGCACCCATAATTCCCGGTGATGGCGCCTTTGCCAAGTTCCTCCCGTGCGCGGATTCGTAGGTCCGCAATGTTTCCCAAAACGTGCGCCTGATGCGGGTCCGACGCCGCGGTCATGGCTTTTTCGTTCCTGTTCATGCTTCTCGGGTCCTTCCGGGGTCGGGAGGTGCACAGGTCGAGCCATCGCGGGGACGCGTCCTTTCCCCAGCGTAGACTTCGGTAAACGGGGACGCTCAATGTTCAACCGCACGTAGCGTCGAGCGGCTAGCAAGGCGCTCGCGGTGCGTATGGCACGGGGCTGGCAGTTCGTTAAGAATGGTCGGTATTCGTGATGCAGACGACCCGGCGCGCGCTCCGTAGCGGATGGCTCCGCCTCGTCGCACTCGCGGGGGCCTTGGGTGGGCTGCTGAGAGATGCCGGCGTCCGCTGGTCGGACGACGCCTGCTACCGCCTTGGCGCGTCGCTCGCGTACTACGCGCTCTTCTCCCTCTTTCCTCTGGCCCTCATTGCGCTGACGGCGATCGGGGTCATCCTCGGCGATGGCGATGGCGTTCGGCAGCACCTCATCGCATCGGTCGGCGGCACGACTTCCTCTGAATCTCGAGTCTTGCTGGACCAAACTCTGCAAAGCATGCAGACGCACCGAACCGCCCGTGGCGTCGGGGCCGTCGTCGGCGCCCTGACGCTTCTCCTCGGCGCCAGCGGCGTCTTTTCCGAGCTCCAATCCTCCCTCAACTTCATCTGGCGGGTGACGTTCGCAGAACAGCGAGGGCTCTGGCCCAGCATCCTGCACGCGCTGAGGGCGAAAGTGTTTTCGTTCGCCGTGGTTCTGGCGGCGGCGACCGCCCTGCTCGCTTCGCTCATCTTAAGCACGGCCCTCGGAACGGCGGGCGCATTGGCGGTCCCGGCCGGCGCGCAGGACTTTTGGCGAATCGTCGAGGCGATCGGGTCGGTGGGGTTTCTGGCACTGCTTCTCGCAGCGATCTATCGCATCGTGCCCGAGACGCGGGTGATCTGGCGCGACGTTCTCGGCGCAGCGCTGTTCGCTTCAGTCCTCTTGTCCGGCCTCAAGTGGCTGCTTGCATGGTACTTGGCACACCTTACCAGCTATGCTGCGTACGGCGCGGTCGGCGGAATTCTAGGACTCTTGACATGGATCTACGTCGCAAGCCTGGTGGTCTTTTATGGTGCCGAGTTTAGCCGCGTCTACGCCGAGCGATTTGGAAGTCTGCGAAAGGGTTCGCCTTCGCCCTGCGTGGCAAGTGAGGCGCGCGTCGCGCGAGGCCAGCAACGATGGCCAGATGGGCAGTCACCAGGCAGACAACGATGACCGCGAGCACGATCAAGTCCGTCATGGTCGGCGCTCCACGCAGGATTCGTGTTCGGGCTCTTCCGCGTTGTGAACGCAAATCGATTCGACAGAATCAGGTTCCAAACGTGTGCGGCGTGCAGCTGCACGATCGCCGCAGGCAAGCCCACAGGGCCGCGATGTCGATGGGCTTCGCCAAGACCGGCACCCCGGGGGGCGCGCGGCTTGGTGCCGACGTCGAGACCACGACCGAAAGACCCGAAAGGGTCGGGTCCCTCCGCAGCGCATCGAGCACCTGAACTCCTGTCATGACGGGCATGACCAGGTCGAGGATCATGAGGCAGGGCCGATGCTCCGCTATGAGCTCGAGAGCTTCTGCCCCGTTCGTCGCAAGAATCGCCGAGCATCCCACCATTTCGACGACTTCACGAAGTGCTTCGCGCGCACCCTCCTCGTCATCCACAATGAGGACCAGCCGCTCGCCGCCGGCAAAGCTCGTTTTGTTGCTCACGTGACCGACATGTCCTTCCTGGCGGGCCAACGCACGTACACGCCGGAGGTATCGCGACGTCCCCTCTTACCGTAACGATGCGGAAGAACCCGTCAATGAGGCATTTTGTCACTACGTTGTTTGACCGCCGCGAACGGTTTAGAACGTCCCCGTCGCCAGCATCCCATAGGCGCCGCCCGGCAGCGCTGTAGGGGCAAACCGGAGGGAGGCCTTTCGAAAGGCGGTCCTCGAACGGGTGACCGTCACGGTCTCGGGACTCAGGAATGCGTCCACGATCATCAAGATGCCCAAACCTTGACCGATGCCATCGGCGACAATGAGGACTTTGTTCGCTGTCTCCGCGTCACACGAGGGCCCGGTCGGGCCCCCGCACCCACCGCGGTTCACGAGCGCCATCCACGGCCCGACCACTGGCACAAACATTCGATGGTCGGCATCGCGGTCGCTGGTCGCAGCGACGATCACTCCAGCGCCGTACGTCAGTCCAAAGGTGGCAATGCCGCTCGTCAGTAGCAGCCGGCTCGGACCGCCCTTTTCGGTCACGCTTTCGGTCGTCGTTTGCGACTGTGGCTGCGCGACCACGAAGTCTTCCGCTAGCGCGGAGGAACTCCAAGTGCACGCGAGCGCCAAAGGCAACAAACACAGTTTCATGCATTTCATCGAGTTCATCGCACTGACCTCCTCCTTAAGAGCGTGGCCTTCGCCCCACTCGTCGTTCACCGAGCTCCCCCATCAGTAAGTGCTGTTCCTACACGGGTAGGCTTTGCAATGATCACTTCGTAACGTTTCCTTTCGTCGCTGAGAGCTCGCCTGACGAATGCTCGCCTCTTCGCAGTCACACCACCAGCTGCGGCACGCCCCAAGATTGCCTACGGAGCGACCGCCGGACCAACGCCACGACATCGTCGGGAATCACGGGTTTGACGAGCAGGCGATCAGCACCAAGCGCCGAGAGTTGCCGCCATTCGTTCGGCCCCCCGGATCCCGTGAGGACGATGATAGGCATCGCCGCAGAGCTCAGGCGTTTGCGAAATAGTTTGGTGAGATCCATTCCGTCGAGCCCCGGCATGCACAAATCAAGAATGCTCACCGACGGCGCCTTTCGTTGGAAGGCTTCCAGGGCGGCGAGGCCGTCCGATACGCACTCGAGCTCAGCGTTTGGGAACGCGAGACCCAGCATCCATTTCAGCGTCTCCCGAGAGTCGTCGTTGTCTTCGGCGACCAGAATTCGCTCGGGATCCACCCCCCTGCCGCCGACTCCGACGGCGAGCTGGCGACGAAACACGTCGACCGACGAAGTCCGGGCAATCGGGTCTTTCTCCAGAGCGTTCAGAAGTGCTCGCTCGATGTGCTCCGGCAGGCCTGGGCGCAAGCCACTCGGCGGGCGCACGGGTGCCAAGGCGTGCTGAAGCAACATCCCCATGCTGCCGTCTCCCTCGAATGGCAGACGACCGGTGAGGACTTCGTAGCAGACGCAAGCGAGTGAGTACACATCGGCGCGGGCGCGTAGCGTCGGATCATCGTTCTTGCGCGAGGACGCAACCTCCGGGGCCATGTAGGCGGGCGTGCCGACGAGTTCGGAATGCCCAGGTTCGTCTCGTCGCCGCAGAGCGGCAAGTCCCAAGTCGGCTACGCGCGGCCGAAGGCGGTCGTCGAGGAGAATATTGCTTGGCTTGATGTCGTGGTGAACCGTGTCTTGGGCGTGGATGGCTGCCACCCCACGACAGACGTCGTCGAGGATGCGGAGCGCCAGGTCTAAGTCGGGAGGGGCCGGCTGGTTCTTGAGCCACGCTTCCAAAGTGCAGCCTTCGACGTATTCCATGACGATGTACGGCGCGTCTTGGTGGACGCCAAAGGCATGGACCTGAAGTACGCACGAATGGTTCACGCGCGCCATCGCCCGGGCTTCGTCAATAAATCGCTCCCGGGAACCCAGGCAGAGAAGGTTTGGGTGAACGAACTTGATGGCGACCCGACGATCGAGCGTCTCGTCGTGCGCAAGAAAGACGATGCCCATCGATCCGGTTCCGAGAAGACTGACGATGCGATAACCGCCCTCCACGAGGGTACCGGGCATGGGAACGCTTCCGAGTTTCTCCGCGCTTTCGTGCTGCGGCTCTGAAGCGATCCACTCATCTACCGCAATCATTGGTGGCATGGCTGACTTACCGCTGCTGAGCGCAACGACGCTTCGCCGCCCTTGGGCGATTACGGCCACGAGCAAAAAGCGCGAAACGCATGGTCCGGGGCGCGGTGTTGAGGACTCGGG
>Ga0265325_10001682_pt1 | contig 15360 bp, 13 predicted proteins | sample 41420metaG_FD_202090 | JGI IMG/M metagenome (GOLD analysis project Ga0265325, IMG submission 202090) | Rhizosphere microbial communities from Carex aquatilis grown in University of Washington, Seatle, WA, United States - 4-14-20 metaG | ecosystem: Host-associated > Plants > Roots > Rhizosphere...
GAAAGACTACCGCCCATGCGCTCAATCGCCGCCTTGGCCAGGAACAGGCCGATGCCGCTGCCTTTCGCGTGCGCCGGCAGTGGTGACTTGCCGGCCAGCAACAGGATGTCCTCGGCAAAACCGCGACCATTGTCCCTGACCTCGACGATCAGCAGCTGGTCCGTCCAGTCGGCCAGCACGCGCACATCGGTACCGGCGTCGGCACCGTTGTTGAACAAGTTGAGCAGCCCCTGATCGAGCATGGTCTCGGCGACGATAGGCGGCGCTGGCGACGGACCAAGGATGTCCAGACCGGCGCGAACCTGCGGCCGCAGCAGTTGCCAGCGGTCGAACAGTGCCTGCAGCCAATGGTCGGCGCGCAGCGCCTGGATGCTGTCGGCGCGGCCGACGCCGGCACGCTCGGCCATGCCGCTGATGATCCCTTTGCAGGCACCAATCTGCTGGCGCAAGAGCGCCACGTCGGCACGTAGCGAGTTGGCAAGTCCTTCTTCAGCCTCAAGCTCACCGACAATGATCGCCATGGTTGCCAGCGGCGTCGACAGTTCGTGAGCCGCACCGGCCGCCAGCATCCCCAGCGCCAGCACACGCTCGTCGCGCAGCGCCTGTTCCCGGATTGCCGCGAGCTCGGCCTCCCGGGCTCGGACGATGCCAGTCATGCGGACGATGAACCAGGCCATCATGGCCACCGAGACGACGAAAGTGAACCACATACCAAGCAAATGCAGCCGGGTGGCCCGCGCCACATCGGCGATCGGCAGCGGCAGATAGACCTGCATCAGGATCGAGTAGGCGATCACGGCCAGCCCGGCGATCACTGCCACCAATCGGCCGGGCAACACCAAGGCGGCAATCGCCACTGGCGGCAGCAGCAACGAGATCACCGGGTTGGCAGCGCCGCCGCTGAGGAACATCAACACGGCCAAGGCAGTGATGTCGATCACCAGCTGGCTGAACACGTCACGATCGCGGTCGCCGCGCGCCGGCGTCGCACGCAGGCACCATCGCGCCCAGCCGTTCGCTGCAGCCTGCAAGGCAAGCACGGCCAGCATCGGCAGCTGCGGCAGGCGCAGGTCGGCCAGCGTCGGCACCAGAACGATGACCAGCAACTCGGCAAGCAGAAACCACCAGCGCAGCACGACCAGGCGCTGTTGCATGGTCGGTGCGCCAACGTCGGTTGTGGTCGGTAACGAAATGGCCATGACCGTCATTATCGGCGATTGCAGGCCATGCTGGCTTGCCCACACCAGCCCCTGCGGCATTTGGTCGCAGCCGCAGCATCGAAGCAGCTATACTCCGGCCAACAAATGGGAGGACGGGACTCGCGCAAGCGGGCGGTGCGCCATGGCAGACCCCCTGAAACTGGGAAAATATGAAATCCGCCGCCGCATCGGCGTGGGCGCGATGGGTATCGTCTTCGAGGCCTGGGATCCCGGTATCGGCCGCCGCGTCGCCGTCAAGACACTGAAGCAGGACATTCTCGACTCGCCGGACGCAGCCGACGTACTCGCCCGTTTTCGCCGCGAAGCGCAGGCCGCCGGCCGGCTCAATCATCCCAACATCGTCGCCGTCTATGAGCTGGGTGAGACCGATGGCATCACCTTCATCGCCATGGAATATGTCGACGGCAAGGAGCTGAAGGAATTCTGCGACCAGGGCGAACGCTTTCCTCTGGCGCAGGTGGTGCGCATCATCACCGCATTGCTGGTCGCCCTCGATGTCGCTCACGCCGCCGGCGTCGTGCACCGGGACATCAAGCCGGGCAACATCTTTCTCGTTGGCAATAATGTGGTGAAGGTGGGTGACTTCGGCATCGCCAGGGTTGAATCCTCGGAACTCACCCAGGCCGGTTCGGTGCTCGGCACGCCTTCCTACATGTCGCCGGAGCAGATCTGTGGTCAGGTGGTCGACGGACGGGCCGACCTCTTCTCGGCCGGCGTCATCCTCTACCAGCTGCTCACCGGCGAAAAGCCGTTTCAGGGCAATTCGCTGGCCACGATCATGCATAAGCTGCTGAAGGAAGAGCCGACGCCACCGTCGGTAATCAACGTTCACGTGCCGCCAGCCTTTGACGCCGTCGTCGCCAAGGCGCTCGCCAAGCGTCCCGAGAACCGCTATCAAAACGGCGCCGAATTCGCTGCCGCCGTTCACGCCGCCAGCGAACAAACGCCGGCAGCGACGCCGATGATCATCGATGACGTCACCGTCGCACTGTCCGGATCGGCGAATGCCGCTACCGGCTCGCCCCGGGGTGCGGCGCCGGCAATCATGGCATCGTCGGGCCCGCGCCCTGAACGACGACCAGCGGCGGTGCCGATTGCAGCTTTGCCAACACGCCGGACCGGCACCACAGGTCTGTTCGTCCTGGTGGCTGTCCTATTGCTGATCGCCGCTGCTGTCTGGTGGTGGCTGATGGGCATGCCGGTGCCGTTCAGGCACCGCGCCACCGAGGCCTTGCCGGCGCCTGCGGCGAAAGCGATCGCCGAACCATTGCCGACGGAAGCCGCCATTGCGCTGTCCATCCGACCGGCCAACGGCCAGGACCGCTTCCGCCCCGGCGAAGGCATCGTGCTCGACATCAAACCCAGCCGCAATGCGCACATCTATTGTTTCATGCAGGATGAGAGCAGCCAGATCATGCGTTTCTATCCCAACCGCTTCACTGGCGATTCGCTGGTATCCACGGCCGGCATTCGCGTACCCGGCGGGAATCAGTTCAGCATCAACGCCAACGCCAAGGGGGTCGGGGAATTGATCGTCTGCTACGCCAGCGCAGCCGAGATCCTGGGCCAGGTGACGAGCGCCATCGGCAGCGGCGACATCGACAAGCCGGCGGCCGTTGCCAGTATCGCCGACCTTGACAAGGTATTTTTCACGGCTGGGGGTGCCACGCTCGGCGTTGCCCGGTTCCCCGTTTTGAGCCGACAATAGCGTCCCAGTTCGTCCCGGGGAAGAAGACATCATGTGGAATCTGAAGTGTAGCGTCGCCTTGCTGGCCTGTTTGCTGCCTTTCGCCGCCAACGGCCAGGAATCTGGCGTCAAGTCATTACGCGGCAAGCCCAGCACCGAACAGATCATCGAGGCGCTCAATCCGGGCCCCGAGACCGCCGGCAGGCCGGCAAAGACTCGCGGCCTGTCGCTCGGCGGCAGCGGCCAAGCCGCCGCTCCGGTAGCCGGATGGACGCGAGCGCTGGACCTGGAAGTCAAGTTCCAGTTCAACTCCGACCAGCTGACCGGTGACGGCGCCGAAGTCGTCGAGCGCCTCGGCAGCGCCTTGCAGGCCAAGGAGCTGTCGAAGGTGCGCACCGTGACGCTGGAAGGCCATGCCGACGCCACCGGCGACGCCGACTACAACAGGGCGCTATCGCTGCGCCGTGCCCAGGCCGTGCGCAACGCACTTGCCGGCAAGGCTGGATTGCCGACCGACTTCAAGACGATCGGCAAAGGCAGTAGCGACCCGGCCGATCCGGCGCATCCGACCGACCCGGTCAATCGGCGTGTGCGCGTGATCGTCGGCGGTTGAAGGACCCAATGACTGGTTCGCTGCAAAGTGCCAACACGGTCTATCACGCGCCCTTGGTGGCGAGGTCGCATCGCCAGCAGCTCAACCAACATCCGGCGGTAACGCTCTGGTTCACCGGCCTGTCCGGCGCCGGCAAGTCAACCCTCGCCCATGCCGTGGAAGAGCGCCTGCATCGAGCCGCCTGCCGGACCTACGTGCTGGACGGCGACAATGTCCGCCACGGCCTCTGCGGTGATCTTGGCTTTTCGCCTGGAGACCGACATGAGAACCTGCGTCGAATCGGCGAGGTAGCCAAGTTGATGGTGGACGCCGGACTGGTCGTCCTGGCGGCGTTCATATCTCCCATGCGGACAGATCGAGACGCAGTGCGCCAGTTGTTGGGCAACGACTTCATCGAGATCTATTGCGGCTGCCCGCTTCATGTCTGCGAGTCCCGCGCTGTCAAAGGCATGTACGCCCGCGCCGGAGAGATCGCGCAATTCACCGGTATAAGCGCCCCTTACGAGCCGCCGGGGACACCAGAGCTGCTCCTCGATACCGCAGGCACAACCATTGACGAGTGCGTGAACACCGTGCTGGACTTCTTGTGCCAGCGCTTCAACTTCGCCATTCCGCCCGACGCCGAGCGCGACCACGCAGCCAGGGCGGCCTGCGCCGCGACCTGATCGGCAAAATGGCCAAAGCCGCCCGAGGGCGGCTTTGGCGACTTGTGACCAGATCCCCGCCAGGCCACTTCGCCCTGCGAGGATCGTTCCAGCACTCTCAGCGAACCATGGAGGCCTCGGTGATTTGCCGAGGCGTCGGGATTACTTCACCTTGGTCGCGGCAACCACATTGGCCTGGACGGATTCACTGATCTGCTTGGCCATTGCCGTCATGCCGCTAAAAGCATTATTGGCAGAGTTGATGGCGTTCTGCATTGCCGCCACGAAGGGCTCAGTACCGGCCGGAGCAGCCTTGGCTGCCTGTGCGGCCAGGCTGGAGACCTGCTTCTGAAAATCGGCGAACTGACCTTCGAGCATCTTGGCGAACTGCTGCTGGGATTCGGTGGAGATTTCGAACAGCGAGCGGGAGTAATCGACTGCCTTGGCGACAGCCGGTTGCACGATGGACGACTGCAGAGCTGCTGCGTCGCCAGGATTCTTTATTGCCAGGATCGCCTTGGCGGCAGAAGTGGAGTCTTCCAGCGAGGTGCGCGCGGCACTCAGGTTGAGGGCTGCGATCCGCTCGGCAGTCGCTAGCGCGGTGTTCGCCACAGCCAGCAGGGAGTCGACGGTGGCTTTGTTGGAGGCAGCAAATTGTTCGAGATTGATGGACATGGCGGGTTCCTAAGTGGGTCATTGGACTATGACACCATAAACTATACAGCAAGCAATGGTGCACTGCAACAAATCAACCAAAACCCCTTTGTTGGACGTAATTTGTTCATTCCTGAATCGCCGCAGCTGTTCGTCGGGCAGGGCGCCATAGTTGCGCCATGGGTAAACGAAAAAGCCGCCCGGAGGCGGCTTCATCGACGGCAGAAGTGACTGATTCTGCCCGGGTGTTTGGTAGGCGCGATTGGACTCGAACCAACGACCCCCACCATGTCAAGGTGGTGCTCTAACCAGCTGAGCTACGCGCCTGCAAATTCCGCCTGCGACCCTGTCTGGTGACAATCCGGGACAGCGCAGCAAGCAAAGAGGCGCGAATTCTAGCTGAACTCGCGCCCCATCACAACACTTTCACGACACCTTTCTAGACCCCCAGTGCCACGCGGATCTGCTCAAGCGTGGACGGGTCGTCGATGGTGGTCAGATCGCCCGGATCACGACCTTCGGCCAGCGCCTGAATCGACCGGCGCAGCATCTTGCCGGACCGAGTCTTGGGCAGGCCGGAAACGAAATGGACATGGCCGGGACGCGCAATGGCCCCCAGGCTGTCGTCCACGGTCTTCATGACCTCCTTTTCCAGCGCCGCCCTCATTTCTGCCGTCGCGACGCGCGCCTGATCCTTGACCACAGCAAAGGCCACCGGTACTTGCCCCTTCAACTGATCGTGCACGCCGACCACGGCCACCTCGGCGATCGCCGAATGGATCTGCACTGCTTCCTCGATCTCGCGGGTGCCCAGGCGATGGCCAGCAACGTTGATGACATCGTCAGTACGACCGAGGATGAAGTGATAGCCCTCCTCGTCCTTGATGCCCCAGTCGAATGACGAATAGACCAACGGCTCTTTGAACAGCGCGAAGTAGGTCTTGACGAAGCGGTCGTCATCGCCCCAGATCGTCGATAGGCAGCCAGGCGGCAGCGGCGGCAGGACGCCGACGATACCCTTCTCGTTGGCCGCACACTCGGTGCCGTCTTCGCGGAAGATCTTCAGGTTGTAGCCGAAAACCGGGAAGCTCGGTGTGCCGAACTTGATCTTGGTCTTCTCGATGCCGGGCACCGAGGAGAGCATCGGCCAGCCAGTCTCGGTCTGCCAGTAATTGTCGATCACCGGCAGCCCGAGCTCGCCCATGATCCACTCGTGCGTCGGCTGGTCAAGCGGCTCGCCGGCGAGGAACAAGTGTTTCAGCGACGACAGGTCGTACTTGTGCAGGAAGGCCGGATCGTGCTTCTTCAGCACCCGGATCGCCGTCGGCGCCGAGAACATCACATTGACTTTGTACTTCTCGACCAGGCTCCACCAGATGCCGGCATCCGGGCGCACCGGCGTGCCTTCATACATGATGGTCGCCATGCCGGCAATCAGCGGGCCATAGATGATGTAGCTGTGACCGACGACCCAGCCGATGTCCGAGGTGGCGAAGTAGGTCTCGCCTTCGAAGCCGCAGTAGATATGCTTCATCGACGCCGCCAGCGCCACCGCATAGCCGCCGACGTCGCGCTGAACCCCTTTCGGCTTGCCCGTGGTGCCGGAGGTGTAGAGGATGTATGACGGCTCGTTCGACTCGAGCCAGACACAAGGCACATCGGCGTTCATGTGCTGGGCGCGCAGGGTCGCATAATCGACGTCGCGCCCCTCGACTCGGGTGAACTCCTTGTCCAGACCCCGATCGACCATCAGGACCTTCTCCGGCGGGAACTCGGCGATCTTGCAGGCTTCGTCGAGCAAATGCTTGTAGGGCACAGCCTTGCCACCACGCATGCCGGCATCCGCCGAGACGATCAGTTTCGGCTTGGCGTCGTCGATGCGGGTTGCCAGCGAACCGGAGGCAAAGCCGCCGAACACCACCGAGTGGATCGCGCCAATGCGGGCGCAGGCGAGAATGGCAAAGGTGGCCTCGGCGATCATCGGCATGTAGATCAGCACCCGGTCGCCCTTCTCGACGCCCAAGCCCTGCATGATCGCCGCCATGCGCACCACCTCGGCCTTGAGCTCGGCAAAGGAATATATCTTCTCGACGTTCGTCTCTGTCGACACGAAGATCAGCGCTGGCGCATCCGGGCGCTTGGCGGCATGACGATCGACGGCGTTATGGCAAAGATTGATCGTGCCACCGGAAAACCATTTGGCGAAAGGTGGCCTCGAGTAATCGCAAATCTTCGTCGGCTGCTGCTGCCAGTCGACGAGCTGCGCCTGTTCTGCCCAGAAGGCCTCCGGTTGGTCGATCGAGCGGCGATAGAACTCCTGATACGTACTCATCACACTCCCTTTCTGTTTTGGTTGATTGCCATGGGTTCCTCCTGTGCCGCGGTCAGGCGGCGCTCGATCTCGACCAAGGGCAGACCGAGGTGAAATTCCTTGTCCAGACGCTGGATCAGCGGCAACATGGACAGCCCCAGGCGAGCCAGCTTGGCACGCCGGGTAGCTTCGCCGACCACAGCCGACGACTGAACGATACGGTTGCCGCCTTCGCCATGGGCGAGAGCCAAACGCTCGACGCCCGTCGCCACCAGCGCTTCGAAATCGGCCGCAGCATCCTCGGGGAACGAGGCGATGCCGATCGAGACCGTCACCGCCAACGTCTGCTCATGATGGCGAATACTGGCGTTGCTGACTGCCTGGCGGATACGCTCGGCGAAGGCGCGCGCCTGCTCAGCGGTCGTGCCCGGCGAAACAATCGCCAAATCGGCATCCGTCCACCGCGCGACGCTATCCTCCTTGCGCACCACACCGGCCAGCATGCGGGCAAACTGGCTGACCAGCGACTCGATGACCCGGCGACCGTCGCCGCCGATCAGCGCCGCGGTGTTGTCGAAGCCCAACAGCAACAACGACGTCGGCGAGCCGTGCCGCTGGCTAAAGGACAAGGCCTGTTCGCCCTGACGCCGCAGCGCCAGCGCGCTGAGCAATCCGGTCGCGCTGTCGGTCAGGGCCTCGCCCCGTGCCTGCTGCAGATGCAGGGTCGTACCGAGGCGTGACAGGAGTTCGGCGGCGCCGATGCCCTTGCTGATGAAATCGGTGGCACCAAGTTCCTGGGCTCGCCGCCGCGACGCTTCATCCTCGTCGCCGGAAATCATGATCACCGGAACATCGTGGACGCGGGCCACTTTCGAATTGCGGATCCGCTCCAGCAAGCCGTAGCCATCGAGCCGCGGCATCGACAAGTCGGTAATCACGATGCGGATCGACGGATCGACGACCAGCGCCTCCCAACCCGCCTCGCCGTCGGCTTCCTCGCGGATGTCGAAGTGGCCACGGACGATCTTCGCCAGGGAAGCCCTGACGATGCGTGAATCATCGATGATCAGCACGCGCGGCTGCAGCGCTTCGCTCATGATGCGGCGGCGATCTCCACAACCGTGCGGCCGGTGACCCGGGCGTTGAGAAAGTCCTCAAAATGGGTCGGCAAGTCGGCAAAGGCAACCGTGCGGGTAATCGCCGCCAGGTGGCGTGGCTTCAGGTCGCTGGCCAGCCGCTGCCAGGCAAGACCACGCTGCGGCTCGCCGATATAACCGGAATCGATGCCGAGCAGGCTGACGCCACGCAGGATGAACGGCGCGACGGAGGTGTTCAGATTCATGCCCGCCGCCAAGCCGATGCTGGCCACCGTACCACCCTGCTTCATCGTGGTGATCATCCAGGCGAGGAAATCACCGCCAAGATTATCGACGGCGCCGGCCCACAGTGACTTGTCGAGCGGCTTGATCTTGGCCAGGTCGAGTTCGCTGCGCAGCATCACATTGGTGGCACCCAACCGCTTCAAGTACTCGGTCTCGCCCTCCTTGCCGGTCAGAGCAGTGATTTCGTAGCCGAGCCCGGCCAACATGTCGATCGCCAGGCTGCCGACGCCGCCCGTGGCACCATTGACGATCACCGGGCCGCGGTCCGGACGCAGTCCATTGTCTTCCATGCGCAGCACGGCGAGCGCCGCGGTAAAACCGGCAGTGCCAAGCGCCATCGCCTGCTGGAGCGTCAGTCCCTCGGGCAGCTTGCGTACCCAATCGGCGGGCAAGCGGGCGAATTCGGCATAGCCGCCATGATGAGCGACGCCGATGTCGAAGCTGGTGGCCAGCACCCGATCACCGGCCGCGAAACGCGGATCACGACTTTCCATTACCGTGCCCGACAGATCGATGCCGCCGATGCAGGGAAAACGGCGGATGATCCTGCCTGTCCCGGTCGCGGCCAACGCATCCTTGTAGTTGATGCTTGAGTAGGCGACCCGAATCGTCACTTCGCCGGGATCAAGTTGATCAACCGTGAAGTCGACAAAGCGACCGGCGACGCTGGAACCGTCCTGACTGATCAGAAACGCCTTGAACGCGGCATTGGACATGGAAATCTCCTTGGGGCCAATCGGCGGCGATTATACCGGCTGCCGCCCCGCATCATTCCCTGGCCGGCAACCGGACTTTACAGTCTCTCGCCTCCCCGCTATAGTCCGGCGCCATGTTTGCCCGCAAAGCCCTAACCGCAAGCCTGTTATCTTTCCTGCTTGCGCTCGCCGCCGCGTCCCCAGCCCTTGCCGACGAAGATGCCGGTGTGGCGCTGACACCGGCCACGACACTCGCCGAGCCGCTCTCCGACGCGCTGCCAACGCCGCCGGAAGCGGCGGTACAGTCACGTCCCGGCCTCATCGAACGTACCCGCGACTCGGTCGAACAGACCCTTAACGGCGCCCTCGACCTGATCGGTATCCGCTATCGCCGCGGTGGCAGCACGCCGGAGCGCGGCTTCGACTGTTCCGGTTTCGTCAGCCATGTCTTTCGCGAAGGCCTCGGCCTTTACCTGCCACGCTCGGCGCGAGAAATGAGCAAGACCGGCGAGCCGGTGGCCAAGGATGAGTTGCAGCCCGGCGATCTGGTCTTCTTCAACACCATGCGCCGCACCTTCTCGCACGTCGGCATCTATCTGGGCGACAATCTGTTCGTCCATGCACCGCGCACCGGTGGCCGCATCCGCATTGAAGATCTCGGCGCCCACTATTGGACCAAGCACTTCACCGGTGCCCGCCGGGTCGTCGATCAGTAATTTGATCCCCTGGCTTCCCCGGGAGCCGCTGTTCCCGCCGGTCGAGTCGGCGCTCATCGAGCCCAACGGGCTGCTCGCCGCAGGCGGTGATCTCAGCACCGGGCGAATCATCGCCGCCTACCGCCAAGGCATCTTTCCCTGGTACTCGGCCGGTGAACCGATACTCTGGTGGAGCCCCGATCCGCGCATGGTGCTGCGCCCGCAGCAACTGCGCATCAGCCGCTCGCTGGCGCGCACACTGCGGCACAAGCCGTATCACGTCACCTTCGATTCACACTTCAGCGAGGTCATCGAGGCCTGCGCCACCATGGATCGTCCAGGTCAGGCCGGCACCTGGATCACGCGCGAGATGCGCGCCGCCTACTGCCGTCTTCATGAACTCGGCCACGCCCACAGCGTCGAAGTATCCATGGACAACGAACTGGTCGGCGGACTGTACGGCATGGCACTGGGTAAGGCCTTCTTCGGCGAGTCGATGTTTTCGCGGCGTAGCGACGCCTCGAAGATTGCGCTCGCGCACCTGTGCCGATACCTGCATGAGCGCAATTTCGGCATAATTGATTGCCAAATGCAAACCGCCCACCTAGCCTCACTTGGCGCCCGCACCATTGCCCGCCGCGACTTCGTTGCCGAACTCGACCGACTGGTCGTGGGCGACGAGCCGGTGGGCGCCTGGCCGGTCGACGCCGGCGCGGGAGCATTTCGATGAAACCACGCGACCTGCCCGCCTTTCCGCTGTTGCAGTTCTACGCCACGGCACCATACGGCTGCTCCTACCTGCCGGGGCGTGTCGCGCGCTCCCAGGTGGCGACCCCGACGCACTTGATCGACGCCGCCACCTACGCCGACCTGGTCCGCGTCGGCTTCCGCCGCAGCGGCGTCTTCAGCTACCGACCGCATTGCGATGCCTGCCGCGAATGCCAGCCGGCGCGGGTGGTGGTCGACGAGTTCCGCAGCAACCGGACGCAGCGGCGCGCCCTTGCCCACGGCACGGAGCTGGCCGTCGCCGAAAGGCCGCTGGTGTTCCGTGAAGAGCACTATGCGCTCTATCAACGCTACCAAAGCGCGCGCCACCAGGGTGGCGGCATGGACCAGGACAGCCGCGACCAGTATGCGCATTTTCTCTTGCAGTCCCACGTCGACAGCCGGCTGATCGAATTTCGCCAGCAGGACCGCCTGCGCATCGTCAGCATTGTCGACGTGCTCGACGACGGACTGTCGTCGGTCTATACCTTTTACGATCCGGACGTGCCCGCAGCCAGCTTCGGCAGCTACGCCATCCTCTGGCAGATCAATCGCTGCCGCGAACTGGCGCTGCCTTATCTCTATCTGGGTTACTGGATAAAAGATAGCCGCAAGATGGCCTACAAGGCCAATTACCGGCCACTGGAAGTCTTCCGCGACGGACTCTGGGTCGTTCTGGACTAGGCCAGAACACCGTCGCGCAGGGTCAGGACGCGATCGGCCCGGGCCGCCAGCTCCGGGTCGTGGGTGACGATGATCAGACTGCTGTCGGTGTTGAGATTCAACATCAGATCGAACACCTCGCCGGCAGTCTGGCGGTCGAGATTGCCGGTTGGCTCGTCGGCGAACACGCACGCGGGACGCGTCACCAAGGCACGAGCGATCGCCGTCCGCTGCCGCTCGCCGCCCGACAGCTCCCCGGGCCGGTGCCGGCCGCGGTGCGCCAGGCCGACCCGATCGAGCATCTCGGCCGCCTGGCGCCGCGCCTCGTTCCGGTCCACGCGGCGAATCAACAGCGGCATGGCGACGTTCTCCTCAGCAGAGAACTCCGGCAACAGGTGATGAAACTGATAGACGAAACCGAGCGAGCGATTGCGCAGACGACAGCGCTCGGCCTCACCGACCGCGCCCAGGTCGGCGCCGAGCAGCGTCACGGTCCCGGCGGTCGGCGCATCGAGCCCGCCGAGCAAATGCAGCAGCGTGCTCTTGCCCGATCCGCTGGCGCCGACGATCGCCAAACGCTCGCCGCAGGCGATTTCCAGGTCGATTCCGGTCAGTACCGAGACATTGAGTCCACCCTGGCGGAATGTCTTCATCAAGCCGCAGCAGGAGAGCACGGTATCACTCATAGCGCAGCGCCTCTGCCGGATTGAGGCGCGACGCCCGCCAACTCGGATACAGCGTCGCCAGCAACGTCAACACCAGAGACACTGTCGTGACGACCATCACATCCCGCCATTGCAATTCCGAAGGCAGATCGGAAATGTAGTAGACATCTTTGGCCAGGAACTGGATGCCGAACAGGTGCTCGATGAACGGCACCACCGTCTCGACATTGAGCGCCAGCGCAACGCCACCGACAATGCCCGCCGCCAGGCCGATGCAGCCGATCAAGGCCCCCTGAACGACAAACACCTGCATGATGCTGGCGGGACTGGCGCCGAGGGTGCGCAAGATGGCGATGTCCGCCTGCTTGTCGGTCACCGCCATCACCAGGGTCGACACGATATTGAAGGCGGCAACGGCAACGATCAGCGACAGGATCAGGAACATCATGTTCTTCTCGATGGCGACGGCGCGGAAGAAATTGGCATGCACGCGCGTCCAGTCGGTGACATAGAGCCCGGTATCGAGATAGCGCACCAGATCATGGGCAATCCTCGGCGCCGCAAATAGGTCATCCACCTTCAGCCGCACGCCCGAGACGCGGTCTTCCAGGCGATACAGTCGCTGCGCATCCTGAAGATGGATCAATGCCAGGCCCGAGTCGTATTCGGCCATGCCGGCCTCGAAGACGCCAACCAGGCGGAACTGCTTGACCCGCGGCAGCACGGCGGCCGGCGTCACCATGCCCTGCGGCGCGATCAGCGTCACCTTGTCCCCGACGCCGACATTCAGTGCCCGCGCCAATTCGATGCCAAGGATGATGTTGAACTCGCCGGCGGCGAGCATATCCAGGCTGCCGGCCTTCATGTGGCGCGAAAAGTCGGCTACTTTTTCTTCATCCTCGGGCAGGATGCCGCGAACGATCGCTCCGCGCACCTGCTGGTCGAACGACAACATGCTCTGCGCCTGGACGTAAGGGGCGGCCGCCTGCACCCGTGCATCCTGCATCACGGCCTGCGCCACGCCCTGCCAATTGGTGAGTTCGCCGCCAGACGCAGCCACCTGGATGTGCGAGGCGACGCCGAGTATGCGCGTGCGCAACTCCTTCTGAAAACCGTTCATTACGGACAGGACGACGATCAGGGCCGCCACGCCAAGCCCGACACCAAGCATCGAAATCAAGGAAATGAAGGAGATGAAGTGGTTGCGCCGCTTGGCCCGCGTGTAGCGCAATCCGACCCAATATTCGTAGCGCATGGCGCCTTTCAGCCAGTCGAAGTGCTCATGTTAACATGGGCCATGACCCGCATCGTCACCCGTCCAGTCCCCACCCGTGCCGCTCTGATGCTCGCCCAGGCCGGTGTACACCCACTGTTGGCCAGGCTCTACGCCGCCCGCGGCATACGTTCTGGCGACGAATTGGATAGTCGTTTGAGCGCCCTGTTGCCGCCCGATGCCCTGACCCACGCCGACAGCGCAGCAAGACTGTTGGCCGACACCATCGCCAGCAAGAAGAAGATCCTGATCGTCGCCGACTACGATTGCGACGGTGCCACGGCCTGCGCCGTCGGCCTGCGCGCCCTGCGGCGCTTCGGTGCTGACGTCGATTACCTGGTGCCCAACCGTTTCGATACCGGTTACGGGCTGTCAGCCGAGGTCGTGCTGCTGGCGGCACAACGCCATCCCGATCTCATCGTCACCGTCGATAACGGCATTGCCAGCGTCGAAGGCGTCGCCGAGGCAACGCGCCTGGGGATCAGGACGCTGATCACTGACCACCATCTGCCGGGCCCCGAGTTGCCGGCAGCCGAGGTCATCGTCAACCCCAACCAACCGGGCTGTACTTTCCCCAGCAAATCGATGGCCGGTGTCGGCGTCATGTTCTACGTCATGTTGGCGCTGCGCGCGGAACTGCGCCGGCGCGGCACCTTCGCGGCACAGGCGGAACCCAACCTGGCCGATCTGCTCGATTTGGTCGCGCTCGGCACAGTCGCCGACGTCGTGCCGCTCGATCGCAACAACCGCGTACTTGTCGCCCAGGGCCTGGCACGCATCCGCGAAGGCCGCATGCAACCTGGCCTGCGCGCCCTGCTGGCGATCGGCGGCAGAGACTATGCCGTTGCCGGCACCTTCGACCTCGGCTTCGTCGTCGGCCCGCGCATCAATGCCGCCGGTCGGCTGGCCGACATGGCGCTGGGCATCGAGGCGCTGACCACCGACGACCCGGCGCGGGCGCTGAATATCGCCAACCAGCTTGATGGCATCAATCGCGAGCGCCGGTCGATCGAGGCCGACATGCGCGACGCCGCCGACATCCTGCTCGAGGACATCGACGCCGAGAATCTAGCCAGCATCACCTTGTTCGATCCGGACTGGCATCAAGGCGTGATCGGCATCCTCGCCGGCCGGGTCAAGGAACAATTGCATCGTCCGACCTTCGCTTTTGCCCGCGGCAACGATGGTCTGGTCAAAGGCTCCGGTCGCTCCATAGCCGGTCTGCACCTGCGCGACGCGCTCGACCTGATCGCCAAGCAGCATCCGCAGCTGCTCAAACGCTTCGGCGGTCATGCCGCGGCCGCCGGCGTGACCCTGGACGAGGACGATCTGAGCGAATTCGAAGCAGCTTTCGAGGCCGTCGCGCGCGATCTGATTCCGCCGGCCGAACTGAGTCGGACGCTGCAGACCGACGGCGCCCTCGAGTCCGGCTATCTAAGTCTCAATACGGCGCGCTTGCTCGGCAACGAAATCTGGGGCCAGGGGCTGCCGGCGCCCCTGTTCGCCGACGTCTTTGAAGTCGGCAATCAAAAGCTGCTCAAGGACAAGCATCTGAAGCTGACCCTGCGCCAGGGCAAGGCCACATTCACTGCCATCCGCTTCAACAACGCCGAGCCGGCGCCGCGACATATCCTCGCCGCCTATCGTTTGGACATCAACGACTGGAACGGCGTATCTAGCCTGCAATTGCTGCTCGAGCACTTCGAGCCGGCGATATAATCCGCCGATTCACTCAGGAACCGCCATGGAAGCCGAACGCGTCAACAGCATCGCCAGCAAGCTCGCCGACATCGCCCAGCGCGAGACCGAACTGCGGAGGTATCTTTGACTTCGATGCCAAGGCACTGAAGCTCGAAGAAGTCACTCGCGCCAGCGAGGACCCGGCGGTCTGGAACGACGCCGAGCAGGCGCAAGCACTGGGCAAGGAGAAGAAATCTCTCGAAGGTGTGGTCGTCGTCCTGGGCGATATCGCCCAGGAACTCGCCGACACGCAGGAGTTGTTCGAACTGGCGCGCGCCGAGGATGACGACGACACCTTGTTGTCTGTCGAGAGCGACCTTTCCGGCATCGAACGTCGGGTGGCGGAACTGGAG
>Ga0265325_10001683_pt1 | contig 15359 bp, 19 predicted proteins | sample 41420metaG_FD_202090 | JGI IMG/M metagenome (GOLD analysis project Ga0265325, IMG submission 202090) | Rhizosphere microbial communities from Carex aquatilis grown in University of Washington, Seatle, WA, United States - 4-14-20 metaG | ecosystem: Host-associated > Plants > Roots > Rhizosphere...
AACGGCGGCTGACGGTGAAACGGTCAGTCATGCTTGCGGCGCTCCAGGGCGCGGTCATAGACCGTCTTGCGGGGCACATCGGTCAGCCCGGCGATCATCTCCGCCGCCGCCTTCACCGGCATGAAGGCCAGCGCGGCATCGAGCGCGGCATCGATACGGACAAGATCGGGGGCTTCGTCCAGCGGCGGCCCGACCAGCACGGTCACTTCGCCTTTGGGCGGACCAGCCTGCGCATAATGCGCTGCCAGTTCGGCCAACCCGCCCCGGCGCACTTCCTCATGCAGCTTGGTCAACTCGCGTGCCACGGCAGCCTGCCGCGCTCCCAATATCTCCGCCATCGCGGCAAGACTCTCCGCCAGCCGCTGCGGCGATTCAAAGAAGATGAGCGTGGCGCGCACCGGCTTCAGTTCTGCCAGTACAGCCGCCCGCTCCCCCGCCCTGGCCGGCAGGAAGCCGGCGAACAGGAAACGGTCCGAGGGCAGGCCGGCCAGCATCAGCCCGGCCAGCGCCGCCGAAGGGCCGGGGATCGCCACCACCGGCAGGCCTTCCTCGACCGCCGCCCGCACCAGCTTGAAGCCGGGGTCGGAGACCAGGGGCGTGCCGGCGTCGCTGACCAGCACCACAAGCTGGCCCTCCCGGACCTTCGCCAGGATGCGGGGCCGCAACTGCTGGCCGTTATGGTCGTTATAGGCGATCAAGGGGCGGGAGATGCCGTGAATGGCCAGCAGCTTGGCGGTGACGCGGGTATCCTCGGCGGCGATCACGTCGGCGGCCTTCAGCACCTCCAGCGCCCTCAGGCTGATGTCGCGGGCGTTGCCGATGGGGGTGGCGAGCAGATACAGACCTGTCGCCAATTCGCCGCGATCCGTCCCTAAAGCTTTGTTTGCCATTTCCGACGATTGTCCCGGCCGCTGCCCGGCCTTAGATTCCCGATCAGGATTGTCCCATGTCTGGTTTTCATCTTAACCGCTTTTTCGCCGCCGCCGCGCTGGCGGGGCTTGCCGCCTGCGGCGGGCAGCAGAATACGCCCAAAACGCCCGCGCTCCCGCCGGCGCCCCCGGCCGTGGTCGAGGCGCCCAGGAACCAGAATCAGCCCGATTATCTGCGCCTGCCCAACCAGCCCGATACCGTCCTGCCGGTGCGGGTGGGGGTGATCCTGCCATTCGCCAGCAGCAATGCCGCGACCCGGGCCCTGGCCGGGTCGATGATGAAGGCCGCCGAACTGGCGATGTTCGATTCCGCGAACAAGAACATCCTGCTGCTGGGCGCCGATGAAGGCGCCACCCCCGCCGAGGCCACCGAAGCCGCCAAGAAATTGCTGGCCGAAGGGGCCGAAGTGATCGTCGGGCCGCTGTTCGGGCCGTCGGTTTCGGCGGTGACACCGCTGGCCCAGGAAAAGGGCGTGCCGGTGCTGGCCTTCTCCACCGAAAAAAGCGTGGCGGGCAACGGCGCCTATCTCATCAGCTTCCTGCCACAGAACGAAGTGCGGCGGGTGGTGCTCTATGCCGCCAGCCAGGGCCACAGCAAATTCGCCGCCCTGGTGCCGGAAAGCGCCTATGGCGAAGTCACCGAAGGCGCGTTTCACGACGCCGTGATCGCAGCCAAGGCGAGCGCGGTCGATGTGGAGCATTTCACGCCCAATGCCAATGCCGTGACCGACCCGGCCGCCGCCGTGGTCAAGACCGATGCCGACGCGCTGCTGATCGCCCAGGGCGGCACCGTGCTGAAGGCCATCGGTCCGGCGCTGGTGTTCGACGGTCTGGACCGGGCCAAGGTCAAGCTCTTGGGCACCGGCCTGTGGGACGATGCCAGCCTGAGCCGCGAGGACAGCCTGACCGGCGGCTGGTACGCGGCGCCGGAGCCGGACGCCGATGCCGCCTTCATCGCCAAATATCACGCCGCCTTCGGGCTCAACCCCGCCACCCTGGCGAGCCTGGCCTATGATGCGGTGTCGCTGGTGGCGCTGCTGTCGGAGGGCAAGCCGTATCAGCGTTTTACCAATTCAGCGCTGATGGACCCCAACGGCTTTGCCGGGGTGAACGGCATCTTCCGCTTCAATGCCGATGGCACCTCCGAGCGCGGCCTGGCGGTGCTGGAGATGACCCCGGCGGGTCCCACCGTGGTCGATCCCGCGCCGAAGACGTTTCAAAAGCCGGCGATGTGACTTGGCGCTCAGCGCCAAGTCATCCGTCCGTAGCGACAGCATGCGGACAAGCGGCGTTCAGCCGCGAGGGAAGGGGATCCAACTTCAATTCACCAATGCTGCGATCACCGCATTGAGCACCAGCCGGCCCTGCGGCGTCGCCGTCAGGATGTCTCCGTCCTGTTTCAACAGTCCCTGTTCTATCAGAGGCGCAATCTTTTCTGCGTCGGGTCCGATGTTCCAGCGCATTTCATAATCCGCGAGATCGACGCCTTCCGCCAGCCGCAGATTCATCAGCAGATGCTCTCGTGCGGCTTCGTCGCGGGAAATTTCCGTCATCTCGCCATAGCCGTGACCCTGCTTCGCGACCTGATCGCGCCAGCGTTCCGGCAGCTTGATCGCCGCCGTCGCCATGCGTTTGCCGCCCAGATTCAACCGCCCATGCGCCCCCGGCCCCACCCCGACATAATCGCCATAGCGCCAATAGATCAGATTGTGCCGGCTCTCTTCGCCGGGTCGCGCGTGATTGGAAATCTCATAGGCGGGCAGGCCCGCTGCTTCGGTCAGTTCCTGCGTGGTTTCGTAAAGGCCAGCCGCGAGATCATCGTCGGGAATCTGCAACTGTCCTTTGCGGTGCAGCAGGGCATAGGGCGTTTCCGGCTCGATGGTGAGCTGGTAAAGCGACAGATGCGAGGTTCCCAAGCCGAGCGCCTGTTTCAATTCGTTTCGCCATTGCGCCTCGCCCTGGTCCGGCCGGGCATAAATAAGATCGAAGGAAACCCGGTCAAAGGTCTTCATCGCCATGTCCAGGGCGGCGACCGCCTCGGCCTTGTCATGCAGGCGCCCAAGCCTTTTCAGATCGGCGTCGTTCAGCGCCTGCACCCCCAGCGAGACACGGTTCACACCCGCGGCCCGATAATCGGCAAACCGCGCCGCCTCGGCGCTGGCGGGATTGGCTTCCAGGGTGATCTCGGGATCATTCGCCATCGGCCAGAGCGCGGCGATGGTGTCGATGACGCGCGCCGCCGATGCGCCCGTCATCAGTGACGGCGTGCCGCCGCCGAAGAAAATAGTTTCGACAACCGGGCGGTTTGCCTGCGCTTCGGCAACCCAGTGCAGCTCCGCGACAATGCCATCGACCCAGCCGGATTCGTCGATGGCTTCGCGGACATGGCTGTTGAAGTCGCAATAGGGGCATTTGGCGGCACAGAAGGGCCAATGGACATAGACGCCGAAAGCCACTTAGAGGCTTTCCACGAAAATGCCGGAGTGCAAGAGCTTCTCGAACGCCTTGGCCCGGTGGCTCATGGCATGTTTGATCTGCGGGTCGATCTCGCCAAAGGTTTCATCCATGCCGTTCGCGATGAAGATCGGATCATATCCGAAGCCGCGATTGCCGCGTGGCGGGAAGGTCAGTTGGCCATGCACCTCGCCCAGGAAAGTCTGCATCTCCCCATGCGGCAGCGCCAGCGACAGGGCGCAGGTGAAATGCGCCTTCGCATCGCTGACGCCTTTCTCTTTCAGTTCCTTTTCGATCCGCGCCATGGCGATGCGGAAATCCTTTGCCGGACCCGCCCAGCGGGCCGAATAGATTCCCGGCGCGCCGTCCAATGCATCGACACTCAAACCGGAATCATCCGCCAGCGCGGCATGGCGGCTGGCGTCCGCAGCGGCGCGCGCCTTCAATTCGGCATTGGCGGCAAAGGTGAGGCCGGTCTCCTCCGGCTCCGGCAGGCCCAGGCTGCCCGCCGACAATGGTTCGATGCCATGCGGCCCCAGCAGCGCCTTGATCTCCCGCACCTTGCCGGGATTGTGCGAGGCCACCACCAGCATGCTGCCGCGCGGCAGCTTCATGCCAGAACCTGCTTCTGCAGCGCCACCAATTCGCCGATGCCCTTGCGCGCCAGGCGCAGCAATTCCACCAACTGTTCTTCGCTGAAGGGGGCGCCCTCGGCGGTGCCCTGGATTTCCACCAGCCCGCCCGCGCCGGTCAGCACGAAATTGGCGTCGGTCTCGGCGGTGGAATCTTCGTCATAATCCAGGTCCAGCACCGCCGCGCCCTTGACGATGCCGCACGACACCGCCGCGACATTGTCCTTGATCACCGGCGCGCTCACCATGCCGACCTTCTTCATGAACCCGACGCACTGATGCAGCGCCACGAAGCCGCCGGTGATGGCGGCGGTACGGGTGCCGCCATCGGCCTGCAGCACGTCGCAGTCGATCACGATCTGCCGCTCGCCCAGCGCCGCCAGGTCGCATACCGCCCGCAGGCTGCGCCCGACCAGCCGCTGAATCTCCTGGGTGCGGCCCGACTGTTTGCCCGCCGCCGCCTCCCGCCGCATCCGCTCATGGGTGGAGCGCGGCAGCATGCCATACTCTGCCGTCACCCAGCCCTTGCCCGACCCCTTCAGGAACGGCGGGGCTTTTTCCTCCAGGCTGGCGGTGACCAGCACATGGGTGTCGCCGAACTTGACCAGGCAGGAGCCCTCGGCATGGAGGGCAAAGCCGGGGGTCAGGGAGACAGCCCGCATCTGGTCAGGTGTCCGGTTGCGCATGGAGCCTCTAATCGCTTGAAGTCTTATGATGGGGGGGTTACCTAGCGGCGCGCGGTCCGGTACGCAACCGCGCCCCCGTCGGATCGGAAAAACAAGGAATTTCATAGGCTTGTCTCTTGACCCCCGACCTCCGCACCTGTTTCCGCCGGGCCTAGGCGAGCGCCCGCGCGAAGTCTTTCGCCATCTGGTCGAGGCATTCCTGGCTAGCGGCGAGCCGGTCGGCTCGCGAACCCTGTCCCAGCGGCTGCCCCTGACCCTGTCGCCGGCCTCGATCCGCAATGTGATGAGCGACCTGGAAGCGATGGGGTTGCTCTATGCCCCGCACACCAGCGCGGGGCGGGTGCCGACGGAAAAGGGCCTGCGCCTGTTCGTCGACGGCCTGCTGGAAATCGGCGACCTGGCGCCGGAGGAGCGCGGTGTCATCGAGGCCCGCATCACCCGCAGCGGCCAGCATCTGGAAGACGTGCTGACCCAGGCGACCCAGATGCTGTCGGGCCTGTCGCGCTGCGCCGGGCTGGTGGTGACGGCCAAGCAGGACGCCGCCCTCAAGCATGTCGAGTTCGTCGCCGCCGGTCCGGGCAAGGCGCTGGTCATCATGGTTTCGGAAGACGGCCAGGTGGAGAACCGGGTCATCGACACCCCAGCCGGCCTGCCGCTTTCGGCGCTGGCGGAGGCGACCAACTATCTCAATGCCCGGCTGCGCGGCCGCACCCTGGACGATGCCCGCGCCGAAGTGCTGCTGGAACTGGATGGCGAGCGCGCCGAGCTTGACACCTTGACCGCCAAGATCGTCGCCGACGGTCTTGCCACCCTGGCCCAGCCATCGGGCCCCCGGACCGAGGAAAAAGTCCTCATCGTGCGCGGCCAGTCGCATTTGCTGGACACTGTCGAAGCCCAGGCCGACATCGAGCGGGTGCGGCTGCTGTTCGATGACATCGAGCGCAAGAACGACCTCATCCGGCTGCTGGAACTGGCCAAGGGCGGCGACGGGGTCAAGATTTTCATCGGCTCCGAGAACCGGCTGTTCTCGCTGTCGGGTTCTTCCATCGTCGCGGCGCCTTACGCCAATGCGGCCGGACATATTGTCGGCGTCATCGGGGTCCTGGGGCCGACCCGGCTCAATTACGGCCGCATCATTCCGATGGTGGACCATACCGCCAAAGTCATTGGACGATTGCTCGCCTAACGTCTAAGGAAACGCTCATGAGCGAAGATCACGATCAGGCCCAGGACGAGAACCCGCATGCGGCGGAATTCGCCGTGCTGGAAGCCTTGAAGGCGGAAGTGGAAACCCTGAAGGACCAGCGCCTGCGCGCCCTGGCCGATGTGGAGAATATCCGCCGCCGGTCCGAGCGCGACCGCGCCGAGGCCAGCCAGTATGCCGTCACCAAATTCGCCCGCGACATGCTTTCCATCGCCGACAATTTCGCCCGCGCCCTGGCGGCCGTGCCGGCCGTCATCCGCGAGGCGGCCGATCCCCAGCTCAAGGCCGTACTCGATGGCGTGGAAGCGACCGACCGGCAACTGATCGCCACCCTGGAACGCTATGGCGTCAAGCCGATCGACACAGCCGACGGCAAGTTCGATCCCAATCTGCATCAGGCGATCGCCGAAGTGCCGGGCAACGGCAAGCCGCCGGGCAGCATAGTCGATGTGGTGCAGACCGGCTTTCTGATCGGCGAGCGGCTGCTGCGCCCGGCCATGGTGACGGTGGCGCGCAAGGAAAACCTGCCCGGCGTCGATACCAGCGCCTGACACAACACAGCAGGAGGGAGCATGGCCGATCTCAAACTCGTCGTCGCCGGCGCGTCCGGACGCATGGGCCGCACCCTCATCCGTGAGATCGCGCAAGGCTCCGGCATTACCTTGTGCGGGGCGCTGGAGGCCGAAGGCCATCCCAATCTCGGCCTGGATTCGGGCACCCTGGCGGGGATGCAGCCCAATGGCATGAAGCTCACCGCCGATCCCCTGCCGGTGCTGGCGGAGGCGCAGGCAGTGATCGATTTCACCACCCCGATGGTGTCGCTGATGCTGGCCGACCTGGCCGCCCAGGCCCGCATCACCCATGTGATCGGCACCACCGGCTTCGCGCCCGATGGCGAGGCCCGCATCAAGGCGGCGGCGCGCCATGCGGTGATCGTCAAGTCCGGCAATATGAGCCTCGGCGTTACTTTGCTGACCGCGCTGGTGGAGCGCGCTGCCAGGTCGCTGCCCGGCTATGACGCCGAGATATTGGAAATGCACCACCGCATGAAAGTGGATGCGCCGTCCGGCACCGCCCTGCAGTTGGGCGAGGCGGTGGCGCGCGGCCGTGCCGTGGCGCTGGAGAAGAAGGCGGTGCGCGGACGCGACGGCCTGACCGGGCCGCGCAATGACGGCGCCATCGGTTTTGCTTCGTTGCGCGGCGGCACGGTGGTGGGCGAACATTCCGTCATCCTGGCCGGGCCCGGCGAACACATCACCCTGTCCCATGTCGCCGAAGACCGCACCATCTTCGCCCATGGCGCGCTGACCGCGGCGCGCTGGGGGCATGGACAGAAGCCGGGGCTCTACTCGATGACGGACGTGCTGGGTCTGTGAAGAAATTCAGCAGGGCCGAAGCCGAAGAGTTTTTCGCGCGGCTGAAAAAACACACGCCCCATCCCAAGACCGAACTGCAATATACCAATCCCTATACCCTGCTGGTGGCGGTGGTGCTGTCGGCGCAGGCGACCGACAAGGGCGTCAACAAGGCAACGGCGCCACTGTTCAAGACGGTGGACACGCCGCAGAAGATGGTGGCGCTGGGCGAGGCGAAGCTCTCGGATGCGATCAAGACCATCGGGCTTTACCGCGGCAAGGCGAAGAATGTCATCGCGCTGTCGAAGCTTCTCATCGAGAAACATGGCGGCCAGGTGCCGAAGGACCGCGAAGCGCTGGAGGAATTGCCGGGCGTCGGCCGCAAGACCGCCAATGTCGTGCTCAATGTCGCATTCGGGCAGAAGACCATCGCGGTGGACACCCACATCTTCCGGGTCTCGAACCGCACCGGCCTGGCGCCCGGCAAAAATCCACTGGAAGTCGAACTGGCGCTGGAAAAGATCGTGCCGGACAAATATCTGCTGCACGCCCATCACTGGCTGATCCTGCATGGCCGCTATACCTGCGTGGCGCGGAAGCCGCTCTGCCCCGTCTGCGTGGTGCGCGATCTGTGCCGCTTCAAGGACAAGACGAAGGAGCTTGCCTAGAGCCAGTTGTGATCAAGCCTACCCAACTTGTCATCCCGGAAGGCGCGATAGCGCCTGTCCGGGACCCATTGAGCCGATTGTGAAATGGGTCCCGGCCCGGCGCGATGCTTACGCATCGCTTGGCCGGGATGACAGCTGGGATTGATTCAGGGAAAAAACAATCCGCCCTAAGTCGTCTTGGCCGCCGCGCGCAGGGCGGCGAGACATGCCGGATCGGCGGCGCTGGCGGCCCCGCGCGGCAGGGTCTCGACATGGCGCACCACGCTGTCCTTGCCTTCGCCATAGAGGAAGAAGAACGCCCGGCACGACGCGCCGTCATAGCGCCACATCTCCGTCCGTCCGTCATGGCGCACAAAGGCGGGGGCGCCGAAGCGCTCCCGTAATTGCGCCGCAAGCATGTCCTCATAGCCGAATGGCTCGCCATAAGCCGGCGCAGGCGGAATGGGAATGGTGGGCGCGGCAGGCGTCGCCGGAACCGGCAGGGGTTTGCTCTGGGTGGTGCAGCCCGCCACGACCAGGGCGGCAACAAGGGCGAGATGACGCTTCATGAAATGGTTTCGTGCTGGATGCGCTTGAACAGATGCACCATCAGGGCCACTCCGAACAAGGGCGCGATCAGATCGAGCAGCGGAAGCATGCTGAGCAGGGCAATTCCCACGCCCCCCAGCATGATCGGGGTGCGATAGCGCTTGCGCAGCGCCGCCACCTTGTCCGCCGGCAGATGGCGCAGGGCGGCGAGCTCGAAATATTCCCGCCCCAGCAGCAGTCCATTGCCCAAAAGGGTTGCGACCTCCGCCGGTCCCGGCACCGCTACGTCCAGTGGCAGCATCGCCAGGTCGAAGCCCAGCACCAGCAGGGTCAGCGTCACCCCGGTCTTGAGCCCGGTCCACAATCCGATTCCCGGGGCGGGCGGGTCGCCGGGATACTCCCTTGCCTCGATCCGGCCCGCCAGCCCGTCCAGGAACAGGCCGGCGAACAGCGCCGCCACCGGTCCGCCCGCCAGCCACAGCAGCACCAGGGTCATCACCGGCGCCAGCCATTCCAGCGCCTGGCGCGCCATTTCCGGCAGCGGCACGACCCGCACCAGATATTCCAGCCCGGCCAGGCCCAGCACGAACAGCACCAGGGTCAGCAGCACCGCCTTCAACAGCACCCCGAAGACGTCCGGGCTGGCGAACACCCCCAGCGCCCTGCCCATGCTTGCGAACATCGCCGTCCTCCCGTAATCCGGTTCAGTCTAAGGCCAAGGGGTTTCATGCCGCAAAATTACGATATCGCCGGATTGGGCAACGCGATTGTCGATATCATCGCCTCGGTCGATGACCGCTTCCTCCTGACCCACAAGATCGCCAAGGGCGGCATGACCTTGATCGACGAGTTCCATGCCAAGGAACTGCGCAAGACCCTGGACGACAAGACCCAGACCCTCTCCAGCACCACCGAAATGGGCGGGGGATCGGTGGCCAACAGCATGGCGGGGGTCGCCGCGCTGGGCGGCAAGGGGCTTTATGTCGGCAAGGTCCATGACGACCGGCTGGGGCGCGTGTTCGCCGACAGCATGACTGGGCTGGGGGTCGAATATCCCACCGCCCGCGCCAAGGCGGGTTCGCACACCGCCTATTCCCTTATCGCGGTGACGCCGGACGGCCAGCGCAGCATGAGCACCTTCCTGGGCGCCTGCCGCGAGCTGATGCCGGAGGATGTGGAGGAGACCGAGATTGCCAAGGCGGCGCTGGTCTATATCGAAGGCTATCTATGGGACCAGCCCGGCTCCAGGAATGCCTCGATGAAGGCGATCACCGCGGCCCGGGCGGCGGGCGGCAAGGTCGCCCTGTCGCTGTCGGATGCCTATTGTGTGGGGCGGCATCACGACGCCTATCTGAAGCTGCTGAAGGACGACCTCAACATCATCATCGCCAATGAGGACGAGGCCAAGTCACTGTTCCGGGAGGAATCCTTCGACAAGGTGGTGGAACATGCCAAGGCCTGGGGCGGCATCGCGGCGCTCACCCGCTCCGAGAAAGGCTGTGTCATCGTGCAGGAGAACCATGCCCACACCGTGCCGGCGGTGCCGCCTGCCCGGGTGGTGGACACCACCGGCGCGGGCGACCAGTTCGCGGCGGGATTCCTCTACGGCCTGGTGCGCGGCAAGGGCCTGGCCGATTGCGGGCGGCTGGGCGCGCTGGCGGCGGCGGAAGTGATCTCGCACTATGGGGCGCGGCCGGAGGCGTCGTTGCAGGAATTGGCCACGAAGGCGGGGCTTCTGTAAGCGCTGGCAGCGCGGTATCGAATCGGACGAGAAAGGTATAAACTGTCCGGGTGCTGAAACGCGATGCCAAGACTGAGCCGCTTGATCTGGGGAAGATCGGCGACGATTACGTGAATGACGACGCGATCATAGAGACAGAGCAGGGAGCCCCGGCTCATGCGAGCTGCACCACCCTGATGAGCTGGCTTTATCGATTCGTGGTTCCCAATCGCTGGCCGAAATAACGACCGCGCTTATTCCCCGATCAGCTGCAGCATCACTTCACGCCGCTGCGGCGCATCGCGGTGTTCGAACACATAAATCCCCTGCCAGGTGCCCAGTGCCAGCTTGCCGCCATGCAGTGGGATGCCGATGCTGGTCTGGGTGAGGGCGGCGCGGATATGGGAGGGCATGTCGTCCGGCCCTTCCTCGGTGTGGCGATAGTCCATCCCCCTGCGCGCCAGCCGGGCGAAGAAATCCTGCAGGTCGCGCTGCACATCGGGATCGGCATTTTCCTGGATCAGCAGCGAGGCCGAGGTATGGCGGATGAAACAGGTGAGCAATCCCTCCGCCATTTCCGTCTCGGCGACGAATTCCCGCACCGGTTTGGTGAATTCGTAGAGGCCGGGCCCGCGGGTCACCACGGCGAGGGTGAGATGCGCCTGCCTCACCGGTTTTTCCGCAGATAGACATAGAGCGCGCCGCCGCCGCCATGGCGCAGATGGGCGGGCTGGGTCTTGGCGATGAGGCGGGCGAAGTCCGGCTCGCCCAGCCAGCGCGGCACCATCTGCTTCAAGACGCCGTGGGGGCTCGCCATCCAGGGCGCGTCGTCGCGCTTGTTCGGATTGCCCTTGCCGGTCACCACCAGCACCAGCCTGAGGCCACCGGCATGGGCATTGGCGAGAAACGACAGCAGGGCGCGATGGGCGGCGGCTTCGGTGCGGCCATGCAGATCGATCTTCGCTTCGGGCTCCAGCGCGCCACGCTTCAGGCGCAGTTCGGTCTTGCCATTGACACCCCCGGGCGTGGGCGAGGGTTTCTTTCCGGCTTTCGCGGCAGGCCGGGCGGGCTTGATGGGGCGGGCCTGCTTGAAGTCGTGTTCGAATTCGCGCCGCTCCTCCGGGCTGGTGGTCCTTCTCATGGCGGCGGCCAGCCGTTGCCAAGCCGTGCGGCCAGTGCGTTGGGCAACAACACGAACATCCGGCCCGGCGCGTTCATGGTGCCGGCCCGCGCTTCCGCCGCATCGCCGGAGCCGAAGAAGATGTCGCCGCGCAGGGGCCCGCGGATCGCCCCGCCGGTATCCTGGCCGATCAGCAGCCCGGAAAATGCCGGATCGGCCGCGACATAGAAGGGCGCGCCCAGCGCATGGCTGCGCGCATCCACCGCCAGGCTGGCCAGCGGCGTCAGGCGCACCCCCATGGTGCCGATGCCGCCCAGCGACGCATCGTCCAGTGCCGTCTCGCGGAAGAAGACATAGCTCTTGTCGGTTTCCATCACCGCCCGCGCCTGGTCGGGATGGGCTTTCAGCCAGGCGCGGATCGATTGCAGCGAGACATTCTCCCGGGTCAATGCGCCCTGATCGACCAATGTGCGGCCGATGGCGGTATAGGGTTGGCCATTGTCCCCGGCATAGCCAAGCCGGATCACTTCGCCGGAATCCAGCCGCGCCCGGCCCGAGCCCTGGATCTGCAGGAAGAACAGCGAAGCGGGATCGTCGGTGAACAGAAGCACCGGCGCGGCAGCGATGCCGCCGGCATCGATGGCGGCGCGGTCGGGATAGGGCACCAGCGCCTGGCCCTGGAGCTTGCCCGCGATATGCTCGCCCTTGAAGGCTGGCGAGAACGCTCCGAGATCGGCGCGCACCAGGTCGGGCGGCAGGCCAAAGACGGGGGTCTGATAAGCGCCCTGGCGGGTGCGGCTGCCATTGATCTGCGGTTCGTAATAGCCGGTGAACAATCCGTCATCGCCACCCACGGCAAAGGGCGTAAATTCAGTCTCGAAGAAGTGGCGCGCGGCGCCATCGGCGGCGTTGCAGGGTGCGAGCCAGTCTGCCGCCGTGCCGGCATAGCCCGCCCCGCTCATCGGCGTGTCGGCTGGCTTGGCCGCCAGCAGGGCGCAGCCACGGCGGAAGGCGGCCAAGGCGGCGTCGAGATCGGCCCTGTCCCAGCCCGGCAGATCGGCGAAGGCGGCGCGGGTCAGCAGCCGGGGTTGCGGCGGCGTGCCGGTGGTGCAGCCCGTCACAATCGCCGCGATGAGGAAAATTGCGGCGGCGCGACCAAGCAACAACTTCATTCCGGCAGTTCGCCCGACGTGGCGGTCAGGGTCCAGTTGGGATTTTTGTCGCCGGTGCGGCGCGCGAAGGTCCAGACATCGGTGACATCCTTGCCGTCGGAAAAACCGGCGGTGAAGGCGACCGTGATTTCCGCCAGCCCGGCGTTCAGCGAGGCGCCGACGATGCGGGCATCCTTGAGATCGGCGAGCGATACGGCGGAGGCGGAGCCCCGCGCGATGATGGCGCTGTCGAAGGCGGCGAACACTTCGTCCGACAGCAGCGGCCGCAGCGCTTGGCGGTCGCCGGCATGGAAGGCGCCCAGGATCAAAGTGTAGGCGGTGCGGGCGCCCTGGAGGAATTGCTGGGTGTCGAAACTGCGGTCGGCAAGCTGGATGTCGATCAGGCCGTGGCCGCCAGGGTCCTTAGCCGTTTCGGCTGCGGGCGGCGGCGCCAGTGCGTCGCTGCCCGGCAGGCGGCCCGGTTGCGGCGGCGGCGGCTCATGGCCGGTGCGGCGGCCCAGCACGGTGTAGAGCCGGAACAGGATGACGCCGGCAATCATGGCGAGGACGAAAATTGCAAGCAGTTGCGTGTCCGGCATGTTCCTCAAAACCCGAAGGCCCGCCAGCCCGTTCCAGCCTAAGCCTAGCGCCCCCGGCAGGCTTAACGCAAATCCGGGCGCTGCCTCGCCTTGTCAGCCTCGCTCGATCCGTGCTAGCGCGCGGGGCCAAATTTGGAAAGACCACGAAATGAGCAGCGAAGGAACCGGGTTTCCCGGCGATGGTACGTCGAACGCGCCGCAATTTGCGGTCGTCGCGCAATATATCAAGGACCTTTCCTTCGAGAATCCGGGCGCGCCGAACGCGCTGACCCAGCGGCCCCAGATCGAGCTGGGCATCGACATGCAGGCGCGCCGCGGCGACGCCGAACATTTCGAGGTCGAAATGAAGCTGAGGGTTAACGCCACCAGCGAGGGACGGGCGATGTTCCTGATCGAGCTCGCCTATGCCGGGTTGTTCCGCCTGCAGAACATTCCCGAAGAGGCGGTGCAGCAGATCCTGATGATCCAGGCGCCCCACATGCTGTTTCCCTTCGCCCGCCGCATCATCGCCGATGTGGCGCGCGACGGCGGCATGCCGCCTTTGATGATCGAGCCGATCGATTTCGTTGCACTGTATCAGGCGCGGCTGGCGCAGCAGGGCGCCCAGCCGGTCGCCGGCAACGCCTAAACCCGGGACCAGATCGCGTCCGGCCCCAGTTCCTTGGCGACAAAGGCGGCGTGGATTTCGAGCTCGGCCGCGGTGATGCGGGGGGTGAGTTTTTCCGGCCGCTGCCGCGCCGCCGCCGGGGCCTGGCCCAGATCAGCCGATGCGATCTCGGCCGGGGCCAGCATGAAGCCCTTCTGCCGGCCGCCCACCAGTTCCAGGTAGATTTCCGCCGTCAGCTGGGCGTCGAGCAGGGCGCCATGCTTGCTCCGGGCGCTGAGATCGACACCGAAACGCTTGCACAATTCGTCCAGCGAGTAGCGGGCGCCGGGGATTTTCCGCTTGGCAATCTCGATGGTGTCGATGGAACGGGCGAGCGGGATCGGCTCGCGCCCGACGCGCGCCAGCTCGGCATTGATGAATTTGATGTCGAAGCTGGCATTGTGGATCACCAGCGGTGCGTCGCCGATGAAGGCGATGAATTCCTCCGCCACCGCCGCGAACAGCGGCTTGTCGCTGAGAAACTCGCCGCTCAGCCCATGCACCCGCTGGGATTCGATGGGCACGTCGCGCTCGGGATTGAGATAGAACTGCAAGGTCTTGCCGGTGGGAAAATGATCCACCAGCTCGACACAGCCGATCTCGACGATGCGGTGGCCTTCGCCCGGCTCGAAGCCCGTGGTTTCCGTGTCGAAGACGATTTCACGCATTGTTCAGCTTGTCCCGTATCGCAGCCAGGATCATTTTCACCTGTTCGCGGGCATGATCCAAGCCTTTGTCGGTGACGACGACGAAATGCGCCTGTTGACGCTTTTGCGCGTCGCTCATCTGCCGCGCCGACAGGCTGGCGAACTTGTCTTCCGTCATGCCGGGACGGGCCAGCACCCGGGCGCGCTGGACATGGGCCGGGGCGCTCACCACCACCACGGCATCGACCGGGGTGCCGGTTTCCAGCAGCAGCGGAATGTCCAGCAGCACGAGGGGTGCGGCTCCGTTCTGTTTCAGAAAGTGCGCCCGCTCCGCCGCGACCAGCGGGTGGATAACGTCTTCCAGCCGTGCCAAAGCGGCGGGATCATCGACCACCAGGCGCGACAGGGCGGCGCGGTCGATGCCGCCCTTGCCCACCACACCGGGAAATTCTTTCCCGATCGCCGCGACCGCCGCACCGCCCGAACCGTAAAGCCGGTGGATGGCGGCGTCGGCATCGAACACCGGAATGCCTTCGGCGGCGAACAGCCGGGAGGTTTCGCTCTTTCCCATGCCGATCGAGCCGGTGAGGCCGATGACAAACGGCTTACCTGGCATTGAGAGCACCAACCAGGGCGGCGCGCAGGGCGGGTGTCACTTCCGGCATCTTGCCCTTCATTTCTTCGAAGAAGAATGCCTGAAAAGACGGCGCCGCCTGATGCATCAACATCCCCAATCCGTCGATGGTCTTGTGGCCTCGTGCTGCCGCGCGCTTGAGCAGATCGGTCTCAAGCGGATTATAGACAATGTCACACACCGCCGCCGTTATGGGCAGGGGCGCGAGATCGAGTTCCAGCGGCGGATTGCCTTTCATGCCCGCGCTTGTCGTATTGACCACCAGCCAGGCCTCGGCGGCGGCGTCCGGCCAATCTTCCAGGCCGCCCGTCAAAAATTTCGCCTCCGGCAAGTATTGGCGGAGATGTTCGACAAGGCCGTCGGCACGATCCTTGTTGCGATTGAGG
>Ga0265325_10001688_pt1 | contig 15335 bp, 12 predicted proteins | sample 41420metaG_FD_202090 | JGI IMG/M metagenome (GOLD analysis project Ga0265325, IMG submission 202090) | Rhizosphere microbial communities from Carex aquatilis grown in University of Washington, Seatle, WA, United States - 4-14-20 metaG | ecosystem: Host-associated > Plants > Roots > Rhizosphere...
AAGTGTGGTCGATATCAGGTATTCGCTAGCAATCTTGAACAGGGTCAGGCCGGTCCCCGGAATGAAGCAGTCGGGGAAATGGCCGGAGAATATCGTGCCGAGGAGCGTCGCAGTGGCGGCGACGCAGGCGGTCCAAAGCGTGCCGTCACCGATCCGCCGCGGGACGAAAAAGGTGGCGCCCAGCAGGGTCGCGGCCTGCAAGTAGCGCGCCGCCGTCCAAAGCTGCATGGTCAGTTGGGGAGGGTAGGCAACAAAGAGGTCCACCTGCTCGTAGGAGAAGGTGTGAAGCAGATCGATGAACCCGCAAAAGAGATACCCGACGCCGATGACCTTGAGGTAGTCGTTGGGCAGATACCTCCGGCCGTTCCAGGCGATGGCGAAAATACCGAAGGCGACCGTCGAACTGAACACCTCGGCCAGACTGTGGAACAGTGGGTAGCTGAATCTGAACGAGGCGAAGAGGACCGCAACCACAGCCAGCGTGGCAAAAGCCTCCCAAGGGTGCAGCCTCCGGGGGACGGTTCCAGAGGCGCCCTCGCCCGAGCTTGTTAGAGTCATTGGGCCTCTCGCGTGCGGGTTGAAGGCGGAAAGCCGATCTCTCTGGGGATTCAACGCCGCACTGCAATTCTAGCCGGCGCGGCGATTTTCGCCAGTACCCGGGGCGTAGGGTGAATCCCGGGCGTCAATCAGGTGTGGAATGTGTTTTCGGGCCTTCAGAATGGAGGCAAGTTTGGCGAAGGGGCAGCCTTGGTCTTCTTGGTGTCATGGCAAGTCGTCGGAAGGCTTAACGAGCAGAACACTCAAACCCACTTGGGGCTGGAAGGGCCGACGAGTCCGGCCCTTCTTCTTGGTACTACTACTCGATTGGAATCGTGATCTCGACAGGCTGCTTCTGCCGGGTAGTGGCGATCAGCGCCCGATAGCGTCCGTCCGCGCCAGTAGTCTTCGTGACGCTTGCCGGGTCCGTGAAAAAACGAGTCTGTGTACAGCAGGTGGCCGCCGGGCCTGAGCGCCCGGTGAATGTTGGCCAGGGCGCGCGAGTATGCGCCATCGTCCAGAACGTGGGTCAATACGTCGATCGCCGTGACGGCATCAAAACGGTCGGCGGAAATCGCTAACTCCGCGGTACCGATGTCGGCGTGAATGAACTCGGCACTGGGGCACTCGCGTGCCAACCGATCGAGAGCCCAGTCCGATATATCGAGGCAGCAGACCTGCGCTGCACCCAGAGCCCGCCATTCACGCAGGTAGAACCCCGTGCCGCTCCACATCGAGCGCGGCGAAGGCTCCAAATTCGAGATTGAGCCGCCGTACCGCGCGGCGGAACACATGGTGCCGCACGCGGTAGCGCCACGCATTGAACTGCCGGCCGAACGTCGCCGAGCCGGCCCCATGCAAGCCCCACAGTTGGCGGAAGCGTTCATTCCAGTACGCCCTCTGCCTCTCGTTAAGCTCTGTCATCGATCTCGACCCTGGAGCGCCTCCGGAAGCGCCGGTAATTGCCATCGTCATGGACGTGCTTGCAATATAGTCTGTCGCGGCCACTATTGATGCGCCTTTGCGATCACGACCAGCGCCCCCCATACAATTGAACGCACGCCGACTTCAGATGGGGCACACGATCTGTCGGCAAGTAATCGAGAGCGTGGGAGTCCTGAATAGGATGTCCACCCGCTCGCCAGGTACGTTGACGCGCTTGCCTTTTCCTTGCTTGGCGCCCTGTCACGCTGACGAGTGCGATATGATGAAATTTCAGTCCACTTGCTGTCACGCGAATATGCTCGAACGTCCAGAGCTTCAATCCTGCATGACTGGCGCCCAGGCGCCTGGGTTGGTGCGCGCGTTTGGTCTGAAATCCAAGAAACGACTTCTCCGCTGACGGGGATGTCGCGTCCCGTCGGGCGGATCGCCGGACGGGATTGACCCAGGCCTCTCGGCCTTGACTCAGCCTCAGCCGGCCAACTGCCGGCGGAACGGTATCTATCAATCCCTTCTTCACGAGGCAAACATGCATACAAGTTTCGAAGGCATCTGGGTTCCCATCATCACTCCTCTTTCGGGCGGCAAGATCGACCATCCGGCGCTGGTTCGGCTGGCTGGCTATCTTTAAGACTATTGGAGCCGTGAGATGAAGCGGTGTGCGGCCATAAGCAAGTCCGCATTGAGCGCCGCGGCACGTGGTATTGCGGCGTAGACAGGTAAGTCCGCCGATGCCACTAGGGAGCAGGCCCCGAGCCTATAGGCTGCCCTGAGGAAGACTTATGGAATTGGCGCTCCATCAAATGCCAAGTGATCCATCCCCACAGCAGGCCGACAAGTGGGAAGAGAAGAAATGCGACGGGAACTCGGGTGGCGATGTCGAAGTCCGGCATAAGGACTGCCATGAATAACGACCATAGAGCGGCCGTTGTGAGGCCCCACTTCAAGCTACCATCCAAGAACACAAAGCGCCACAGACCTTTCTTCCTGCTCACTGCCCAGCGTGCCATTCCTTTTTTGTTCATTCGAAGTTCCCTTCTTCAAGCGATGAGCTGGTGGATCCTTGAGTAGAAAAGGTCTTAGGCCGTCGTAGCCGGGAAAGCAGGGGCGGAGCACGGAGCTAGAATCGCGGAGCGGGGAGTCGTATCGGTTGTGGAGGGGGTCGCTTCGATTGCTGGTGTGCGATGTCATCGGCTGAGGAGGCCATCTGGAACCTGGAGTTCTTCGGAGATCGGCGTTCCCAAATTTGCGCCGACCAGTGCGTCGCTGATCTCTATCGACACGTTGTCCCCGGAAAGAAGTCTTGGGGCCCATGGACCATTAACTACCTGGATTTCGTCGACCCCAAGCAGTTGAAATCCTCTTACTGAGTATGTCCAACAGTCTATGTCAGTTGGCGATTCAATAGCGAGGGCACCTTTCACTTCGGGATACTGCCCCAATAGGACGATTCTCGGATTGACGTGAATGCGCTCAAAGAACGCGCGTTCCCGCTTCGCCGCCTTGAGTATGTCCACTTTCCACTTCCCCTTGAATGCCTGTTGCGCCTCTCTAGGCATTGAGTCAAATGACGACGGCCATACGAACTTGAACTGCGTACTTTGACTTCCGCCGTGATAGCCGATTACGGCAAAATTGCTTACAACTCGCTTGGATGCTGCTGTAAACACATAATTGGCGCAAGACGAGAAGCAATATTCGAAGACCCTGACTCCCAGACCTCGCGCGAAGATCCATTCGCCAAGGGCCATTCCATAGTCGACATTGCCGCCATTACTGCGAATCGACAGCCATTTTGGCTTTGGTTCCGACTGATCATAGATCTCGAAGACCTTCCTGTTTGCCTCTGCGGTCAGGTCCCCGAGATAGCCGATTTCGTCGTCTTGCAAATAGACGATCGTTTCGTTGCTGGCCTTGGCAAGAGACGAAAGAATCAGAAACGCCAAAGGCAGAATCTTCATGACTCAACCCAAGAGCCGCAGTAGAACGATGAACTCAAACGGATGATTAAGGCACACTCTACGGTCATGAGACGCGCCCTGCGATTAGGTGCAACGGCATGGAAATGCGACGCCTGAGTTCGGCAGCACCCCACAGCGGTGCTAGCTCGTATTGGGCATACTCAAAAAAGCCAGTACCGCTCGCTGACATACAGCGACGCGTCGCGGACCATGAGTGTACGTAGGCAAGCAACTCGCGCAAGGTCCAATGGACTTCAATCTGGAATGCGGGTGTCGAGATACGAGGGAAAGGGAGAGGGACGTCCGCATAACCACGCCATAGGATCTTGTTTTGCGTAGCCCAGCAAGGTTCAATGACGTCGAGGATGGACGCCTTGAAGGCGGCATCGAAGGCTGGTGATACTGAGAACCAATCGTAACCCCACGCGGCGAAGACGGCACCTGGGGCGGCAACACGCCTGACTTCGGAGAAGAATTCATCGAACTGGAACCAGTGCAGTGCCTGAGCAGCGCAGACTGCATCGAAGCTGTGGTCGGGGAAATCGGTCTGTTCAGCGTGCTGTACCGAGTAAAACACGTTCTCGGCCGGGATGGCGTTGGCAAGTTGCTCATCGCTTGGATCGGAGGCAAGGACCTTAGAGAAATGTTTCGATAGCGACACTGCAGCCTGGCCATTGCCGGCACCACAATCCCAGGCACAGTCGTGCGAGGGTGCTTGCGAACTGATGAAAGCAAACAAGTCCTCGGGATATCGGGGACGAGCCGAGGCGTAGAGAGTCGCCTTGTCGGAGAAGAGATCGAGGAACGACATGCAGGGTCTCTGCGCCCTAACCTTGTACTATCCGCCACAGCCGTTGGGAGAAGCTGCGAGTCGCCGAGCGCGCGGCTTCAATGTCTTGGGCGCACACTCGCCGGACATGTAGGCGAACGTCACAAGCTCTAGGAGTAATGATCTCGACCTCCCACCGTGATTGAGAATGGCGATTCCATATTACCAAGCATTCGGTATATTGACCACGACATAGCATCAGGGACCGTACGGCAGCGGGATGCCTATTACCGACACATGACGTCGGCAAGCGATCCGACGGGTTCTGTGCTGAAAGCGGTCACACGTTTCCGCGGGTTGCTGCTGGCTGGATTCTCGTCTAGGGCGATTGTTGCCCTTCAACGTTGATTCTACGTTGCTCACGGCGCAACCAGCCTAGAACGCGGTCGTTACTGACATGCAACCGCCCATTTCTCTGCTCCAACGGAAAACGTTCGCGCGTTGACGCGAATGGGCCAGCATTCTGCTGTACGACCTCGATATAGTCGGGGCCGACTTCACTCACGATTGCTACGTGCCCGAAACGGTTCAGCACCCATGGCGCGAAAGCGATCAAATCTTCAGTTGCCGGCATGGAACCCGTCCCATTCCGGTACTGAATGAGCATGCGCTCTCTGTTCAGCTCGCCGTCAGCTACCGTCGCGGAGAAGAATTCTTTGGCGTGGCCCATTGCCTGCGTCTGGCTTTCCGCTGCGGCCACCGTTACTCGACCATGTTCGCGCGCCATCGGCAGCAATCGCGCCGAAAGCTCGGGAAGCACTGCCGGGGGCAACTTCTCTCGTTCACACCGTACGCTTGACATGACCTCTTTCGGCCGTTAAATTACTAACCAGTCAGTCATTAGTGTTCTGCCATGCCCACCTGCTTCTTCAAGGAAAAGTTCGTCCGCCGCCGACGCAAGGAGGCGCGGCCGGCCGAGTTGACGGCCGCAGCGCTCGACGTCTTCGCCGAGAAGGGCTTCGCCGCGACGCGGCTGGACGACATCGCGGCGCGTGCCGGCGTCTCCAAAGGCACCGTCTATCTCTACTTCGACAACAAGGAAGCACTGTTCAAAGCCGCGGTCGAAACGGCGATGACCCCCGCCATCGAGGCCGCGGAGGCCCTTGCTGGCGACACCCAGCGACCGGCGGCCGAACTGCTGCGCGAATTCGTCCTCGGCTGGTGGCAACTGGTCGGCTCGACGCCCCTGGGCGCCCTGCCCCGCCTATTGGTTGCCGAGTCGCGCAACTTCCCCGAACTGGCGGCCTGGTTCCACGACAAGATGATCAGCCGCGCCCTGCGCGCCATGGCGACCATCATCGAGCAAGGCATTGCCAGCGGCGAGTTTCGCCCAGCGCCACCGCTGCTGGCGGCGCGCATCGTCTTCGCGCCGATGTTCTCGTTCATCATCTGGCAGCACACCTTCAGCACTTACATGCCCGATCTGCCGTCACCAGAGGAATTTCTCGGCGAGGCAGCCCGCATCTTGTTGCACGGGCTGTCTACACCGGAGTCAACGACATGAACTCAAGACTTGCAGTACCAATCCTGACCGCGCTTGTTCTGGCAGCCTGCAACCCGTCCCCGCCGCCGCCCGCTGGCCCGGTCACTGTCAAGACCTTGGTTGCCGGCGCGGCCGAGAACTCAGCCAGCCGTAGCTACAGCGGCGACGTGCATGCGCGCTACGAGCTGCCACTCGGCTTCCGCATTGGCGGCAAGCTGCTCGAGCGCAAGGCTGACCTTGGCGCGCACGTCGTTGCCGGCCAAGTCCTCGCCCGACTCGATCCTGCCGACGTTGCCTTCCAGGCCGATCAGGCGCGCGCCCAACTGGCATTCGCCGCTGCCGACGCCAAGCGCTATCGCGATCTCCAGAGCAAGAACTTCGTCAGTCCGGCCGCACTCGACGCCAAGGAAACCGCCTTGAAATCGGCGCAGGCCCAGGCGGGCCTGGCCACCAACCAGCGCGCCTACGCCGCGCTGACGGCCGATCGGGGTGGTGTCGTCGCCGCGGTGCTGGCGGAACCCGGACAGGTTCTGTCCTCCGGCCAACCAGTCTATCGCCTTGCTCTCGACGGCGAGCGCGAGGTTCAGATCTCGCTGCCAGAGCAGGAGCGCGCCGCCGTGCGTATCGGCGATCCGGCCAGTGTCACGCTTTGGGCCGGCGGCCGGGCCTATCGCGGTCGCGTTCGCGAACTGGCGCCAGCAGCCGATTCCGCGACGCGCACCTACGCTGCGAAGATCACCATCGTCGACCCCGACGAGCGGGCCGCCCTGGGCATGACTGCAAACGTGCGCTTCGAGCGCCCGGCAAGCCAGGCGCTGACCGTGCCGCTGACCTCGATCTTTCAGCAGGGCGATCGCGCCGCGCTCTGGGTGGTCGCCGCCGACCAGACGATCAAGCTGACGCCGGTCACGATCGCCAGCTACAGCGATGCCGGCGCGATTATCAGCGAGGGCTTGCATGGCGGCGAGCGCATTGTCGCGGTCGGCGTGCACAAGCTGACCGCGGGCGAGCAGGTGCGCATCGGCCAATGAAAGCTCCCAACCTCTCAGCCTGGGCGCTGGAACACCAGTCGCTGGTCGCCTATCTGATGGTCGTACTCATGATTGGCGGCGTGCTTGCCTACCTGAAGCTCGGTCGCGCCGAAGATCCCGACTTCACATTCAAGATCATGGTCGTGCGCACGCTCTGGCCGGGCGCCACGACGCGCGAGGTGGAGCAACAGATCACCGAGCGTATTGAAAAGAAGCTCCAGGAAGTCGCCTCGCTCGACGTCCTGAGCTCGGCCTCCAAGGCCGGCGACTCGCTGATCCTCGTCATGCTTGATGACACCACGCCGAAGGCGGAGGTCCCGGAAGCCTGGCGCCAGGTGCGCCGCAAGCTCGACGACCTCCGCGGCAGCCTGCCGCCGGGGACCCAGGGACCGTTTCCCAACGACGAGTTCGGCGACGTTGACGTCAGTATCTACGCCCTGACCGGCGACGGCTATACCCTGGCCGACCTGCGCCGCGAAGCCGACCGTATGGCGCGCGAGCTGCGCGGCATCGACGGCGTCAAGAAGATCGACATGATCGGCGTCCAGGATGAAAAGATATACGTCGAGCTGCCCCCCGTGCGCATGGCGGCGCTCGGCATCACACCCAGCCAGGTGATGGATGCCCTGCAGCGACAGAACGGCATGGCCCCAGCCGGCTTCATCGAAACCGACACAGAACGTATCCGTCTTTACGTTACCGGCCCTTTCGACAGCGCCGAGCACATCGCCGATGCCGAACTGGCGGTCGGCGGTCGGCACCTGCGCCTGGGCGACATCGCCACCATCCACCGCGGCTTTGCCGACCCACCGTCGCCGCGGATGCGCGTGGCCGGCCAGGACGCCGTCGGCATCGGTATCGTCATGGACAAGGGCGGCGATGTCCTCCGTCTTGGTGAAGACCTGCGCGCCGAAGTCAAGCGCCTGTCGGCGGGGTTGCCGGCCGGCATCGAAGTGCATACGGTCGCCGACCAGCCGCAGGTGGTCAAGACCTCCATCGACCTGTTCGTCGAATCACTGGCCGTCGCCGTCGCCATCGTCCTCGCAGTGTCCTTCGCCAGCCTGGGATTGCGCACCGGCACAGTGGTCGCGCTGTCCATTCCCCTGGTGCTGGCAGTGACCTTCCTGCTGATGAAGGCGTTTGCCATCGATCTGCAGCGCATATCCCTTGGCGCGCTGGTCATCGCGCTTGGCCTTCTGGTCGATGACGCCATCATCGCCGTCGAAATGATGGTGGTCAAAATGGAGCACGGCTGGGATCGCTTCAAGGCCGCCACCTTTGCTTACACCTCGACCGCGTTCCCCATGCTCACCGGAACCTTGATCACCGCGGCCGGCTTCGCGCCGGTTGGCTTCGCCAGGTCCTCCGCCGGCGAGTACACGTTCTCGATCTTCGCCGTTGTCACCACCGCGCTGCTGGTCTCCTGGGTGGTCGCCGTGGTCTTCACACCCTACTTGGGCTACCGACTGCTTGATCCGGTCCAGCTGGCAGCCAAGGGCGCCGAGCACAACGGCGACATCTATGGCTCCCCGTTTTATCGGCGCTTTTCATCGCTGGTCGAATGGTGTCTGCGCCACCGCTGGCAGGTCATCATCTTGACCCTGATCGCTTTCGCTGCCTCCCTGCTGATCTTCTCGACGGCGATCAAGAAACAATTCTTTCCGGCCTCCGATCGCCCAGAGCTTCTGATCGAACTCTGGTTGCCCCAGGGCTCATCGCTAAAAGCCACGGCCCGGGAAATCGAGCGCGTCGAGGCGCTGCTCAAGGACGAGCCGACGGTCGAGGCCTACTCGTCCTATGTCGGCAACAGCCCGCCGCGCTTCTACCTGCCCCTCAATCAACAACTGTTCGCCGACAACTTCGCCGAGATGATCATCGTCACCAAGGGCCTGGAGCAGCGCGAGGACCTGCTGAAACGGCTGGAAAGCCGATTCGCCGACGGCGACGGTGCCTGGTCGGGCCTGCGCCTGCGCGTCATGCGCCTGGAAAACGGTCCGCCGGTGGGCTTCCCCGTGTCGTTCCGTGTCATGGGTGAAGACGTCGACCAGGTGCGCGAAATCGCCGCCAAGGTCGCCGCCACCATGCGTGCCGATGTCAATTTGCAGAATGTCCAATTCGACTGGAACGAGAAGGCCAATGGCCTGCGTGTCGAGGTGGACCAGGATCGCGCCCGCGCCCTCGGCGTCGCCAGCCAGGACGTCGCCGTGACCCTGCAGGCCTGGCTCCGCGGTGCCACCATCACGCAGTACCGCGAAGCTGATCAGCTGATTGACGTTGTCTGGCGCGCCACGGCGACCAGCCGCGACAGTTTCGACCACCTGCCTGATCTCGACATTGTCACCGCCACCGGCGGCCACGTGCCCCTGGCGCAGGTAGCGCGTCTGGTGCCGATCAAGGAAGAGGGCATCATCTGGCGCCGCAATCGCCTGCCGACCCTGACTGTACGCGCCGACCTGGCCGGCAAGGAGACCGGCCCGACCGTGTCCACCCGCCTCGATCCCCAGCTGGCGCCCATCCGTGCCGGCCTGCCGCCCGGCTATCGCATCGAAGTCGGCGGTGCCATCGAGGAATCGGCGAAAGGTGAGCGATCCATCATCGCCGTAATGCCGTTCATGCTCGTCGCCGTGGTGACCCTGCTGATGCTGCAGCTGCAGAGCTTTGGTCGCACCTTGATGGTCCTGTTGACCGCCCCCCTGGGCCTGATCGGCGTCAATCTGGCGCTGCTCGCCTTCCAGGTTCCGTTCGGCTTCGTCGCCCAACTGGGCGTCATCGCCCTCATGGGCATGATCTTGCGCAACTCCGTGATCCTGGTCGATCAAATCGATCAGGACGAGCGAGCCGGCAAGAGCACCTGGGATGCGATCATCGGCTCGACCGTGCGCCGTTTGCGGCCGATCGTCCTGACAGCGGCCGCCGCTGTCCTGGCGATGATTCCACTGTCGATGCAAGTGTTCTGGGGGCCGATGGCCGTGGCCATCATGGGCGGACTGATCGTTGCCACGGCCTTGACTTGCCTGTTCCTGCCTGCACTCTATGCCGCCTGGTACCGCGTTCCCGCGCCAGCGTAGAATCGCCTTGCGCTTGCTGAACGCCATATAAGGACATGCTAATGTGTACCCTCGACCCGACTCGATGCGACAGCCGATGAACTTCGAACTTGCCCGCTTCAACATGGTGGAGCAGCAGATACGCACTTCGATGCCCTTGCGCGCAGAAGTCCGTGACTTGCTCCTGACTGTGCCGCGCGAGACTTTTGTGCCCACGAATTGGCGCCATCAGGCTTTCTCCGACGTCGAGATCCCGCTTGGCGACGAGGCCGCGATGTTTGCGCCCAGGATTGATGCGCGCATCGTCCAGGCGCTGAGTCCGCGCAAGTACGAGAACGTGCTGGAGATCGGCACCGGTTCCGGTTACACCGCGGCACTCCTGGCGGTCCATGCCGACCACGTCACGTCGTTGGAAATTCGCCCCGACCTTGCCGCTGCGGCGCGCGACAATTTGCGCCAGGCGGGCATCGGCAATGTCGATGTTCTGGCCGAGGATGGTTTCGCCAAGGTGCCGGCGGCGCAATCCTACAGCGTGATCGCCGTCTCCGGTGCCGTCGCCGACATTCCGCAATCGTTGTTGTCGGCGCTCAAGGTCGGCGGTCGACTGCTCGCTTTCGTTGGCCAGGCGCCCTGCCAACAGCTGCGCCTGGTGACCCGCGTGGACGATGCCAGCTACCTCGGTCGCGACCTCATGGAAACGGTCGTGGCGCCGCTGCGCAATTTGCCGAAGACGTCCTCCTTTCGACTCTGATGCAGCAACTGACTGCAACGCAGCTGAAGGCCTGGTTGGACGACCCGGCGCGCGACAAGCCCGTCCTGCTCGACGTGCGTGAACCATGGGAACTGGACGTCTGCCGCCTTCCCGACAGCCAGCCCTTGCCCATGCGTGCCGTGCCCGCGCGCCACGCCGAACTCAAACGCGATGCCGACATCGTCGTCGTCTGCCACCACGGCGCCCGCAGCTACCAGGTGGCGATGTTTCTCGAGCAGCAAGGCTTTGGCTGCATCCATAACCTCTACGGCGGACTGGCAGCCTGGGCACGCGACGTCGACCCGACCATGCCCACCTACTGACCCAATGGAGTCGAAGATGATCCGGAACCACCTGCTGTTGCTGTCCATCGGCCTCGCCGTCGGACAGGCATCAGCTGCCGATTTGCTGTCGGTCTATCGCGATGCCGCCGGCTATGACGCTCAATTCGCCGCCGCCCGCGCCAATCTCGATGCCGGCCGGGAAAAGCTGCCCCAGGCGCGTGCGGGGCTGTTGCCGAACCTCGGCGTTGGCGCCAACACAACCTGGAACAAGACCAGCGTCACGACTCTGACAACGCCGCCTATATCGGCCGACATCAACTACAACAGCAACGGCTGGACCGCGACGCTGGCGCAGCCCTTGTTCCGCTGGCAGAACTGGGCCGCCTACCAACAGGGCAAACTGTCCGTGGTGCTCGCCGAAGCGCAGTTTCGCAGCGCCGAGCAGGACCTGATCGTGCGCGTCGCCCAAGCCTATTTCGACGTTCTGCTGGCGCAGGAAACGCTGGCCACGGCGCGTGCCCAGCAGCGGGCGATTGCCGAACAGCTCGAGTCGGCCAAGCGCAATTTCGAGGTCGGCACCGCCACCATCACCGACACCCATGAGGCCCAGGCACGCTTCGACCTGGCCGTGGCTACGGAGATCGCCGCCCGCAACGACCTGATGGTCAAGAACGAAGTGTTGCGCGTGCTTACCGGCAAGGGCCCGGAGACCCTCAAGGCACTGCGAACGGGAACACAGATAAATTCGCCGCAGCCTGACGAGATCGATCCGTGGGCCGAGAGCGCGCAAGCCGGCAACCCCACGGTGGCGCAGGCCCAGGCTGCATACGAGATTGCCGGCGAGGAGGTCAGCAAGCAGCGGGCCGGACACTATCCGAGCATCGATCTGGTCGCCACCAGCGGCCGTACGGGGGCGGGTTATGCCATGACCGCCGGTGCCGGCATGGACACCAGGGTCAATACCGTCGGTGTTCAGCTATCGCTGCCGGTCTTCGCCGGTGGTGCCATTGCCTCGCGGGATCGTGAGGCGGTGGCCCTGCGGGAAAAGGCGCAGGCAGATCTGGAGAACGCCCGCCGCCAGGCGGCGCTCGGTGCCCGCCAGGCCTATCTTGGCGTCACCTCCGGCCTGTCGCAGGTCAAGGCCTACGAGGCCGCACTGGCTTCGTCGCAAGCCGCGCTCGATTCGAACAAGCTTGGCTACGAAGTCGGCGTGCGCATCAACATCGACGTTCTCAACGCCCAGGGCCAACTCTACGACACCCAGCAGAAGCTGGCCAAGGCGCGTTTTGACACGCTGATGGCGCAGCTCAAGCTCAAGGCCGCCGCCGGCAGCCTGGCGGAAGACGATTTGCAGGCGATCAATGCCCTGCTCGAGTAAGGATTACTTGAACAACTCGGTGTCCACGTATTCGGCCTTCACCATCGACCAGAAGTCACTGGCCAGTCCGTGCGCGACGTAGGCGTACGGCAGCCAGCCGTAGCCCTGCTCGCCCCAATTCTTGCCCCAGGAATTGCGAATCAACAGTGCGCCTTGTTCGCTGCCGATCTTGTGGTTATCGTCGTAGCCCACCGCCAGCACGGCGTGACCGCCTTGCAGCGAGTCCCCGGACTTGGGCAAGGGAATGTCGCCATGGCCGTCGCCTGGCCCCGGAATGCAGCTGTAAACCGAGAAGCCGAACATTGCCGGCAGGCCGGCAGCAAGCTGGCGCTTGATCGCCGCCAGCAGCTCGGTGGCCGAAGTGCCCGGCGGATCAAGGCGGAAATATTCCACCGCCTGGTAGTTCTGGGCGAACGAAAAACAAAAGCTGGTCGGCTCGGCGTCGAACCTGGCGACCTCGTAGGGCCAATACTGCTCGGGCGGCACGCCGAACAAGACCATCGCTTTCATGGTTTCGCGCAGGGTGGCACCCTCGTCGCCGCTGACGCCCTCCAGTTGTCGGGTGACCTTGTAAAGAAACAGGCGCGAGGCGTCCAGATACTTGCCGTGCGCGCGCCGCTCGAAGTACTCGAACATGCCGACACCGGCGTGGGCGGTGCAGGAACCGAGATGGCCCTGGTCCTCGATCGGCGAGCACCAGGCGCGCAAGTCCGTCGTCGCCGGCAGTTTCTTCGCCGCGCGGACCTTCGCTGCCGATTTGGCCAGGATCTTCTTTACCGCTGTCGACTCGACGGTATGGTCGCGAAAATCCGCCAGATCGCGCCGCCAGCCGAGCCCCGAACCATGGATGTTGCGCATGATGTTGCCTTTCGCTGTCAGGATGGGATAGGTCGCAGATCCTGCGCTCAAATTATTCGAACATCAAGATGGCATGCCCTGGCCACGCATGCTTGCCGTTCGGCCGGGCGACGCACTTGCCCGCCCGGCACCCGCGGGCGATAATCGCGCCCATTTTGCAGTCGCAACCCTGGAGTCCGCCGTGTCCCTTGCCCCCGAAGTCCGCCGTCGGCGCACCTTTGCCATCATTTCCCACCCGGACGCGGGCAAGACGACGCTGACCGAGAAGTTGCTGCTGTTCGCCGGCGCCATCCAGATCGCCGGCAGCGTCAAGGCACGCAAGGCCAGCCGCCACGCCACCTCGGACTGGATGGAAATCGAAAAGCAGCGCGGCATCTCGGTGGCCAGCTCGGTGATGCAGATGGAATACCGCGACTGCGTCATCAACCTGCTCGACACGCCCGGTCACCAGGACTTTTCCGAAGACACCTACCGCGTGCTGACTGCCGTCGACGCGGCGCTGATGGTCATCGACGCCGCCAACGGTGTCGAGGCGCAGACGCTGCGTCTGATCGAGGTCTGCCGCTCGCGCAACACGCCGATCCTGACCTTCATCAACAAACTCGACCGCGAGGTGCGCGAGCCTCTGGATCTGCTTGACGAGATCGAGCGCACGTTGGGCATGCCGTGCGCGCCGCTGACCTGGCCGATCGGCCAGGGCAAGCTGTTCCACGGCATCTATGATCTGCGCACCGACCGCATGCGCGTGTTCCGGGCGGGCGCCGATCGCATCGGCGACGATGACGATATCATCAGCGATACCGCCGTGCTGGCGCAGCGCTACGGCGCCGAGTACGAGACGGCCCATCACGAGATCGACCTGGTGCGCCACGCCGCCCATCCGTTCGACCGCGCCGAGTTTCTTGCTGCGCGGCAGACGCCGGTGTTCTTCGGCTCGGCGATCAATAACTTCGGCGTCCGCGAAGTGCTCGATGCCCTGGTCGACCTCGCCCCGGCGCCGGCACCGCGTCAGGCGGTGTCGCGCGAGGTGCATCCCGATGAAGAGCAGTTCTCCGGTCTCGTGTTCAAGATCCAGGCCAACATGGACCCGGCCCACCGCGACCGCATCGCCTTCCTGCGCGTCTGCTCGGGCAAGTTCGAGCGCGGCATGCGCCTGAAAGTGCGCCGCACCGGCAAGGAGTTGCGCCCGACCGGCGTCGTCACTTTCCTTTCGCAACGCCGTGACCGCGTCGAGGAAGCCTTTGCCGGCGACATCATCGGCATCATCACCCACGGCGGCCTGCAGCTTGGCGACACCGTCACCGGCGGCGAGCTGCTGCAATACACCGGCCTGCCCTTCTTCGCGCCGGAACTGTTCCGCACCGTCGAACTTGCTGACCCGATGCGCAGCAAACAGTTGCGCCAGGGCTTGCAGGAGCTTGGGGAGGAAGGCGCCATTCAGGTCTTCCGGCCGGTAGCCGGCACCCTGATGCTGCTTGGCGCCGTCGGCCAGTTGCAATTCGAAGTCGTCCAGCACCGGCTCAAGACCGAGTATGGCGTCGAGGTACGCATGTCCTCGGCCAACTACGCCGGCGCGCGCTGGGTCACCGCCGACGACCCGGTCGAGCTGCGCCGCTTTCTCGATGGCAACGTCAGCCGCATCGCCCTCGATGCGGCGGAGACGCACGCCTACCTGATGTCATCGCGCTACGATCTGGAGTTGACGCAGGAGCGCTGGCCGAAGATCAAGTTCCACCTGATGCGCGAACACGCCGGATTGAAACTGGCTGTCTGAGCCCTATCACCGTGGCATCGATTAGAATCGGCCGATCCAAAGACCGAGAAGGCTATGGGCTATGAGCGGCCCCATGGCAGCAACCTATTCGCTGGAGTCGGCGCTGATCGCGGCGGCCATCGAGGCCATGCGCGGCGGGGCGGCGATTGCCGCCGGCTACCGTGAGGAAGGCCGCAGGCAGGCCGATCTGGCTGGTCAGCATGAGGCGGAAAGTGATGCGCGGCGCCAGGCGTCGTTGACCGCCCGAATGTCGATGACCAACGACATTGACCGTGAAGCCTCACGCTGGCGGCACCTGTTGGCGACCCGACAGTCGCTTGCCCGACAGCTTGGCTTGACATTGCAAGAACCGTCGCCGCCACCGACTGCCGGCGCAGATGCCGATCCGCGTTCGCTGGTGGCCTTGCTGGCCGCCTGGCGCCAGGCAAACGCCGCCCAGTCTGACAGTCTGGTCGCACTG
>Ga0265325_10001690_pt1 | contig 15327 bp, 16 predicted proteins | sample 41420metaG_FD_202090 | JGI IMG/M metagenome (GOLD analysis project Ga0265325, IMG submission 202090) | Rhizosphere microbial communities from Carex aquatilis grown in University of Washington, Seatle, WA, United States - 4-14-20 metaG | ecosystem: Host-associated > Plants > Roots > Rhizosphere...
ACGAGGCGGCAAAGATCTTGCTGGAAACCTGGCCGCAGCAGGTCGCCGGACCGCTATCGCTCGACGTTCAAGGCGTGCTGACCAGCCTGCAAGGCAGCGTGCTGACTTTCGGCGCGGCATTTTCGCTCTATTTCGCCTCGAGCGGCGTCGAGGGGCTACGGACCGGCCTCAACCGCGCCTATGACATGAAGGAGCTGCGGCCATGGTGGCAGTTGCGGCTTGAATCAATTCTCTACGTGATTGTCGGTGCCATCGCGTTGCTGGCTTTTGCGTTCCTGGTGGTGCTGGCGCCGCTGATCTGGTGGCGTCTCATCGGCTATGTGCCGGCACTGGCACCGTTCGGCTATCTCATCACCTTTGCACGGTTTTCGGTTGCTGCGGTCGTGATCGTGATTGCATTGACCATTGTGCATTTATGGCTGCCGGCCGGACGCCGAAGCATCGCCGAGGTCTATCCGGGCATTCTAGCGACTTTGGTGCTGTGGCTGTTCAGCGGCGAAGTCTTCGGGCGCTATCTCGCCGATTTCGCCTATGGTTATGTGACGATGTATGCCGGCCTTGCGTCGGCCATGATCGCACTGGTGTTTCTTTATATCACCGCGTCAATCTTCATCTTCGGCGGCGAGCTCAATTCGGTGATCGCCAAAGCGCGGGAGCGCGAACTCAGGTCTCAACCGCCTCCAAAACGTCCTCGTAAGTCCGCAGCCCCGAAGTCGGCGCACTGACCAGAACCGCCATGTTGCCGGGCGGGTGCTGGTTCTTCCACATCATGGTGTGCGCTTTCGGGACGTCGGCCCAGCCGAAGGTCTGGCTCAGGCACGGATCGATGCGCCGCTCCAGCACGAAACGGTTGGCCTGCGAGGCCTGCTTCAAATGCGCAAAGTGCGAGCCCTGAATGCGCTTCTGCCGCATCCACACATAGCGGGCATCGAAGGTGATGTTGAAGCCGGTGGTGCCGGCGCAGAACACCACCATGCCGCCACGCTTCACCACCATCGATGACACCGGGAACGTCGCCTCGCCGGGATGCTCGAACACGATGTCGACGTCGCGCTTGCCGGTGATATCCCAGATCGCCTTGCCGAAGCGCCGCGCTTCCTTTGACCAGTCGTTATATTCGGCCGAGTTGACCTGCGGCAGTTGGCCCCAGCATTTGAATTCCTTGCGATTGATCGCGCCCTTGGCGCCGAGATTGAAGACATATTCCATCTTCGATTCGTCGGACACCACCGCGATCGCATTGGCGCCGGATGCTGCCACCAACTGCAAGCCGAACACGCCGAGGCCGCCGGACGCGCCCCACACCAGTACGTTGTCGCCGGGCTTGAGCGTGTGCGGCGGATGGCCGAACAGCATGCGGTAGGCGGTGGCGAGCGTCAGCGTGTAGCAGGCCGCCTCTTCCCAGGTCAGGTGCGCCGGCTTCTGCATCAACTGGCGCGACTGCACGCGGCAGAATTGCGCGAACGAGCCGTCGGGAGTCTCGTAACCCCAGATGCGTTGCGACGGCGACAGCAACGGATCGCCGCCATTGCAGTCTTCATCGTCGCCGTCATCCTGATTGCAATGGACGATGACTTCGTCGCCGATCTTCCAGCGCTTCACCTTGTTGCCGACGGCCCAGACGATGCCCGAGGCATCGGAGCCGGCGATGTGAAACGGCTGCTTGTGAATGTTGAACGGCGTGATCGGCTGGCCGAGGCCGGCCCAGATGCCGTTGTAATTGACGCCGCCGGCCATCACCAGCAGCAGAACTTCGTCCTCGCCGATCGGCCAGGTCGGCACTACTTCGAGTCGCATCGACTGTTCAGGCGGGCCGTGCCGGTCCTGGCGGATTGCCCAGGCGTGCATTTTTTCCGGGACATGACCGAGCGGCGGGATTTCACCGATGGCGTAGAGATCCTTGAGCGGGGCGACGCTCTTGACCTTGGCGGTGGCCGGCATGGGGGAAATCTCCTGCAAGAACCGAGAGGGCCAGTCTGCCGCAGTTAATGCTGCGCTGCAATAAATCGTTCCGTCCGCCTTGGAAACCTCGACGACGGCGGGGTTTTAAGAGTTCCTCAAGGCCGCCGACCTAGCCTTGCGAAAACCGTCAGCAGGTCGTGATGGCCGTCGTCGAGATTTTGCCCCCGCGCGGCGCGCCTGCTTTGGCCCGGCCGCTTGAGCTCATCGCCATTGCGCTGGTCGTCGCTCAAGCCGTGTACCTCCTCGTATCCTACTGGCAGGGCACGTGGATTATCGGCGTCGACGGCAAGGGCGTGGCCTCCGACTTCGTCAATGTCTGGGCCGCCGGCAAGCTGGCTTTGCAAGGCACGCCGGCCGCGGCCTATGACTGGCCAATTCACAAGTTGATCGAAGAACTTGCGGTCGGGCACCCGTTCGAGGGCTATTTCGGCTGGCATTATCCGCCGCCGTTCCTCGCCGTTGCGGCGCTGCTCGCCCTCTTCCCGTACGGCGCGAGTTACATCGTCTGGCTGGCCGCAACGTTGCCGTTCTACGTCGCAATGGTCCGGGCGACGATCGCCGGACAAGGCGCTGTTCTGCTGGCGCTGGCGTTCCCTGCCCTGCTGTCGAATTTCGTTGTCGGCCAGAACGGATTCCTCACCGCCGCGCTGATCGGCGGCGCGCTGCTGCTGATCGAGCGCGGACGCCCGCTCGCCGCCGGCGTGCTGATCGGCCTGCTGACCTACAAGCCGCATATGGGATTGCTGTTTCCGATCGTGCTGGCGGCGTCGGGACAGTGGCGGGTGTTCTTCAGCGCCGCGGTGACCGCCGCGCTGATGGCGCTCGCCTCGCTGCTGTTGTTTGGCGCCGACACCTGGCTCGCCTTCTTCAATTCGATCGCGCACACCTCGCAGGCCTTCCTGTCCGATGGCTGGGCCAATTTCGGCAAGCTGCAAACATTGTTCGGCCTGACCCGCGCGCTCGGCGGCGGCGAGACGCTGGCCTGGACGCTGCAGACGGCGCTGGCGCTTCTGAGCGCCCTGATCGTCTCGCTGATCTGGCGCGGCCGATCGAGTTTCGAGATCAAGGCCGCGGCGCTGGCGACCGGCGCCATGCTGGCGACGCCTTACCTCTACACCTACGACCTCGTCGTGCTGGCGGTGCCGCTGGCATTTCTGTATCGGCGCGGCCGCCGCGACGGCGTCTTGTCCTATGAGGCCGGCGGCATCGGCGCGGCCTGCGCGCTGATCGCGAGCTTCCCCTTCGTCACCGCGCCGGTCGGCTTCGCCGCGGTACTGATCGTCGCCGCTCTGGTGCTGCGCCGGGCATTGAGGCCGGCATGAGTACGCAGCACCTCTCTCTGCCGGCGCCGCCAATCTCGCCCACGCGGCTAATCGCGGTGCTCTGCGTTTCGCTGAGCCTCGCCTATCTCGTCATTCTCGGCGGCGCGGTATTGTCCGGCCAGTGGCTGATCGATCCGCAAGGCCGGCCGATCGCCTCCGACTTCGTCAATGTCTGGGCCGCGGGACGACTGGCCGCCGACGGCCATCCGGCGCTGGCCTATGACTGGATCGTGCATAAATCGATGGAGGTGCGCGCAGTCGGCCACGCCTTCGACAATTACTACGGCTGGCATTACCTGCCGACATTCCTGTTTGCCGCGTCGGCGGTGGCGACGGTGCCGATCCTGCCGGCGATGGCGCTGTGGCTCACGGCGACTTTTGCCGCCTATCTCGCCGCGGCTCGCGCCATCATTGGCGAGCGCGTCGGCTATCTGGTCGCGCTCGGCTTTCCGGCGACGCTGTGGAACGTCATTGCCGGGCAAAACGGTTTCCTCACCGCGGCGCTGATCGGCGGCACACTGACGCTGCTCGAGCGCATGCCGGTCGCCGCCGGCATCTGCCTGGGCCTGCTCAGCTACAAGCCGCATTTCGGATTGCTGTTTCCGGTGGCGCTGATCGCCGGCAGGCACTGGCGTGCGACGATCGCCGCGGTTGCGACCGCTGTCGTCATGGTCGCCGCCTCCTGGCTCGCGTTCGGAACCGGCACATGGCTCGCCTTCTTCGCCGCGACGCCGAAGATGACGCAGGCAGTGCTCGGCGATGGCCTCGCCGACTTCGCGCGGCTGCAAAGCCTGTTCGGCCTCGTCCGTGCGCATGGCGGCAACGAGATTTTTGCATGGGTCGTGCAGGCGATCGGCTCGCTCGCCAGCGCCGCGGCGATCTTTTTCGTTTGGCGCAGCCGCGCGCCTTTCGCGCTCAAGGCCGCGGCACTCGCCTGCGCGGCGCTGATCGCGACTCCCTATCTCTACATTTATGACCTAGTCGTGCTCGCTATACCCGTCGCCTATCTGCTGCGGCTTGGGGTCGCACAAGGCATTACTCGCGCGGAAGTGATCGGCCTGCCGGTCGTGACGGCACTGCTGTTGAGCTATCCCTATCTCAAGACTCAGGTCGGACTTGCTGCGGTCCTGGTCGTCGCCGCACTGATCGCACTGCGGATGAATTTTACGACGCGCCAGCCGAACGAGATGCAGGGCGCCGGATAAGTCCGGTGAACGCATGGGAAGTGGAGGCGAGCGGTTGAGCACGCCGGCAAGACGCAAATGGAGCCGATGGATTCTGCTGACCACGGCGCTCGCAGCATCACAGATTTATTTTCTCAGCGCTCCGGGCAATGCGCATCCCCAGCCTGTCTTCGCGATGGAATATCTGTTCCTGGCCTGCGCGGTGATCGGGCTGATGGGCTCGATCATGATGTATTGGCGCAGCGATTGAACAGCCGCACAGCCCCCGATATCTTCGACGATCGGGACCTGAGGCGCTCAATGGCTGCAACGACGTCGAAGAGCAAAGCAGCGCTTTGGATGCTGATCACCGCCGCAATAGCGGTCTGGCAGTTCTACGACATTTTTTTCGACCGCGGCGAAGCGCCTAGCCGCGGCGTGCTGATCCTGGACTACGTGCTGCTGGTCTGCGCCGTGCTGGGCTTCATCGGCAATGCGATGCTTTATTCCCGCGCCAAATCGTGACACGGCACCAACCGCCACGCGCTTCGACCGTAGCGCGCGTCAGGCTTTCTCGCGCAGCTTGACCAGCGCGTTGAGCGCGCGATTAACCGGCGTGGCAATGCCGAGCGCTTCACCTTCGCGGGCGACGTAGCCGTTGAGGAAATCGATCTCGGTGGCGCGGCCCTTGGCGATATCCTGCGCGGTCGAGGACATCGTCATCGGCATCGCCTCCGCGATCCGGAACATGGCGTCGAGCGCATCGTCCGGCATTGCGACGCCCTTGACGCGGGCGAGCGCGATCACCTCTTCCGCCGTTTCGCGCATCAATGCCCGGATCTCCGGCGTTGCGACCATCACCCCATAATTCTTGCCGGTCAGCGCACAGGCGGCGTTGTAGGAGCAGTTCGCGACCAGCTTGTTCCAGAGCTCGGTTTCGATATTGCCCGATATCTCCGCGGCGATCCCGGCGGCGCGGAACAGGGCCGCCAGTTCGCCGAGCAGCGCGTCGCTGACGCCGCAGCCTTCGACCGCGCCGATCACCACGCGGCTGCCACCGGTGTGCACCACATGGCCCATCGCCTTCATGGTTGCGGCGGTGTAAACCAGTCCGGCCGCGACCGGACGGTTGGCGCGCATCTGGATGCGCTCGACATTGCCGACGCCGTTCTGCAGGCTGAGCAGCGCCGCGTCAGGGCCAAGGTACGGCGCGATCGCCGCGGCGGCGGCCTCGCTGTCGGCGCTCTTGACGCAAATCAGGACGACCGTCGCATCGCGGACGCCGTCCGGCTCGGTCGTCGCGGCAAGCTTGATCTTTGTCTTCTTGCCGCCGCTCTCGAAGATCAGGCCGCGGCGCTGGATCGCCTCGACATGGCCGGGCCGGCCGATCAACGTCACCGGCGCGCCGGCAAGCGCCAGCCGGCCGCCGAAATAGCAGCCAAGCGCGCCTGCGCCCATCACCGCGATGTTCGGTAACACCATGCCGGCCTCTCAGGATTTTGGCACTCGGCGAGTCTAGCCGGGTTGATCCTGCAATATCGCCGTCATAGCGGGAAGGCCGGTCAGCCGCCGGTCGTCAAATGGCAGCGCGCGCCAAATCGTGCACGTGCGGCGCGACGATGCCGCGATCCGGCGGCAAACTAACGTTTGAAGGCCGGCCCGATCGGCACACTGCCGTCCAGGAACTTCACGCCGATCTCGCCGCCGAGCCGCCAGATCACCTGGCAGCGACGAGCAAGCTCATCCGAAATGGTGAGATCGAACTCGTTCGGTACCGCCGTGTCTTCGCTGAACAGCCGGGCGCCGTCCTTGGAAATATCGGTGATCAGGCACTGGCGCGGCAAAGCGCCGCCGGCCCTGAGGCTGGTCACCCGGTTGATCACCAGGCGCTGATGTTTTCGTCGTTCTTTCAGTTTCAACATGGGTCGCATGCCATCTGGACGCCGGCTATCCTAGCCACGCTCTCTCAATTTGTGGCTAAGTCGGCTCGCGCAATTTGCCGAAGAATTGCCGGCAATTTTAATGGTTTGGCTGACTCCGTTGCCGTCTTGTTGCATTGCAGCAAAATAACGGCCACACTGAATCAACGTGGATTGAGGGCCGATGGCACCGCCAGCCAAGCGCGATAAGCCCTGGATTTTCCGTACCTATGCGGGCCATTCCACCGCGGCGGAATCGAACGCGCTGTATCGCAAGAATCTCGCCAAGGGCCAGACCGGGCTCTCGGTCGCCTTCGATCTGCCGACCCAGACCGGCTACGACAGCGACGACCTGCTGGCCAAGGGCGAGGTCGGCAAGGTCGGCGTGCCGGTCTCCCACATCGGCGACATGCGCGTGCTGTTCGACGGCATCCCGCTCGGCTCGATGAACACCTCGATGACCATCAATGCCACCGCGGCGTGGCTGATGGCGCTCTACATCGCCGTTGCCGACGAGCAGGGCACGCCGCGCACCGCGCTGACCGGCACGATTCAAAACGACATCATCAAGGAATATCTGTCGCGCGGCACCTATGTGTTCCCGCCGGCGCCGTCGATGCGGCTGATCAAGGACATCGCGATCTTCTCCACGACGGAATTGCCCAAGTGGAATCCGATGAACATCTGCTCCTACCACCTGCAGGAGGCCGGCGCGACGCCGACCCAGGAGCTAGCTTACGCGCTCGCCACCGCGATCGCCGTGCTCGACACGGTGAAGAATTCCGGCGAGGTCGGCGAGGAAAAATTCAGCGAGGTGGTCGGACGCATCTCGTTCTTCGTCAATGCCGGGCTGCGCTTCCTCACCGAAATCTGCAAGATGCGCGCCTTCGTCGAATTGTGGGACGAGATCACACGCGAGCGCTACGGCATCACCGACCCGAAGCACCGGCTGTTCCGCTATGGCGTGCAGGTCAATTCGCTCGGCCTGACCGAGCCGCAGCCGGAGAACAACGTCACCCGCATTCTGCTCGAAATGCTGGCGGTGACCTTGTCGAAGAATGCGAGAGCCCGCGCCGTGCAATTGCCGGCCTGGAACGAGGCGCTCGGCCTGCCGCGGCCGTGGGACCAGCAATGGTCGCTCCGCATGCAGCAGATCCTGGCTTACGAGACCGACCTGCTCGAATACGGCGACATTTTCGACGGCTCCAAAGTGATGACCGACAAGGTCGAGGCGCTCAAGCGTGACGCCAAGGATGAGCTGCGGCGGATCGAGCAAATGGGCGGCGCAGTCAAAGCCGTCGAGTCCGGCTACATGAAGCAGCAGCTGGTCGAATCCAATACCGCGCGGCTCGAGGCGATCGAGCGAGGCGAGCAGATCGTCGTCGGCGTCAACCAATATCTCGAGACCGAGCCGTCGCCGCTGACCGGCGGCATCGAATCGATCATGACCGTCTCGGAAGAAGCCGAGCGCAGCCAGATCGAGCAGCTCAAGGCCTGGCGCGCCGCGCGCGACGACAAGGCGGTGCAGGCGGCGCTGGCCGAGCTCAAACGGGCCGCCGCCGGCAACGCCAATATCATGCCGGCCTCGATCGCCTGCGCCAAAGCCGGCGTCACCACCGGCGAATGGGGCTGGACGCTGCGGCAGGCGTTCGGCGAATACCGCGCGCCGACCGGCGTCGGCAATGCGATGCGCAACGACGTCGACGGCCTCGACGAGATCCGCGCCGACGTCGACCGGGTGTCGAGGAAGCTCGGCCGGCGGCTCACCTTCCTGGTCGGCAAGCCCGGCCTCGACGGCCATTCCAACGGCGCCGAGCAGATCGCGGTCAGGGCCCGCGACGCCGGCATGCAGGTGGTCTATCAGGGCATCCGGCTGACGCCCGAGGAGATCGTCGACGCAGCGCGCGACCAGAAGGCGCATGTCATCGGGCTTTCCGTGCTGTCGGGCAGCCACATGCCGCTGGTCGAGGACGTCGTCGAGCGCATGAAGCAGCAAGGCCTCGACATCCCGGTGGTGGTCGGCGGCATCATTCCGCCGGACGATGCGCGGGCGCTGGAGAAATCCGGCGTCGCCGCGGTCTATACGCCGAAGGATTTCGAATTGAACCGCATCATGTCGGACGTGGTGCGCATCGTCGAACGGGCCAATGGCAGCAATGCCTAAGACGGGCCGCGGCCCGTTATTGGCTCAATGCACTTTCATCAACCGTTCCTTAGACCGTCATTCGCCGAGTGGAACTCAGGGCGCACTTTTCCGCTTGGCGCGGCAATTGCTTTGCAGGGCTATGCCGCTCAAGAAGCGGTCAGGAGAATAGAATGCTCGAAATCTTTGCCTACCCGTTATGCACTCACGTCTTTGAACTCATATCGCTGGCGTTCATTGCCCTCTACGTCGAAATAGCGGCGCGCATGATGCGACCGACACCGTCCCGGCCGCCGCGCTCGATCGTGCGCCGCGCTTTATAGCCGGTTCAAGCTCGCAAGCGCCTGCGCCAGGCGACCCGGCGACACCGGCTTGGTGAAATAGAAATTCATGCCGGCGGCGCGGGCGGCGGCTTCGTCGCCCGGCTCGGTGCGTCCCGATATGCCGATCACCGGCGTGCCCCCCGCCGCACCGGGCAGCGCGCGAATGCGGCGCGTCGCATCGACGCCATTGAGCACCGGCAACGCCACGTCCATCAGCGCCACGTCGTAGTCGCCGCGCGCGACGGCATTGACCGCCGCCTCGCCGTTCTCGACGAAATCGGCGCGATGGCCGAGCTCGGTGAGAATCGTATTCATCACCACGCGGCCATACGGATTATCCTCGGCGCAAAGAATGCGCAGGCCGCGGCCGCCAGCCGCGCGCATGCCGTCGCCGGCGGGCGCAGTGTCGGCCGCGGCGGCCTCCGCCAGCACGATCAGGCGGAACGTCGAGCCGCGCCCCGGTGTGCTGACGACGGCGAGATCGCCGCCCATCGCCCGGGCGATGCGCTTGACGAAGACGAGGCCGAGGCCGGCGCCGCCGAACCGGCGCGCCACGTCGGCGCTGGCCTGCGCGAACGGGCGAAACAATCGCGCGATCTCCGCTTTGGACAGCCCGATGCCGCTGTCCGAAACCACGAACGTGAGACGCACCCGGGACCTGCTGGCCCGCTCGGCGCTCGCCGCCAGCGCGACGCTGCCCCGCTCGGTGAATTTCACCGCATTATCGGCGAGGTTCTCGAGCGCGGCGCGCAGCCGCATTTCGTCGCCCGCCACCATGGCCGGCAGGTCGCGCCCGATTGCGATGTCGGCCTTGATGCCTTTGGTGATGGCGCGGGCGGCGAGCGAGCGGCCGACGGTTTCGGCGAGCCGGCGCGGCGAAAACGGCTCGTGACGCAAGGTGAGCCCGGTGACGTCGGCCTTGGCGGCGTCGACGATCAGCGTCGTCAGCGCGGCGAGATGCTCGGCGCCGCTCTTGATGGCATCGGCCCATTGCCGCTCGCGCTCGCCGAGATCGGATGCGGCGAGCAGCTCGGCCAGTGCCAGAATGCCGGTGAGCGGCGTGCGGATGTCGTGCGCGATGCCGGCGAGCGCCGTTTCAATCGCCCGCGCTGCCGGCTCGCGCCGCACCTTGCCGCGGCGCTGCGGCCGCGGCCGCCTGGTCAATTTCTTTTTCGCCATCTCGGCCCCCGGCGCCAACCATGCCACGGAACGTGGCCTCAATCGAGGCCGACCAAGCTGCGGATATCGGCCGGCGTTTTGCCCCGCGCGCGCAACTCGCGCAGACCCGTCGCCTGCGTCGATTTCGACAGCTTGTTGCCGTCGGCATCGAGCAGCAGCCGGTGATGGCGATAGCGCGGCGCCGGCAGGCCGAGGAGCGCCTGCAGCAGCCGGTGCACGCCGGTGGCATGATAAAGATCCTGCCCGCGCACCACATCGGTGACGCCTTGCGCCGCGTCATCGACCACGACCGAAAGATGGTAGCTGGTCGGCGTGTCCTTTCGCGCCAGCACGACGTCGCCCCACAGCGCCGGATCGGCGGCGACGGGCGTGTCGATCTCGATCCATTGCAGGGGGCCGGTTCGGGCAATCGCCGCTGTCATATCGAGCCGCCAGGCATGAGGCTCGCCGGCCGCGATGCGGCGCCGGCGCTCGTCGACGGAAACAGATGTCCCGGCACCGGCATAAAGCGGCGCGCCGTCGGGATCATAACCGGTTGCCATGCGGGCGATCTCGGCGCGGCTCTCGAAGCTCGGATAGATCAGCCCGAGCGTTTCCAGCCGCGCCAGCGCCGCGCGATAATCGTCATAGTGCCCGGACTGCCGCCGCACCGGCTGCTGCCACGTCAGGCCGAGCCAGCGCAGATCCTCGTCGATCGCTGCCGCGTATTGCGGGCGGCAGCGCGCCTCGTCGATATCCTCGATGCGCAGCAGCAGGGCTCCGCCGGCGGCCCGCGCCAGGTCGGCATTGAGCAACGCCGAATAGGCATGGCCGAGATGCAAATAGCCGTTTGGCGACGGGGCGAAGCGGAAAACTGGTGGCATACGAGCAATAAATTCGGCTGTCATACCCCGCGAAAGCGGGGTATCCAGCACTTATCTATCACGCATCGCAGAGCTGGATCGTCCGCTTTCGCGGACGATGACACCCGAGAATGACCCACTTCCTCCACGCCCAGGCCGATCTGCAAGCCGGACTCGAACGGCTGATCGCCGCCAATCCGCGGCTCGGACCGGTCGCGGAGAAGGCCGGCAGCTTCGCGCTGCGCCGGCGCGAAGGCGGCTATGCCGGCCTGTGCGCCATCGTCTGCGGCCAGCAGCTTTCGACCGCCAGCGCGGCGGCGATCCGCGACCGGCTGTTCGCGGCGTTCGATCCGTTTCATCACGACACGGTTCGGCTGGCGCGCACCGACAAGCTCAGGCGGCTCGGCCTGTCGGCCGGCAAGATCAAATCGATCAAGGAAATCGGCAAGGCCGTCGCCAAACGCCACATCGATCTCGACGCGGTCGGCAACATGGAGGCCGATGCGGCGCACGCCGCGCTGGTCACGCTGCACGGCATCGGGCCGTGGACCGCCGACATTTATCTGTTGTTCTGCCTCGGCCATGCCGACGCCTTTCCGGCCGGCGATCTCGCGGTGCAGGAATCCGCGCGCATCGCCTTCAATCTGCGCAAGCGACCCGATGCCAAGGCGCTGACGAAAATCGCCGAGGCCTGGCGGCCGTGGCGCGGCGTAGCGGCGCATCTGCTGTGGGCTTATTATCATGCGGTGAAGAAACGCGACGTCATCCCGCTTGCCAAAACCGCAACCAGGCAAGCGGCAAAAAAACGTCGGCGCTAAGGGAGACTGAACGTGAAAAAAACAATATGTGCTGTCGCCCTGGTCATATTGGTAACGTCTCATTGGGCACGGGCCGACGAATGCGGCGACGCCATCAGGGATTACAATTCCATGCTAAGCAAACTAAGCGATGCGACACAGAAATTCTCCACCTGCGTTTCCGAGAGCCTCGGTGTTGACGATTGCCGCAGCGCCTTTGAACGGCTTCGCTCCGCCTATAATCAATACGGATCCGCCGTCGCCGTTCATGTTAGAGAATGCCGCTAATGGCTGACCTCGATGGCCCGCGGCTCGAGCCGCGATCCGGTACGGCGCGCTCGCTGGTCGTGTTCCTGCACGGCTATGGCGCCGACGGCAACGACCTGATCGACATTGGCCGCGCCTGGCAGCCGCTGTTGCCCGATACGGCGTTCGTCTCGCCGCACGCGCCCAATCCGTGCGGTCAGTCGCCGGCCGGGCGCGAATGGTTTCCACTGACATTCCGCGATCCCGGCGAGCGCTGGCGCGGCGTCAATGCCGCGGCCCCGGTGCTCAATTCATTTCTCGACGCCGAGCTCGCCCGCCGCAAGCTGCCGGCCAGGGCGCTCGCTTTGGTCGGCTTCTCGCAGGGCACGATGATGGCGCTACATGTCGGGCTACGGCGTGCCGTCGCCCCGGCCGCGATCGTCGGCTATTCCGGCATGCTGGTGATTCCGGAAATCGAAGCCGAGATGGACAGCTTCGCCGCCGAGATCCGCTCGAGGCCGCCGGTGCTGCTGATCCATGGCGACCAGGACCCGTTGATTCCGGTCGAGGCGCTGTTTCACGGCGCACAAGGCCTCGCCGCGCTGGAGGTCCCGACCGAGTGGCATATTTCGCCCGGCGTCGGCCACGGCATCGACCAGGAGGGGCTGCGCCATGGCGGGGAGTTTCTGGCCCGCCACCTCGCCCACGCAGCTTAGTCGCATTGCGGGTAAGTCCCCGCTTTGGCTTCACAATCCTGTCACGCCAATCTATAGATTAGGGGTCAGAACGCGCTGCGGCGCGAGTCGCGGCCGGCTTCGGAGGTGAAGGAGCGTGGCTTGAACGTGCACGTTTCGCAAGGTGGCTTTCCGGCACTGGTGCTCAATGCCGATTTCCGGCCGCTGAGTTATTATCCGCTGTCGCTGTGGTCATGGCAGGACGCCATCAAGGCGGTATTCCTCGAGCGCGTGAACATCGTCGCCAATTACGACCGCGCCGTGCATTCGCCGAGCTTCGAGATGAAGCTGCCGAGCGTGGTGTCGCTCAAGACCTTCGTGAAGCCTTCGACGCATCCGGCCTTTACCCGCTTCAACGTCTTCCTGCGCGACCGCTTCTCCTGCCAGTATTGCGGTGACCGCGACGATTTGACCTTCGATCATTTGTTGCCGCGCTCGCGCGGCGGCCACACCACATGGGGCAACGTGGTTGCGGCCTGCTCGGTGTGCAATTTGCGCAAAGGCAGCATGACGCCGGACGAAGCCAAGATGTGGCCGTCACAAATGCCGTTCCAGCCGACCGTGCATCACCTGCACCGCAACGGCCGGCTGTTTCCGCCCAATTACCTGCACGAAAGCTGGCTGGACTACCTGTATTGGGACACTGAGCTGGATCCGTGACGGCGGATTCGGCCGGGTGGGCGTTGCCGCACGACGATTGAGCCTCGATTTGTGAATTTCAGGCAAATTGGTGAAGGCGTCGATCACAATTTCGCGTGGAACCTTAAGCGCCCCCTTATCACTTACTAGCTAGTTTACGTCATTGACGATGAGGAATTCCGCAATGTGGTCCGTCCTTTCCAGCACGACACTGCCCCGGTTGGCGACGCTCGCCGTGGCCGCGACCTTGCTCGCGGCGCCGCTGGACCGATCGGCCGTCGCCGATTCAGGCCCGTTCGCCGCGCTGCCGGGTGACTGGTCCGGCACCGGAAAAATCCGCGTCCAGGGCCAGAACGCCGAACGCTTGCGCTGCAAGGCGACATACCGCTCGACCGGCAGCACGCAGCACGACGTCAATCTGCGTCTCGCCTGCGACAGCGACTCCTACAAATTCGACCTGACCGGTGACTTCACCGCCGACGCGAGCAACAACATCTCCGGCCGCTGGACCGAGAGCAGCCGCAATGTCGGCGGCACCGCGATCGGCACCGTGCAGGGCGATCGCTTTCAGATCCATGTCGAAAGTTCTGCCTTCGCCGCCAACATGGAATTGGTAACGCGCGGCGCGCGACAGGCGGTAACGTTCGACGCCCATGGCGGCGGGCAAGTCGTGGATTCGTCGATTACGCTCAATCGCGGCTCGCGCTGACAGCGGGACGGCAATCGGGATCATGGAGACGCGCGCCCATTACACGCTGATCGGCGGATTTGTCCTCGCCTTCATCGTCGCGATGTTCGGCTTTGTTTACTGGCTGCAGTTTGCCGGCGGCATCAACCAGCGAGCCTATTACGAGGTCCGGTTCGACGAGCCGTCCGCCGGCGGCCTCGCTTCGCTGTCGGCGGTGCTGTTCAACGGCATACGCGTCGGCAACGTCATGGAACTGCGACTCGACCCGGGAAATCCGAAAGTTCTCGTTGCCTCGATCGCCATCGATCCGGCGACGCCGATCCGCACCGACACCAAGGTCGAGGTGGCTTATCAGGGCTTCACCGGCGCGCCGGTCTTGGCTCTCAAGGGCGGCTCGGCCACCGCGCCGCCATTGACGCGCGATGATGGGCGTCCTCCGGTGCTCGTGGTCGAGCCACACGCGACGCAAAATCTGACCGACGCCGCGCGCGATACGCTGACGCACCTCGATACGATCCTGTCCGACAATGCCAAGCCACTGCACACCGCGATCGACGGCATCGCTACATTCGCGGACATGTTGGGGAAAAATTCCGGCCGCGTCGAAGGCCTGATCGGCGGGCTCGAAAAACTGACCGGCAGCGGCGCGGCAGCGAAGAAAGCGAACGAAACGTTCGATCTCGATGCGCCGAACGACTTTCCGGGCATGAAGGACATCAAGGCACAGATGACGGTGCCAGATCTCAACGCCACTCTGGTCTATGACACGCAAAAGGTGCTGACGCGCTCGCCGCAAGGGATGTATTCGAATGTCGAGGGCGCCGAATGGGCCGACAATCTGCCCAAGCTGGTGCAGACCAAGATCGTGCAGAGCTTCGAAAACGCCAAGCAGCTCAAATCGGTGAGCAAACCGATCGACCAGCTGGACGCCGAGTACCGGCTGGAGCTGTCGATCCGCAGCTTCCAGATCTCGCAGGATCAGGCACCGACCGCGCTGGTCGAATTTGCCGCACGGCTGGTCGGCGCAAAGGGCGAGGTCAAGGACGCCCGAATCTTCAAGGTGACCGAGCCGGCCGAGGGTCCGCAACCCGCGCAGGCGGTCGCCGCATTGAACAAAGCCTTCGCGAATGTGGCACGCGAGATGGTGGTCTGGACCGCCGGGGCGATCTAGCTCATCCGCCCGCGTTAAAGGTGCGTTAACTGGACGGTCTTGAAGCCGTCACATTGTTCGCCCATATAAGGGCCAAGGCAGCGTCGAGTTGGAGACAACTCCGCGGCCCGGACGACCACTAAGGTTAGGCGACGCCGGATGTACGCGCGCCGATCCCTTCGTGGTCGTTACCATTTCTAGTCCGCCTCGGTTCTCGCCG
>Ga0265325_10001693_pt1 | contig 15312 bp, 12 predicted proteins | sample 41420metaG_FD_202090 | JGI IMG/M metagenome (GOLD analysis project Ga0265325, IMG submission 202090) | Rhizosphere microbial communities from Carex aquatilis grown in University of Washington, Seatle, WA, United States - 4-14-20 metaG | ecosystem: Host-associated > Plants > Roots > Rhizosphere...
TGTTGACAATGTCGATCTCCATCCATCGCGCGAACAGAACGCCCACGAGAAGCGACGCGAACAGATTGCCCAGCGCGCCTTCCCAGGTTTTCTTCGGACTCAGAGCAGGCGCCATGGGCACACGGCCTAACCCCTTCCCAACAAAATAGGCCAGCATATCGCCGGCCCAGATAAGACAAAGCGTGAAGAGAACCAACTGGCGGCCCACGATGGGTATTTCATTGATGCGCACCAGATAGCTGAAGGGAAAAACAACGAACACGAGCGAGGCCGCACTGACGGACGCGGAAGGAAGCACCTCCTGCAGCGAACCGCGCGTGGCCAGCCCCAGGGATACGCAGCCAAACAGAAAGATCAGCAGCACCGCATCCAACGGAAGGAGTCCGCCCGCCGCGTTGCGAATGAGCGCGACGCCTTCGCTTACGGAGTGTGTCTCGACACGGCCAAGCGAATACTGCGCATAAAATAGCAGGATCGAACATGCCAGGGTCCACTTGCGGTAAGGCCGCGCGCCCAGGCGCTCGCCGAGATCGAAGAATTCCACCAGGGCAAGTCCCCCGACCAGTGCCGCCGCCCCGGCAAGCACCAGCGGCGGAGCAAACCACACCAGGGCCACAACCGCCGGAATCAGAACCGCTGCCGTAACAATACGCAGGAGCATTGCGCCGGCCTAGGCCTTCCCCGCCGCGGTTCGCTCGCGCGGTGAGCCAAGGCCGCCGTAGCGGCGTTCGCGCTTCTGGTAGTCGACGAGCGCTTCGAGCAGGCGGGCGCGGGAGAAATCGGGCCACAGCACCTGCGTCACGTAAATTTCCGCGTAGGCAATCTGCCAAAGCAGGAAGTTGCTGACGCGCACTTCCCCGCTGGTGCGAACGAGCAAGTCAGGATCGGGCAGCCCGGCGGTGTAGAGATGCTCGGAGATCGATTGCTCGTCGGCCTTGAAATCGGAGAGGCCATTCGAGCGCGCCTGATCGAGAAGCGCGTTGAACGCGTCCACGAGTTCCGCGCGGCCGCCATAGTTGAGCGCAAGAATCAGGCGCATGCCGGTGTTGCCGGAGGTGAGCCGCACCCCTTCGGCCATGTCGTCGCGAACCGATTGCGGGAGATGTTCGGAGCGCCCAATGAACATGAGGCGGATATTGTTCTTCTGCATGGTGGGGAGTTCGCGCTTCAGGTATTCGCGCAGGAGGCGCATCAGGAATTCCACCTCGGCCTGCGGGCGGCGCCAGTTTTCGAGAGAAAAGGCGTACAGCGTGAGGCAGGGGATGTGAAGGCGCGAGCAGCTCTCGATGATCACCCGGGCGGTCTTCACGCCTGTGCGGTGTCCCGCGACGCGCGGCAGATGGCGGCGCTGCGCCCAGCGTCCGTTGCCGTCCATGATGATGGCGAGATGCTGCGGGAGCCGCTTGGGATCCAGTTTGTCGAGAAACTCCGCTTCCTCGCGGGTCGGGTCTTGGAGAAGCTCTGTCGTTTTCACCGGCAATGGCTCGAAGGAACCGCGAGGCAAGGCGACACCGGCGATGCCCCGTAAAGAAGAAAAAGCCTAACAGCGAATAGTTCGAACGGCAAGACAGACTGCGCTCAGCCCAGGCCGGCGGACGAAGGCTCGAAGATCGCCGCATACACAAGAATCACCGTGAGAACAATCATGATGATGCTCGCGGCCCACGCGACGATATTAAAAGCCAGCGTGTTGGTGTGCTCCCCCATCAGGTCGCGGCGGTTGATCAGCATCAGGATGAAAATAAGGACGACCGGCAGCCAGATGCCGTTGGCCACCTGAGAAAACACTAGGATCTTCAGCAGCGGCACCCGAGGAATCAAAATGATGCCCCCGCCGACCACGATCAGCCCCGTATAGAGCGAATAGAACGCGGGTGCCTCCGTCAATTTGTTGTCGAGGCCGGCTTCGAAGCCGAGACCTTCGCAGATCACGTGAGCCGTGGAAAGCGGAAGAATTGAGGCGGCGAAAAGCGATGCGTTCAGCAAGCCGAACGCGAAAAGGCTTCCCGCCCATTTCCCGGCCAGCGGCTTGAGCGCCTGCGCGGCTTGCGCGGCGTCGGTGATGTTGGTGAGGCCGTGGGCGTTCAGCGTGGCGGCGCAGCATACGATGACGAAAAACACGATGACCATGCACGAAATGCTGCCGACCAGCACGTCCATGCGCGCGTGCTTGTACTGGCGCGGGCCCACGCGCTTCTCCACGAATCCAGCCTGCAGGTAGAAAAACTGCCAGGGGGCGATGGTGGTGCCGATGAGGGCCGTCAGCATCAGCAGGTAGCCCGAGTTGAAATGGATGCTGGGTGCCACGGTTTCCTTTGCGGCGAGAAGCCAGTCGGGCTTGGCGAGCACCGCCGAAACGATGTACGAAAGGTAGAAGCCGCACGCGACCAGGAAAATCTTCTCCACCTGCCGGGCGCTCCCGCGCACGACCAGGACCCAGACCGCTATGGCGGCCAGCGGCACCGAAATGTACTTGCTGACGCCAAAAATTTCCATGGCCGCGGCCACGCCCGCGAATTCCGCAACGGTATTGCCCAAATCGACGGCGAGGGCCGCCAGCATCACGAAGAAGGTCGAGCGGAAGCCGAATTCCTCGCGGATCAGGTCGGAGAGGCCCTTGCCAGTCACCACGCCCATACGGGCGCACATCTCTTCGCTGACGTAGAGGGCGATGGTCATGGGAATCAGCGACCACAGCATGGTGTAGCCGAACTGTGCGCCGGAAACGGTATAGGTGGTGATTCCGCCCGCGTCGTTATCCACATTCGAAGTGATGAGCCCCGGGCCTACGACCGCCAGAAACACGGCGAGGCGCCGACGCAAAGGCCGCGAGCGCGCGTTCAGCTTTCTGCCGTGATCCATCCACGCAGCCAGCGTGTCCGTCAATGTGATCCAGGTATTCATCTCAATTCGGTTCGTCTATTTCTGCACCGTCACAGCTTTGCGCGCATGCGGCTCACCACATCGTCTACGGTGATGGCGCCGATGGGGCAGTTCTCGCGGTTTACGACGATCAGGCTGCGCAGATTGTACTTGTCGAACAGCTCGAAAATATCCTTGTCGTTTGTTTCCGTCGTCACCGAGAGAAGCGGTTCGAATGCAAGCTCAGCCATGCGCTGATCGGAGCTGGCCAGCACCAGGCGCGCGATTGGGACGGTGCCTGCCAGCTTGGCTTCGCGATTGATCAGGACGATGTTGTCGAGCTGATCGGGCGGAATGTCGTGAAAGCGAACATGGTCGATAACTTCTCCGCGCGTGGCATCCTCCCCCACGATCACCACTTCGGTGGTCATCATGCCGCCGGCCGTATTCGGCGCAAAATTGAGGAGGGACTCCACGTCCTGCGCCTCCCGCGTTTCCATCTCTTCGAGCACTTCCCGGGAAGTGTCCGGCGCGAGGTTCTGGATCAGGTCGGCGGCCGCGTCCGGGCTCATTTCCTCAATGATGTCAGCGGCTCGCTCCGGGTCGAGCTTTTCGACGACCTGGGTTTGCAACCGCTTGTCCAGTTCGCTGATGGTTTCCGCGGCGGTTTCCTCGTCGAGTGAACCGATGATCGACTGGCGCTCGTCGGGAGACAACTCCTCCATCAAATCCGCCAGGTCGGCCGGATGGAGCCGGGCGAGATTCTCGCTTGAGAGCCGCAGCTTGACGCGCCGGAGCGGGTCCGGCTCGACCAGGTTGACGAATTCCCAGCGGATCGTCCGCTGGGGCAGCTTTTCCTGGATCCGGCGAATCGCCATGGGCGGCACGACGCCCTGGAGCATGCGCCGAACAGCCCCCGGCAAGCCCACATCCACCTGGGTGACGCGAAGCTCGGTGTTGCCATTGGTGCGCTGGTCCGCCAATTCCACGTCGTTTACGCGGACCACTTTGCGACCGTGCGTGTCGATGATCTGCTGGTCGAGCAGGTCCTTTTGAACCGCCAGCCACTCTTCATTCGGCGAATACAGTTCGAGGGCCGATTCATCAGTCGTGAGACGCACAATCCCCGGGGCCACGGACGCAATCTGGTCGTAGCGAGCCACGATGGGGCGGTACTTGCCGCGCGAAAGCAGCAGACGCGCCACGCGATTGGGCTGCTCGGCTGGCACGATGAACATCTCCTTCACCCGGCCGACCAGGTTCCCGCCGGAATCGAATGCCTGTGCGCCGATGAGTTCTGTGGCGTGGACCATAGCTGACTCCTTGTCCTGATTCCCTGTCCTGATGAGCCGGACCGCGGACGGGTAGCGAGGCGATGGCCCCGCATCGCAAAAAAAAAGCCCGCGCCGACTGTGAATCCGGCCGCGGGCAGACAGAAGACTCCTTAGGACTATTTCAGCCCGGGCCTTGCTTCCCTGTCCGCTACCGCACGTGAGTGGTGCTCGAGAACAAACGGCAGAACAGCCGAACCCAGCCGGATGATGTGGTCGGCGGGGCTGTTACTTCCGGGTTCCGAGTTCGGAGACGCTTCCATTAGGATGCGCATGTCCTCGACTTGACTAGTAAAGGCAGACGGATTTTTTGTCAAGCGAAGAGTGCTGTTTAACATCTTTTTTACGTATCGAACACCATATTTCCGACGGCGCGCCCTCGGCGCTTGCAATCGGCGACATAGAGGTCCCAATAGGTGACACGAAGATAGTCGCGCCGGGTGTACCCGAGAGCCTGTGCAGTTTTTTCGATCGCCTGGGGCGCGCCTTCGAGTTCGAGAAAGCCGCCGACCGGTGTTTCATCGAGGTCCACACGGAGCCGGCCGAGGCACAGGCTGGTGCGATATTTTTCGTAGCGAAAGGCGGGGCGGAAACCCAGGGTCTTCAGGATACCGGGCCAGCGATCCGGATGGGCGATTGCCAGTTCCCTTTCAAGGCGCTCCTTGTATCGAGCGTTGTACCGAGCCCTCGTTGCCCGCCCTCGCGCCTGGGACGGGGGTGGTGGCGCTTTGGAGGTGACTACTGCGCTAGGCGCTCCCGGGGGCACGAGCGACGATCCAGCGGGCGTCTCGGTCCGCAGCCGAAGCAAGCAGCCTGCCCGCCGCAGATCCGCCTCGGGAGTGTCGTAAAGGGTGTTCTGCTCGAACACCCTGCCCAGATTCACGGCTCGCAAGCGCCGCAGACGCCCGATGAGCGCCGCCAGGTCTGCGAAGGGCAGTTTAATTTCAATTTCGCGGCTGGATCGTCGAGAGGCCACGGCGAAGTATAGCCCAGCACCAGTAGTAATGGGATGACGGCCAGCATTAAGGAGCCCACGAACGATGACTTTTGCGCTGTATACCGAGCGCGACGAAGAAAGTTGCCAACAAACCGGCGCGCCAGCATAATCACTCACCTGCCGCGCCTGTCGCGAACTGATGACTGAACCGACTACCCCATTAATGCAGCAGTACACCGGGCTGAAAAAGCAGCACCCGGCCGCGCTGCTGCTCTTCCGGCTCGGCGATTTCTACGAGCTTTTCTACGACGATGCGGTTGTCGCGTCGCGCATTTTGCAGATCACCCTGACCGCGCGCAACAAGGAGAAGGGCCAGGCCGTGCCCATGTGCGGCGTGCCCTACCATGCGGCGGAAAACTATATCGCGCGCCTCATCCGGGCGGGGCACAAGGTGGCCATCTGCGAACAAATGGAGCAGCCCGGCCCGGGGAAAAAGCTGGTCCGCCGGGAGGTGATCCGCGTCCTCACGCCGGGAACCGCAACGGGCAGCTCTCTGGTTGAGCCGAAAGAGAACAATTTCCTCGTGGCCGTCGCGCGGCGGACGGCGGTGGGTGCAACTGCGGGCTCCACAGGCCGCGGGGCAGGGCGGATGCCGGAGACGGCGATCGGCCTGGCGTTTGTGGACCTATCGACTGGAGAATTTCGAGCCACCGAGTTCGCGGGTGAGAAGGCCGAGGCACGGTTACGCGATGAGCTGGGGATCCTGCGACCGCGCGAGATTCTGCTTCCGCGGCCAGCGACGCTCTTTCCAATGGCAGCGTCCGCCGATCTCAACGGCCTGGGCGCGGTGGAAACACGGCTCGATGACTGGGTCTTTGAGAGCAGTTACGCCACGCGGATTCTGAAGGAGCAGTTCCGCATTGCCGGTCTCGACGGCTTCGGGCTAACCGAACATGCCCTGGCTACGGCGGCGGCGGGCGCCCTCGTGCATTACCTGCGCGACACCTCCGCGATCGGCGCGCGCACGCCGGAAGACACCGCTGCCGTTCCGTCGATGCGTCCGGCCGGCGCGGGCCTCGAGCACCTGGACCGTATCTCTTATTACGAGCAGCAGGACGCGATGATTCTCGATCAGGTCACCGTCCGGAATCTGGAGCTTGTCGAGCCGGCCACCGGCGACGACGCCTCGGCCACGCTCCTGCGCGCCATCGACGAAACCGCAACCGGCATGGGAGCGCGATTGCTGCGGTCCTGGGTGCTGCGGCCTGAGATTTCGCTGGCCGAGATCGAAGCTCGCCTGGAAGCAGTTGCGGAGTTGAAGGCTCATACCGTCGCGCGGGAGGAGCTTCGCAAGGAACTCGAGGGCATCCTCGATTTAGAGCGGCTGACGAGCCGCGTGACGCTCGGAACCGTGACGCCACGGGATTTGCTGGCCTTGCGCGGGTCACTCGACAGAATTCCGCGATTGCATGAGTTGATCAATGGCGTGAGGACAGCAGGAGCGACCGCTTCCGCGAGCGAGACCAGCCAAGCCGCACTCGTTGCCGTGGTGCCGCGGCGATTGGAAGCGCTGCGCGAGAGCCTCGACGAATTGGCAGACGTTCGGGAACTGATCGCCCGAGCCATTGCGGACGACCCGCCGGCCATGCCGAACGAACCCGGCGTGATCCGGCGCGGCTTCCACACCGAGCTGGACGAACTTCGCGACATCACCAAGCAGGGCCGCCAGATCATCGCCGCCATGGAAGAGCGCGAGCGCAAGCGGACCGGCATCGGATCGCTCAAGATCCGCTACAACCAGGTTTTTGGCTACTACATCGAGATATCGAAGGCCAACCTTCATCTTGCGCCCGCCGATTACGAGCGGAAACAGACGCTCGTGAATGCGGAGCGCTTCACCTCGGGGGAACTCAAGGAGCACGAGCGCAAGGTGCTCACGGCCGAGGAGCGCGTGATTGAAATCGAGCGGCGACTTTATGGAGAAATCCGCGAAACGATCGCGCGCGAAGCCGCGCGATTGCGAAGGACAGCGTCCGCGATTGCCCAGCTCGACGTGCTGGTGAATTTCGCCCGCATCGCTGCGACGCGAAATTACACGCGTCCCGCGTTTACTCAGGAGGCCATCGGCCGAGGGATCTCCACGGGCCGCGCTCCCAAAAACCAAACTGACACCGGCGTCGGAACGCGCGGCATCCTGCTGATCGCAGGCGGCCGCCATCCCGTAATCGAAAAGCTCCTCGAAGAGCGGGGCGAGCGCTTCGTCCCCAACGATCTGTATCTCGACGACGAATCGCAGTTCCTGCTGCTCATCACCGGTCCCAATATGGGCGGTAAATCGACATACCTGCGCCAAACCGCGCTGATTTCCATTCTCGCGCAGATGGGATCGTTCGTGCCCGCCGCGCAAGCAAAGCTGCCGCTGCTGGATCGCATTTTTACGCGGATTGGGGCGTCGGACAACCTCGCGCGCGGCAGATCCACGTTCCTGGTCGAAATGAGCGAGGTTGCGGCAATCCTGAACACCGCCACCGCAGCCAGCCTCGTGCTGCTCGATGAAGTGGGCCGCGGGACAGCTACCTTCGACGGGCTCTCCATCGCCTGGGCCGTGGTTGAATCGCTGCACGGAGGCGCCCGCCCTAGGACGCTTTTTGCCACGCACTACCACGAGCTCACCGAACTAGAACAATTGCTGCCCGGCGTCAAGAACGTACACGTTTCGGTTCACGAGGCGGGCAATGAGATCGTGTTTCTGCGGCGCGTCGAGCCCGGCAGCGCGGACAAAAGTTACGGAATCGAAGTGGCGCGGCTCGCCGGGCTCCCCAATGAGGTGATCGTGCGGGCACGCGAGATTCTTCGCCGCCACGAACAGAGCGAGGAGAAACTCAGCGTGGAGCTTTCGCCCGGCGCCGCTCCGGCCGCGCAGCAGACGAGTTTTACGGCGATCGACGAATCCGTGCTAGAGGCCTTGCGCAAGGCGGACCTGAACGAACTCACGCCACTCGAAGCGCTCAACCTGCTGGCAGCGCTGCAAAAACAGCTCTCATGAATACACCCGCGAAGGAAATGCTGGTGCTGGGAATGATGTCGGGGACTTCCGCCGATGGCATCGACGCGGCCATCGTCCGTATCTCCGGCGCGCCGCCCGCGATCCAGTTAAAATTCGAGGCACATCACCACGTTACGTTCAGCCAGTTGGTTCGGGATTCCATTCTTCGGCTGGCCAATGGCGCGCCCACCACCACGGCCGAAATCAGCCGCCTCGACTTCGTTCTCGGAGAAGAATACGCGAGGGCTGCAATAGCGGCGTGCAAGGCTTCGGGCATCCCGATGTCGACAATCGATCTGATTGGCTCGCACGGGCAGACGGTATTTCATCAGGGCGCCCCGGCGCGGCTGGTGGGCGCGTGGCGGGTGGCGTCTACGCTGCAAATTGGGGAAGCCAGCGTGATTGCGGAACGCACCGGCGTGCCCACAATCGCCAATTTTCGAACCGCCGATATCGCGGCCGGAGGCCACGGCGCCCCGCTCGTCCCGTTTGTCGATTACCTGCGCTACCGGGACGATCAGCGCGGCCGCGTCGCGCTCAATATCGGGGGCATCGCCAATGTGACGGTGATTCCCGCGGGGGCAAGTCCGTCGGACGTGTTCGCCTTCGACACGGGGCCCGGAAACATGATCGTGGATGCCCTGGTGCAGGGGATCACGCATGGCCGAGCCAAGTACGACCGCGGCGCCCGGATCGCGCTAAGTGGGAGGACGATCCAGGACTTGCTCGCGCGGATGATGCGGGAGACCTACCTGCGAAAACGCCCGCCAAAGACGGCCGGGCGCGAGCAGTTCGGCAAAGCCTATCTGGAACAGTTGATGGTGTGGGGCAAAAAGCATCACGCCGTGCCGGCCGATTTGGTGCGCACGGCCACGGTGTTCACTTCCCTATCGATTGCCGACGCCTTCCGCAGGTTGATTCTGCCTCGCGCCAGAGTGGATGAGTTGATCGTCGCCGGGGGCGGCGCTAAGAATCCCCTGATGATGGCGCAGCTGGCCGCTTCGGTTCCGGGGATCGAGATCATACCCTCCAGCCGCTTCGGTGTGCCGGCAGAAGCAAAAGAGGCATTCGATTTCGCGGTGCTGGCCTACGAGGCGTTCCATGGACGTCCCAATAACCTGCCCTCGGCAACCGGAGCGCGACACCCGGCCGTTCTGGGCAAGCTGCACTATGGACGCGTGAAGTAGGGTTGGTTCGAAAATCAGGCTTCGAAGACGCTGTGAATCTCGATATCGGGCAAAGCGCCTTCGCGGACAATCGTCCATTCGTCGCCATTGATGCGAACGATGGTCGAGGCCAGCGTGCCACCGGTATCCCCGGCATCGAGGACGAGCGCAAGGCTCTTCCCCAACTGCTGAGTAATCTGCTCCGCGTTGGTGCAGGACGCGTGGCCCGATAAATTGGCACTCGTGCCGGTGATCGGGCCCCCTACCGCTTCAATCAGCGCCGTGGCGATGCGCGAATCCGCCCATCGGAGCGCCACACGGCCGCTGTTCCCTGTGACTTTCAAGGGCAAGCGATGCGTCGCCTCGACGACCAGGGTCAGCGGACCCGGCCAGAACTTCGTCGCCAGGGTTAGGAAAGCGTCCGGGACGTCCCGCATGAGCGTGACTGCCTGCTCCACGGAGTTGACCAGGATAGGAAGGGCTTTGTTTTCCGCGCGGCCCTTTACCTGGAAAACGCGCTCGATGGCGGCCAGGTTGAAGGGATCGGTGGAAAGGCCATAAAAGGTGTCTGTGGGAATGGCGATGACACGTCCGCGCTTGATGAAGTTTGCGGCGTAGTCGATTACGTTGCGCTCAGGCGCATCTGGTGAAACTTTAAGGACTTCTAGCGGCAATGTTCACTCACGGCGGGCTGCGCCTTGTCTACTCTGGCAAGCTATCACAGGCCGAGGCGGTGTGCAAGATGCAGCAACGAAAGGACGTAAGCGGGATATAAACTCACACTGCGAGGCGAACCCGCAAGAAGTTGTCCTGTCGACAATATGATCGGGGTTGTTTACGGCAGATAGGCGGTTTGCTACGCTTGCGCATGGCCCAACGATTCGCCAAGCCTCGCGCGTATTCCCCTTCTTATGTTCGACCTGACTCAGGGACTAACTCGGGACCTAACTCAGGAGAGGAGCAGCCGTCGAACCTGATTACCAGCAAAGACAATAAGTGGCTCAAATTGTTCCGGGCAGCCTTGCGTGGAACGGGACCCTCCGGGGATGAATTGATTGGAGTGGAAGGACCCAAGCTCGTCGAAGAAGCTATCCGCTCGGCATTGGAGGCTCACGCCCTGCTCGTGAGCGTTACCGGTGAGCGGGAAATGGAGAAAATCCTTCGGGCGGCGAGCCAGAGCGAGGCCGGAATCTCCCGCGACCGCATCCTTAAGACGAGCGACAAGATGTTTGACAGCGTGGCTGGAACGGAAACCCCGCAGGGGGTGGCGGCGCTGTTCCGCCAGCCGGTCTGGGGGTTTGAGGATGTGCTGCGAGGGGACACTCCGCTGATAGTAGTGTTGGCGGGGATTCAGGACCCCGGGAATCTCGGTACGATCCTGCGCTCGGCGGAGGCTTTCGGGGCAACCGGCGCGGTCACCACGCGGGGAACGGCCGATCCGTGGTCTCCCAAGGCCATCCGTGCGTCCGCTGGCTCCGCTTTGCGGCTGCCCATCGTGCGCGGAATTGCCGCGCCGATTTTGCTCGCCCAGTTCAAGATGCATCAAATAAGAGTTGTCGCCGCGAGTTCACAGCCTGCCAAAGGCAGCGCAGGCAGCACAGATGATCTTCGCTCCGCGCTTCGCGGTCCGGCGGCGCTGTTCATAGGCGCGGAAGGCGCGGGGCTCCCGGCGGAGGTGAAGCACGCCGCGGATATGACCATCTCGATCCCGATGAGCGAGACGGTCGAATCGCTCAATGCCGCCGTGGCTGCGTCGCTGCTTCTCTACGAAGCGGCGCGACTGAAAAAAGAGGGCTAGTGGGACTGTTTCGCGCCATCGAGCCGGAGGAAGCGCCTCAGACGGGGCGTCCGCTTGCGGACCGCATGCGCCCGCAAACGCTCGATGAGTTTATCGGCCAGGAAGCTCTGCTCGGGCTCGGCAAGCCGCTGCGCACCCAGATCGAGCGCGACGACCTAAGCTCGATGCTCTTCTGGGGCCCTCCCGGATGCGGGAAGACCACCCTCGCCCGGATCATCGCCAAGCGAACGCGCTCGGAGTTCATTCCTTTCAGCGCGGTGCTCTCCGGAATCAAAGAGATCAAGGAAGTGATGTCCAAGGCCGAAGGCGCCAAACGCTATGGCCTGCGCACCATCGTGTTCGTCGACGAGGTTCACCGCTTCAACCGCGCGCAGCAGGACGCCTTCCTGCCGCACGTCGAGGCCGGAAACATCCTGCTGATCGGCGCCACCACCGAAAATCCGTCGTTCGAGGTGATCGCCCCGCTGCTCTCGCGCATGAAGGTGTACGTACTGCACGCGCTCTCGACCGACCAGATCGTGCTGCTCCTGCGCAAGGCTCTGCAGGATAGCGAGCGCGGGCTGGGAAAAGCATACGTGGAGGCGAGCGACGAAATTCTGGAGCGCATCGCGATCCTGGCCAATGGCGACGCGCGTTCGGCGTACAACACGATCGAAGCGCTCGTGCTGGGTACCGAGCCGGGCGCGGACGGACGGCGCATCGTCTCCGAAGCGCGCCTTGCGGACGTGCTTCAAAAAAAGTTGCTGCCCTACGACAAAAGCGGCGAAGAGCACTACAATCTTATTTCCGCGCTGCACAAGTCCGTTCGCAATTCGGATCCGGATGCGGCGCTCTACTGGCTGGCGCGGATGCTCGAATCGGGCGAAGACCCGCTTTACCTCGCGCGCCGGATGGTGCGCATGGCAAGCGAGGATATCGGCCTCGCGGAGCCGGGCGCGCTCGCAGTCACGCTGGCTGCCAAGGAGGCGTTCGACTTCCTGGGGCCGCCCGAAGGCAACCTCGCGCTCGCGCAGGCGGCCGTATATTTATCGCTCGCGCCAAAATCGAATGCGCTGTATACGGGTTATGGCAGCGTGCAGGAAGATTTGCAGAAGACCATCGCGGAGCCTGTCCCGCTGCATCTAAGAAACGCCGCCACGGGATTGATGGGCCACCTGGGCTACGGCAAGGGATATCAGTATGCTCACGACGCGGAAGAAAAAGTTACGGACATGACCTGCCTGCCCGAAAGCCTCGCCGGACGCGAGTATTACAAGCCCACCGACCAGGGATTCGAGGCGCGCATCCGCCAGCGGCTGGCGGAAATCCGCCGCATCCAGAAAAAATCTTCGGAAGACAAGACAACGTGAACATCCCGCGTCCTCGACAGCTCTTCGTTACGGCGCTTCCCTTTGCGCTGCTGGTGCTTACAACGCTCACGCGCGCCCAGGAAAAGCCGCTGATGGAAATCGACCGCGATTGCGAATCTTTCGCGATCTCTTCGAACAACAGAATCGTCTGCTCGGTGCCGCGCCTGAAGCGGATGAAAAAAGTGATCATCCAGCGCGCCGACGTGTGGGTGGCCAACGAGGGCAAAGAAAAACTGATCGTCGAAGGCGAAAAATTCATGCCGGTACCGCCTCCGCAAAGCTTCCAGGTGGATTCCCTCTCCTGGTCGCCCGACGGCTCGCGCATCGCCATGAGCATAACTACGCAAAAGCCCACTTCAGATGATGAATCGCCCTCCGGCGGAAAAGCGATTGCCCTGCTCGACGACGAAGGACACGAAATCAAGGTCGAAGGCTCCAAAACCCGCTTCGTCGAGGAAGCCTCGCACGGAACCTGGCTCGCCGACAACGTGAACGTCGCGTATTTAATCGGTGCCGGTCCTTACAAGATCGGGCGCGTGAGCGTGGTGAGCGGCCAATCCAGCACGCTCTTCGAAGGTCATACTTTCGACGCCATCGTGTGGGACGCGCCGCGGAATCAGGCCTACGCCCTCAGCCAGAATCTGAGCGTATCGGGACGCCAGGCGCTTTTTCAGCTCGATCTCGTCCACGAAGGCATCCGGGAAGTCACCCGCATCGACGCGTACCAGGGCGGATTGAATCTCTCTTCGTCCGGCACGAAGCTTGCGTTCTTCACCGACGGCGACGCCGTGGAGGTGCTCGATCTCGCGCATGCCGCCAAGCCACTCAGCGTTCGGGTGGGGATGGGAACGTTTGCCTGGAGCCGCGACGAGCGCCGCATCCTGTTGAAGCGCGGGCCGCCCGAAAAGTCCGGTGAGTTGATCTGGGTGGGCCTTTACGACGGCACCTTTACACCGGCCCTGCACGGCCTCGAATATCACGCCTTCGCGATTTCGCCGAACGGCGAAACGATCGCGGTCACCGAGCCGGGAAAAGAAATTCTGCGGGTCTATCCGCTTCAATAGGGCCACTTCAGTAACGCCAACTCAACAGAGCCGCTTCAGTAAGCCGTCATTCGACGGGGAGCCGGAAGCGCTTGATGTGCTCTTTCAAGATGCAGCAATTCATCACCACAAACAGTCCCGCACGGCGCGCGCGTTCGGCGGCCTCGGGATGCGCAACGCCTTCCTGCATCCACACCGACCGCGCGCCGATACGGATCGCCGATTCCACGATCTCCGGCACGAATTCCGACCGCCGGAAAATGTTCACGATGTCGACGGCTTCCGGAACTTCCTCCAGGCGGGCGTAACACTTTTCGCCCAGCACCTCGGTTTCAGACGGGTTGACGGGAATGATCCGGTACCCCGCCGACTGCATATATTCGGAAACGCCGAAGCTCGGGCGGTGGCGGCGGCTGGATAGTCCCACGACTGCGATGGTGCGGCTGTTCTTTAGAATCTGGCTGATGGAATCGCCCGCCGAGTGTGCCGATGCGCCGTTTGAATCGCTGCGAGACCCAAGTGAATTGTTCATGGAAACAGACCAAACCTTTCGAGTGCATTCAGGTTTCGCGGGCCGCTCGCGCGGCGCGCAAATGCGTTATTTTTGCCGCATGCCCTCGCCGCGCATACCACCGGTGCACAAGGATAAAAAGCCCTGCAAAAGTTGGCGGATAACGCGGACGTAGCTTGAACCGATTCCCCGTTCGATGCGGCATATCATATCGCAACTGGGCTCAAATCCCAGTCCGAATTTGGAGGAAATTTATTCCCCAGGGTGCTTACTGCCGGGGCGAGGAGTGCGGCCGAAACTTCTTTGCGGCACCCGACCGCTTGTGCTTCGTGAACTGGTCGGACCGTGCGGACTTTGCCAACTTTGCAGACTTCGCGGACCTTGTGGGCCTGGTGAACTTTGTGGATTTCGCAAACTTGGCGAACTTGGCGAATTTTGGCGGCTTCGGCGGGCGCTTGGGCGGCCTGTCGACTGCCGCTGTTTCCTTGCCGTCGAGCAGCCGGATGAGAGTGGCTACCTCGGCGGTCGAAACCTCGCGGTGCCGGCCGGAAGCAAGCCCCTCCAGCTTGAGGTTGCCCATGCCGACGCGGCGCATCTTGTCGACGGGATGCCCGGTCTGAAAGAGTTTATTCCGCAGCGCGTCGCGCCGAGCCTCGGAGAGCGTGACCTCGTACCACGGCATTTCCTTGCCCCGCAGACGCGTGATGTGCGCACCGGTAGCGCGCGCGAGGCTTTCGATTTCGGCGAACGTGAGCAGCGTCTTGAGCTTCAATTGATAGGTCTGCCGCAGATCGTTCGACTGCAGGATGCGGTTGGCCAGGTCGCCGTCGTTGGTGAGCAGTACCAAGCCGGTCGAGTGATACTCGAGGCGGCCGACGGGAAAAACCCGCTCCGAAACGCCGTGCAATAAATCGCGGAGCGATGGCCGGCCTTCGGGATCGCTCATCGTCGACACAACTTCGGGTGGCTTGTTCAAGATGAGATATACAAGATTCGAGGCCGAGGCCGGGCGCAGCAGCTTGCCGGACACTTTGATGTGATCGCGCGACGCGTCCGCCTTCGAGCCCAGCTCAGTGACGGTCTGGCCATTCACGGTGACGAGGCCGGAGGTGATGAACTCTTCCGCGTGACGCCGCGAGGCGATCCCGGCGCGCGCGATTATTTTTTGCAGACGTTCAAGCATGGGTCATTTTTCCTGACTGGCTGTCCTTGGTCGACTTTCCTGGGCCGGCCCGGCGACGCAAGTCGCAAAGGGCCTGGAGCGTGCGT
>Ga0265325_10001695_pt1 | contig 15304 bp, 11 predicted proteins | sample 41420metaG_FD_202090 | JGI IMG/M metagenome (GOLD analysis project Ga0265325, IMG submission 202090) | Rhizosphere microbial communities from Carex aquatilis grown in University of Washington, Seatle, WA, United States - 4-14-20 metaG | ecosystem: Host-associated > Plants > Roots > Rhizosphere...
GCGGGGAGCGGTCCACTGTTACGGACGCGAATCTGGTGCTCGGGCGGTTGGGGAGCGAGGGGCTGCTGGGAGGCGGGTTTCGTCTAGACGAGGCGCGCGCCAGGAAATTCATGGCGCGCGCGATTCGCGGTGTTCGCGGAATGCGGTCGGTGGAGCAATTCGCGCAGGGGATTCTTGATGTGGTGGAAGCCACGATGGAGCGCGCGATCCGGGTGATTTCGGTCGAGCGCGGGCGCGATCCGCGGGATTATGCGCTCGTGGCGTTTGGCGGGGCGGGCGGACTGCATGCGTGCAACCTGGCGACGTCGCTTTCGATGCGGCGGGTGATGATCCCGAAATTTCCCGGCGCGCTTTCGGCGCTGGGGATTTTTTGCGCGGATGCGGTCAAGGATTTTTCGCGGACGGTGCTGCTGGCCGTGGAATCTCCCGGCACTAGCGGCAGCCGTGCGCGGAAGCGGAAAACGTTCGGGGAGCTTGAGGCGAAATTGAGGAGCGCGTTTGGCGTGCTGGACCGGGAGGGTCTGCGCGCCATGCGCGGGGAAGGATTTGCGGCGGGGCAGGTGCGAAGCGAGCGTTTCCTCGATATGCGCTACGTTGGGCAGGCGTATGAATTGAGCGTGCCGGCTGTGGGGGATTTTGTGGGGGCGTTTCACCGCGAGCATGCGCGGAGATATGGCTACTCCGATGCGGGGCGGCCGGTGGAAGTCGTGAACGTTCGTGCGCGGTTCATTGGGGCGTCGCCTCGGGTGCGTTGGGCGAAGCAGAGATTGGGAAAGGGCGATTGCCGGGCGGCGATCATCGGGACGCGTGCTGTCTATTTTCACGGGAGGCGCCGCGCCGCGCATGTTTATCAGAGGGAGAAGCTGCGGTCCGGGAACCGGTTTCGCGGGCCGGCGATTGTGGCGGAGTACAGCGCCACTACGGTGGTGCCGGATGGGTGGAGTGCTTCCGTGGATGCTTTCGAGAATCTACTGCTCATCGGAGAGGCGTAAGAGAGAGAAAAGGCGATGAATTTCGCGTGGCGGAAGAGAACTCGGGAGACGACGGGATGAGGGCGCGGGGGTTCGATCCTACTCGGCTGGAAATATTCAAGGGGCTCTTCCATTCGGTGGCGGAGGAGATGGGGGCGGCACTGCGGCGCTCGGCATTTTCGCCGAACATCAAGGAGAGGCGGGACTACTCTTGCGCGGTTTTCGATGCGGCCGGGGATGCGCTTGCTATGGGCGACCACATGCCGGTGCATCTGGGGTCGATGCCGCGATCGGTGGCTGCGGCCATGCAGGCGCTGCGGCTGAATCCCGGCGACATTGCGCTGCTGAACGATCCTTACGCCGGTGGGACGCACCTGCCGGACCTGACTATGGTGATGCCGGTGTATCTGGGCGGGGCACATCTCCGCAAGATGCGGCGGCCCGATTTTTATGTGGCGAACCGCGCGCATCATGCGGATATCGGCGGGGCGCATGCGGGGTCGATGAGCCTTTCGCGGGAGATATTTGAGGAAGGGCTGCGGATTCCTCGGGTGAAGATTTTTGAGGGCGGACGCGTGGTGGATGGTGTGATGAAGATGCTGCTTGCGAACGTGCGTACGCCGCGGGAACGCGAGGGGGACCTGACTGCGCAGGTTGCGTCCTGCCGGATCGGCGAGAGGCGGCTTGCGGAGATTGTTGCGAGGCACGGGCGCGGCGAGGTGGCGCGTTACGCGGGCGCGCTGCTTGATTATTCGGAGGCGATCATGCGTTCGCTGCTGAGGACGATTCCGAATGGCACGTACCGCGCGGCGGATTATCTAGATGACGATGGATTCGGCGGCAAGCCGCTGAAGATTGCAGTGACGATTCGCATTCGCGGAGAGCTCGCGGAGGTAGATTTTACCGGCTCGGCCGGGCAGTGCGCGGGGAGTGTGAACGCGGTGGCGGCGATTACCGAGTCGGCGGTGTTTTACGTGTTCCGGTGCCTGCTTGACGAGCAGTTGCCGGCAACCTCGGGACTGATGCGGCCGATCCGCGTGATTGCTCCGGAGGGAACGATCGTGAACGCGCTGCCGCCGTGCGCGGTGGCGGGAGGGAACGTCGAGACATCGCAGAGGATCGTTGACACGCTGCTGCGGGCGTTGGCGCGCGCGCTGCCTGCAAGAATTCCGGCGGCGAGCCAGGGGACGATGAACAATCTTACGTTCGGCGGGATCGACACGCGGGCGGGCCGGGGCAGCGCACCGTTTGCGTACTACGAGACGATTGCGGGCGGCATGGGTGCGGGGCCCGGGCGCGATGGCGCGAGCGGCGTCCACACGCATATGACGAATTCGCTGAACACGCCGGTGGAGGTGCTGGAGAACAACTATCCGGTGCGCGTACGGAGGTATGGGTTGCGACGAGGTTCCGGGGGCGCAGGGAAGTGGCGCGGCGGAGACGGGATCGTGCGCGAGATCGAAATGCTGACCGATGCTCAGATAAGTTTGCTCAGCGACCGGCGCACCATTGCGCCTTATGGATTGGCCGGCGGCGGGAGTGGAGCTGCGGGGAGAAATGAATTGATCGTCCACGGGCGCCGGAAAAGGCTGCCATCGAAATGCAGCCTACGAGCTCCTGCGGGCGCGGTGATTCGCGTGGAGACGCCGGGCGGCGGTGGCTGGGGGCGCTGAGGCTACGGCAAATGCAACGGTGATTTGGCGATGTGGGGTGGACGTGTGAGAATACGGAGGCTCGGGAAACAGTGGGGATGGTCAGGCTCGGAGGAGCAATGAAGATACGTGTGGCAATGATGGTGGCGGGAATGTTGTGTGGGAGCGCGATGGCGCAGCAGGGTTCTACGGGTACTACGCCGAAGCCGGCGGCATCTGCGGGGGGAGCGGCGGCGAAACCAGCTGCGAAAGCGACGGCGGGTGGCACGCGGGCTCTGGTTACCGCGAAAGACAAGCAGAGCTATGCGATGGGACTGAATGCGGGGATGAGATTGAAGCAGATGCCTATCGACCTGGATCCGAGCCTGGTGGCGCAGGGGCTGAAGGATGCGATGTCGGGTGCGAAGCCGGCGATGACCGACGACGAGGCGAAGGCCGTGCTGACCGGTCTGCAAGGCGAATTACAGAAAAAACAGGAGGCGATGATGTCGGCGATGGGAAGCGCAAACAAGAAAGAAGGCGACGCGTTTCTGGCGGCCAATAAATCGAAGGACGGAGTCGTGGCACTGCCCAGCGGGCTGCAGTACAAAATTCTGACCAAGGGGAGCGGGCCGAAGCCTTCGGCGGGCGATACTGTGGTGTGCAATTATCGCGGCACGCTGATCAATGGGAAGGAATTTGACAGCTCGTATAAGCGCGGCCAGCCTGCGTCGTTTCCGGTGGCCGGCGTGATCAAGGGATGGACGGAGGCGCTGCAACTGATGCCGGTGGGATCGAAGTGGGAGCTGTTTGTGCCTTCGGATCTGGCTTACGGGGATCGTGGCGCGGGCCCGGATATCGGGCCGGGGTCGACGCTGATTTTTGAGGTGGAGTTGATTTCGATTCAGGGGAAGAAGTAAAGAACCAAAGGAAAAGGTAAGGCCCCACTCTTGCCGAGCGCGAGAGTGGGGCCGGTGTTCCCCCGGCTCCCCTCGTAAAAAACTCCTGCGGTTTTCTGCGGTACTGGCGGAAGCTTTGACTAGCGGGAATGCCTGACAGCGGAAAAAGAAGCAGGTCCCTCACCCATCCGCGCTTCGCGCGTATGGGCTCAGGACGACAACGAAAAACAAAGGCGGCGGCAAGAAAGGCAGAAGACCGGCGCTTACAAGACGAAGCTTGGGGTGCTCGAAACTGCGAAGACCGACCCTTACAAGGCAAAGGGTCGGGCACCCGAAACTGCAACGACGACACCACCGAAGCTGCAACGGCGACACCCCCGAAGCTGCGACGACACTCCCGAAACTGCAACGGCGCCCTCCTCCGAAATTTTGACGGCGATTACCACGGAACTGCGACGGCGACACCCCTAAACCGCTACGGCGGCGGAAATACGGCCGCGCGGGAAAGGTTAGTTTGACGGGATGTTGACGGCCAGGAGGCGTTTGGGGCCTTTGCCTACTTTTACGCGGGCTAGTTCGCGGTGCGTCTTGGCGTCGATTATGGAGGAATCGTCGCTGGCGCTGTTGCTTACGGTGACGTATTTGCCATCCGGCGAGACGGAGATCCAGTTCGGGCAGGCGCCTGTGGGCACTTCCTGCGAGATTTTCTTGGTGGCTACGTCGTAGACGTAGACGCCGCTATCGGAGAGGCTGGTGATCCAGAGCTGCTTGTCGTCGGGCGTGAGGGCGACGCCGTGCGTCGGGGTGCGCGGCTCGAGTTTTTCGCAATTGCTGGCGGCGGTGGGCGCGGGCAGCTCGATGCGCTCGATCTTGTTGCCATTGGCCATGTCGACGGCGGCGACGCCGTGGAAGTCGGTGACGGCGACGTACATCATTTTCTGGTCGCGCGAGACGGCGTAGGGGCGCGGGATTCCGCCGACGGGAATTTTCCCGGTGTACTCCATCGTCTTGAGGTTGATGCGGTCGATTTCATTGCCCTTCATGGACGAGCAATACATGTCGGTATTGCTGTTGGCGTTGTAGCAGTTGTGCGGGCCGTCGATGGGCAGAACCTTTACGACCTTTTTCTGCGCGACGTCGACGATGTTGATGTCGTTGGTGCGGATGGGCACGGCGACGTAGCGGCCGTCAGGCGTGGCGGCGCACTGGTTGGGCCTGCCGGTGAGCTGGATGGTGGCGACGATTTCGTTGGTGGCGGTATCGATGATTTTGAGGGCGTTCTCGGACTCGATCGTGGTGAAGAGGTGCTTTCCGTCGGAGGGCGCGCAAACGCCGTGAACTTTCTCACCGACCTTGATGTCGGCGGTGGATTTCAGAGTGTGAAGGTCGATCACGGTGATGTCGTCGCCGAGGCTGTTGGTGACGTAGAGAACCGGCTTCACGCCGTTCGCCGCAGGGATGGCCCTGCCGGCCACCAGCGCAGCGAGCAACAACACAGCCGCGATTGCCAGTTCACGATTTCCAGTGCGCATTTGCCACCTCTCGGGTAAGTCTCACGAAAAACGCCAATTCCACGATGCGACGCTCGGCGCAGTATTATGCAGAGGCGCGGGGGTGTCAAGGGAAGCGTTTGAGGGTGATGCCCTGATTTGGGGGGAATGCGAAGGCTCGCGGTAAAGGCACCGCGAGAGGAAGGCGCTAACGCGCCGGGCTTTTTTTGTCGCGGCTGAAAGCCGCGACCTACAAGGCCAGGTTACTTCCGACCTGCTGAGCTGCCACGCTTGTTTGTTGATCAAGAAGGCTGCGAATCGGTGGTTTATATATTCCTTATAAAAGATTAACGTGCTCTTTATAAGGAAAGCGTAAGGTTCCGGGCATGCAATTTCACCAGGCCCTACTTTTTGATGGCTTCCGATCCCCATAAGCCTTCGTTTTCTCTTGCCGGACGTCCTGCTGCGAAAGTGCTGGTCGCGACCACCGCGATGCTGGCGTTCATTTCCTTCTGGCGGGCCGCAGCGGTAGTCCTGTGCGACATGGGATCGTCGGCGTTTTATGCCGGAGCGATCTCGGAGCAGGCGATCGGGCGATCGGCGCCGTGGTTCATCCTGGCGATCATGCTGTTCGCGTACGCGGTGCGCTCCATGTACATCGAGAGCTGCAGCATGTTCGTGCGCGGCGGCGTGTACCGCGTGGTGAAAGAGGCCATGGGCGGGACGCTGGCGAAGTTTTCGGTGTCCGCGCTGATGTTCGACTACATCCTCACGGGGCCGATCAGCGGCGTGTCCGCGGGGCAATACCTTACCGGTTTCCTCAACGATTTGCTGCGCTACGCGCACGTGCATGGCGCGCTGCCGGTGAACTTCACGTCCGCCACGTTCGCGGTTCTGGTGACGGTTTACTTCTGGTGGGAGAACGTGAAGGGGGTGCCCGAGTCGAGCGAGAAGGCGCTGAAGATCATGTACATCACCACGGTGATGGTGGTGATCATGATCGGCTGGTGCATCTACACGGTGCTGGTGCGCGGGGCGCATCTTCCGCCGTTTCCGTCGATCAAGACGCTGACATATACGGACCAATCGCTCGGATGGCTGAAGCACAGCCACCTGCCGTACACGGTGGGGATCGTGGGAATCCTGATCGGGCTGGGGCACTCGGTGCTGGCGATGAGCGGGGAAGAGACGCTGGCGCAGGTCTACCGCGAGGTGGAGCATCCCAAGCTGCCCAACCTTGAAAAAGCCGGGTTCATTATTTTTCTCTACAGCCTGGTGTTTACCGCGGGCGTTTCGTTTTTCGCTTTCATGATCATCCCCGACGCTTCGCGGCCGCAATATTTCGACAACCTGATCGGTGGGTTGGCGATGAACTTTACCGGGCCGTACACTTTGCGGCTGCTGTTCCAGGGGTTCGTGGTGGTGGTGGGCGTGCTGATGCTGGCGGGGGCGGTGAATACGGCCATCATCGGATCGAATGGCGTGCTGAATCGCGTGTCGGAGGATGGGATTCTGCCGCAATGGTTCCGGCATCCGCATCGCAAGTTTGGAACTTCCTACCGCATGCTGAACATGATCGTGCTGCTGCAGATCGCCACGATCGTGCTGAGCCGCGGGGATATTTTTGTGCTGGGCGAGGCGTATGCGTTTGGCGTGATGTGGAGCTTTGCGATGAAGGGGCTGGCCGTGTCCGTGCTGCGCTACAAGCAGCCGGGGGCGCGGGATTTCCGCGTGCCGCTGAATTTCAAGGTGGGCCAAACCGAGATTCCGCTGGGATTGATGTTTATCACCATAACGCTGTTTGCGCTGTGCATCACGAACCTGTTTACCAAGCAGGTGGCCACGGTTTCCGGGCTGATTTTTACCGCCGTGTTCTTTGGCATCTTCGAACTCGCGGAGAAATATACGCACCGGGGCGGGAAAGTGGTACACGCCGAGATGGACCAATTCAATCTCGATCTCGGCAGCGACCTGACTCCGGAAGCGGTGGGAGTGCAGCCGGGCAACATCCTCGTGCCGGTGAGCACATATTACACGCTCTACCATCTGGAAGCGGCGCTGCGGCGAACCAAGGGGAAGAAAGCGGAGATCGTGGTGCTGCATGTGCGGCTGCTGCGGCGGGCGGCTCCCGGCGAATACGACCTGGCGCCGGATCAGCTCTTTAGCTCGAGCGAGCAGCTGCTTTTTACCAAGGTGCTTTCGATTGCGGAGAAGGAAGGCAAGCCGGTGCGGCTGGCGGTGGCGGCGGCGAACGATTTGTGGGAAGGCATCCTGCGCACGTCGGCGAACCTGGAGTCGAGCTCCATCGTGCTGGGAAGTTCGTCGAAGATGGCGCTGACCGAGCAGGCCCGCGAAATCGGGGCGTCCTGGGAGCGGATGGGCGACCCGCGGCCGCGCGTTTCGCTGGAGATATTCACGCCTGCCGGACAGGAGCAGATTTTCTATCTCGGGCCGCACGCGCCGCGGCTGACTCCGAAAGAGATCGACCTGCTGCACAAAATTTGGCTGAAGTTGAGCGACGCGGTGCCGGGGCAGGAGACGCACCATCACGACGTCGTCCATTTCGCGCTGGACGAGATGGAAAGAGAACTGGCGGACGGAAACGTGGATGGAGTTCGCCAGCGTTTCCGCGATCATCTGCAGGAAATTCGCGACCGCCGGGTGGCGTTCTAGTGTTCCGGGTCCACCGGCCCAGAGGAGACCGTGGCTGAAGGACGCATACTCGTGGTCGACGACGACCCGCAGACGCGGCGGGTGATGCGTACGTCGCTGGTGGAGCAGGAGTATGAAGTGGCGGACGCGCGCAGCGGGCAAGACGTGCTCGACCGTGTGCGCGCCGAGAGGTACGACCTGGTGGTGCTCGATCTGGACCTTCCCTGGATAGCCGGACTCGATACCTGCCGGAAGATCCGGATGTTTTCGGAAGTGCCCATCATCGTGACCACGGCGAGGGCGGGCGAGAAGGACAAGGTCGCCGGACTCGACGCCGGAGCCGACGATTATGTGGCCAAGCCGTTCAGCATGCCGGAAATGCTCGCGCGCATCCGCGCCACTCTCCGGCGTAAGCCGCAACATGCCGAACAGAGGACCAAGCGCATCCGGCTCGGCAAGATTGAGATCGATTTTCTGTCCCGGCGGGTGATCACGCCGACCAGGCAGGTCCGGCTCACTTCCAAGGAATTCGACCTGCTTTCCTACCTCGCCACGCATCCCAACCGCCCGATCACTCACCGCGAATTGCTGCATGCCGTATGGGGGCCGGAATTCGGCGAACAGCACGAATATCTACGGGTGTTCATCAACCGGTTGCGGAAGAAAATTGAGTCCTCGCCGAAAGAACCGAAGTATCTTCTGAAAGAGCCCTGGGTAGGCTACCGCCTGGAAATTCCGCCGGAGTAACGCTCATTCTTCTCAAGCGCGAGATTTTCTAGGCTGAGGGCTGGGGCGTTTGAATGGGGAGTCCTGCTGTTTCCCACCCCGCAATTCCTCCGGCAATTTCGCTTACGCGATCAAATCCGGCCCGCTGCAACAGACTGGCGGCTATGGACGAGCGGTAGCCGCCGGCGCAATAGACCAGCAGGGGGCGATCTTTGGAAAGTTTTCCCAGATTTTCCACCAGATGATTCAGGGGGATGCTCATGCTTCCAGCAATGTGCTTCTGGTCGTGCTCGCGAGGGGCGCGGACGTCGATGACGAGAGGTGGATGATCCGATGACAGGAGCTCGGCGGCAAAAGGCGCGCTGAGGCGCTCGGTTGCGGAGACGAGTTCCGGGCGCGAGTCGAGGCTGTGAAGGCCTTCCTGCAAGTATCCGACGACGTGATCGAAACCGATTCGCCCGAGCCGCGTGACCGCTTCGCTCTCCCGGCCGGGGCCGGCGATGATCACGATGGGACGATCGCGGTCCAACACGGTTCCGGCCCAGGTGGCGTACTGGCCGCCGAGGCCGATGTTGATGCTGCCCTTGAGGTGCGCGGCCGCAAACTCGCCGGGATCGCGAGTATCGACGATCTGCCCGCCAACTTCCTGCAATGCCAGCACGCCATCGAGCGGCATGGCGGTGACCCGCGCGAGCGTTTCATCCAGGGTGGGCCGCTCCTTGCTGTTCATCACGGCGTCGAAGGTGAAGTAGGCCGGGGAATCCGGCTGGTCCGCGGTGACGACTTCGATGAAAGCTGCCTTGGTCATGGGCTGCAACGCGTAGTTCGAGCGGCGCTGCTCGCCGAGCGTCGAGACCGTTTCCTTCCTGAGGGCTTTCCCGCAGAGCGAGCCCGCTCCGTGAGCCGGATAGACGAGGCTCTCGTCGGGAAGCGCGAGCAGCTTGGTGTGCAGCGAATCGAAAAGCATGCCGCCCAACTGAGAGGCCGACCAACCCAAAGCCGCGCGCAGGTCGGGACGTCCGACGTCTCCGATAAACAAAGTGTCTCCGGTGAGGACGGCCTGCGGCTGGGTATCCCTGACGGCCAAGTCGTAAACGACGACGGAGATCGATTCCGGAGTGTGTCCCGGCGTCTCAAGCGTCTTCATGCGTACTTGCCCGAATTCAAGGATGTCGCCATCGTGAAGGGGAGTAAAGGCATACGCCGCTTTCGCCGCGGCTCCCAGGTAAATCCGCGCGCCCACGCGATCGCGGAGCTCGAGATGCCCGGCGATGAAATCGGCGTGAAGGTGAGTGAGGAATACGTGCTTGATGGCTAGACCGTGTTCCGCGGCAAAAGCGATGTAGTGATCCGTGTCGCGTTGCGGGTCAATGACGGCTGCTGTGCCGGCCGCTTCGTCCCCGATCACGTAGGACGCGTGCGCCAGACACGGCAGGTAGAATTGCTTGAGGATCACAGTGTGATTGCCTCGTTTGCGGAATGCTAGCGCGGCTGGGGGACGATCCGCAGATAAGGCCGCGGAGATTTCCAGCCGCCGGGATACTTCTGCTTGGCCTCTTCGTCGGAAACCGCGGGGAGGATAATCACATCGTCGCCCTGCTTCCAGTTCACCGGGGTGGCGACTTTATGCTTGGCGGTGAGCTGCATGGAGTCGATGACGCGCAGCACTTCGTCGAAGTTGCGGCCGGTGCTCATGGGGTAGCTGAGCATCAATTTGATTTTCTTGTCCGGACCGACCACGAAAACGGTGCGCACGGTAGCGTTGTTGGCGGCGGTGCGGCCTTCGCAGGAATCGCCGGCCTCCGCCGGGAGCATGTCGTAAAGCTTGGCGATCTTTAGCTCGGGGTCGCCGATCATGGGGTAGTTCACCTTGCTGCCCTGAGTTTCCTCGATGTCCGCTTTCCATTTGTTGTGGCTGCTGACGGGGTCCACGCTCAGGCCGATAATTTTGACGTTGCGCTTTTCGAATTCCGGCTGCAATCCGGCCATATAGCCCAATTCCGTGGTGCACACGGGGGTGAAGTCCTTGGGATGCGAGAACAGAACGGCCCAGCCGTCGCCCATCCATTCGTGAAAATTGATTGTGCCGTTTGAAGTTTCGGCCGTGAAGTTGGGAGCTTCGTCGTTTATGCGCAACATGATAGCCCTCCTGGGGCAGGCGACATTATACAAAGGACGCCGAGTGAAGGGAAATTGCCGCCGGGCTGGCGGTATCGGGAAGCGCGACGAGCCTGGGACGAGGGCGGCGCGCGATTCTTCTGCGGGGATGCTAATCCTGCAACACAGCGACTGGCTGGGCGGCCGATTGGATTTCGACCAGGAGCGCGCTTGCGCGATTCAGCGCTTCGGCGACGCTCGCGCAGACGTTTTGCCGGCCCACGTGCTGCTCGAATTCCGACTGGCGCATGAGCTGGGCGGGTTGTTCGCGGGCGCCGCACAGAATCAGGCCGCGGCCTGAAGCATGGATGGCATCGGCCAGTTGTTCGAGAGCGGCCAGGCCGGTGGCGTCGATGGCGGTCATGTTGCGAAGGCGCAGGATCAGGATGGGCGGCAGGTGGTCTAGTTGCGAGGCGATTTCCTGGAGCTTGCTGGTCGAGCCGAAGAGAAAGGGACCGTGGATGCGGAAGATGGCCACGTAGGGCGGAATTTCTTTGTCCTGCAGGATGTGCGCGCGGCCTTCGCGGAGGTAATCGTCGGTGACGCGGGAGACGGTTGTGGTGGCGGTCACTTTGCGAATGAACAGCAGGACGGCCAGGACCATGCCCATTTCGACCGCGGCGGTGAGGTCGACGAAGACGGTGAGCAGGAACGTTGTGAGCCAGATGCCGATATCGAGGAAGGAAAGCTTCAGGAGCTCGCCGATCTCTCCCCAATCGCCCATGTTGTAAGAAACCACCAGCAGGATGCCGGCGAGGACCGACAAGGGGATGAAGCGGGCCAAGGGCGCGGCGAAGAGAATGATGGCGAGCAGCGTGAGGGCATGGATCATGCCGGCGACCGGCGTTTTCGCGCCGGAGCGGATGTTGGTGGCGGTGCGGGCGATGGCACCGGTGGCGGGCAGGCCGCCGAATAGGGGAGACAGGATGTTGGCCACGCCCTGGCCGACGAGTTCGACGTTGGGATTGTGCTGGCTCTTGCTCATGCGGTCGGAAACGACGGCGGACATGAGCGACTCGATGGCTCCGAGCATCGCGACGGTGATCGCCGGAGAGATCAGGGGCCGCAGCAGGTCGGCGTGAAACGAAGGAATGCGAATGGCTGGGAGTCCCGATGGGATGCCGCCAAAGCGCGTGCCGATGGTTTCGACCGGCAGGCGGAAAATCGCCACGATGGCCGTGCCCACGACCATCGCCACGATGTAGCCGGGGACTTTGCGGACGTAACGATTGCAGAGAAGAATAAGCGCGACGGCAAGGATGCCCAGCGCCGTTTCCGTGTGCGAGAAGGTGCGGGCGTTATGAAGGAGCAGCAGAATCCGCGGCAGAAAATCGGCGGGAACCTTGGCGACGCGGATGCCGAAAAAATCGCGAAGCTGCGTGCTGGCTATGGTGACGGCGATTCCGTTGGTGAAGCCGACTACCACCGGGCGCGGGATGAATTTCACGGCGGTGCCGAGTCCGGTGGCGCCGAGGATCACCAAAAGCACGCCGGCCATCAGCGTACACATGTAGAGGCCGTCGATGCCGTACTTCGCGACGATGCCGTACACCACGACTACGAAGGCGCCGGTAGGGCCGCCGATCTGAGTCTGCGAGCCGCCCAGCGCGGAGATCAGGAAGCCGGCGACGATGGCGCAGTAGAGGCCGGATTGCGGCGAGACTCCCGAGGCGATGGCGAAGGCCATGGCTAACGGGAGGGCTACTAGCCCTACGGTGATGCCGGCGATCAGGTCGCTCAGGAAAGTGCGGGCGTTGTAATGCCGGAGGCACAGAACGGACCTGGGGAGATATTCGTCGATATTTGCGGGGAGCTTCATAGGCAATCCGGTGGTTGAGGTGGATGTGGGGCTGTGCCGATTCTGCGGTGAGTGGTATAGTCGCGAACCGTTGGGGTGGTTCGATAAGGCAAAGAAGCGAACACCTTGGTTGGCATACTGGATATATCGTTTATTTTCGAGGTGGGATTATGCGCATGATAAAAATGGTGAAAAAGATTACTGGAATGATCGCGGCGCTGGGGATCGCAGGCTGGGTTGGCGTGGCTTTGGGGCAGGCCACGGCGCAGCCGGCTGCGCCGAGTACGGCTCAGGGGCAAGCGCAGCAGAACGGGAATTGGCCGCCGCTTCCGTCGGCGCAACAGCCGCCGAGGCCGCGCATCCCGGAGCCGATGCCGCCGGGTCCTGATCCCAATTCGCAATACCGGATCGGGCCGGACTCCATGCCTCAGGATGGCGTGCCGAAGGGCGAGATCCGCGGGCCGTACGAATTGCCTAGCAATGCTTATCCGGGGACTTCGCACACCTACTGGGTGTACGTTCCGGCGCAGTATGACCCGGCTGTTCCGGCGGCGCTGATGGTTTATCAGGATGGGAAGAGCTTCAAAAATGAGGAGGGGGATTTTCGAGCACAAAACGTGATGGACAACCTGATCTACCGGCACGAGATCCCGGTGATGATCGGCGTGTTCATCAATCCGGGGCGCACTCCCGAACAGGCCTTGGCGAACCCGCAGGACTGGGGCGACCGGACGACCAATCGCCCCACCGAATACAACACTCTCGACGACAAGTACGCGCGCGTGATCACCGAAGAGCTGATGCCCGTGCTCAACAAGGACTACAACATTTCCAAAGACCCGGAGATGCGCGGAATCGGGGGATCGAGTTCCGGGGCGATCGCCGCTTTCACGGTGGCGTGGCAGCGTCCCAACGAGTTCCGGAAGGTGTTGAGCAATGTGGGGAGCTTCGTTAACCTGCGGGGCGGCAACGCGTATCCCGACATCGTGCTGGCGAACGACCGGAAACCGATCCGCGTGTTTCTGTGCGACGGCCGCAACGATCACCGGGGCACCGGCCGCACCGGCGTCTACCACGAAGAGGACGACTGGTTCTTCCAGAATGTGCGGCTGATGAAGGCCCTCACGCAGAAGGGCTACGACGTGAATTACACCTGGGGCATGAATCTGCATGGAGGTAAGTTCGGCGGGGCCATTCTGCCGGACATGATGCGGTGGTTGTGGCGCGACGCGCCGGTGTCGACCGATCCGACCGATATGGTGGAGCGAGGGTTCCGGCAGGCGGTCGTCAAGAAGAACTGATTCCGAGCTGGACCCCCGATGACGCGAACGCCGGGGTCTGGCGCTACTCAGCGGTGCCTTCCAGAAAAGTCCTAAAACGTGTCCCTCCATCGGTAGATATCCAAACCAATCGATTCCCAGAGTGTTTTGGCTGCCAACGAACGTTCCACTTGAGACTACGGTCGTTCGCTTTCCGAGGCCGTGACGTGCGTCACCTTTTCGCGTGAGAGTAAACACCGGACGGGCATGGAAGGGCGCGGATGGCGGAGAAACAGCGAACGTAGCGATTTAGTTCGGCGGCTCGCGGGTCAGTCGAGGATATCGAAGCGGAATTCTTCAATTACGGGATTGGTGAGCACGTCTTTGGCGATGCGTTCGACCTGCGCTTTGGCTTCGTCGCGGCTGAGGCCGTCGAGCTGGAGGACGAAGAATTTGCCCTGTCGCACCTCCTGCACCTTGGCGTAGCCGAGCGAGGAGAGGGCGCGTTGGATGGTTTGTCCCTGGGGATCGAGGACGGTGGACTTCAGCATGACCCAGACGTGAGCTTTCATTTTTTGTGTTGGTCGCGGGCGCCCGGCGGAAAAATTCTCTGTCGGGGGCGGCTGGCGAAAAAAGATTATAGCAGCCCTGCGGATTTTGTCGCGGCGCGAAAATCATCGAGCAGCTGGCGCTTGTCGAGCGCGGGAAGAAACGCGGAGTTGAAGCTTTGCTCGGCCAGTTGCAGGAGCTGTTGCTGCGAGAGGCCGATCGACTCGGCGTGGGCATATTCAGACAGCAGATCCGTGTGGAATAGGGCCGGGTCGTCGCTCGAGAGAACCACGGGGAGGCCGCGTTCGACGAATTTCAGAAGCGGATGATCTGCAAGCGAGGCCGAAGGCTTGCCGATTTGCTTTGCGAGCGCGCCCGTACACAGATTGCTGGTGGGGCAGTTTTCGAGCACGATGCGGCGCAGGGTCAACATCTCGGCGAGCGCGGGATCATGCATCACGGCGATGCCGTGGCCGATGCGTTCGGCGCCGAGGATTTCGACGGCTTCGCGGACGGCTTCGGGTCCGCCAATTTCCCCGGCGTGGCAAAGGATGTGCAGGCCCTCTTCGCGGGCCAGATCGAATGCGGCGCGGAAATTCACGGCGGGGAAGGCGAGTTCGTCGCCGCCCATGCCGAGGGCGATCACGCCGGATTTATGGAGTTTGCAGGCCCAACGCGCCACTTCCTTGGCGGAATCGGCGCCGAACTGACGGGCGGCATCGAAAATCCACGCGGTGCGGAGGCGGTTAAACGAGACGATTTGCGACGTCTCGCGGATGGCGGCGAAATTCGCTTCGACGTTCTGCATGCGGCGCAGCATCACTCCGGTGGAGATGGTGATTTCGGCGTAGACCACGTTCTGGCGCTGGAGCTCTTCGAGAAGCTTCTGCGTGATGAGGGCGTAGTCAGCGGGATCGCGCAGAAACGAAGTGACCCACTTGAAGACGTCGATGAAACCGGCGAAATCGGCATAGTTGTAGCGCGCGACGACTTCTTCGGCGGTGAGCTTCGTGCCGTGGCGCGCGGCCAGTTCGACGGCGGTTTCGGGACGGATGGAGCCTTCGAGGTGGAGATGGAGCTCGGCCTTCGGGAGCTTGTCGAGAATGGTGCGCTGGGTGGCGGATTGCGTCATGGTGAATAATTCTACTGCGGCGGAAGCTGCGGGCGGCCAG
>Ga0265325_10001696_pt1 | contig 15299 bp, 13 predicted proteins | sample 41420metaG_FD_202090 | JGI IMG/M metagenome (GOLD analysis project Ga0265325, IMG submission 202090) | Rhizosphere microbial communities from Carex aquatilis grown in University of Washington, Seatle, WA, United States - 4-14-20 metaG | ecosystem: Host-associated > Plants > Roots > Rhizosphere...
TCCCCGGCTCGCGGCCCGCACTAGTCCTGATTCTGCGGCAGCTTCGCGCCGCGATTCTGGTGGACCGGATCGACCGGATGACCGAGATTTCTGCGGCGTATCCTCTTCCAAGAGCTTTCACGGGAGAAGAGCGCCGGTGGTATCGAGGGCTCACTTACATCGACGACCATGTGATACCGGTCGTCCAGCCGGCCGGCTTCCTCACGTCGCAGGAATTCTGGCGCCTTGAAGAGGCGGCACATCAGGCGTCGCAACGCGAACTCGAGGGTGCCCGCCTGTGAACGCGCCGATCGACGCGTCAATGAACGCGACGCCGACAGCGGCTCCGGAATCCCGGCAATCATTCGTGCTCGTACGCATCGGTGAGCGGCGCTTCGCCGCTCCTGCCAACCTCGTGGCTGAATTGTCACCGCCCGTTCGGCTGCACCGTTTTCCGCATACGACGAGCCTGGTTTCGGGAGCCATCATCCGCCGGGGAAAAATCGTGCCGGTCTGCAACGCGAGCGACATCGTGGGTGGGCGCAAGTCGTCCGCGAATCTCTTTTATCTGATTGCGGATGGTAGTGCCGCGGAATCGGGGGAATTGGTCGCGATTCCGGTGAACGGCGAATCCGAATTAGTCGCCGGCGAGATCCGGCCGGCTGAGCAAGCAGCGCCGGGCTACATTTGCGGCAGTCTGCTTTTAGGGGAAGAGGCCATCGACGTACTCGACCTCCGCGCGCTTGCGAAAGCGTTGGAAACGAACGCGGAATCATCGCGAGCGGAGGGCCAGTCGTGAATCCTTCGGCAAGCCGGCCGCGCGTACTGCTGATCGACAGCAACGTCTATTTTTCGAAACGCGTCGGCGACGCGCTCAAGCAACAGGGCTTCGATGTTGTTCCGTGCTCGCAGGGCTCCTATGCGCTGACGATGCTCGAATGGAATGCGCCTGCCGCGATCCTTTGCGCCACCAACCTTCGCGAAATGGGAGCCCTCGAAATGGCGCCCATTCTTCGCCGCGACCCGAAAACCGCCACGATCCCGCTGATCGCCGTGGGCAACGATGGCGACCAGGCGCTGCTCGAGGCTTACCGCGCGGGTTGCGACGATTACGTCGACCGGCGGCGCGAACCTTCCGAAATTGCCGCGCACGTGAAGAGCTTCCTGATCAGCCGCCACCAGGGCTTTCAGCCTACGCAAATGCTTTCCAAAGCGGAAACCGATCTCAGCGGCAGCCTGCTGCACCTCGACCTTCCCGGCGTGATTCAAATGCTCGGGCAATCCCGCCAGTCGGGCGCCTTGCACATCAACGCGGACGACACGGACGGAATCATATTTTTTGAGGGCGGAGAAATTTTCCACGCCGAATGCGGCGTATTGTTCGGCGATGAGGCCGTTACCGAAATCATTCGCACGTGCCAGGGTACGATCAGCGGCGTTTACAAATTCGTGTATGGGTCCACGGCCGTGCAGCGAACCGTGCTGCGGTCGGCCACCGATCTTCTGCTCGATGCCATGCGCGAATTCGACGAAATCGAGCGCGACAAAGTGGAGGAGCCGTCATGAGCGAAACGCAAACCCTCACTGCGGCCCGCGTGCCGACAGTCTATTTCATTGACGACAGCGCGACCATGCGGGAAGTGATCAAGATAGCTTTCCGCAAGGAAAACATCCACGTCGTTACCTGCGCCGACGCCGCTTCGGCCCTGGCACAGTTCGCCGAGACCGCGCCCGACGCCGTGATCACCGACGTGATCATGCCGGACAAGGACGGCTACGAGGTCTGCCAGTTCGTGCGGCAGCATGAACATCTCGGCAAGATTCCCGTGATTCTGATGTCGGGAATCGTGAACCAGTCGGTGGCCGAAAAAGCGATGACCGTGAAGGCGGACGAATTAATTCGAAAGCCCTTCCAGCCTCAGGATTTGATTGCGCGGGTGAAGGGATTGATTGGCGCGAAGCATCCAGGACTCCTGGCCAACGGCAGCGCTACTGCAACACTATCCTCGCGCCCGCAGGCGGAGGCGCTCAGCGATCTGTTCTCGACAAGTCCGGCCGCGACGCCGCCTGCGCAAGCCGCGCCTCCGCAACGAGTCGAATCTGCCCCCAGTCCGGCTCCAGCACGCATCGAGCCGGCGAGGGCGGTTGCCCTGGCCGCCAAATCCCCCGCTGCCGCTCCGGTGGCCTCGGCGCAGCCTGCCGAGGTTCACAAGCTCCGCAACGAGATTGTCCGCCTTGAACTTCTTGTAAAGCGGCTGCAAGCCGAACTCGCCGCGGGCCGCGAATATTGTGCCGCCCTGGAAGCTCACTTCAAGCGCCTGCAGGAATCCGACTAACGGCCCAGGCACACATACTTGCCTTCGCGGTGAACGATCAGAACAGGCTCTTCGAGCGAAGAAATTCTCGCGCGACTTCGCTGATGTCGCGCTGCTCCGCCACCACTGCGTAATTCATCTTTCGCATTTCTTCGTCCGATATTTTCCCGGCCAACTCCGCAAGGGCGCCCTGCAATCCCGGGAAGTGCGCCAGGGTATCACCGCGCACAATCGGCACAGCTTCATAAGGCGGGAAGTAATGCTTGTCGTCCTCCAATACAGTGAGGTCCCGCGCGGAGAGGAATCCGTCGGTTGAGTTTGCAGCGATCAGGTCTACCTGCTTATCCAACAAGGCGCGGTAAAGTAGCCCCAGGTCCAGAACGCGAGGCTTTGCGGCGAACTGGAGTCCATACACACGCGCGAGCCCCGCATAGCCATCCTCGCGCTCCATAAACTCGTAGCCGAATCCGGGACGCCATTGGGGCGTGAACCGCGCCGCCTCGGACAAAGTCTTCAAATGCAGCCGGCGCGCGTCTTCTCCGCGGATCACGATTGCAAACGTGTCGTCGAAACCGAGGGAGGGCAGTACCTTAAAGTTGAAACGCTGCTGGTACTCGGTCCGCACCTGTCCGAAAACGCCGCTTGGATCGCGCGAGACCGGGTCGTGCAGGATCGCGGTCAACGCCGTGCCGGTGTACTCCACGTAGGTGTCGATGCGTCCCGCCAGCATGGCCTGCTGGCAGATGAAGCTTCCGGCAAGGTAGAACCGGCGTTCGACGCGCAGGTGCGTCCGCGCCTCAATTTGCTGGGCGAGGATTTCGCCGAGCAGCGCCTGCTCCGGAAAATTTTTCGAGCCGACAACGATGGTATTTCTGCTGACTCCCCCGCATGCCGCGATGCACGCAGCCAGCAACAGGACGAGAGAAACAAAACGCCGGCTCCGTTGCGCGTTCATCCGATTGTCATCTCGCGGGACGCAGCTTCCGTTCGAGCAGGCTGAGGCCGAAATCCGCCGTCAGGGCAAGCAGGGCCGCGGGTATCGCTCCGGCCATGATCAGCGGATTGTTGACCATTGCCAGGCCTCGAAAAATGAACTCGCCTAATCCTCCGCTGCCGACCGCCGCCGCAATCGTGGCCACGCCGACCGTAAGGACCGTAGCCACGCGAATTCCGGCAATCACGGTCGAAAGCGAAAGAGGCAATTCCACCCGCAGCAGGATCTGCCGCTCGGTCATGCCCATGGCCCGTGCGGCTTCGCGCACAGAGCGGTCAACGCCAGAGATTCCCGTGGCCGTGTTGCGGATGATCGGCAGCAGCGCGTACAAAGTCAGCGCGGCGATGGCCACGCGATCGGCGCGATCGCCCAGCCACGGAATCGGCAGCAGAAAACCGAACAGCGCCAGGCTCGGGATCGTCTCCGCAACGTTCGCGCTGCCCAGGATCGGCTTCGAGAGCCACGGCCGGCGCGCCACCAGAATCCCCAAGGGCACTCCTATCGCGATCGCCAGCAGCATGGCAAGGGCCACCAGCCATACATGTTCGAGCGTGGCCTGGACAATTTCGCCTCCATGTTGAGAAAGAAATGCCGCTAATTTCATTTCTGCTCTCCGGCTTCCTTGATCATCTTGAGTTGCGCTACGTAGCCGGCCGCGATGGGTTCGGTGGCATGGAGAAATTCATCCGATGAATAGATTCCTCGCAGCTCGCCCGTTTCCATCAGGCCAATTCGCGTGCCCAGCAGCAGTGCTTCCGCAATATCGTGCGTGACGATGACCACGGTCTTTTTCAAGCGTTTCTGCAAATCGTGGAGCTCGCTTCGGACTTCGCCGCGGGTCAGAGGGTCGAGCGCGCCCAGGGGCTCGTCCATCAACAAAATGGGGGGATCGGCCGCAAGCGCCCGGGCCACGCCCACCCGCTGCCTCTGACCGCCGGAGAGTTCATGCGGATAGCGCGAGCGAAATTCGGGGGCGTCCAGCCCGACGAGCGCAAATAATTCCTTCAGCCGCGCTTCGATGCGGTCGGCCGGCCACTTTTCGAGGCGCGGCACCAGCGAAACGTTCTGCTCCACAGTGTAATGCGGAAATAATCCGGCTTCCTGAATCACGTAGCCGATTCTGCGCCGCAACGCGATCGGGTCCCAGTCAACCGTCGAACGCCCTTCGACGCAGACCTGCCCGCTGCTAGGCTCGAGCAAGCGATTGATCAATTTCAGCGCGGTGGTTTTTCCGGCGCCACTGCGCCCGAGCAAAACCAGAGTCTCGCCGCGAGGCACCGCGAAACTCACTTCCTTCAGCAGAACTTTCCCGTTGGAGAGCTGGTAATGCGCTTTCTGAAATTCGATGATGGGCTGGTTGCCGGGCGGGTGATTTGGCTCGCTGCTCATGCGGCGTGGGCGCGGAGGGGACCGTGGCGTCCCATGCAGGCTAGCAGGCGCTCCGCAAGAGTGTCAAATAAAGGGGCCTTCCCCCCGCTGATTCACGCGTCGCCGAGGAACTGGCGAATGCCGTGCAGGACGCTCTCCATCATTTTCTCGGTCAATTTTCCGGTGAAGGTGTTCTGCTGGCTCGGGTGGTACGAGACGAACAATCGCGGAAGATCGACTCCCAGGTCGTAGCTCGCCCCGTGCCGCAACGGAAACGCCGCAAAGCCCTTGATCTTGCCGCTCCGCTTCAAAATGCCGAGATACACGCGCATCGCAATGCCGCCCAGCGCGAGAATCGCCCCCGGGCGCAGCAGGCCTAGTTCCGCTTCGAGGTAAGGCCGGCAATTGTCCAACTCAGATGGCAGCGGCTTGTTTGCGGGAGGCGCGCAACGCGCTGCGGCGGAAATGTAAGCATTCCTGAGCTTGAGCCCATCGCTGCGGTCGGTGGAGGTGGGCTGGTTCGCAAAGCCCGTGCGATACAGTGCCTGGTAGAGAAAGTCTCCCGACCGGTCTCCCGTGAACATTCGCCCTGTGCGGTTGGCGCCATGCGCCGCGGGCGCCAGCCCTAAAATGAGGAGCTTCGCCTGAGGATCGCCAAAACCCGGAATGGGCTTGCCCCAGTACTCCCACTGGCGGAAGGCCAGTCGCTTTTCGCGGGCCACCTTCTCGCGATATGCCACCAGCCTGGGGCATTTCCGGCAGCGCACGATCCGCTGATTCAATCGTTCGATGTCGTCCAACAGCTCCTCCGCTTCCTATTATTATGAAACTTCCGGCGGTTGCGCTTCCTCTATATAATTGGAAGCGGGCCGCGATCGCTAGGACAGTCTGGCTCTCCACGCCATGAATAACACTCCCGAAAAGATTGCCGTTCTTGGGGCGGATCCCGCAACCCGCGAGAAGCTTCTTTCCGCGCTTCGCTCTGCCGGATACGAAGCTTCCGTTTTTGCCGGCGCCGAAGAACTCCTCACGGCCGTTCACCAATCCGGCGCGGACGTAATCCTGATCGACGCAGCCACGCTCGATCACGATGCTCACTCGATTCTCGCGACGATTCGCGGCTCCGCTGCTACCGCCGGCGTCCGCGTGATTTTGCTCGCCGCCGCCCGGGCCGCCAGCCAGTCCGAAGAGCGCGCGGAGGCTCTCGACCTTGGCGCGGACGATGCCATCTCCCAGCCGTGGGATCAAGCCGAACTCCTCGCGCGGATACGCTCGCAGTTGCGGGCACTCCACAGGGAAAAGGACCTCGCCGATAAGCTGCGCGTGGCCGAAGAAGGCCAGCACATGGCGCATACGGCTTTCGAGGCGCTCGCGGTAACCGAGAAAATGACGAACGACGCTTTTTCTCTGGACCGCCGCCTGAAGATCGGCTTTGCCGCCGTATTTGCGGTGGTAGCCGTCATGGCGGGATTCTATTTCCTCTTCGCCCACAGCGCCCAAAAGGAAACGAAGCAGGCCAATAAGATCATTGCCGGTCTTGAGGGCGGCATCCTTCGGCAGGAAAGGCTTATCGCCGAGGCCCGGAGGCTCCGGGCGGAGCAGGGTTCGGAAACCGCAGTGGCCCCCGCCCCAGAGGAATTGCAGAAGCACGCTGCCGATCTGAAATCGAAGATGGCCAATGCCAGTTCCGACGAAATGACCGACCTGGTGAAGGAACTGGCCGACACGAACGCCCGCCTCAAGCGCGTCGAGCAGGAACGCGGCTCCGCTCAAAGCCTCATTCCCACCGACGTGCAGAGCGTGTGTCTCCTGCACGTCTCCGTAGCATTTCGGAATACGCAAGCGGGACAGCGGCTTCGCTACGCCGGACTCAACCCACAGGGCGAGCCGATCGAGGATAGCACCGGCAACCCAATCGTGACGCTCGATGGACGCGGACCCGAAGTGAAGATGGATGTGTTTGGCACGGGATTCCTGGCCGGGCCGGGCGGCCGGGTGATTACGAACCGGCACGTGGCCGAGCCGTGGTGGAAAAGCGACGATCTCTCGTCCCTTACGACCGAGGGCGTGCAGGCCGAAATCTCCTCCATTCACGCATATTTCCCCGGCGATCCGCGAGCGTTCACCGCTGAAATCCAGGACATCTCGAAAGACACCGATCTCGCGACCATGGCCGTAAACCTCCAGGACCTGAAGAGGCCTCTTCTCTCGATCGACTCGGCCAAGGAAGCCGCGCAGCCGGGCCAGCCTATCGTCCTGATGGGTTACGCCACCGGACTGGCCGCCCTTCTCGCGCGCACCGACGAAGATACCGCGCAGCAAATCCTCACCCAGGGAGGCAGCGATATTTCCCAGGTGCTCGATTCGCTCGCGCGCCGCAACCTCATCCGCCCCTTGATCACCCAGGGGCACATCGGCGACGTGCTGTCGGATAAAATTGTGTTTGACGCGCAGACTACTTCCGGAGGTTCCGGCGGCCCGCTCATCAATCAACAGGGAAAAGTTGTGGGAGTCACGTTCGCCGTCTTGAAGGGTTTCGGCGGCTCGAACTTCGGCATTCCCATTCGGTTCTCGCAGCCGCTGCTCACCCGTCAGTGAGCCCGTGAATTGAGCTCGCAAGCGGTGCCTGTAAGCCGGGTGATTGACAAGCTAATTGCGCCGGAATAGTGTGTTCGAGCAGTAGCATCTTTGGCTGGACGGTTTCTTACTGACATCACCCAATCTGAGATGATTCTGAGATCAAGGCAGCATAGCTGGGAGGGCGCAATCATGAGGAAGAACGTTTGGTGCACGGGGATTTTGGTGGCGGGCGTGGCTGTGTTGTTAGGCGTCGGACTGCCGAAGCTGCACGCGGCAAAGCGCGCCGCGGGAGCCGTCAATGTGAGTAGTGACGATATCGGCGGCGTGGTCACGAGCTCGCGGGGACCGGAGGCCGGAGTGTGGGTGATCGCCGAGACCACCGATCTGCCGACGAAGTACGTCAAGATTGTCGTCACCGACGACCAAGGGCGGTACCTGATACCTGAATTGCCAAAGGCGAATTACAAGGTGTGGGTGCGCGGATACGGCCTGGTTGATTCCTCGCCGGTGCAGGCTGCGCCAGGCAAGGACGTTGATTTGACGGCGACGATCGCCCCAGACGCCCGCGCCGCCGCGAACTATTATCCTGCTTCGTACTGGTATTCGCTTCTCAAGCTTCCGGCAAAAACCGATTTTCCCGGCACTGGCCCTACCGGCAATGGCATCTCGCCGTCGGTGAAGAGCCAGGACCAGTGGATCGACCAGCTCAAAGTGAATAACTGCGAATCCTGCCATCAGATTGGCGACAAGGCGACGCGCGAACTAGAGCCGGCCCTCGGCCATTTCGATTCGTCGGTAGCGGCATGGAGCCGGCGAATATCGTCGGCGCAAGTGGGCTCGCAAATGACCGCTGGGATCACGCGCATCGGACGCGAGGGCGCACTCGGCATGTACGCCGATTGGACAGACCGCATCGCGGCCGGCGAGTATCCCCAGCAGGCCCCGCCGCGCCCGCAGGGAGTCGAGCGGAACATCGTGATCACCGAGTGGGACTGGGGAAACGGCAAGGAATATTTTCACGACGAGATTGCCACCGACCGCCGCAACCCCGCCATGAATGCAAACGGCCCGATCTATGGCGTTCATGAGGTCAGCACCGATTTCATCAGCGTCGTCGACCCGAGGAAGCACACGGCCGCGGAAATCCCCGTGCCGGTGCGCGACGCCGACACGCCGTACGCGGCGTCGCAGGACATATCCGACCCCTCGCCGTATTGGGGCGACGAGAAAATCTGGAGCAGCAAAGCCAACGTCCACAGCTTGATGATGGACGCGAAAGGCCGCATATGGTCGGCGGCAGTCGTGCGCGCGCCCGAGAAGAATCCGACCTTCTGCAAGCAGGGCGGCGACAATCCCTCCGCAAAACTTTTCCCTCTGGAAACGAGCGCTCGCCAGGCCAACGTGTACGATCCAAAAACCGGAAAGTTTGAAATGATCGACACGTGTTTCGCAACGCTGCACCTGATGTTCGCCGAAGACGCCAACAGCACGCTGTGGTTTTCGGGCGGCCGCGACGTTGTGGGCTGGCTCAATACGAAAACGTGGGATGAAACGCATGACGCCGACAAATCCCAGGGCTGGACGGCTCTTGTGCTCGATACGAACGGCAACGGCAAACGCGACGACTACACGGAGCCCGACCAACCGCTCGATCCGGCCAAGGACAAGCGCATCCACGGCAACTTTTACAGCGTGAATCCAAGCCCGCTCGATGGATCGATCTGGGGAACCGTGATCGGAGTCCCGGGCGCGATTGTGCGCCTGAATCTGGGATCAAATCCGCCGGCCACTACGCTTGCGGAAATCTACGAATTGCCCTGGAACAATCCGAAAGCCGCCGTGCATGGATTCGGTTTGCGCGGCATGGATATCGACCGCAACGGAGTGGTGTGGACGGTGCTCACCAGCGGACACTTCGCGAGCTTCGACCGCCGCAAGTGCAAAGGTCCGCTGAACGGCCCCACCGCCACGGGCCAGCAGTGCCCGGAAGGCTGGACGATGTATCCGTTTCCCGGCCCCTCGTTCAAAGGCACGGAATCGGGAAGCTCGGATGCGAACTACTACGACTGGGTCGACCAGTTCGACACTTTCGGCCTCGGCAAGAATATTCCCATCGCCACCGGCAATTTGTCGGATTCCCTTCTCGCGCTCATGCCTGCCAGCGGCAAGTTTGTGACGCTGCGCGTTCCCTACCCGATGGGCTTTTTCGCGAAGAGCCTCGATGGGCGGGTGGACGATCCGAACGCCGGATGGAAGGGCCGGGGATTGTATTCCACTTACGCCACGCGCGCGCCGCAGCATATGGAAGGCGGGAAGGGCACCACGAGCAAGGTCGTAAAATTCCAGCTGCGGCCGGACCCACTAGCGAGATAGCACGATCGCAAGGCAGCGGGGCGCATAGCCGCATTTGCCGGATACGGCCCGCTGGCTCAGTACGAACCCGAATCTTTACTTGCTGGCGTGCTCGGTGCTTCTACCCGTCACGTAAAAGTAGCCGACCTTGTTATTTGACGGCGTGCCGTACCACATATTCCCCTGCGGATCGCGGAAGAATTCGCGGATGGTATTCTCTGGATGCGGGAACGGAAAAAGGGTGATCTTGCCGGTTGCGGGATCGAGGCGCCCGAGCACGTCCTGGTCGAACGAGGAATACCAGACGTTGTCTTCCGCATCGATCCCCATTGCATAGGGACTCGGGCTGAAGCCAGGCAACACGTATTCCTTGAACGCCTCCGTCTTGGGATCGAAACGATCGATGATCCCCGCCGTGTACTCGCCCACCCAGACAATTCCTTTCGAATCGATCGCCAGGCGCCGCGGATACGGGTGCTCGAGTTTCTTGCTGTTCGGCGGCGTGTAGTACGTCACTTTCAGCGTCTTCCAGTCCACTTTGCCAATCTGGTTCGTGCTCTGCTTGGTGAACCACATGTTGCCGTCGGCACCCGCCTCGATCCCATAGGCCTGTAGCGGGACGTCAAAGAAATGCGTGAACTTTCTCGTCTCGGGATCGAAACGCGTCAGCGGGCTTCCCGTGGCCCACACGTTCCCTCCGGGATCCACGCGGCACGTATGTTTTTCCCCGCCGGATTCGGTGCGCTCTTTTCCGGGAAGATACGGATCCTGATATTCGGTGATCGTCTTGGTATTGGGGTCCCATCTTCCGATTTCGTTCGAGCCCTGCTGGCAGAGCCAGACCGAGCCGTCGGGAGCCGGAATAGCGGAATGAATGGCCGCGGTCCCCTGCGTTGGAACACGATAGGTTTCGGTCTGCCCGGTCTGGGGATCGAGCCGCGTGATGCTGTTGTTCGTGCCGAAATTCGGGATCCACAGGCTTCCGTCCTTGGCAGGAGCGGCGCTGAAGGGCATCTGGCTTGGAGTAGGCATGTCGTATTCCACAAACACGATGTTCGCGGCCTCACTGCCGAACTGGACCAGCGTGTCCTTATACCCCGGCATCGCGGCGGGGGACTTCGGAAGTGTCGCTTCAGGACCGAACGAGCTCGCCAGCCACGCAGCCAGCTCATCGCCCTGTGCGTCGTCAAATCTGCCGGGCGTGCTGAACGTGAAACTGAAGTGCATGGCCTGCTGCATGTACCGGATCCGGTCTCTATAGCCATCCTGATCGCGAGAGACCGCCGAAAGCCGGCTCTGGAAGGAATGGCACACCGAACAGTTCCCGAAGAATATGTTCTTGCCCTTGGCATCAGGCATGAGCTGCTTCGCCTGCGACACCGAAATATCGCTCCAGCGAACCGTGCCGTTCTGAAGGACGAAATCAAACGAGGCATTTTGATCGGCGGCGAGGTTCACGCCGGTTCGCGGGTCCGCTTTGTAGCCGACGGCTCGAATCTGCACGCGGTATTCCCCGGCCGGCAGTTTTTCGATCCGATAGTGCCCCTGACTGTCGGAAACCACGATCGTCGTTATCTTTGTCTTCGCGTTCTGCGCCTCGACGAACGCATCCTGAAAGGACGATCCGTCCGGTCCTTTGACGGTTCCCTGAATCGATGCTCCATAGGAAAGCAAAGCGAGGAGTGTTACCGAGCCCAGTAAAGCCAACATCTTGCTCAACCCTTTGAAACGCATAAAGCCTCCCTCACCGCAATAATTCAAGAACATGTTGCTGCGAACGCCATAATTACGCCGCCCCCTCTGATGGGCGACCTCTTTCAGCGGTCCTTGTCCGGATCTCCGGTAGCCTGAAGCGGCCATAGCGGACGGCACGGTTCAGGATCCCACTTCGAGCCGTCCGGCTCGCGCTCGAATTGACCGCTGATGATGAACGGCTGCGTGAGGTACTTGGGGTCGTCGACGATCGACGTCAGGATCAGGTATCCCGTGCCCTGCGGACCGTGGGGGTAAAAAACATTGTAGTACTCGGTGAGCACCGCATTCTCGCTGTACGGAACCCCGTTCTTCCGCAAATATCCGGGCCGCATGTGCGTGGTGATCACTTGCAGGTCGCCTCCCTTGCCCGGCTTGGGACCTCCGTAGGTGGCGCCTCCTTCTCCCGGATATTGAACTCCCTTTTCCCATTTGGCGACGGAGTCACCCTGCCATTGGGGCTCGCCCCCTTCCCACTTCGATCCGTCGAAGTGGAAGAGGCGCTTCTGCATCCCGGCGTCCGTCTCCATCTGCAGAGTATTGCCGTCCGCCCAGGTGATATGAAGGCGTTCGGGCATGCGCATGATGTTGCCCGCGCCGTACGCCTTGCATTCATTCCCTTCGGCTTGATCTTTGGCGGGATCCCACGTGTCGGCCACGCGCTTTCCCTCGGCGTTGATCGGGAGGCTTTCGTAATCACCCTTGGCGGGAGTAATCATGCGCCAGCGCCAGTCTTCATTGACGAGCGCAACCCAATAACCGGTGATATCGATCACCGCGGATTCCTTTGCGTTCGCCGGAGCTTTCGCGTCATTCGCCGCCTGGGCCGGCCCGGCGTGGGAAGTGCGCGGCGCAACGGCAAGGATCGACAAAACCACAAACAACACGCCCGCCGTTGCAGAATAAAAAATTGTCCGGCCTTGAGACATCCGGCGCTTCACCCACACCATTTGCGCTCCTTCTTACTATTGCTTACGCGCCTGCTGATTCTTATCGTTGGCAACTTCGCGATACACGGTTTCGATGAACTTGTCGGTGGTCCACTTGCCGGTGCGCGAACCGAACACGGGATCGTAGTCGAAACTTGGTTTCGCCGCCTTCACTTGATCGAGAGTCATCCCTCGTTTCACCATGTCCTGAACGCGTCCGCGGATGATGGTAAGCATGTCGCGATAGTTCACCACATCGTTTCGGTCACAGAGATATCCGTGCCCGGGTATCAGGTACGTGCCGCCTTCCTCGTTTTCCTTCGGGACCATAAGCTGAATCATGTCGTTCAGCGCGTCGATAATTCCGCGAAGGCTGCCCCCTTTATCCGCTTCGATCTCCGGGTAGCTCTCGGTGGAAAACAATTCGCCGGCGCTCAGAACCTCCGAGTCACGGAAAAACACCACGGTGTCTCCATCGGTGTGCGCGGCGGGCATATGGTAAAACAGCACCGCCTCGTTGCTGTACAACCTCGACCCCTCGTTGCCATACGTAATCGCATCGGTCGTAGCGAGTTTGGCGCTGAGCACCCGGGCAATCGTGTCCGAATGCCCCATGATCACGGCCCCGGGCGCGAGCCGGTCCTTATTGAGTCCAGCGAGCAGATCGGGATCGCGGCTGGTGCCCCCGGCGTCGGCATTCGGCAAAGTCCAGCCCGCCTGGGAGAGCTTGATGTTGCCGCCCGTGTGGTCCGCGTCGTCGCCGGTGTTGGCGATAAACATGATCGGCAGGTCGGACAGCGACCGGATCGCTGCAATCACCTCGTCGCCGTATTCAGCAACGCCCGTGTCCACAACGATTACGTACTGATTGCCGATTTCAACCGTGATGTTGTTCAGGCCGGGTTCCACCAGCATATAGACGTTGCCTTGCACGTGCATCACGTGGACATGCGCGCTGTCGACCTTCGATTCCTGCGCTCCGCGGATACCGTTAGCGCAAAAGATCATCACCACCAGAGCGAAGAACGAAGATTTGCCGGCGCCAACCCAGGAATTGCCCTTCATTGGGACCCCTTGGCCGACGGTCCGGCTGCCTTGGCTGCGGCCATCTCTGCCAGCTTCTTCTGGTATTCCGGGTACATTGTTTCCGCCCCGCCCCGCGTCGCTTCATGCGGCATCCCGACTTTATCCGCGAATTCATACAGCCACGGGTTCTTTCCGGGAAGGTGATAGGGCACCCAACCCTTCTCGTGCTCCACTTCCACACTGGGGATACACAAGTTCGGAAGCGTCATATTGCTTTCGGTCGCGACCCAATCCGAAGTTCTTACAAATGGTTTTGTCAGGTAGAGAGGGTCCTCCACGATGGTGACCATCGTGAGATAGCCATGATGGCGAATCAAGTATTCGATCATCGTGGCCCGTTGGCTGCGCGCCAACCCGTTGCGCCGCACCCATCCCTCTTTCAGATGAGTCGTCGTGATCTTCAGTGCGTCTCCTTCCCATTCCCCGGTCGAAAAGCCCTGCCAGGTATGCGGAGCCCACGCCGGCGGATGGGGCCGGCCGTCCATGTAGATCACCCGATGTGGAATCATCCACCTCGTGGTCAGGTTCCACGCGCGGATGCCCTGCGTTAAGCGGTCAACATCGGGCCAGATTCGCAGGTCGGCTGGTCCGCGGGGCGCATAATCCGCGGGGTGCGGCTGGCACTGGCGCTCGGTCACTTCCCACTTTGCTGCGTCCCACGTGTCGCCTCTCATGCGGTCTTCATCGTTGATGGGCATGCCGGTATAATCGCCGATCCACGGACCCGGATTGCGTTCCGGCCAGTCTTCGAACAGCTTCTGGCTCCATTGCCCCGACAAGTCGGTCTGCGCGGATGCAGGCCGCGCCACCAGCGCAGCCGCAAACAGCAGCAGGAGCGGCAGACCACGAACTCGACAACTAGAAAGCATCGCTACTCTCCTCTTCGCGGCAAACGCGACGATCGTCACTTGGCAAGTGGATCGGGGCGCACCTGGAAATGCACCAGCTGGCTCGGGGTCCCCTTGCCGCCTTCGACGTGCCATGTCGTGCGGGTGTCATTATCCACCCAGATTCCGCGGCCTTTCCAACCGGCGCTGGGATCGTCGATGCGGCTATCGATGCCGCGCGAATAGAACCCCATCGGATACGGAACCCGCATCACCGTCCAGGTCTTCGTAGCGGGCTGAAACACCAACAGGGAGTCTGAACCCGAACCGGTCACCACCACGGCATTTTTTCCGAGGCCGAGACTATTGAAGCGATCCACCCAATCGAAGTACAGCCAGTCGGCCTTTGCTTCGCTCTCGCCTTTAAACGTCGGACCTGGTGCGGGATATAACGTCCATCCCTCGGGGCAATGTTGCCCGGTGGCGGTCGGACCGTTCAACACCTTGCATTTGCTGCGATCAAAACTTGCGAGTTGCCCGCTGCCGCCCAGGCCGGTCCAAAGCAGCCCGTTCGTATCGAAATCGATTCCGCGCGGCACGTATCCAAGATCCCCCGCGGCGTTGGGATCGGCGGCTGTTTTGAACGGCGGTTCGTAAACCTCCGTCATGCACGTGGCAGGTGGGTTCGCGCCCGGAACAAAACGGATAATCTTTCCCGGCACCGGCCTGATGTTCGCGGCCCACACGCTCCCATCCACTGGATTGACGGTAATTCCATACCCTCTGGTTCCATCCACAAATCGGTCGAGCTTGGGATCGGGCGGCTGAGGTGGTTTCGTGTACTCGCCGATTTTCCCGTCGCCGTTGTAATCGATGATCGACGGGCACCAGCCTTGCGCCTTCGCCGCATCGTGCGTCGCGTCCCATACTCGCGGATTGAGCCATCCCACGCCGCCGGTCTGGTTGATCGCAATGCTAAAGTAAACGGTCTCGTTCTTGTCGTCGGCGATCATCAAATGATGGATGCCGAAGCACAGATCGATTCCCTCGAATTTGCCTGTCTTCGGATCGTAAATATCCACACCGGCGCCAATCGCCGAGGGCGGCTCCCAGTTTT
>Ga0265325_10001697_pt1 | contig 15298 bp, 15 predicted proteins | sample 41420metaG_FD_202090 | JGI IMG/M metagenome (GOLD analysis project Ga0265325, IMG submission 202090) | Rhizosphere microbial communities from Carex aquatilis grown in University of Washington, Seatle, WA, United States - 4-14-20 metaG | ecosystem: Host-associated > Plants > Roots > Rhizosphere...
TCGGAAAAACCAGATTCACCAGTTCATGCGACATCGCAAAGAGCACGCTGACCAATTTGGGAGTGGCGTATCGCAATGAGCCCGTGGATCCGGGAACGCTGGCGCGCATCCGCATCGGCACGGTGACGCTCAGCAGCATCGATGGAACAGTTCTGGCCGCGTCCGCGCTCGAAGTTGCGCAAAAGAACTTCGCGTCCGAAGTGAAAAAGGCGATCGCCGCCGCAGGCTATCCCGCAAAGGCGGACTCGAGACGCGTAAACGTCCCGCTCGCCATCGCGATCTTGCTGATTTTCGTCACCGGTGCGGCGGCGCTATACGGACCGCAGGCAGCGACGTTGGTCGAACTCTTCCCGACCCGCATCCGCTATTCGGCGCTGTCGCTGCCGTATCATGTCGGCGTCGGATGGTTCGGCGGCTTCTTGCCGCCAGCCGCGTTTGCCATCGTCGCCGCAACGGGAAATCTCTATGCGGGACTTTGGTATCCGGTGATCATCGCCGGCATCGGATTCATCGTGACTTTGCTGTTCCTGCCAGAGACGCGCGGACGCGACATCAACCTCTGACGGTTCAGATCTTTGCGTCGATCGGCACGCCGGCTTCGATCTTGCTCGCATGCATGACGAGCGAGCTCTTGACGCTCGCGACATTTTTTTCGGCGGTGAGCGTTTCCGAGATGAAGCGCTGGAACGTCGACAAATCCGTTGCCACGCACTTCAGCAGGAAATCGACCTCGCCGGAGAGCATGTAACACTCGCGGACTGTCGGCCAGGACCGCACTTTTTCCTCGAATTGCTTGAGATCCCCATCATGCTGGCTCGACAGGCCGACAAAGACGTAGGCCGTGACTTCAAAACCAAGCGACTTGGCATCGAGATCCGCGTGATAGCCCTGGATGAAGCCGCTCTTTTCGAGAGCCCGCATCCGGCGCAGGCACGGCGGAGCGGTGATCTTGGCCCGGCGCGAGAGTTCTACGTTGGTGATCCGGCCATTTGCCTGAAGTTCGGCAAGGATGCGCAAATCGATGGAATCGAGCTTGTGATGCTCCACGGCGGGGACCTTTGGGCGGGATGAGACGGCAGCATTTAACTCTGCCGCCCCCTCCAGAGCAATAATATTTCTACACCGCCGAGGGCTCGCATTCCGATTCGTTGGTGCTTATCCACACAAGACTCTACCTCCGGGGCAACTCCATGCCCCAATTGGCTAATCCGAACTGCTTGACCTTTGGGTTGCCGCTTCCGATATGAGAGTGATCAAGCCAAGGGGCATGGGGCTTTTGGAAAGCGCGGCCGGTACCGGCTGGCGCACCGCAGGCGTCTCGCTCTCGTGATTCCGGAGCCGACATGCCTCATTCCAAAGTCGTCATATTGGGTAGCGGACCGGCCGGCTGCACAGCCGCCATCTATGCCGCGCGCGCCATGCTCGAGCCGACCCTGATCACGGGCATACAGCCCGGCGGCCAACTCACCATCACGACCGAAGTCGAGAATTATCCGGGCTTCGCGGACGTCATCCAGGGTCCCTGGCTGATGGAGCAGATGCAGGCCCAGGCCGAGCATGTCGGCACGAAGTTCATCCAGGACACGATCACGTCCGTCGATCTTTCCCGCCGCCCGTTCAGCCTGAAGGCCGATAGCGGCACGATCTACACGGCCGATACGCTGATCATCGCGACCGGAGCGAGCGCCAATTGGCTCGGACTCCCTTCAGAGACCAAATTCCAGGGCTTCGGCGTTTCAGCCTGCGCGACCTGCGACGGTTTCTTCTTCCGCGGCAAGAACGTGGCCGTCGTCGGCGGCGGCAACACCGCGGCCGAAGAGGCGCTGTTTCTGACCAATTTCGCCGACAAGGTCACGCTGATCCATCGCCGCGACGCCTTGCGCGCCGACAAGACCAATCAAATGCGCCTGCAGGCGAACAAGAAGGTCGATATTTTCTATGACATCGAAGTGTTGGAAGTGACCGGCACTGAAGACCCCAAGGGCGTTACGGGCATCAAGCTGCGCAATACGGTGACGGGCTCGACTCGCGAGCTTGCCGTTGATGGATTGTTCATCGCGATCGGACATTCGCCGGCGACGGAACTGTTCAAGGGCCAGATCGAGATGGATGAGACCGGCTACATCAAGACTGCGGCCGATTCCACTCACACAAGCGTGGCTGGCGTGTTCGCCGCCGGCGATGTCAAAGACAAGATCTACCGCCAGGCAGTCACCGCTGCAGGCATGGGATGCATGGCGGCACTGGAAGCAGAACGTTTTCTGGCGGGCGGACATGTCTGAAATGATCGGTCACGAACTTTGCATTGCATGTAGCTGTTAGCGCCGCCAAGTACACGGCGCGAGTAAGGTAACGAAGATGGACTGGGATAAGCTTCGCATCTTTCACGCCGTCGCCTCGGCTGGCAGCTTCACGCATGCCGGCCAGATGCTGACGCTCAGCCAATCGGCCGTCAGCCGACAGATCAGCGCGCTGGAAGAAGAGATCACGACGCCGCTCTTCCAGCGTCACGCGCGCGGCCTCACCCTGACCGACGAAGGCGAGATGCTCTATTCGGCCGTCAGCGACGTGCTGGCGCGCCTGGCGCAAGCCGAAGAGGCCCTCAAGAACGTGCGCGAGTCGCCGCGCGGTGCCCTCAAGATCACCTCCAGCCATGGCATCGGCACCTACTGGCTCGTGCCGCGCCTGGACGACTTTTTGAAGGAATATCCGGAAGTCGAAGTGCACCTGGTGATGGAAGACCGCGAGCTCGACCTGGCCCAGCGCGAGGCGGATCTTGCCATTCGCATGCGCGCGCCGGTGCAGGCCGATCTCATCCAGCGCAAGCTCTTCACCGTGCACTATCACATGTACGCGACGAAACCCTATCTGGAGAAGTGCGGCACGCCGCAGACGCTCGATGATCTCGCCGACCACACGATCATCGCCTATGGCGAGACGGCCGCGCCGGAAATTCGCGAGATCAACTGGCTGCTGGAACAGACGCGCCGCCGGTTGAGCGGCAAGGGCCGTACGGTGCGCATAAACAACGTGACGGGCATCCTTTGCGCCACCGAGGCGAGCGTCGGCATCGCAGCCATTCCCGACTATGTGGCGGCCGAGCGTCCGCATCTGGTGCGCGTGCTGCCCGACGTGCCGGGGCCAAGCTTCGACGTGCATCTCGTGTACGCCGATGCGCTGCGCCAATCCAAGCGCGTCGCCGCGTTCCGAGACTTCCTCGTGCGCGCGTCAAAGGACTGGCGTTACTAAAAATTCACAGCCGCACCATTGAACCGGGCCGGGCTGCGCCTATCTCAGAAGGGTCGCGCGCCGTCCCCCCATTTGGCAGCGACATGGTGTTGTGCCCCAAGCGCAAAACCGGCGCGGGCTTGTCCCGCGCACCCAAGCGATGACTAGCGCCAGGGCGAGCGATCGTCCTGGCGTTTTTTTGAATCCTTGTGTCGCATCGCAAGAGGTCCCGCGCCGGGCCGCGATGTGCTAGCAATGCGGTTCATTGCGAGGGAGATCTGCTTCGATGATGTCTCATGCCTTTACACGGATGGCCGGCCGCATCGCCGCGCTTTTCGTCGTCGCCTTCGGCCTTGCCGCCTGCGGCATCAACACGGTTCCGACTCAGGACGAGCAGGTCAAGGCCGCGTGGAGCGAAGTGCTGAACCAGTACCAGCGCCGGGCCGACCTCATTCCCAATCTCGTCAACACAGTAAAGGGTTACGCCAAGCAGGAAGAGACGGTCCTGAGGGAAGTGACGGAAGCGCGCGCCCACGCGACGCAGATGACGCTTCCGGCCGACATCTTGTCCAACCCGCAGGCGTTCCATCAGTTTGAGCAGAACCAGGCTGCAATCAGCGGCGCTCTCGGCCGCCTTCTCGCCGTCAGCGAAGCCTATCCCGATCTGAAGTCGAACCAGAACTTCCTTGTGCTGCAGTCTCAGCTCGAGGGCACGGAGAACCGCATTGCGGTCGCGCGCAAGGATTATATCGACGCTGTGCAGGCCTACAATACGACGCTGCGCACGATCCCGACGCGGTGGGTCGCGGCGATCTTCTATCCCGACGCCAAACCTCGTGAGACGTTCACGATTACCGAAAAAGCGCAGCAGGCGCCTGAGGTCAAATTCTGATCATGCCGCGAACCGTTGCGCTGGCGCGGAGTTTCGCCGCTGCGATCGCGGCGTTGGCGCTCAGCATTGCGGTCAGCTATGCGGCGCTGACATTTCCCGCCCTCAGTGGCCGCGTGGTCGACGATGCCGGCATACTTTCGGCAGCGACGCGCACGACTTTGACGTCGCTGCTGGCGGAGCATGAGCGGCAGACCAGGAACCAGGTCGTCGTGGTGACGCTGAGTTCGCTGCAGGGAACAACGATCGAACAATATGGCTATCAGCTCGGACGCGCCTGGGGCATCGGCGTAAAGGGCAAGAACAATGGCGCGCTGATCATCGTTTCGCCGACGACGCACGATGTCCGCATCGAGGTCGGCTACGGCCTCGAGGGAACTCTCACGGACGCACAGAGCAAGCTCATCATCGAGAACGTGATGCTGCCCAGCTTCCGCAAGGGCGATTATGACAATGGCGTTCTGAACGGCACCATCACGGTTCTGCAGGCGCTCGGCGGCCAACCGTCGACGGCGGTCGCGCAACCGCCCGCCAGCGACCAGCAGCCGGACGACGGCAGCAGCGGCGGTCATATTCCGATGATCGTCATCATCATCGTCTTGTGGCTGATCTTTGGCCGCTTCTTCTGGCCGCTGTTCTTTCTCGGCGGGCTGGGTAGCGGCTGGGGCCGGGGCGGCGGATTTGGCGGTGGGTTCGGCGGCGGCTCCGGTGGATTTTCGGGCGGCGGCGGATCGTTTGGCGGCGGCGGCGCCTCGGGACATTGGTGATGGCCACTCTTTCAAAGAGCGATCATGAAAAACTGGAGCGCGCAATCAGCGACGTCGAGCGCGGTACGAAGACCCACGTCGCGCTCGTCGTCGTTCCGGCAAGCGATCGATACCTGATGTATCCCCTCGCCTACGGCGCGCTGTTCGCCTTGGCGGTCGGAGGAGTATTGGCGCTCTTTTGGCCCGGCATGGCGCTCTCCCGCGCGTTCCTGTACGAAGCGCTGGCCTTTGTGACGTTTTCGATCCTGTTCGACTGGCTCCCGATGCGGCTGCTTCTCGTCCCAGCGCGTTTGCGCCGTGCGCGTGCCCGCGATTTTGCGCATCGCGAGTTTGCCGCACGAATCCTGACCACGCACCAGGGCGGCATGCTTCTGTTCGTGTCCCTGGGCGAGCGCGCCGTCGAGCTTCTCGCCGACCGCGAACTGCATGCGCGCGTGGGTCAGCAGGCGTGGGACGGCATCGTCTCGGAGCTGACGGCCAGCGCCAAAGCCAAGCCGTTGGCTGAGTGCCTGCTCGCGGCAATTGCGTCATGCAACGGCGCGATCCAGGCCTCAGGCCGGACCATTCACTAGCTGGTCACGCCGCCTTTCGAGACGCGGTGATCTGATCCGCCAGTTTTCCCGTCAGTTCGGCAAGATGGTCGAAGGCCATCTCGTAAGTGCCGACACCCTGCGTCAGCGAGCGCAGCTCGATGATGAGATCGGAGATCTCCGACAACGGCATCTGCGCCTCCACCGTATCCCAGCCTTTCCAGCCGTTGCGCGAGTCAAAGCCCATCAACTGCCCCCGTCGGCCGCTGACGAGGCCATTGACCTTGGCCGTCGCGTCGCTCGGCACGTGAATTTTCACATGCATGATCGACTCGAGCAGAACAGGCGCGCAATTCGGCATGCCTTCCGTCATCGCAAGCCGCCCTGCGGTCTGGAACGCCGCATCCGAGGAGTCCACGCTGTGATAAGAGCCGTCATTCAGCGCCACGGCGATGTCGACGACCGGGAAGCCGAGTGGTCCCTGCTTGAGATATTCGATGACGCCCTTTTCGACCGACGGAATCCATTGCCTCGGCACGACTCCGCCGACGATCTCGTCTTCGAAGACAAAACCGCTGCCGCGCGGCAAGGGGCGGATCGAAATCACGACATCGCCATACTGGCCATGGCCGCCGGACTGGCGGCGATGGCGTCCGCGCTGCGTCGTCGCCTTGCGGATCGTTTCCTTGTACGGGACACGCGGTTCATGGGTGAGAATTTTCAATCCGAACTTGGTCATCAGCTTGTCGACGGCCACCTTCAGGTGAATTTCACCCTGTCCGACCAGAGACATTTCGTGCAGTTCGGCGCTCTGTTCGAAATCGAGCGACGGGTCTTCCTCGCGCAGCTTGGCAATGGCCGCGGTGAGCTTGACCTCGTCCTTGCGGTCGGCGGTCTCAATGGCGAGCCGATAGACCGGCACAAGATGCTCGATGGCGACCTTCGACGGCGGCGACTTCGACGTCGACAGCGTTTCACCCGTCAGTACGCCCTCGAGCCGACCCAACGCGACCGTGTCGCCGGTATGGGCTTCGGTAAGTTTGGTCTGCGCTTCGCCCTTCAGGGCAAAGATGCCGCCGACGCGGGCATCGGATCCGTCCTGCCGATGCACGACTGCGCCGTCCTTCAGCGTGCCCGACAATACGCGGACAAGGCTGAGCTTGCCGCCATGGCTGGAGTGATACGTCTTGAGCACTTGCAAGATCGCGTCATGGCCCTGCTTGATGCCGATGCGCTCCGCAGCCGCGGACACATCCGGCAGCTCGTGGCGCATCGCTTTCAGCAGGCGACGAATGCCGTTGTCGCCCTCCGCCGAGCCGATCAACACCGGAACCACCAGCCCTTGGGCCAATTCCTTGGCCAGATCGGTGAACACTTCGTCGCGCGGCGGCTCGATGTCGGAGAGCAACTCCTCCATCAGGTGCTCGTCATAGTCGGCGAGCTTTTCCAGCATGGCAAAGCGTGCCTGTTTCTCCGTGTCTTTGTCCTGAATGTCGATCATCTCGCTCGCATTGTGCGGGCGGTAGATGTAGGCCCGCTCGAGCGCCAGATCGACATAGCCCGTCACCACATTGTTCTCCCAGATCGGAATCTGGCGCAGCAGAAGCGGCGTGCCGCTCGCGTCCTGCAGCATCGTCAGCAGGGCACGCAGCGAGCCGCTGGCCTTGTCGATCTTGTTGACGAACAGAAAATGCGGAATGCGAAGATCGGACAGGCGCTTCAGATAGGGTTGGAGCATCTGGAGCTTTGCCGGCTCCGGCTCGCAAACCACAATCGCCGCGTCCACACCGGGAAGCACATTCAGCGTGTCCTGGAGAAATTCGATCGAGCCCGGACAGTCGAGGAAGGTGAAATTCTGATCCATGTAGCGTGTCGTTGCGCAATTCACCTCGACGCTCATCTGGCGCGCTCGCGCCTCGGGGCTCGCATCGCCCACGGAATTCTTCTGCGTCACAGAACCCTTTCGCTGCACCGCGCCCGTGATGGTCAGAATGCTCTCAAGCAGGGTTGTCTTGCCGCTGCCATAAGGTCCAACCACAGCCACGGTGCGTGGTGCTCTGCCGGTGTTGTTTCCAGACATTGTGCGCCTCCTTCGGGCCCCTGCGAGAGGGTCCGGGGCGCGGCGGGCGCTTATCCCGGTGATCGGGCCGCGTCACGCGCCCCACTAAGAATGAGGAATGCTCGCGCCACCCACCGGCGAACGCAAGGCGAATTACAGAGAAATTGTGACGCCCGCGCGTGAAGTGCGCATCCATGCTGCAGACGCGAACGCTCTGAATCCAAAGACAAATCACGTTGCGCGCACGCTGCACAGCAGCACGCGGCTAGCGTGTTGCACACTTTATCGCACCCGCGCGGCGATCCGAACGCGCGCGCGACACCCGGCGAAAATTTGGCGCTCCAATTTCAGCCGCACGAAATCGAGAAATTCGATCCGGGCGCGCGCAATGATTCTGGCAATCGATCGCCCTCCAAAGTTTACGCGGGCCTAGTCTTGATCATTTTTTGCAGGCAGAATTGCACATCGCGGATAGTTGATGAGGATTCGTCATGAACAAATTTGGAATTGGAACGCTAGCGGCAGCCGCACTCCTTACGTGCGTCGCGCTGATTTCACCGGCACAAGCCCGCTGGGCGCCGAGTGGCTCCTATGAGAGCACCTGCACGAATGTTCGATACGACGGCGATACTCTCACTGCATCGTGCCGGCGTCCCAATGGCACCTGGAAGAATACCTGGCTGCCGAACGCAGACAATTGCGACGGAAATATCGTCAATGACAACGGACAGCTCGAATGCGCCGGCTATCACGGGCGCGATTGGTACCGCTACAACAACGATGGCGGCCCTTCCGGCTCGTATGAAAGCACCTGCACCAATATCCGCATGGATGGCTACACGCTGAAAGCGACGTGCCAGCGCTTGGATGGTTCCTGGCGTTGGTCGGAACTCGAAGACGCATATGACTGCGACGGTCATATCGCCAATTACAACGGCCGGCTGGTCTGCCGCGGCGGGCGCTACTAAGCACTACTCGGGAACAGCGAGCACCGGAAAAAGTCCGGTGCCCGCTGTTTTTTTGTGGCCGAATGGCCCGGACGACGGCCTGGGAATGGCGCCCGTCACGGTCACGGTCCCGGTTGCATGGCCGCGTCAGCGCAGGTTGCCGCAAAATCTCTGAATGCGGTTGCAGGCGTCTTCGAGCGCCTTGTTCGACGTCGCATACGAGATGCGAAAGAACGGCGACATTCCGAACGCCGCACCGTGCACGACCGCAACGCCTTCGGCCTCGAGCAGCTCGCCTGCAAAGTCTTCGTCCGTCGCGATCACCTTGCCGCTCGGAGCCTTCTTGCCGATCAGCTTGCGGATCGTGGGATAGACATAGAATGCGCCTTCGGGCTTGGGGCATTCAATGCCGTGCGCCTGATTGAGCATCGAGACGACGAGATCGCGGCGCTCCTCGAACACCTTCTGGAATTTCGGAATGAAATCCTGTGTGCCGTTCAGCGCTTCGACGCTCGCCCATTGCGAGATCGAGGATGCGTTGGACGCCGACTGTGACTGCAGCTTAGCCATCGCCTTTATCAGCGGCTCCGGACCGGCGCAGTACCCGATGCGCCAGCCCGTCATGGCATAGGCCTTCGACACGCCGTTCATGGTCAGCGTGCGTTCATAGAGCCCAGGTTCGACCTCCGCGACAGTCGAAAATTTGAAGCCGCCATAGACGAGATGCTCGTACATGTCGTCGGTCAGGATCCACACCTGTGGATGCTTCATCAAAACGTCGGTCAGTGCCTTCAGTTGCGCGCGCGTATAGCAAGCGCCCGTGGGATTGGACGGCTGGTTGAAGATCAGCCACTTCGTCTTCGGCGTTATCGCCTTTTCAAGCGCCTCCGGCGTCAGGCGAAAACCGTCTTCGATGCGCGCGTCGACAATGACCGGCTTGCCGCCGCCGAGCAGAACGATGTCAGGGTAACTCACCCAGTAGGGCGCAACGCAGATCACTTCGTCGCCGGGATTCAACGTAGCAAGCAATGCGTTATAGACGATCGCTTTCCCGCCGGGCGCTACGAACGTCTGCGCCACGCTGTAGTCGAGATTGTTCTCGCGCTTGAACTTCCTGGCGACCGCAGCGCGGAGCTCGGGTATGCCCTCGACCGCGGTGTACTTTGTCTCGCCCCGCCGGATCGCGGCGATGGCTGCTTCCTTGATGTTATCCGGCGTGTCGAAGTCCGGTTCGCCGGCGCCCAGCCCGATCACGTCGCGGCCGGCCGCCTTCAAGTCGCGCGCCTTCTGCGTCACCGCGATCGTGGGCGACGGCTGAATGCGGCCTAGCGATTCGGAAAGGAATCCGCGCGGCAAGGGCTTGGATTGCGACATGGGGCGAGTCTCGGCTGATTAAGGAGATGACGTATCAACCCAAGCCCCCGGGACACAAGGGTTAACAGGCCGCACGGGGCGTCCGCCGGGCCGGTATGACGGTTTAACAAGCCTCAAACCCGACTATTCTGTTCCAGCCGATTCGAGGTCTTCAGAATGCGCCCGGTCGTTGCTGCCCTCTGTGCCGCTTTTCTGCTTGCGTCCTGCTCCAAATCGCCGCCGCCCGTCGGGCGGTGGGAAGGAACCTATGAACAGAACGGCACTTTCATCGCGGCACGCCTGGAACTGCAGCCCAACGCTCAGGTTCGCATCAGCGCACCGGACGTGACCGATCCCAGCATCGACAATGACCAGGACCGCGAAGCGATGGAGCAGAACATGGCGGACCGTCTTGCGAGTGCCTGGGGCGATGTCGCGCCGCGTCCGATGGATTTCGATGGTACTACGTTCCGCAAGCCCGGCGGCATCGCGCCACAAATCGAGTACGACTCTTCCTCGAACCTGATGACGCTCTATGTCTATCTTGGAACGCATCCGGCCATTCGCATTCCCCTTCGTCCCGTCGACGACTTCAGTCGAAATCCCTGGACGCACTGAAGCGCGATCACTTCGCAAAAGAAAAATAGGCGGCGCCGACAAGACAGGCGAACGCCGCAACATGGTTCCAGCGCAACGACTCGCCCAGATAGAGCACCGAGAACGCAGCAAAGACGATCAGCGTGACGACTTCCTGAATCGTCTTGAGCTGCGCGGCCGAATAAACTTGATGCCCGTAGTGGTTAGCCGGCACGGCAAAACAATATTCAAAGAACGCGATGCCCCAGCCAATCATCACGAGTATCCACACCGGCGTCGCGGGAAAGCGCAGCTGCCCGTACCACGCAAACGTCATGAAGACGTTGGATACGCTCAACAAAAGAATAGGGAAGATCATCTGCCAGGTCATGCGTTCCTCTCTGTACGAATGATTTGATCGAACTGCCAAAAGACACAGAAATACTCTTGCTTACAACGGCACCGTCATGGACGACTCGTTGCCGAAAATGCAATGATGCTGCGTCGCACAGCGAGGAGGCTCTCATGAGCAACCAGTTGGTTACAAAAGTTTGCGTCGGCGCAGTTGCGGTCCTGCTTTGCGCCGGTAGCGCGCAAGCTGCAGTGACTGTACTTGGCGCCGGCCCTGCGCAGCTCTGCTACCAGGGTGCAGACACAGGCGCGGCTTCGATCGAGTACGTGCAATACTGCAATCAGGCGCTTGCCGGTGCACTGTCCAAGGACGATCGGGCTGCAACCTACGTCAACCGTGGCGTGCTTGAGCTACTGGAACAACGGGTCAATGCGGCACAGGACGATTTCAACGCGGGACTCGCAATCAACGACTCGCTCGGTGAAGCCTATGTCGACCGCGGCGCAACTTTGATCGCGCAAAAGAAATTCACCGAAGCGATCGCCGACATCAACAAGGGGCTCGCGCTCGGATCGAAGGAACCCCATATCGCCTATTTCGATCGTGCGATGGCAGATGAAGGCCTTGGAAACCTGCGCGCGGCGTATGAAGATTATCGCCAGGCGCTAATCGTCGCGCCGGATTTCACACGCGCCAGTGACGAGCTGAAACGGTTCAAGATCGTCGAAAAACCGTCCGGCACCTGATATTGAACTCGAACTGCAAACACCGCGTCCCACGACCGGGCGCGGTGTTTCATTTTGCGTCCGATGCAGATTTGTTTCGCGAGGCCTCCCGGGCTGCGGCGACACGCGACACACCGTTACAAATTCCTCCTTTCGGCATCGCAGCGAGAGGCACAGACTCAGCCCGAAGTTCACTGCAGGCGTAATTGCTTGTGCCCAGTCTTGGCGCTCCACCTTTGGGCACGGCAAAGGGCGGCTGAACCGGCTAAGACGCCCCCAGTCGAAGCCAACCAGTTCAGCCGCCCGTCGCGCGCCGTTCAGAGATTTTCATTGTCGCAGGGCGTCGCGGGTCATAGTGATGGCCTTGTGTTCAGCAAGGCAGCCTTTATGTAGACAAGGCCCGCCGGACGAAGAGAGACTCCATGAAATTCCTGCTGCGTTCGACCTCCGTCGCCGCCCTCGCACTTGCCACAGCGGCCTGCACGACACCCCCGCCTGAAACCCTGAAGGAAGGCGACGTTCCGTCGGGCTTTACCGCTCCGGCGGCAAAGGACGCCACAGTCTGGCCGGCCCTCGACTGGTGGAACGGTCTGAACGCGCCCGAATTGCCGCCGCTCGAAACGCAGGCCACGGCTCAGAACCTTGATCTGATCGCGGCGGCGGCGCGCGTGGCGCAGGCACAGGCCCAGACCGGCATTGCAGGCTCCGCGCTGTTCCCCAGCATCAACGCCAGCGGCACCGCGCAACGCAGCGGTTCGAACGTAAAAGGTGTTCCGGGCGGCAACACGCACAACACATTCGGCGTTTCCGCGCAGGCGAGCTACGAAGTGGACCTGTGGGGTCTCAACCAGGACGAGCTGCGCGCCGCCGAACAATCCGAACTCGCGGCGCGCTACGCGCAACAGACGGTCGCTCTGACCATCGCATCCGATGTGGCCAACACTTACCTGGACGTTCTGGCGCTGCGTCAGCGCATCAAGATCGCGCATGGCAATATCGACGCCGCCAAGCGCATTCTGTCCATCACGGAAGCCAAGGTGACGAACGGCGTTTCGTCCAATCTCGAACTGGCGCAGCAGCGCGCGCAGGTGGCCGCGGAAGAGGCAGCCGTTCCTGGTCTGGTGGAACAAGAGCGTGAGGCGCGCTATGCGCTCGCCATACTGCTCGGTCGCGCGCCGGAAGGGTTCGACGTCCAATCGGTCAATCTCGACGGCATCGTCACTCCCCCCGTCCAGCCCGGCATTCCGTCGAGCCTGTTGGAACGGCGCCCCGACATCGCACAGGCCGAAGCCCAGTTGCTCGCGCAACACGCCAATGTCGACGCGGCGCGCGCTGCGTTCCTGCCGCAGATCAGTCTCACCGGTTCTATCGGCGCGGCATTCAATCCGTCGAGCATGATCTGGAGCATCGGCTCGTCGCTGTTGCAGGCCGTTTTCGATGCGGGGAAATTGTCGGACGAGAGCGATCTCCAGAAGGCGCGCCAGACCGAGCTTCTCGCCGACTATCGCAAGGCCGTGTTCAGCGCCTTCTCCGATGTCGAAACTTCGCTCGGTCAGGTATCGTCGCTCGCCGAGCAGGAGCGCCTGGTCAACGAACAGGAAGTCAACGCCGCCGAAGCCTACCGCATCGCGGAGCTGCAATATCGCGAAGGCGTGACGGACTTGCTGAACGTCCTGCAGACGCAGCAGACGCTGTTCAGCGCCCAGGACCAGCTCGTGCAGATCAAGCTGGCGCGGTTGCAGGCAGGAGTCGGGCTGTATCGTGCGCTGGGCGGCGGCTGGACCGTTGCAACGGACCCCAATGCTCCGCCGCCGGTGGGCTTCAGGCCGCTCTAATTCTCATTGGTGGCCCATGATGCGGCGGGTGTGATAGCCCTTGCCGAGCACTTTTGCCTCTTCGTCGGTCAATTTCACGCTCGCGGCGGCAATGGCATCGTCCAGATGCTTCATCTTGGACGCGCCGACGATCGGCGCCGTGACGACGGGCTGATGCAGTAGCCAGGCGAGCGCGATCTGCGCGCCGGACACGCCTTTTTCCGCCGCCAGCGCATTGACGCGATCGCGGATGTCATAGTCGCTTTCATGAAATGCGCTGGCCGTGAGGATATTTGCATCGCTCTTGGCGCGTGTCGTCTGCGCCTCGCCGTCTCGAGAGCGGTTGCCTGCGAGAAATCCGCGCGCCAAGGGGCTCCACGGGATCACGCCGATACCGGCGTCGCGGCAGAGCGGGAGCATTTCGCGCTCTTCCTCGCGATAGACGAGATTGTAGAAATTCTGCATCGACACGAACTTCGTTGCGCCCATCTTCTCCTGCGTGTGCAGATACTTCGAGAACTGCCAGGCATACATGGACGACGCGCCGATATAACGCGCCTTGCCGGACTTCACGACGTCATGCAGCGCCTCGATCGTCTCCTCGATCGGCGTGGTCGGGTCGAAACGGTGAATCTGGTAGAGGTCGATATAGTCCGTCTGAAGCCGGCGCAGCGAATTGTCGATCGAATGCATGACATGCTTGCGCGACAGGCCGCGGTCATTGATGTCGTCGCTCATCGGGCCGCAGAGTTTCGTTGCGAGCACCACGCGGTCGCGCGACGGCGCAAAATCCTTCAGCGCCTTGCCGACAATCTCTTCGCTGCGGCCCACCGAATACACGTCCGCCGTGTCGAAGAAATTGATCCCGGCTTCCAGCGCGCGCTTGATGAACGGCCGCGACTCCTCCTCGCCCAGCACCCAATCGCGCCAGTTCGGCGAGCCGTAGGTCATCGTGCCAAGGCAGATGCGCGAGACTTTCAGTCCGGTTTTTCCAAGACGCGTCGTTTCCATGGTGACCTCCGAGGGCGTGGAGGAAATCCTAGGACCAAACCGCGTGCGTCAGAAGCCGAAAACCTTGCCCACGATCTTGGGCAATAACCCCTGAAAAATAAGGGGCGCATCGGTGACCGCCAGATTGATGCAGACCGGGCCTTCGTCCGCCTCAGGCTGGTGCAGCACCATCGGCGTTGTCGTTTGCACATCGCCGGGCAGATATCGACCGGTCTCGTCGTGGTAACTGCCGGTCAGGACCATCGTCCACTCTTCACCCCGATGCGTGTGCACGGCGACGCCGGCGCCGGGCCTGGCGCGTATCAGACGCGCCCGCGCGCCGCCCCGCGTCACGAGAGGCAGGTGGGCCAATCCTGGCGCGACCGGAATCCAGCGCGCCTTCGCAAATTCGTCACCGATATAGGCGCGCAACGGAGGCGGCACATCGCTGGGGCTGCCAGCCACAACGGGACGCTGCAACGGCTTTTCATCGAGGCGTGACCAAACCGAACGCAGCGCGCTGTCGCTCATCGGGGCCGGCTCGACCGTGGTCAGCATCGCGCCGCCCGCGGCCTCCATGTCTTTGACGGATTCGCGGCAGGCCGAGCAAACGGACAGGTGCGTCGCGACCAGAAGCGCCACAGGCTCGCTGCTCGCGCCGAGGGCGTAGCTCAGCAATAGTTCTTCACCGGGATGATGGGTGATGCTCACGTTCCGTCTCCCAGCGCCGTGCGCAAGCGCGCCATGGCCAGTCTTATTCTCGATTTCACCGTACCCAGCGGCAAGCCCAGCTCGGCTGCGATGGCGCTGTGCGGTTTGTCTGCCAGAAAGGAAAGCTCGATGATTTGCGCCTGTTCGCGCGGCAGATCCGCCAGTGCAAGCTTCAGGCGATCTTCGGCCTTCGCCCAGTCCATCTTTTCGTCGGCCTGTCGTTCGGCTTCGGGCAGAAACGTCGGATCATTGGCGTCGATCTCCGGCCGCCGCTCCCTGCGGATGGCATCGATGCGAATATTTCGCGCGATGGTGAATATCCAGGTCGAGGCTGATGCCTTCTCGGGATCGAACAAT
>Ga0265325_10001703_pt1 | contig 15285 bp, 10 predicted proteins | sample 41420metaG_FD_202090 | JGI IMG/M metagenome (GOLD analysis project Ga0265325, IMG submission 202090) | Rhizosphere microbial communities from Carex aquatilis grown in University of Washington, Seatle, WA, United States - 4-14-20 metaG | ecosystem: Host-associated > Plants > Roots > Rhizosphere...
GCCGTTGACAAACTACACGACGCGCAACGGGATGGTCGCGTTGGGCCCGGGCCAAGACCAGAGAGCGACGAAGCCTACAAAGGTGCCGTTCGCGCCCACTCGATCCGGCGTTCTCGATCCGCGGCCGGCGACGGTAATCTCAAGGGGTGAAGAGATGCGGAGTGTTGACCTTGGCGTGCATCTGCTTGGTCCTAGTCGTTTCTGGCATCGCATTGGGTGTGCGCGTAGGGAGCGCGGACGGTTCGCATCTCGGGCGCAATCGTTCGTACGATTTTGTGACCCGATCTCACTGAGCTTGCCGCGCACGAGATGAGCGAATCGCCGCGCCTTGTATAGGTGGCGGGCGAGAGCACCAAACCCAGGTGCCGTTCGCGCTTGTCTGAGCGATGATCGATCCCGTGGATGAGGAAACCGAGTCATGGACTTGTCGTCACTTCTCTCTTGCTAACCCGCGAGAAGACGGCGCCGAAGACCTTCCACGTTTGCTACGACGAGTGGCGGACCATGTGGAGGCCGCTGGGATCAAGCCGATGGAGATTCTCGATCTGACATTCGAGTCGGAGATCACTGAGGACGGTCCTTGGTGGTCGGCCTCCGTCTACTGGCAACCTGACGGCGAATAGGTGATGCTGCCGTTCTGATCGGTTGCGGGCCTGGGATGAGCACCGGAGCCCGGATCGCATCAGTGCGACTCCGTGACCGCTTCGGTCTCGAAGCGGTAGCCCATGCCGGTCTCGGTCAGTAGGTACCGCGGGCGCGAGGGGTCGGGCTCCAGCTTGCGCCGCAGCTGCGCGACGTACACCCGCAGGTAGTTGACCTCGGTGGAGTACGCCGGACCCCAGACGTCGTGCAGCAGCTGGCGCTGGGTGACGAGCTTGCCGGGATTGCGGACCAGCACCTCGAGCAGCTGCCACTGCGTGGGCGTGAGCTTGATCTCGCCGTCCGAGCGGGTCCGGACCCGCTTCGCGGCGAGGTCGATGGTGAAGTCGTCGGTGGTGATCACGGGCGCGTCCTGGGCCGGCGCGGCCCGCCGGACCGCCGCGCGCAGCCGTGCCAGCAGCTCGTCCATCCCGAACGGCTTCGTGACGTAGTCGTCGGCGCCGGCGTCCAGGGCGGCGACCTTGGTCACCTCGTTCTCGCGGGCCGACAGCACGAGGATCGGTGCACTCGACCAGCCACGAATGCCGCGAATCACCTCGGCCCCGTCCATGTCGGGCAGCCCGAGATCGACGATCACGACGTCCGGCCGCTCGCGGGCGACCGTGGCGAGCCCGCTGATCCCGTCGCTGGCGGTCTTCACGTCGTACGACCGGGCGGTGAGGTTGATCCGGAGGGCACGGCAGATCGCGGCGTCGTCGTCGATCACCACCACCTTGGTCACGACTGTGACCGGGGCGCCTCGGCGTTGGCGACCGTGGCGGCGGCCGGCAGGGTGATCGTCATCGTGAGCCCGCCGCCCGGCGTCTCGGCGGCCTCCAGCGTGCCGCCCATCACCTCGACGAATCCGCGCGCGACGGCGAGGCCGAGGCCGATGCCGGTCGCCGTGTCGTGGTCGCCGAGCCGCTGGAACGGCTCGAACATGGTCTGGCGCTGCGCGGCGATGACGCCCGGGCCGTGGTCGACGACCGTGATGAGGACACCATCCGGTCCGGACCGGGCCCGCAGCATCGGTGGGCGCTGCGGCGGGGAGTAGCGCAACGCGTTGCTGAGCAGGTTGGCCACCGCGCGCTCGAGCAGCCCCGCGTCGGCGCGCAGCAGTGGCAGGCCCTCCGGAATATCGAGTCGGACCGAATTGGCGCCGGGCAGGCCGTGCAGAGCCAGCGGGGCCACCTCCTCGACCGCGACCGGCTGCACGAACGGCTGTAGGGCGCCGGTCTGCAGCCGGCTCATGTCGAGCAGGTTGGCGATCAGTACGTCGAGCCGGTCGGTGGAGTCCTCCACGGTGGCGAGCAGCTCGCGCTCGTCGTCCTCCGAATATGCGACGTCGGGCTGGCGCAGGCTGCTGACGCTGGCCTTGATCGATGCGAGCGGCGTCCGCAAGTCGTGGCTGACTGCCGCGAGCAATGCGGTCCGCATCCGGTTGCCGGCCTCGAGCGCCTCGGCCTGGGACGCCTGCGTCCGCAGCCGATCGCGGTCGAGCGCGGCGGCCGCGAGGCGGGCGGCGGCTTCGAGCAGCGCGGGCGCAACCTCGCCGACGTTGTCTCCGACGATCAGGCGCAGATCGCTTCGGACCGTGAAGGTGCGAGCGGTGTCAGCGTTGACGTCGCCGGTTTCGGCGATCCGCACCCACCGTTCGCCGACCCGTTCCTGCAGCTCGGCGGTGACACCGAGGTTGTCGTGCAGGTGCTGCAGAACCGAGGTCGGGGTGTCGTTGGCGCCGAGCACGGTGCGGGCGAGGCCGAGCAGCGCCTGGGCCTCTCCGGCGCTCTGGCTGGCCAGCGTGGCCCGGCGGGCGGCCACGTGGACGACGCTGGACACGCTCATCGCGACGAGGATGAACAGCAGGAGCGCCAGCAGGTTGCGGGGCTCCTCGATGGTCAGCGTGTGCACCGGGGGAGTGAAGAACCAGTTCAGGCAGAGGCTGGCGGCCGCGGCGGCGAGCACCGCCGGTCCAAATCCGCCGATCACCGCGACCGCGACGACGGCGAGCAGGTAGATCAGCAGGTCGTCGGCGAGATTGAGGTCGCTCTGGATCAACGACAGGAGCAGCGTGAGCAGGCTCAGCACGACAACGCCGACCGCGATACCGAGCCGGCGACGGCGGCCGTCGACGGCCGCGACGAAGTCCGTGAGGGACGGTCGGCGCGGCTCGCTCACCACGTCGGTTGGCGGGACCACGTCCTCCAGTGTGATCCCAAAACCCCTCGACGTCGCGCCGGCACCCAGGCCGATCGCTGCGGCGGTCACCAGCACGATCGCGCCGAGCGCGACCGGACGATGGTGTGCCGTGAGGACGGCGTACGGCGCCTTGCTGAACGCGATGGCGGTCATCCAGGCGATTCCGGTGACCGCCGCGGTCGCTGAGAGCTGCGAAACCGCTCCGGTCGCTGCCACGATGACCGCGCAGCCGGCGAGGACGCCATTGCTCGGCAGACCGCCGTGCAGGCCGGCCGCGAGGGCGCCGAGGACCAGCAGGGCCGCGGACGCGAGCGGCAGCGCGAAGTGGGCGGGAGCGCGCCTTAGCAGTGCCCGCTCGGTGTCCATGACATTGAGGACACGCCCCGAACCCACTCAAAGCCAGGATCTTCACACCTTTTTCACGCCTATCCAGCGGGTCTTGACGCCGCCTTGACGCGGGAAGCCCTCGGTCGCTCTACCGTCGAGGCGTGGATGACGCGGCTCGGCCGTTGCCGATCGACATCGACTTGCCGGAACGCCTCAGCTACCGGATCAAGCGACGCCTGCTCGGCATGCCTTTGGTGACCGATCAGCTCGGCGAGCAGCGGCTGTCCAACCCGGTCGCGTTCGGGGTCTTGTCACCGGACTGCATCTCGTCCTCGGCGTACGGCACCGAGGAGATGCTGATCGGCCTCTTGCCATTTGCCGGGTTGGCCGCATTCTCCCTCGTCCTTCCGATCACCGGCGTCATCATCGGGATCCTGCTCCTGCTGTTGTTCAGCTACCGCCAGGTCTTGGCGGTCTACACGAAGGCCGGCGGCTCGTATGTGGTCGCTCGCGACAACTTCGGTCCGCGGATCGCGCAGATCGCGGCCGTCGCATTGCTGATCGACTACGTCGTCACGGTGGCCGTGCAGACCGCGGCGGGGTCAGCCGCCGTGGTGTCGGCCTTTCCCTCGGTGGGTCACCTGTTCGACAAGAAGGGCAGCCTTGTCCTGACCCTTGCGGTCGTCGTGCTCTTGTTCTACGGCAACTTGCGTGGCATCCGTGAGGCCGGCCGAGCCTTCGCGTTTCCGCTCTACTTCTTCATCGTCATGACGAGCGTCGTCATCGTGGTGTGCGTGGCACGGGAGCTGACCGGCCACCTCACGATCATCAATCCGCACAGCCTGCACGATCCGAAGAACCCGATCTACGAGATCAAGAAGGGCAACGGCTTCATCGAGGGCGCCACCTTGCTCGCTTTGTTGCGAGCCTTTGCGAACGGCGGGTCATCCCTCACTGGCTTCGAGGCGATCAGCAATGGTGTAGGCGCATTTCGGCCGCCGGAGAGTCGCAACGCGCGCAAGGTCCTCCTCATCATGGCGTGCACCCTCGGCTTCCTGGTCGGCGGTGTCTCGTGGGTGGCGCACGTCGGTCACGCGACGCCGTACGTCAGCGGATTCCCGACCGTCATCAGCCAGGAAGCGCAGCAGGCGTTCGGGACCGACCCGGTTGGCCGGTTCCTGTTCTATGTGATGCAGGCGGCGACAGCGCTGATCCTGTATACCGGCGCCAATACCAGCTTCAACGGCTTCCCGTTCCTGGCCAGCTTTGTCGCCGATGACCGGTTTCTGCCACGCCAGCTGACCCGTCGCGGCCACCGGCTCGTGTTCAGCAACGCCATCATCGTGCTGACTCTGGTCTCGGGTGTCTTGCTGATTGTGACTGGAGCGAAGGTCAACAACCTGGTGCCGTTTTACGCGATCGGAGTGTTCACCGGCTTCGCGATGGCCGGGTACGGGATGGCCAAGCATTATTCGCGTACCCACGAGGGCAGATGGCGGCGAAGCATCGCCATCAACATGGCGTCCGGGATCGTCTCGACGATTGTGGTCGGGATCTTCGCGATCGCGAAGTTCACCGAGGGCGCCTGGGTCGTAGTCATCGTCTTCCCGGCACTGGTGTTCCTGCTGATCCGGCTGAACCGCGAGTATCGCGAGGAGGCGGAGGCACTCGGCTCGATCACGCCCGAGGTGCTGTCGTGCCCGCCGAACTTCTCCCGACACGTCGTGCTGATCTTCGTCAACGAACTCGACCTCGCGGTGATCGGTGCACTGCGCTACGGGCAGACGTTGAAGGCGACCGAGCTGCGGGCCGTGCACTTCGCGCTAGACACGGCAGCCGCGACCGCACTCGATCGGCAGTGGGAGCAGACCGCCCAGAGCGTTGTGCTTGAGATCGTCGATGTTCCCGACCGGCGGCTCGGGCGCGCCGCCCTCGAGCTGGTGATGCGCGAGACGTCAGTGCCGGGCACGCATGTCACCGTCTTGCTGCCTCGCCGCGGCTTCGCGCCGGCACTCGGCCGGCTGCTCCACGACCGCACGGCCGACAAGATCGCGGCGGTGATCAGCCGGATCCCGAACGCGGCCGCCACGATCGTGCCCTTCGACACTTCGAAGCCTGAGCAGGCGATGATGGCCGTCGGCGGCTTGGCCGTCGGCCGCCAGTCAAGGTCGGCCCGGGTCGCGGCTCGGGTCTCGGGCCGGGGCCCGGCGCGGGCCAACGGCGCGGCGCACCAGCGAAAGGGCGACTCCGGGCCCGCGCCGCAGCTCGATATCAACCGACTGCTCGGCAGCGATCTTTCGCCCGGCCCGGACTCGATCGGAAGCCTTGCTTCGCGCCAGCCCGCGACCATCCACGGGCGGATCCGAAGCGTCCGGATGCGGTCGGTTGCCGACACGCCGATGCTGGTGTGTGAAGTGGTTGACTCGACCGGCGGGTTGGAGCTGTTGTTCTACGGCCGACGCTCGATCGCCGGCATGGTCGCCGGCGCCACCATCACGGCCACCGGCCGGACGCTCAGCCACCATGGCACGCTGGCGATGGCCAACCCCCGCTACCAGCTCAATCCCCAGTCGCGGCACTAGCAGGCCTCGTACACATACCCCTTCGCCCCGCGCGGCACGACGTCGCGGTCGCGCAGGATGACCGAGATCTGTGATCCGCGTTTCGCACACGCGGTCTGATAGGCGGCCCGGCCGTTGTCGGTGTATTCGATCTCGTAGACCTCGTCGCCGTAGGTCTTCAGGTAGAAGCTGCACTCGTCATAGACCTGGCACTCCTCGGCGATCGCGAAGTCGAAGTGGACGGTACGGCGCAGATGGCTGCTCTGCTCGGCGTCGTTCTTCTGTGCCATCGCCAGGCCGTCGGCATGCCCCTGGGCGACGAGCAGCTTGGCAAACGCGAAGTCATCGGCCTGGCTGAGCAGGCCGTGCGAGCGGGTGTTGGAGTCGAGGTTGTCGGACTCCACCGCGTCAAACCCCTTGGCCTTGCAGCCGTGCAACCATTCGGCCTCGATCTTGAGCAGGGCGCGCCGGTCGGCACTCGTTGACGTTTTGAGGATGATCTCGCCCGGCCAGCCCGGATCCTCGATCAATGCGCCCTTGGCGTTGCGGAGCAACAGCTTCGGGTGATGCCGTTTCCACCACCCGTCGTTCTCCGGCTGGGTCTGGAAGGCGTTGATGTAGCAGATGTTGTAGACCCCTGGGGCTGGTCTCGAGGTGCGGTCACGATCGACGATCCGCACCGACGGCAGCGGTTTGTACGACCCGCCGAGCTGGTAGTCGAACCGGCCGTTAGCGGGCGGCAGGCGCACCTTGTGCGCGCTTGCCGGTCGGGTCGTGGCCGAGCTGCCGACCGGGGCGGAGCCGACCATTGCGGCGATCGCGACACCGGCGACCACCATCGATTGCCATGGTGCACGCATCGCTACTCTCCCAGTCGGATGATCTGGTCGCAGGTCTCGGCAACCGAGTCGTCGTGAGTCGAGAGTACGACGATGCTGCCCGAGCGGGTCGCTTCGTGCAGTACCTGTACGGCGTGTTCGCGGCTGTCGTGGTCGAGCTCGCTGGTGGGCTCGTCGGCGACGATGAGTGCCGGACGCGGAGCGACGGCTCGGGCGACCGCGACGCGCTGGCGCTGCCCGCCGGACAGTCTCGTCGACTCACGGTCGGCGATTCCGACCAGTGACAGCTCGGCCATCAGCTCCGCGACCCGCTCGCGGATGTCCTCGACCTCCCAGCCGAGCGCCTGGAGCGGCAGGCCGATGTTCTCCGCGACGGTGAGGGTCGAGGCAAGCAACACCGGCTCGGTGACGACCCCGATCTCGCCGCGGCCGATTCGGCGTACGTCGTTGCCGTCGAGCGCGATGACCCCGCCGGTCGGTGCGACCAGGCCGGCCACTGCCATCAACACCGAGGTCTTGCCGGCGCCGCTCGGCCCGACCACCGCCAGCGTCGCCCCGGGCGGCAGGTCGAGGTCGGTCGGTGGCAACAGGGTGCGCTCGCCGACCGCGACGAAAAGGGCACGACAGGTCAGGGTCACAGGCGCCCGCGATCGTCGTCGTAGGGTCGCAGCAGGATCCCTTCGCTGGTGATCTCCACCCGGGCGTAGTGGCCGGGCGGCAGGACTTCGAGGGCCTCGCCGGACAGCGCGATCGACCCGTCCGCGCCGACGACGGCGAGCTCGGTGCCGTCGCGTCCTTCGGCACCCACCCGCCCGTCCCGCATCGAGAGGGTTCGCTCGAAGCTGCCCGCAACGACCGGATCGTGGGTGACCACGACCAGCGTGCTGCCGGTGCGGGCAGCCGCCGCATGCAGCGTCGTAATCACGACGTCCCGTTCGGCCGGGTCGAGCCGGCTGGTCGGCTCGTCCACGAGCAGCAGCCCCGGGCGACGCGCCATGACGACCGCAAGGGCGAGCCGCTGCAACTGGCCGGCCGAGAGCTCGCGGGCCGGCCGGTCGGCTACCTCGGCGAGCGCGAAGTCCGACAGCGTCGCTGCCGGGTCGGGCGCGCCGGCGTTCTCGAGGGCCAGGCGCGGGCTGGCATACGGGAGCAATGCGCGGCTCGGCTCCTGCAGCAGGAGTGCGACGGTCTCGGCGCGCAGCCGCCGGCCGGCGAGTGGGTCGGCGGTCAGGTCGTGGTCGCCGACGACGAGCCGGCCGGTCGATGGCCGTTGCAGGCCGGCCAGCAGGCTCATCAGGGTCGACTTGCCGCAGCCGGACGGTCCGAGCAGGGCGATCGACGTACCGGCCGGGATGGTCAGATCGACGTCGCGGAGCGCGACGACCTGCTCGTCGCCGGTTTGGTAGAGGTGGGTGATCCGCTCGCACACGACCGTGACGCCGTGCGCAGAGGTGACCATCTCGGTCGTCATGGCAGGGCCGCCCGCAGGCTCGCCGCGTCGGTGCGTTTCGCGGCGTAGGAGCAGATCGCGATCTCGGCGACCAGCGCAGGTATCAGCGCGATGATCACCGCGATGAGGGCCGGCGAGATCGGCAGCGGCAGCAACGCCGACGGTACGGCGCCGGCGGCGGTCTGCGGAATGAGCCGCGCGGACAGGTGGGCGGTGGCGATTCCGCACCCGAGCGCCGCGACCGCAGCCGCGCCGAGTCGGGCCGCTGCCGCGCTGGTGCGACCGCGGACGATCGTGCTCCGGGAGACTCCGGCCGAGGTGAGCGCGAGCGCTTCAGTGCGCTGTCGGCTCGCAGCCGCGACACTGGTGCCGATCAGAAGGGCGATCGCTAGGATCGCCGCGATGACCGCGACCGCGAGGTAGCCCGACAGCCCGGCCGTCTCGGCACTGCGCTCGAGGACCTGAGCCACCTGCGTGCGGGTGGTGATTCCGGTCACGATCAAGCCTTGCGCGCGCAGCCGGGCGAGTGCGTTCGGCGGCGCCTTTGCGCCAAGCCACACTTGGTTGGACAACTGAGTGGTGCCAAGCCGGGTTTCGGGGATCGGCGTCGCGACCGCGATGATCGAGCTGAGATCTGCGAGCGCACCCTGGTCGAGGAGCTCGGGCAGTACCGACGTCTGACGCACCTGCACGCGGGGCAATGGTTCGTTGTTGAGGCCGAAGGTCGAGCCGTCCACGGGGCCGGCCGTCAACAACGGCAGGGCGAGCCGGGCGACGCCGCCCGGCACGTGCAGCAGGCGCTCCAGGCCCCGCGGGCCGTATCCGTCGATCCGCCGGTGCCAACCCGCCACCGCGGCCAGCCTGGTCGTGTCGAGGGCGAGGGTGCGCTGCGCCTCGGACCCGAGCGGTGCGAGTAGCTCGGCGGCCATCGCCCAACGCCCGTGCGGGTCGGCCGCGTCGACCGCGGCGAGTAGCGACGTGCCGGGAGGCACCGACACCGTGGCCACGGTCGGCGCCCCGACGATCAGGCCGGCCCGGTCGGTGCGGTCGCTGGCCGCACCGCGGCTGACCGTGACTGCGAACGCGAGCAGGCTCAGCGCGAGCGCGACCATCGCCGTCACCCGCCAGGCCGCCCGGTCCCGCCGTAGCTCCCGAATCGCGAGGAACCGGGCGAGGTCGCGCGACTCGGCGGTCGATCGAACCGCGGAGCGCAGCAGGGCAGGGACCACCCGGCCGAGCGCAAGTCCGGCGGCAAGGCCGGTCAGCGACGGGGCGAGCAGCGACCACGGAGTCGACGAGCTGCCCGAGTGGGTCGAGAACAGCTCGATCAGGCCGGCTGCGGCGAGCGTGATCGCGATGACGTCGATCCAGGCGCCCCCGCGGCCACCGGCGGACCGGGCGTCCTCGGCGAGCTGTTCGGACAGTGGGCGCGATGCCACGACGAATCCGACCGCCACGGTCACCAGGGCGGAGATCGCGGTCACGACGAGCGCCTCCGCCACCGAGCTGCCGGTGAGGTGCACCGGCGTACCGGGTCGCAGCCACAGGTGCGAGGCGACCACGGCGAGCGGCGCGCTGACCAAGAGCCCCGGTACGACGCCGACGACGAGCAGCAGCACCGGTTCCGCTGCGATCGAGAACGCGGTCGAGATCGGCCGCCGGCCTTGCAGGGTGGCGATGACGAGCTCGGGCCGGCGCCGGTCCATGCTCGCTGCCAGGATCGCGATCAGCACGAGTCCGACCAGCAGGAGCAGCTGCAGCTGAGCAAGTGTCACAAGGTGGTCGAGCTGGACCCGATCAGCCGCGTCGGCGCGCAGCAGGGCCGGGATCGAGGTGAAGATCGAGATGTTCTCTCGCCGGTTGGCGTTCAGGTTGGCGATCGCACGCTTCACCCCGGCCAGCTCCGCCGGGGTGGCATGACTCCAGTCGAACGGCTGGTCGATCGTCACGTTCGCGCGGAACGGCGGCGGGAGACCGACCAGCGTCGCGCGCGGGACGAGGGCGGTGACGGTCGAGACCTGGGTGCCGTCACCGCTGATGATCGGTGCGCTGATGTTCTGGCCGAACCAATACGTCAGCTGGCTCGGCGGGACGGTGAAAAAGCCGACCACCCGTTCGTGCAGTTCGTAGCTGGAGGCGTCGAAACCCGGCTTCGCCGGGACAACTTCGTCATTGATAGTGGTGACCTCGCCGAACACCGGTCGATCGAGACCTGACGCGACGATCGGCCCGCCGACCTTCGCGGACAGCACCTGCGCGGCGCTGAGCGGCAGCGCGATCTCATCCGGTCCGGTCGGGCACCGTCCGGTGGTGAAGATGACGTGGGCACAGTCGTCCTGCCGCCACTCGAGGGAGGCGTACTCGACGAACTTGCCCGGCACCTGCAGCTGAGTGCTCGTGCCGCCGACCGACAAGCCACGGATCACCGCACTCGCCAGCGGCAGGCGCGGCACCTGCTTCTCGAGGATCTCGTCCGGTGAGTCTCCCGGCCAGGACGCGCCGGACACCTCGACACCTGAGGCATCGACCGGCGCACCGGTCATCCGCGCGCGCAGCGCCGAGATCGCGGCGGCCGATCGATAGGTCGGTGCGACCGCAGCGGCCGCGCATGCAGCCATCGCGACCACGACGATGAGCAGGGCGATTCCGCGCCGGTAGAGGACGCCGCGGATCAGGAGGCGAAGGACCGCGCCGATGCGGCGTCGACCCTGCATTGCCATCCTCTCCTCGCCCGGGCGCTCCGCAGCGACCCTCGCACGATTCACCGACCTTGGCACGCTAGCCCGCTGCCCGGCCCGGACCGTGACGGGATTGTGACCGGCGCGTGCTACTGCCGTGCGGTTCGTGCGCCCTTGGCCGCCTCTCGCTACGGCATGCCGCTACCGCGCGGGGCTCACGAGCTCGAGTCGGTGCCGGTCCGGTGGGCGCCGGCGTGGATCGCGAGCCGAAGTGCGCCGAGCACCAACGCCTGCGCGGCGAAGCCGAGCAGGCCACTCCATTGATAACGGACGAAGACGAAGACCTGGGTGAACAACAAGGTCACCAACGCCGAGCGGTACAGCACCCGCATCGCTTCCTGGATCCGCCCGCGATGCATCAGCCAGATGCCGACCGCGGCGTATGCGCCGGACACTGCGGTCGAGATCTCTGCGCCGAGGTCGGTCACATGCGACCCGCGGCCGAGGCCGATGTCCGGTCGCAGTATGACCAGAAGCAGCTGGGCGGCCATCCCGATCACCTGCAGCACGACGAGCACCCGAAGCCCGGGAACGAATGCCGGATGGTCGACCGTCTTGCGAGCGAGGTCGAGCGCGCGCTCGCGCGCCCGGGTAGCCCGGGTCAGCGGCCGGACATTGGCACTGTCGGCGCCGGTGAGGCAGCTGCGGATACCGGAGGCAAGCGAGCTCGGGGCGGCATCGTCGAGGAGACCGAGGGCGTACTGCTGGCCGGCGCTGTCGAGCTGACCGAGCGCGAGGTCCCCGGCGGCAGCCGCGGCGATCGCCAGCCGGCGCGGATCGGTCATCGGCCGTCGGAGCACCAGCTCGCGAACGACCACGTAGAACAGCACGAACACCGCGTAGATGATCGCCACGGCGGGCCGGAAGAAGTAATTGACGTCCTTGGTCAGGAACTTGCCGACCTCGTCGATGAACAACCCGAAGCCGATGCCACCGATGAACGCCGCGTGCAGCCGGGCCCTGGTGCCCGGCGCGATCTCGACGGTCACGATCGCGGCGCCCATCAGCAGCCCGCCGTACAAGACGTGCGCGACGTGCAGCCCGTTGCCGCCGACCTGCGGATAGCCGGTGGCGGCAAGGGCAGAGCGTACGACGAGGACGGTCGCGACCGCGGTCCCGAGGAACAGCTCGAAGCGAGCGAGCGCCTGGGAGTCGCGGAGGTCGTGTCGCATGACGCGACCGTAACGAACGTCGGCCCGACCCGGGCGCTAGAAGACCACCACGGAGCGCAGCACGTCACCTTTGTGCATCTTGTCGAAGGCGGCCTCGACGTCGTTGATGCCGATGGTCTCCGACACGAACTTCTCCAGCGGCAACCGGCCGGACAGGTGCAGGTCGACCAACATCGGGAAGTCGCGGCTCGGGAGGCAGTCGCCGTACCAGGAGGACTTCTGCGACCCGCCGCGGCCGAAGACGTCGATCAGCGGCAGCTCGATCGTCATGTCCGGCGTCGGTACGCCGACGAGTACGACGCGTCCGGCCAGGTCGCGGGCGTAGAACGCGGCCTTGTAGGTGTCGGGGCGCCCGACCGCCTCGATCACGACGTCGGTGCCGAGCCCATCGGTGATCGCGTGGACCCCGTCGACGATGTCGGTGTCGCGCGAGTTGACCGTGTGGGTCGCGCCGAAGCCCTTCGCCCACTCGAGCTTTCGGTCGTCGATGTCGACCGCGATGACCGTGCGGGCACCGGCGATCGATGCACCAAGGATCGCCGCGTCACCGACGCCGCCGCACCCGATCACGGTCACGGTCTCGCCGCGGCGAACCGCGGCCGTGTTGAGCGCGGCCCCGAGCCCGGCCATCACGCCGCACCCGAGCAATCCGGCCACCTCCGGTCGCGCCGCCGCATTGACCTTCGTGCACTGGCCGGCCGCGACCAAGGTCTTGGTCGCAAAGGCACCGATCCCGAGCGCGGGGGACAGCGGCGTGCCGTCGGTCAGGGTCATTCGCTGTGTGGCGTTGTGGGTCGCGAAGCAATACCAGGGCTCGCCTCTCGAGCAGGCCCGGCACTGGCCACACACGGCCCGCCAGTTGAGGATCACGAAGTCGCCCGGTGCGACATCGGTGACGCCCTCGCCCACCGCCGAAACCAGTCCGGCCGCTTCGTGCCCGAGCAGGAAGGGAAACTCGTCATTGATCCCACCCTCGCGATAGTGCAGGTCGGTGTGGCAGACGCCGCACGCCTTGACGTCGACCAGCGCCTCGCCCGGTCCGGGGTCCGGAACCACGATCGTCGTGACCTCGACCGGGTCACCCTTGCTTCGCGCGATGACGCCTTGGACCTCGGTGGGCATTGATCTGGATCCTCTCGTCGGGTTCAGGTCGGGCCGAGCGATCGTACGCCGCGCGCGCGTGCGGCGGTACTGTCCGGGGGTGGGGTCGAGCGAACCTGACGAGCACGCGGACGGCGACGGAAGTCTCGGTGACATCCGCCGGGTGGACCCGGCGTCGTACGACGCCGCGGCAGCGCTGCTGAAGGCGCTGGTCGCGCCGATCCGGCTGGCCCTGGTCGATCTGTTGTCGGACGGTCCGCGCTGCGTCCACGAGCTGGTCGCCGCCCTCGACGCCTCGCAGCCGCTGGTCTCGCAGCATCTGAAGGTGTTGCGCAGCGCTGGTTTGGTCGCGACCCACCGCCGAGGCCGTGAGGTGGTCTACCGGCTGGCCGACGACCACGTCGCTCACGTCGTGCGGGACACCGTGGCGCACGCCGGCGAGGTCTAGCCGCAACATGCATGGCCCATGCGTGGGCGCTATCGCCCCACCGATGGGCCATGCATGGGGGTGAGGCCGAGGGCTCCGGATCCGTTCAGGGTCAGTTCGACCGGCAGCTGCTCCGGTGGCGGCCCGCCGATCTCCCCGATCCGCAGCCACACCTCCCAGCGCCCCGCGGCGCCTGGCAGCTCGGGCACCGTGGCGTCGATCGCGGCCCCGTCCGGACCGATCCGAAGGGTCGCGCGGCAGTGGACGACTCCGCCGTCCGGCTCGTCCAGCGGAGCGAGGATCAGGGTGGCCGGCGCCTCATCGGAGTCGGGTCCCAGCACCCCGCTGACCGGCAGGGTGATCCGGCCGTCGGCGCCGATCGACGGCGAGGCGAACCCGGCGGCAGCGATCGAGGCGCTGAGCGAGATGACCGACTCGTCGATGTCGAGATGAAGGCCCAGCGGGTGCGAGCCGGTCGTGAACGTGGCCGCGGAGTGCAGGCCGGACTCATCGGTGCGCACCCAGGCGCTGCTCGCTGCGGGTGCCTCGGTCAGTCCGATCGGAGCGGCCCGGGACAGCCCGGCCACGGTCGCGCGCAGTCGAAGGCCCCAGCGGCCCGGCGCCAGCGCAGCGCCGCCCATGACGGTGGCGGGGTCGAGCTCGACCTCGCCATGGATGTGGGGGCGACCGTCGTCGTCGATATCGACGTGCAATCCCGCGGTGGTCGACCACAGGGCCCCGTCGGCGAACGACACGGTCGCCAGGTCGAGATCGAGGTCGTCATCGTCGGCGGCGGTGAGTCGTCGATCCGCGGGGTCGGTGCCGGGCGCCAGCGATTGGGGCAGCAGCCAACCCGCATCGTCTCGCTCGAGCTGGAGCGGCTGGTCGCGCCACGACAGCCCGGCCTCGACGGTGAGCACGAGCCGGCCGTCTCGCCAGAGCGGCGGCGCGGTCGTTGCGCGCAACCGGATTGCTTCGACGCCCTCGGCGAGGGTGATGAGCCCGGCGATGTCGTTGTCGAGCAGCAGCCGCGACTGGGCGCGCTGGATCGCGGGCAGGCGGTCTCGGAACTCCGGGCCGAAGCGCGTGGTGGCAAGGGCCCGGACCTCTGCGACCAGGTCCTCCCGGTAGCCCGGCTGATAGGCCAGCATCGCCGGGCCGCGAAGCCGCCCGAGCATCTCGTTCCGGTAGAAGCGCGCGAGGACGTTTGCCCGGGTCTCGGCAGATCCGACCGTGGTGTCGACCAGGTCGAAGATGCCGGCCAGCTCCCGGTAGTAGTCACTCGGCACGATCGGGGTGTCGCCGTGATGATGGCCACCGGTACGCCGCCGCCGGTAGTAGTAACAGACGAGGTCACCGACGACTGCCACCGACCGGGCTCGCGCGTAGGCCTCGATGCACAGCCGCTGGTCCTCGATGTAGTGCGGGCCTTCGGGAAAGCGGATCCCATGGTCTGCAAGGAACGCCCCGCGGAACATCTTGCACACCGTGAGGTTGAGCATCAACGGGTAGTCGTCGAGGGTCCGGCCGGTGACGGTGTGACGGAAGAGCGGGTGGTGGATCCCGCGAAAGTCGCTGGCGAGCTTTCCGATCACGATGTCGGCGGCCGAGGAGTCGGCAATCTCAAGCTGGCGCTCCAGCGCTCGCGGGGTGAGCGCGTCGTCGCTGTCGAGGAACTGGACGTAGCGTCCGTCGGCGGAGTCGATACCGATATTGCGCGCCGCACCCGGACCGCCGCGTTCCGGCAGGTGATGCACGGTGGCCCAGCCGGAATGCCGCGCGACCCACGCATCGACCCGCGTTCCGCTGCCGTCCGTACTGCCGTCGTCGAT
>Ga0265325_10001704_pt1 | contig 15284 bp, 7 predicted proteins | sample 41420metaG_FD_202090 | JGI IMG/M metagenome (GOLD analysis project Ga0265325, IMG submission 202090) | Rhizosphere microbial communities from Carex aquatilis grown in University of Washington, Seatle, WA, United States - 4-14-20 metaG | ecosystem: Host-associated > Plants > Roots > Rhizosphere >...
GATTTCACGCGAGTCAAGCCACTTGTACCCGACGTCGAAGCCTTCTACGGTGTAATCGACATCGAACGGCGTGCTCGAAGCCGGATCGGGTGGCGCGGGAATCGCCGGCCGCGGCAGGTCCGCCACGCTCTTCGGAAAGGTCAGCGGCAGCTTGCCCGAGGGATTCACTGCGCCGAACAAAATGTTTGCAATCGCCTCGCCGCCACGCTGCCCTGGATACCACGCCTCCAGCACCGCGCTCACCTGATCGAGCCACGGCATCGTCACCGGTCCGCCCGATTCGATCACCACCACCGTATTCGGATTCGCCGTCGCTACCGCGCTCACCAGCGCATCCTGCCCGTTTGGCAGGCTCAGGTCTGTCAGATCCATCCCCTCGCTGGTCCACGCGGTCACGAACACGATGGCCAAGCTCGACGCCCCCGCCAGTGTCGCCGCGGCCGCGGTATCGGTTCCATCGGCAAATTCCACACTCGCCCACGGCGCAACCGCGCGAATCGCCGCCAGCGGCGAAGACGGATCGTAAATCTCCGACGCATTGTGGCACGCCAGGCCGCTGTTCCCCGCTGAAGTCGCCGGGCATTCCGGGGGCAGCGTCAACGCCGCTCCCCCAATCGGCATCACCTGCGCCGACCCTCCACCTGACAGCACCCCCACATCCGCGTGCCCGCCGATTACCGCGATCGGACCCATCTTCGTCACAGGCGGCGGAAGCAGCGGAAGCAGACCGTTCGCATTCTTCAGCAGCACCGCCCCCAGTTCCTCGATCTCCTGCGCGATCGCCGCATCAGCCTCCGCATCGATCGTCCCCTTCGCCGGCGGATTGTCCATCACCCCGGCCGCGAACATCGCCCGCAGTATCCGATGCACCATATTGTCCAGCCGCGCCTCCGGCATCGCACCGCTCTGTATCGCGTCTTCGAGGCTCTCGCCCCACTGTCCGCCAAAGTAAAACCCTCCCGGCTCCTCCTGATCGAGCCCCGCCATGGCCGACTGCACCGAGCTTTGCGTCGCGAACGCGTCGGAAGCAACATAGCCCGGAAAGCTCCAGTCGCCCTTCAGGACACCGTCCAGAAAATGGTCTTCCTGACACGCGTACGTCCCGTTGATCAGGTTGTATGAGCACATCACCGACTGCGCATTGGATTCCTTCAGTGCGACTTCGAATGCGAGCAGGTCGCTTTCCCGCGCGGCGCGCTCTCCGACCACCGCGTTCGCCATTAGACGTCCGGTCTCCTGATCGTTCAGCGCGTAGTGCTTCAACGTACCGATCAGGTGCGAATCCTGGGCCGCTGCCAGATGCGCGGCCTTGATGCTGCCCGCCAACAGCGGGTCCTCGCCAGCGGTTTCGAACGTGCGCCCGTCGCGCGGTTCGCGCACCAGGTTGACATTTCCCCCCAGCCACGAATTCATCCCGGCGGCGCGCACCTCCTGGCCAATCACCTGCCCGAATTTCCGCGCTTCGTTGAGATCCCAGCTCGCCGCACTGGCCATGGACGAAGGCAATGCCGTGCCTGATCCAACCACCACGCCGCATGGCCCATCGGAATAGTACGTGTCCGGGATGCCCAGCCGCGGAATTCCCGGAACCCACTCCTCCGCGCCGTTGGGCCCCGCGGGGCCTCCGAAAGTGTACGCGCCGTGCACGAGTTGAACCTTCTCGTCCAGCGTCATCTGTGCGATCAGCGCGTCGGCGGCCTGATCCGGATCGGCGGCGGCCATCAACGGGGCCAGCACCAGAACCAGGAGAACCATTGCGATCGTTCTATCACAATTCGTTGGCCGGAATGAACCCATTCGACTTCGACGTCGACTACGCCAGGCTATGATTCAGGAAGCGACAGGGGCGGCTAGTGATGTACAAGGAGGATACGAATATGAAACCCAGGAACACAATCTGCCTCTGGTTCGACAAAGACGCGCAGGAGGCGGCCCGCTTCTACGCCGCTACCTTTCCGGATAGTAAAGTGACCGCTGTTCACCAGGCGCCAGGTGACTTTCCGGGCGGCAAGAAGGGCGATGTGCTGACTGTGGAGTTCACCGTACTTGGCATTCCCTGTCTGGGCCTCAACGGCGGACCGGCGTTCAAGCACACCGAAGCCTTTTCCTTCCAGATCGCCACGGATAACCAGGAAGAGACGGACCGTTACTGGAAAGCGATTGTCGGCAATGGCGGCACGGAAAGCCAGTGCGGTTGGTGCAAAGACCGCTGGGGCCTCTCCTGGCAGATCACACCGCGCGCGCTAACCGATGCGCTGGCGGCTGGTGGCGATGAGGCAAAGCGTGTTTTTGAGGCGATGATGACGATGAAGAAGGTCGACATCGCCGTCATTGAGGCCGCGCGCCGAAGCTGACGTCAAGCGTACAGCCGCGATCGGCTACGAAGCAGGCACTGGATGCACCTGGAATACAAATGCAGGCATCAGAACCCACAGCGGGGTTTACTTTCCCGTCAGTGCTGCGTACATTTCCTGCTCGTTTGGCATCAGAGGACGGCGTCGGCGCGCAGCGTCAAAGAATTCAAGTGCTTCCTTGCGGCGTCCGGCCGCTTCCCTGGTCCCACCCAGCCGCTCGTATGCCTCTGCCAGTCTGAATTCGACCTGACCGAATTCGGGTAACTGTTCCTTGCGGTTCTGGCACAGAGCCTCTGCTTCCTTAAGGAATTTCACAGCATCGCCAACCCGGCCCGTAGAGAACAACAGCTCGCCGTAACGCATCAGGATGGTGGCCAGGGCGGTGGTCGCCCGCAAATCGTCAGGGTCCGCGCGGTGAGCCTCGCGGCGCAACGCTACCACGCGCTGGTAAACGTCCTCGGCCTCCGCGGTTCGATTCATCCGGCGGAGCGTGGTGCCGAGATCGCTCAGCCCGTAAGAGAGGTTCACCTTAAGCGTCATGTCGCCCGGATTTGCCGCCACCAGCCGTTCGTCAATATCACAGGCCTCCTGGTAAGATGCCAGCGCCGCAGGCAGGTCGTCCGACACAAGAGCGAGAGCGCCCAGGCGTTTGAGACAGAGAGAGACGTTTCCCGCGGTCACGTCGCTGTGGATTCGCCGGTCGAGCTCGCGGTAGGTCTCCAGAGCGGCCTTATAGGCGGACGCGCTTTGTGGATACTGGCGTTGTCTCGCGTGGCTTTGGCCGACGTCATAGAAGCTCGATGCCAGTTCCATGCTCGCCCGCACATTGCCGGGGTGCGCAGCAGCGTCCGCCTGGCTCAGACGCAGTGCCCGTTGAGAGAGAGTGAGGGCCTCGCTGGTATCGACGACAAACGCGAGTTTGAGGAGCGCGTCGACCAAGTCTTCGCTGATGCCGTTGTCGCTGGGATAGCGTTCGCGCAAGTCTTCCAGAATCGCCAGCGCTTTGCGATAAGTAGCCTTGGCCCCGGCAGGATTACCCAGGTTGGGGATGCCTGGGTTGCCCTGAGCATCGCCGAGGCGCAGGTAACCGGCGGAGAGTTGGCGAAGGAGCGAGGGGTCGTTGCCTGTCTCGCGCGAGAGCCGGTCGAGGTATTCCAGGCCGCGCCGAACCACCAGCTCCCGGGCTTTTGTGGATCCGGGAAGACGCGCGATTGTGTCGTGCAATTCGAAAACCACGGAATTGGCGAGTTGCAGGACATCGTCAGAGCGACGCTGCGCTCGGCGCGCCTCCAGGGCAGCGATCACTCCGAAAATCGCGATCAGTAAGGATGCACTTGCGGCCCCCAGTACGGCCCAGCGGTGGCGGCGTACGAATTTGGAGGCCAGATAGGTCCAACTGGGCCGCCGCGCGGAGATGGGACGTCCATCAAGGAAGTTGGCGATGTCGGCCGCGAGTGCTTCGACCGACGGGTAGCGGCGGTTGGGGTCTTTTTCGAGTGCCTTGCCGACGATGGTCTTCAGATCGGCCGGAACATCGCGGCGGATCATGGGCGGCGGCTCCCGCTCGCAAACGGCTCGCTCGATCGCTCCGGGTGAAGAGCTCTCGGCTCCGAAGGGACGCTGTCCCGCGAGCAGCTCATAAAGAACGACGCCCAGTGAGAAGACATCGCCGGAAACGCCAAATGGCATGCCATGAATTTGTTCCGGGCTGGCATAGGCCGGGGTCATGATGCGGAACGCTGTCTGAGTGACCTCTGAAGCTGCGCCAGACTCGAGCATTCGGGCGAGTCCGAAATCCAGCAGTTTCACAACGCCATCGCGAGTAACAAGGATATTGCCTGGCTTGAGATCGCGATGGACCACTAGCTTCCCGTGGGCATAACTCACGGCGCGGCAGACGTCGAGGAACAGGCGCAGCTTCGCGATTACGTTCAGAGACGCCTCGCGCGCATAAGCGGTCAGCGCCTTGCCGTCGACAAATTCCATGACGAGATAGGGCTCGCCCGAATCGGTAATGCCGCCGTCGAACATGCGCGCGATGCCCGGGTGTTCGAGCGTCGCCAGAATCTCGCGCTCGCTCAGGAAGCGGCGTGTCAGCGCTCCGCCAACCGAGCCGGTGGGGAGAAGTTTAATGGCCACACGCCGGGTGTACTGGCCGTCGCTCCGCTCGGCTTCATAAACGACGCCCATGCCGCCGCGGCCGGCTTCGCGGACAATGCGGTACGGTCCCACCATGGTGCGGATAGCGGAGCTTTCCTCAGGCAACGGAAAGGCGGCGGCATCGGTGGGCAGCAGGAGGCCGGCTTCCGGTTCACAGGCAAGCAGGTGCTCCACCTGATGGTGCAGCTCCGGATCGGTGACACTGAGCCGCTCGACAAATGCTGCGCGCTCCTCAGGGGCAAGGTCGAGGGCATCGCCGAGCGCCTGCCGCACCTCCATCCACCGCTGCGGGGTCACGGCTTCTTCATTCTGTCGACCAGCCAGAGGCGCGCGGTGGCCCAGTTTCGTTTCACGGTGGCGGAGCCGATGGCCAGGGCCTCAGCCGTTTCTTCCACGGACAGACCTCCGAAGAAGCGCAGCTCGACGATCTTCTCCTGTTGTGGATCCAGTTGGCCCAGGCTTTCGAGCGCCCGATGGAGATCGACCAGATCGACCGCGGCGCCGGTAAGGGCGACGGTGGATTCCAGTTGCATTCCGGTCTCCGCCGCGTTACGCCGCGCTGCTTTACGGTCGCGCGCGTAGTTGAGGAGGATGCGGCGCATCATGCTGGCAGCCACGCCCACAAACTGGGCGCGGTTGCGGAAGTCGACGGCGTGCTGGCTGGTGAGGCGCAGGTAAGCCTCGTGAACCAGCGCCGTCGGCTGAAGAGTGTGGTTAGGACGCTGGCTGGACAGATAGTGCCGGGCAAGCCGGCGGAGTTCGGCGTAGACAGCCGGCGCCATAGCGTCCAGATCGGTCTTCGCAACCCTTTCCCCCGAGGGTGCCTTGTCATCGGGCAAGAAAACTTCGTCCTCCATGATCCCGTTTTCGCCATTTTCGTGCGTTACGGGAGTTGGTTTGCTGATCATAGCACCCACTTTCAAAGACTGTCGGCCCGGTATGAAACATATGAAAAAGTCCCTTTTGATCGGCGTTTGTCTGCTGGCTGTTGTTGCCGCGAACGCGCAGAGTATCCGCTATGCACTGAACGCCGCCAGCGACGCGCTCCCTGGCCTGCCAAACTCCTCGATCGCTGAGGGATCGGTGTTCGCTATATACGGCAGCGGGCTGGGACCTGCGGTTGCGGCCAATGACCTGACCTTCCCGATTCCGAAGAATCTGGGAGGCTCGACGGCGCAGGTGAACATCAATGGGACGGTGGTGGATTGCCTGTTGCTGTACGCTCAGGACAAGCAGGTGACAGCATTGATGCCATCCTCCACACCGACAGGGACCGGCACTCTGACGGTGAAGTTCGGCGGGGGAAGCGCTTCGACGCCGATCACTGTGGTGACCAGCAGCTTCGGAACGTTCGCGTGGAATCAGCAGGGGAGCGGTGTGGGCGTCCTGACCTACCCCGATTTCAGCCTGGTGACTCCGACGAAAGCAGCGAATCCCGGCGAGGCGTTGATCATCTGGGGGACGGGACTGGGGCCGGTGAGCGGAGATGAGGCCGCTGGTCCTCTTCCCGGAAATCTGGGATTGCCCGTGAAAGTGTGGGTGGGAACACAGGAAGCCACCGTGAACTACGGCGGGCGATCAGGTTGCTGCGCCGGGCTGGATCAGGTGGTGTTCACGGTTCCGGATGGGATCACCGGCTGTGACGTCTCCGTGGCGGTGCAGATTGGCAACACAGTAAGCAACTTCACCGATATGGCCATCGCGTCGGCGGGGCGGGTCTGTTCCGACAACGGTTTTCTCACGGGATCGGACCTTACGGGGCTGTTCACCACCGGCACGCTCCGTTACGGGGGGATCACGCTGACAAGGTCGGTCATTCAAACGGCGGGGATTGCGGGACTTCCCGGGCAAACGACAAAGGAGGACGACGGCGGCGGGGTCTTCTACAACGTCACCATCCCGGCTGGACAACTGCCGACAAACCTGATCGATTCCTCGTCGTTCGGCTCGTGCACGGTGATGGTATTCTCCGGTCAGACACCCGATATCTTCTCGGCATTTACGTACAAGTCTCTGGACGCCGGGCCGAGCCTTTCCATATCCGGTCCCTCCGGGAATCGCTCGATGGATCAGCAAGTCGCCAACGGGCTGACGACGTACGATTCGATGCTTGGGGATACCACACCGGGGAACTATCTGGATCCTGGCGACTACACGATCAGCGGCCCCGGCGGAGCGGACATCGGTACCTTCAGTGTGCAGATTACCGTGCCTCCCGCGATCACGTGGACCAACGAAGACAGCATCTCCACGGTGACGCGGGCGAATGGTCAACTGGTGACCTGGACGGGTGGCGATCCGAATGGCTATGTGGACGTTACCGGCGACAGCCTGCTGCTGAGCGGTGACTCGGCGATTGGCGCTTCTTTCTCATGCCGGGCCCCCACAAGCGCGGGAAGTCTCACCGTTCCGCCACCGGTCCTGCTTTCATTGCCGCCAAGCACTAGCGTCGGAGGCTTTGCCATACCCGGCATGATGCAGGTTTCCGCCGCGACACTGCCGAAGAGGTTTAGTGCGACTGGACTGGACCTGGGGTTTGCGAACTATCTGGGCGTTCAAGGCAAGGCGGTGCCTTACCAATAGGGGCACGGGACTACTCTCGTTCCAGAAGAGACAGGACATCGTCCGTGGGCAGAAGAGGTCGGGCCGCCGATCGAAATCGCTAGCGATTAATGCCCTTATCATTCCTTCACGGAGCGAAATATCCGAAGATATCGAGCACCAGTTGCGTGGGATTGGTGACGTACGCGCTGATGGAGCCGTTGCTGGTCGGAACCACCGCCATGTTGCCAGTTATGGTGCCGTCGGTGTCGTTCAGATTGGCTACGACAGGCTGCATGGTCCCCTGTGGCCACAGGGTCAGATATCCCACCTTGCCCGGCGGCACCAGAGTCGCATTGAAGATATAGGACTGCGCTGTGCCGGAAATCACGCAACTGCTGCCCTCCACGTTCACATTCAGGGTCCCCGTGAACGGCTGGCTGCCCGGCGGCTGCCGTGTGTCCAGTACCCGGCAAGGTGTCAGAGTGTAGAGCAATAATCCACCGGTTCCCGGCGGGGCGAAGTAGCCGTTGATGTCGATCACCAGATCCGTATTGTTGGTTGTGTACACGTCGATCTGTCCGCTGTTGCCCGCCGGCACGATGGCCGCATTGGAGAGGATGGTCCCCGTGGGATCGTTCAGCGTGGCCACGACCGGCTGCGTCTGGCCGTCAGCCCACGCCGTCAGATACCCGACCGGGCCGCCACGCGGCACCACCGCCAGATTCACCGAGTAGGCCTGCGCCGAGGAGGAGATGTTGCAGGCCGTGGCGTTCAGAATCGGGAAGGCGCGCGTGCTTCTCGCAGTGAGATATGGACCTCCCAGCGGACCGTTGGTCCTGCGTGTATCGGCTACCCGGCATGGCGTTACCGGATAGAAAGCCAGTGCGGATGGGGTGGTAGCCGGCACAAAGTAGCCATTGATATCGAGCACCAGGTCAGTGGTGTTGGTCGCGTACACGCTAATCGCGCCACTGGTCCCTGCGGGAATGATCGCGCCGACCGATTTAACCCGCCCATCGGTGGAGTTCAGCGTAGCCACCACCGGTCGGGTCTGCCCGCTGGGCCACACCGTGAGATAACCCAGCTTGCCCTGAGGCACCACGGCCACGTTCAGCGAATAGGCGGCGGCCGTGGTGGGAATGCCGCAACCGGTGCTGCTGGGCAGTGTGAAACTCCGCGACATTCCCCCCGCGATGGCCGGTCCCCCCAACGGGTCCGTTGCGTTTCTCGTGTCCGCCACCCGGCACGGGGCGATGGGAATAAATCGCAAGGGAGACGGGGCGGCCTGAACCGGACCATTCAAGTAGACGTCGACGCCGCTCCCGCCCGTCCCGTTCGAACCGATTACGACGTCCGGGCGGCCATCGCCGTTCACGTCTGCGATGGCCATCGAGTATGGAGTGCGCAATTCCTGAAAGGACAGCGGGGTCTGGAATGTTCCATTGCCGTTTCCGTAAAGAATGCTAAAGGCTGTGGAGGAGCGCGCATAGAACAGGATGAGATCGGTCACGCCGTCGCCATTCATGTCCGCGGAGAAGATCTGCGTCGGCACGGCCCCAAGGGGCACGATCGCCGCCGGTTTGAATGTACCGTCTCCCTTACCGAGGAGAATAGCCATTGTCGATTGCGTGGCATGAATGACGACCACATCAAGGTTGCCATCGCCATCGAAATCTCCGAGCACGAGCGACTGCGGATTGAGATCGGTTGCGGCTGCCTGAGGCGGACCAAACGATCCGTCGGCATTACCGAGGAGGACGCTGATGGTATTCGGCCCGGCAGAACCGGAATTGGTAACAACCACATCCGCAATCCCGTCGTTGTTGAAGTCGCCGACCGCGATCGCAGACGGATTAGCGCCCGCTGGATAGCCGGCTGGGAGGACTTCAAGAGAGCCGTCACCGTTCCCACGCAGGACCTGTACAAAGCCATTCGGGTCCGTGAAAATCAGATCCGGCTTCCCATCGCGATTCACATCGGCGGCAGCGAACGATGTCACCGAGTAGGACTCCAGCGGGTTGACTGTATTGAACGTTCCGTCGCCGTGTCCGAGCGCGATCACAGGGCTGTTAACTGTGAAGAGGTACGCCACATCGGGCTTTCCATCGCCGTTGAAATCGCAGGCAAGTAACGAACTTCCGCCGCTGGCTTGCGACGATGTTACTCCTGAAAATGTTCCGTCGCCGTGTCCCAGCAGACCATAGAGCCCGTTCCCCTGTCCCCACATTGCCAGGTCTAAGTTGCCGTCGCTGTTAAAATCACCCACGGCAAAATTGCCGGGAACATCGGAGAGGATTTGTGTGACTGCAGCGGTCAGGCCCCCAGCCGATACTGGCGAAGAGGTGAAGTTGCTGCTTGCGGAAACACTGGGACCGTAACCTGGCGATCCCGTAAATCGTGCAAGAATTGCGTGCAAGCCCTCCGGCAGTGACGTGACGAAGGCGCTGCCCAGCCCTCCGGTGACTGGCGCGGAAGCCAGAATATGCACACCATCGTAGAACGACACGAAACCGCCTGTGACCGCTGGCGACACCGTCGCTGCCATGGTGACTTTAACGTTCACCGTCGGCCCGTTACGGGTGACCGCAAGGGTCGTTGTGGTGGGGACACGGTACAGAGATAGCAGAACAGCTTTGGCCGGCGGCGACAACGCGGCAAGATCCATGTGTCCCGCCTCGCCGAAATCTCCCGCCACCAGCGCCGTCGCCCCGGCAATTAGCGAATATGTTGAGGCCGGGCCGAAAGAACCGTTCCCCTTACCGTAGAACACCAGCATTCCGACTGATGTGCTGACGGCGAGATCCAGCTTGCCATCACCATCGAGATCGGCGATGGTGACGGCAGTGGGGCCGGAAGCGACGTTGTACGCTACGGGTGTAGCAAACGTGCCATTCGCTTTACCCAGCAGGACGGAAACCTGTCCCGCACCCGCGCTCAGCACAACGAGATCGGTATATCCGTCACCGTTAAGATCGGCACTGGCCAAAGCTACGGGCCCGGATGCAACGGAGATTGTTGAGGGTGTGCGAAAGGTTCCATCACCATTGCCCAGGAACACGCGCAGATCGCTACTACCATGGTCGGCGACGGCGAAGTCTGCTTTCCCGTCGCCGTTGAAGTCGCCCGCTACAACAGCGACCGGTTGCGTTCCGGCACTATGATTGACTGCCTTACCAAAATTGCCGGGACCGGTTGTTGTCAGCAGGACCGATGCGTCATTCGAACCCGAATTCGCCGTGACCAGGTCGGCGGCTCCGTCACCGTTGAAGTCGGCAGTCGCGATAGCAATGGGATTGGTTCCTACTGGGAAGCTCTGAGGCAGCGGGTAATAAAATCCAGCCGACTCGTGCAAGAGAACCACAACCGAGTTTCCCGCCGGGTTCGTAACAGCCAGGTCTGTCCACCCGAAACTGTCAAACTGCGAGGCTACCAGGGCGCCCGGCGCGAAGCTCAGCGGCGTCCTGTCGGGCCCCGAAAACGTTCCGCTGCCAGCTCCAGTCAGGACGCCAATCTGGTCGGGATTGCTATCGGCAAACACGATATCGGCAAAACCATCCTGATCGACGTCCGCGGTAATCATGGCTCCCGGGATACCCCCGGTATTGAAACCGGGCCCGGGAGTAAGCTGACCGCCCGTACTCGCCAGGACCTGCTCACTGAAAGTGCCGGACGTAGAGAGGTATCCAAAATACTCGGGAAACACGGCTCGAAGCTGATGTGTGCCTGCCGCCAGCGTTGTTTTGAAAGTGGCAGGCGTCGAGTACAGCGTCTGAAAGTTCAGTGGCGTTGTCCCGTCAAAAAAGCCGATCCTCGGATTCCCCGGAACGCTGTAGGCCAACGTGGCGGTTAGAGTAATCTCCTGTCCGACCTGCGCGGGGTTAGGAGACGCCGTCAAAATGATGGCAGGACCGGGCTGTTGGATCAGGACAGGCAGTTGTGGCGTCTTTGTTTCAACGTACTTCGAATCGCCGCTGTATGTTGCGACGACGACATAGGTTCCCGTGCCGGGGTTCGCCATCTGAAGAGTGGCACCTCCGCCCGAGACAGGCACGGAGCCAAGGTCTGTGCCGAACCCTGAAATATCCTGGAATTGCAGAGTGCCGGTTGCGTCGGCGGAACTCGATGTCACGGTCAGTGTGATCTCTTTCGTACTGTTGCTCGCTGGGTTCGGGCTTGCGGATAGCGAAAAAACAGGTGCCGGCTTGCCCAGGTAGCCCCAGTCGTCAAACTGGTAACCAGGTCCCATGGCCAGGTCGGCTACGCCGTCGTGGTCAAAATCCGCGACGCTGATACTGGACGCGTCGTACGCGGAACCTCCGAGGGGAGGAAGCGAATATGGTGGGGCAAAGGTTCCGTCGCCGTTTCCGGGCAACATCATCAAGTACGTATACGCGGCGACGAGATCCATTTTCCCGTCGCCGTTCAAGTCGGCAATCGCAAGGCTCCTTATGGAAGTCCCGCCATTTCCGCCATACACAGGATCGACATTGATCTCGGGCATCGCACGGAAGTTTCCATCGCCATTCCCAAGCAGGACAGTGATCAATGGTCCGCTACCGACAGCAAGGTCGGTAATTCCGTCAGCATTCAAATCTCCAGCGACAAGAGATGACACAAGGGGAATGGTGTAGTTCAGGGGTGGCTGAAAGGAACCGTCGCCATGGCCGAGCAGAATACCGACCCTCCCGCCTTGCGCGCTTCCCACCGCTAGATCGGGAATCCCGTCGCCGTTGAAATCCCCCCAAGTCATGGTGGAGACGTAGTACGCGAGTGTCGTGGAGACGCTTGTGTCGAAGGAGCCCTCGCCGTTTCCCAACAAAACTTCAATTCGGGTGGGAACTGCATTGAGACTATGGGCTACCACCAGATCGGGGATTCCATCTGAGTTCACATCGGCCACGGCAACCCAGGTAACGTCATTCGTGCTTTCAATAGAACTCGGGCTGCCGAAGGTTCCATCGCCTTTACCGCGAAGAAGTGCGACGCCCTGGTTGGTAGCCGCCACAAGATCCTGGTTTCCATCTAGATCCATGTCGGCGATCATAACGTCGTAGCAATTGCCAGCATTGAGATAATTGGTGGGTCCCGTGAAAGTTGAATTGCCCTTGTTAACAAAAACACTGAGCGTCTCGCCGGTAGAATTCCCGTAGGAACTGGTCGTGACGAGATCCGGATAGCCGTCATGGTTGAGGTCGCCGGCAAAAGTGCCGTTAAATGGAATGGTCGGCTGTGGATAGCTCCCAAAGAACGCTGGCTCGAAGGGAACAAAGCCGCCCCCCGGCTTCGCATTCACTATTTCGCTAACCTGATTGGATGCGTTCGAGGATTGTCCGAATCCAACAACATAGCGTGCATAGAGGGCGTGGGAACCGGCCCCCAGCCCGGCGGTAGTTAGCGTCGCAGTTCCGTTCGAGATGGATACCGTGCCGAGAATTGTTGTGTGATCGTAAAACGTGACCCTTCCGGTTGACACCAGGGGACTAGCAGTCGCGGTAAGGGTGACTGATTGGCTTAGTTGGGCTGGATTGGGTGATGCGGACAACACAACGGTCACGCCCGCGAGCGCCTGAACGACGCCAAATACAAGACAACCCGCGAACGCGAACAGCCGAGCGCTCGGGGAGCCTATTGAGAAAACCATCCAAAATTATCTCCATTATCTCCGTGGTTAACTATACCGTCCCTGGAGTGAACGAATGCCGATCATATCGCAGCATTTTATCCGGGGCAAGCCCCTACAATGTCTGTTCTGTTTTCGGAATACCGAGCACTCCCCAAACCCGATTTTGCGAAGACAACCTGACGAATAATCAGGGATTTAGAGGCCGCACGTTCCGGAATCAGAACAAAGAGGTGACCGCAGCTAGCGTTTTGCAGGTTGAAGTCATCCAAAACAGTCGTGGCGGACCGTCGCGCACAGCGCGCTGGGGAAGAACCGGCACATCTGAGGCACCTCACGGAGCGAAATAGCCGAAGATATCGAGCACCAGTTGAGTGGGGTTGGTGACGAACGCGCTGATGGAGCCGTTGCTGGTGGGAACTACAGCCATGTTGCCGGTTATGGTGCCGTCGGTGTCGTTCAGATTGGCTACTACCGGCTGCGTGGTCCCCTGTGGCCACAGGGTCAGATATACCGCCACCGTGATTCCGGTGCCGTTGTCGCCGGCAGAGTACGCGATGTTGGCATTCACCGTCGGTTCCGCATAATCCATTAGCCCCTTAACTGCGTGATCCACCGAGATGTGTTCGCCCTCGTCGTCGGCCGCCAGTTCCCGCAGCGCCCTGCCAGAAAGCGAATAGGCGCCCCCGCGGATCAAATCCAGCCGTTCCGGCCGTCGGGCCGAATATGTGGGAATCGATCGGCTCCAGTTCGCCGCCTGGTCGCCGGGCGAGCGCCAAGAGCTTGCCGTTCTTTTGCTTGCCTCCGCAGTGGGCGATTGGCCGAAGTCTCGACAAACACAATAGAGTTCCACGGATGATTGCATTCCAGGTACGACTGGGGACTCCGGGGACGCGATTCGGTCCGCCAGGGAGTGCCGCCTCTATGGGCGGACAGGCAGAGAATTGCCGCCGCGACTGCGGCGCGACACGCTTCAAAGGACGCTTGTCCCGACAGGATCCTGAAGGGGCGCGTTCGCTCTCTGCCGGACTTGAATGTTTGCCGCGGCCGATCTGAGGGGCGATGCCGCGGAGAAAGTCCCATCGCCGTTGCCCAGCAGCACACTGAGGCTCCCGTCATTCCCGCCGTTCGTGCCGCTGTTTGCAGTCGCCAGATCGATGCGGCCAACGCGACGAGAATCGCCGGTCGCGACGGCCGATGCCCCAACGCCCACCGGATACGACGCCCATACGCGGAACGAACCATCTCCGTTTCTCAGAAAAATGAGCACCTCGTCCGTGCTGCCCCATTCTGCGTAGTCTTCAGAACCGCGAGGTCCTGTTTGCCGTCGCGGTTGACCGCCATTCCTTCCGCTATTCGTAACCCATGGGGCCTGGGACTCGTCGCGGTGATGCTCCACGCGTGCGTGGATTATCCGTTTCCCCGCCCTGCGGTTTCCGGCTGGATGTTCGTACTGCTGGGATTGCTGTACGCGACGCGTCGGGATCAGGCCGCTATCGCTCGCTGGACAAGTCATGAACACCTCGCGCAACAATGCGGGTAGATAGCACCGTCAGCATACCCGAAATGCGAGGTGTTCCAAGTGCCCGATTATAGGCGAGGCTGAGACGAACTAAAGAAGTTTCCGGCGGCACCGAAAACTCCAGCGAGTGCTGGCCCAGCGTGTTGCTGGAAAGGTCCGGCGAGTTTCCGAGCACGGCACCCGACTTCGCATCCATGATCCGCCACGCGATTCCCGTGTCCGGCTCGATTCCGGAGGTGCGATAGGAATAACTAAAGCTGTAGGCGCCCGCAGGCAACGTCACCACCTGTTCGGCGATCACGCAACTCTCGGGCTGTCTTCCCGAGAACTCCGCCTCAAGTCCCGAAGCTCCTGGCCAGGAGTGCAGACCCTCGTAGGAAGGAAGATTCCAGTCGAACCCCACGGGAATCGGATCTCGCGAAAAGGTTGGGTTGTTCGGTGCGGTTCTATCGGCAATCACCCAGCGTTCCGCCATCATCAGGCGCCACAGCCGTGTCGCCGCAGCGCCGTCGTTCGACGTGATGAGACGATTCACTACCGACAGCAGAAGAGCGCGGTCGGCCTCCACGCTGCCATAGCGAACCAACCATGGGGCCACGTCGACAATCGCATGGAGTTCGTCCTTGTGGAGCAGAAAGCCAAGATACTGCCGAATCGTGTCCGGGTTGTTGGTGAGCACATGTTTCGCGATGTCCACGCCGTCGGGCGTCACGCGCCAGCAGAGCTCGAGCAGAGGCGTCATATCGCTGGACGGCATTTCCGCGGCTTTGCGCGCCCACAACCAGAAGCCGGCTACGTTGCCGCGCCGCAGGTAGTAGTTGGCGAGGCTCCAGCGTGGCAGATAGGTACGATCTACAGCCCAGGCCTGCATCAGCATATTTTCGGCCCGCGCGTAGTCGCCGTTCCCTTCATACTGCAGGCCGAGTTCGATGGCCGCGCCAGCGTTGTAAGGGTTGAGGCGCAGAGCGGTCTCGAGCGAGTCGACAGCGTGCTCACCATCGAGCTGAGCGAAGCGCATGTAGTACTTCGGCTGAACGGGGACGAGGAGGATAGCCGCACGTACCGAAGATGGCGTGTCCTGCCC
>Ga0265325_10001705_pt1 | contig 15283 bp, 15 predicted proteins | sample 41420metaG_FD_202090 | JGI IMG/M metagenome (GOLD analysis project Ga0265325, IMG submission 202090) | Rhizosphere microbial communities from Carex aquatilis grown in University of Washington, Seatle, WA, United States - 4-14-20 metaG | ecosystem: Host-associated > Plants > Roots > Rhizosphere...
AGAATCGCAGGCACGATCTGGTGGTTGTTCCGACAGAATCCTCACGGGACGCGTGGGTACGAAGCGGAATGCCCGGCCATCGCGTTCGTGTTTGCCCCCAGGCAGTGGATGCCTCAGTCTTTTCCGGGAAAGCTCCTCCACTGCCTCTGCGCCTCGAAAACGGCTCTCCAATCGCGGGCTGCCGTACGCGTTTTCTCAACGTGGCCGAGTTCGGTGCCCGCAAGAACCTGATGGGTCTGTTACAGGCATGGATGGAAGCCACGTCGCAGGCGGACGACGCCGTTCTCATCGTGAAACTGGGGCTCCATACCGCCAATGCCTGGGATCGATTTCTGCATCAACTCAACCAGCTTGAACAGCGTTTGGGAAGACGCCTTGAGGATGCCGCGCCGGTCGCATTTATACACGGCGTCGTGGCTGAGGAGGAGATGGCGCGCTTCTACGCCACGGCCACACACTATATCAGTCTTTCGTTTGGCGAAGGATGGGACTACCCGATGGTGGAGGCCGCCGCGTCTGGTTTGAAACTCATCGCACCAGCGCATAGCGCGTATTTGGCTTATCTCGATTCTTCCATTGCCACGATGATCCCAAGCCGCGAGATTCCTGCCGAGGATTCGGATAATCCCTGTCTGAGTGAGTTATTTCGCGGCGCCTGTTGGTGGGAACCAGACCGCGTGTGTGCTGCGGACGCTATCCGTGCCGCGGTGAATGGCCGTGACGCGCCCAGCGCGTCTGCGCGCGACAAAATTACCAGCAAGTTCACCTGGGAGCGCGCGGCGTCTCGCTTGATTCAGATCCTGGATGAGTTGGAAAGTCTGCGAGCGAAGATACCGTCCTTTGAAGCGCTTCGCTCGAATAAGCGCGCTGCCACAAGGAGCGCGCATTCCGCGCCAGACGCTCTCCCAGATCCCAATCCGTCATGAGCTGAACACACGCCTCCGCGAAGGCCTCTGCCGATTCCTGCACCAGGATGTTCTCGCCCGGCGTCACTTCGATCCCCTCAACGCCTGCCGGAGTGGCGATCACCGGCCGGCCGTAACTAAAGGCCTCTAAAATCTTGATCCGCGAGCCTCCGCCGGCACGCAGCGGTGCAATCACGGCGTGGCATCGCTCGTACAACGGCTGAACGTCCGGCACCTCGCCAACAAAACGCGCGCCGGACTCAATGACGGTAGCGCGTAACTTATCGGACCCTCCGCGTCCTGCGACCTCCACTTCAAAGGCCCTCCGCGCGCCACCCACAATCATCGGCAGGATGACAGAGCAGAACCACCGCACAGCGTCGTGATTCGGGTAGTAACCCAGCGTTCCGAGAAAAAGAAAGCGGAAGACGTCAGGGAGTCGCGGTGTAACCACAGCGGGAGCACGCACGGCATTAGGCAGCACCGCAACCTCAGCAGGGCAGCGGCTGGCCAATGCCTGCCGGTCGTGCCCGGAGCACGCGTAAACACGGTTTACCATCCGAAAAGCCAGACCCTCAAGCAGCTCATAACGTCTGGCTGCCGCATCGGTGGCATCAGCCTGAACATCGTCTCCGTTCATCCTGTAAAGCGCGGCCAGGCGCCGATGCGTCACCGATTCGATGTCGTCCAGATCCAGGCATCGAAACCCGGCCTTGGCGAAGTATGCGCGGGCAAACGGCATGGCGGACAACCGAAACACGTGTACGGCATCGAAATGCTGCGCACGGTATTCTTCGCAAACCTCACCCGGCGCAACGCACGTGGAGCGTTGGCAGAGGTTCTGAAAGTATTCCGGAATCGACGAACCCACTGAAGCATACAGCGGAACCACCAGCAATGACACGCGATGGATGCGGCAAACTGCCTCCAGCACCATCCCCGCGCGCATTGCGAGACCGTTCCCACCGAGCGATGGCACTACCGGACTGACATACAGAACCGTCACCAGCGGCCGTGCCGAACCTCGAAGTTTGGCATCCCCCAGCACTGGTGGCCCATATCGCGCGCCATCAGTCCCAGTCCCTCCGTTTCCAATTCTCCGCGCCCGTCGCGAGCTGCTGGGTTTGCCAACCCATACGGGAATGGAGGAAAGATCAGCCCATCGCGATGGAGATCCGCGCGAACCAGCAGTACCGTGCCGCCAACGGCATCCAGCTTCACCAGGTCTCCTTCGTTGCGCAGATCTTCCGGATGAATACGGCCATGGTCGCGCCATGCGTTGCGATCGTGCGTCGCCCCGCCATGCTCAAGCACGCAATGCGGATGAACAATGTCCTTTTCCGTCGCCAGCAAATCCTCGATCAGAGTCGACGGATATTCCACCACATCCACGTCTAGCCACAACACCCAATCCTCATCGTGAAGCGCGTCGAACAGCAGATGGTTGCGGCTCTTTGCTAGCACGCTGCGGCGCTCCGACTGAATCGCGGCCTCACCTCGATGAACGCCAACGGGAATGCGATAACCGAAGTCCTTCTTCCGCGCGGTCACCTGTCGAAACTCGCTCCTGAGAAGCTCCAGGCGGCCAGCTAGCTGCTCCCATGTGTCGTCCGTGCTGTCGCTCTCAAGGAATCCCAACGAGATCCGTTCGTGGGGATATCGGAGCCCGTGAAGCCTTTCGAAATAGCCATCCAGACAATCGGCGGCATCTTTCAGGGGTGTGAGTACCAGGATTCGGTGGGCCACTTTCCAGCAAGCGTACCAGAATCGGTTGACAGGGAATTCCGCGGAACTTAAACTCTGAGAGTCGCCAATGCAGGACAATCCCAGACAGATCGAAGGGCTCGCCGTTGAAGAGACCGACGAAGGCTATATTATCTATGAGCCGGAGAAAGATCGCGTACATTATCTGAACGCCACCGCTGCCCTCATCCTGGAGCTCTGCAACGGCACGAACTCCATCGCGGAGATCGCGAATCTGGTTCAGGAAGCCTATCATCTCCCCGACACCCCTGCTCAAACTGTCCAGGATACCCTGACCCAGATGCGAGATGAAGGACTCCTGCAGTAATACCGCCGCGCGATGAAAATCTCCGTCGTTGTGCCCGACAGCGGCCGCGAGGAGGGCGTGGAGAAGTGTCTGGAAGGTTTTGCCGCGCAGACGATCTCCCCGGATCAATTTGAAGTAATTCTGATATCGGCAAACGCCCAGTCTCTGCGAGCGCGGTTTGGCGATCGCCTCCAGTTGATCGTTGCCGAATCCGAAAGGGTCGATCTTTCGGCTGCCCGTAATACTGCGATTCGACTGGCCACCGCGCCCCTTGTGACGCTCTACAGTGCCGATCTGCGGCCCTTTCCGCCGTTATTGGAGTACTGCCTCAATTTCCACGCAGAGTATCCCGCTGTCAAACACGCGTGCCGGCTCGGCTTCAAAGCTGACGCCTCGTACAACCGTTTGCATCCCATCCCGCTTCGGACGGCGACGAGCCTTCAATCGTGGCAAACTTTCCTGAGTGAATCGATCACCTGTAAGGCCGGCCTGTTTCAATACGGCCAGTTCGACCCGGCCTACGCGTCCATGGCCGGCCCGGAGTTCGCCCTGCGCCTTTCCAGGCGTGTGGACCTGACGCTGTTTTACGAACATTGCCTCGCCGGAGAGCGCACAGAACCCATGGAGTTTCGCGCAGCCTGCGAAGCCCACTACATGGCCGCTTACGATGAATACCGCCTGGCGTGTGCCTATCCAGGCGCCGTAGTGCATGTGCCGGCGAAAAGGATTGACAAGCCCGCGGAGCTCCGGGCCCTCGCCGCCACGATTCGGGGCATGGAGAACAAGCCCGCCGAAGCGGAATCTCCGCGGCAACAGATGCTCACGGCTCTCTATTCGCGGGTGGAGGAACATGCTCGCGCCGAAGGATGGGCCGCGGCACAAACCGGCGAGCCTCCGAATCCTCCGGGCACCCTCGCTTCCTTAATCAAATAGCGAAGCTTCTGGCGTGCCCCCCGTTTGTGCTGCCAACCATCCGCACGCCGTGGCGTGAAGCGCGGCCTTCTGCCATAGGCCGCAAAGAAGCTGGAACTTTGCGGACGAAGCAGGAACAGGCGCAGTCTCCTGCGGACACAGACCGGACAGCATTGTGCGGTAGGCGTCCCAATCGCCAATGATGAAGTCTCCCGGCCGTTCATACACGAGATGAGAAAATCGCGTGCCATGCTGGCTTGCCATCCGGCATCGGAAATACGCCATCCGATATTCGCGATGGCAGACTTGCACGACGCTCAGTCGTCGATGGAAGTGCCCATTCGTCCGTGAGGCGTAGTGGATCGCCAGCGGGCGCCGCACGCTGGCGCGGAAAGCAAACTCAGCATCCTCGACCGCCGGGTACACCGGATCGAAAGCAAGCTCAGCGAATAAGGAACGCTTGCACGTCGTGGCACCGCCCCAGAAATATCCCCACGGATAAATGCCAGCGGTCGCCGGAAAAGGGTACAGCCGCTCGAATGCCCACCGGACAACGGCCATTTCCGCAATTTCCGGGTCGGGTGCAAAGTGCAGAAGCTCAGCCTCATGGATTGCCGTGTGCTGCTCGTGAAACCGAAGGCAGCTTGCAATCAACTCGGGAAGAGGCCGCAGGTCGTCATCATAAAGGAGGAGAAGGGGCGCGCGTGCAAGGGTAATGGCAAGATTGCGTGCTGTCGAGACCCCGGCATGATCGCAGCGCTCCACGTGGAGTGGAAAACTATCGCGAAAATGCGCAGCAATCTTCTCTAAGTCCTCAGCGGATCCATCGTCCACGACAACCACTTCGAACTCTTCCGCAGCGCTTGTCTGCTGAGCGAATCCCTCCAGGCACGTGAGCAGTTCCGCGGGCCGATTGAACGTTGGAATGACTACCGAGATTCGAGGCGTGCGCACAATGCTCCCTTAACGCGGTATTCCAGACTGTCCGGATTGCCCGCTGCCGCGAGCTCATAATAATGCCGGCTCTCCGCGTACCGGCCAAGCCGAAAACAGCAGGCCGCGAGTGAATCGTACGAGAGCACGCTGAAAATGCGCTCATCATAAGCCACGTGGCAATCGAAGTCTCCGCTTGCCCCGAATGCCAGCACCTGCTCGAAAGCGCCGATGGCTCCCTCAAACTCTTCCTGCTTCATCAGCACGCGGCCCCTCAGCCACCAAATCTGGACGTTCTTCCTGAAGCGTTCAATCGCCTCATCGGCCAGCTCACGCGCATCGCCGCCTTTCTCCGCCACCCACGGAATTAACCCGACGTAAGGCAAATAATCTTCCAGCCCCGGTTGCGCTTTCGAACGCACCAGTGCCAGGGCACTGCGCCATGCGCGCTCCGCGAATCGCTTCTTCCCCAGCGCGAGATAGATATCCGCCAGTTGGCACCATGCAAACACGCGTGTTGGATCCTGCCGAAGCGCCTTGTGCAGTAAGGGCAAATTACGCGCGTTCTTTACCGCGGGATCGCCTTCATAGCCCAGATGATCGAGCGTCAGCTCACTCTCGCCAACGTCGGATTCCGAATAATGCGCCTGTATGGCCGGCCACACGCGCTCGTGAATAATGCCGCTGAATCGGATATCCGCGGCGTTGCGAAACAGCCGTAGCAGCCGATACGCCGTATAGCCGGGTCGCGGATGCAGATGCGCGTAGTAGCCGACACATTTCGAATCCTGCAACTGTGCGCGAATCTCTGCGAAGCGGCCCGGCCGCGCCGTCTCATCGGCATCGATGTACAGAATCCACTCGCCGCGCGCCATGTCCAGAGCACGGTTGCGCGCTTCGGAAAAGTCGCCCGTCCATGCCATCTCTTTCAGGCGAGCTCCCGCCGCCAGTGCGATTTCCTTGCTGCGGTCGGTGGAACCTGTGTCGACAATTACGGTTTCGTCGACAAGATCTTTGATGGATGCGAGACACGAGCCGAGGAACTTCTCCTCGTTCTTAACGATCAGCGCTGCAGTGAGTAGCACCAGCGAATCCCGCCGGACAGCGGCATCCGCTGTCAGAGCCCTGGGAGCCTATTCGCTCGGCGTCGATCCGGTGGCGTCCGTCTTCGTCTCGTTTTCATTCTTGCTGCGTTGCGCCTTGCGGTAAGCAACCAGACCCAGACCCACTGCGCCGGTGCCGATCAACATCATCGTGGACGGCTCAGGCGTGTCCGACGTGCAGTTCAGGCACTGTGCCTTGGCTGAACTGGGTGCCAGCGCATCGAGTGTGAACGTGGCGAGAACGGGAGCCGCGAAAGCCGCGCCTGTCAGTAAGCGCTTCACGAATGTCCGGCGGCCCGGGTCAACTCGATTCAGAACCTTATCTTCCTGGCGCTCTCTCATCTCGTTCTCCTCGCGAAGTGGTAAAAACTCGGACTTCTGGCAATTTTAAGCATTTCCGGATGCTATGTCAAACAAGATCTGTAGGACAGCTAACGGCCGGCACCCGGCTTACGCTGACTGACAAACTCCGCTACGTCTCTGGCGGCCTTCGTCTCCATGCCCGGTTTCTGCAGGAAACCAAGATCCCGGAACCAGTCGATAAACCGGAACTGCCAGGTTCCGAACGGCGTATCGTTGCGATCCGTCAAACCGCCGCTCATGTGGCTGCCATCCGCCAGCGCATCGCCCGGATGCCGGCCATTCCCATAAATGTGCATCTCCATGTTCGGCACGCTCATGTTTAACATCGCGCTGAAGTACTCCATTGCCCACACGGCATGAACACGATCGCCCGACCCTCCGCACACCACGAAAGCCGGCGGGACATTGCGCGGAATGGGCGGCGCTGTCCGATTCTTTGCAAATGGTGACGGTCCCGGATAAACGATTCCCACAAAGTCCGGCCGCGCCGTGATGCCCGCAAACGGATCGCCAGCCTGGTTGTTCTTCTTGTCAAATTCGTCAAAAAGTACAGCGGCCGCGGCGGCCAGTTCCGCGCCTGCCGAGAACCCCATGATGCCAATCTTGTGCGGATCGATCTTCCACTCGGCCGCGTAAGCGCGCACAATTCGAACCGCCTGCAAAGCGTCGTTCACCTCGTCCACCTGAGGATTGTAGCCGTCCCGGCGCAAACGGCTTCGCAGTATAACGGTATTCACACCATAGTTGAAGAAGAATGGAACGAAATCGGCGCTCTCGCTTCCCACGTTCAAGGAATTATGTCCGCCGCCCGCAATCAGAATCACGGCGGCACCGGTATTCAGGCCGCGTTCCACCGTGTGGACCTCAATGGACGGGTTGTGAATATTGACAATACTGTTGATTCGCCCCGGTACGTCCTGGCTCATGTTGTACTGCTCGGCCTCCCGCACGCGCGCCATGTTCAGGAACGGCGAACCGGGCGGATAGAGTGGAATCACCACGCCTCCTGGCAGAATCGGCTGCGGCGCATACGGAAGATCCGTCACGGGTCCTGGCGCGGGTACTCCCAGAGGAGCAGGGACCTTCGCATTCTGAGCGCTGGCGAAAACCGCGAACAACAGCAGCGGAAAAAGAGCAATCTTCATGTCAGGCACCTCACCTGGCCCGTTTGACGATAGACTGTCATTCTAACGGCATAGGACCCGGCGAGGAAATCACTGCCAACACTCCAAAGTCTCTTTGGTCAAATCGATATCTACCTGTTCGATCAGTTACTGCGCGGCCGTATCGCGCCGGGCATGCGCATTCTCGACTGCGGGTGTGGCGCCGGCCGCAATCTGGTTTACTTCCTCCGTGAGGGCTACGACGTCTTCGTGGTCGACGCAGATCCGAAAGCGATTGCCGCCACCCGCGCTCTCGCCGCATCGCTCGCGCCCTCGCTCCCGCCCGACAATTTTCGTATCGAAGACGTGGAGGCCATGTCCTTTCCGGATGCCTTTGCGGATGTGGCAATCAGCAGCGCCGTTCTCCACTTTGCGCGCGATGACGAACACTTCGCCGCGATGGTCAACGGCACATGGCGTGTGCTGAAACCGGGTGGCCTGCTCTTCTGCCGACTGGCGTCCTCGATTGGTATCGAAAACCAGGTGACACGCATCGCCGGCCGGCGCTGCAGATTGCCAGACGGCTCCGAACGCTATCTCGTCGATGAAGCCCTTCTCATGCAACTCACCAACCAGCTCGATGGTCAGTTGCTCGATCCGCTGAAGACTACCGTGGTCCAGAAGGAACGCTCGATGACCACCTGGATCGTGCGAAAGCGCCCCTGATTGTCGCGACACCGCGATAATAGTGCTGAGGTGCCTCTCCTGCCGAAATCGAAATCCGGTCGCGTCGACCGGCCTGCAAAATACGTGATCGGAATCGATCTGGGAACCACCAACTGCAGCCTCGCGTGGGCATCCAGAGCTCCAACGGACGCTGCCGCACCGCCGCCCGTGGAGGTTTATCCCATTGCCCAGCTCACGCATCCCGGCGAGGTTCACGAAGAGCCGCTGCTGCCATCGTTCCTGTATGTTCAGGGCCCCGCGGATTTTCCCTCCGGCACGCTCGAACTGCCCTGGGGACAGGCACCATATGTTGTCGGCACGCTCGCACAGAAACGCGGTGCGGAGGCTCCCGCGCGTCTCGTTTCATCGGCGAAATCGTGGCTTTCTTACGCCGGTGTATCGCGCAGTTCGGCATTCCTGCCTTTGAACGCGCCCGAAGGAGTCGAAAAACTCTCTCCGCTGGCCGCCTCGCGCGAGTACCTTCACCACCTCCGTAATGCCTGGAATGCCGGCCATCAGGAAGATCCTCTGGAAGAACAGACCGTACTGCTCACTGTGCCGGCATCCTTCGACGCGGTGGCGCGTGAACTCACCCTCAAGGCGGCCGAAGAAGCGGGTTACCGCAATGTCACGCTGCTGGAAGAGCCCCAGGCGGCATTCTATGCCTGGATTGAACGCCACCCCGACTGGCGCAACACCGTCACCACCGGCGACCTGATTCTGGTCGTCGACATCGGCGGAGGCACTACCGATTTCACTTTGATCGCAGTCACCGAACACGATGGCACTCTGCAACTGGAACGCGTCGCCGTCGGCGAGCACATCCTTCTCGGCGGCGACAATATGGATCTGGCTCTCGCCCGTCTTGTGGAGCAACAGCTTGCGGCGAAAGGCACGAAGCTCGATTCGCTGCAACTCTACGGGCTCTGGCAACAATGCCGAATCGCGAAAGAACGGCTGCTGGATGCGGAGAACAAAGCCGAGGAACACGCGGTCACCATCCTCGGACGCGGCACCAGCGTGATTGGTGGCGCCATCCGGGCAAAGCTACAGCGGAGCGAACTGGACGCCGTTCTGCTCGACGGCTTCCTGCCGCGAATCACCAGCGATGAATTGCCGGTGCGCCGCGCTCGCACGGCCCTCGGAGAGATTGGCCTGCCCTATGCAACCGATGCGGCCATCACCAAACACCTGGCTCGCTTCCTTCGCCAACAGACGGGCACGGAGGAACTAGCCGGCATCCGCAAAGGACGAACCGGACTTGCCTGTCCCTCGCATATCCTCTTCAACGGCGGCGTGCTGCGTGCCGGTGGCGTTCGCGACCGCCTGCTCGAAGTTCTGAACACCTGGCTGAGCCAAGAAGGCATGGAGCCGGTGAAGCCGCTCCTCGGCGCCGACCTGATGCACGCTGTCTCGCGCGGCGCCGCTTACTACGGCATGTCCCGCGAGGGGAAAGGCGTGCGCATCCGCGGCGGCGTGCCGCGTACCTACTACGTCGGTATCGAGTCTGCCATGCCCGCTGTTCCTGGCGTGCCGGCGCCGCTGAAGGCGCTGACCGTGGTTCCTTTTGGCATGGAAGAGGGTACGTCAGTAAGCCTGCCCCAGCGCGAATTTGCCCTTATCGTCGGCGAGCCGGCCGAGTTTCGTTTCTTCAATTCCGCGACGCGAAAGGACGATGCGCCCGGCGTCATGATTGAAGATGTCGGGCACGATCTCGGAGAACTCTCGCCCATCCAGGTGAATCTGCCGGCCGACGGCGACACTGGCGAATTTGTGCCCGTCACTCTGGAGAGCGTAGTCACCGAAACCGGCCTGTTGAATCTGTGGTGCGTAGCCCGTGATGGGCGCCGCTGGAAGCTGGAGTTCAACGTGCGCGAAACAGTCGCTCAGTAGCTATTGCTTGCTGTTCTCGGCCGCAAGTTCGTCCAGCAGGCCTGCGCCTTTGGTCAAATTGTCCACTCCAAAGACCAACAAGGCCCGCGTCGATCCGGGTTCCAGACCGCCGTAGGAATAATCGATATTGATCCCGCCTTCGCCAAGGCGCGCCGCAGCCCGGCCCAGTCCTCCCGGTTCGTGGGCCACCCGAATCACAGCGACTTCGGTTTCCTCAAAAATCATGCGAAGGCCGCCCAGAACGCTCTTCGCGGTCGGCGGATCATTGACCACCAGCCGCGCCAGACTCTCGCCCTCTTCCACGAACGATTGAAAAGCAAGGATATTGATTCCTCGCTCCGCCAAAGCCAGAAAGCATTTGCCAAGGGCCCCTGGTTTGTCTTCAATCGTGACGGTAAACTCCTTCATCTTCGGCATGCGCTAAGGTCCTATCATATAGCGTTCGAGTGCCACAACGAACAAAGGCCGCAGACAAATGCCGATGAACACAGACAGCACAAACTCTCTGCGTTGATCGGCGTTTATCTGCGGCCAATGAAATCCTGAACTGAACGCCTTACTGCCGCTCAGCCGATTCGCGATTCAGAGCCCGTTCGAACCGAGCCGCGGCACCAGGAGTGTGGAAGTCGCCCGTCAGAATCTCCCGATTGGTCGCGTCGCGATTGTAAAGTTCGCGGTCAGCCTCGCCGTCCGCGCGAAGGGTTGCGCCTTCCAGGGAGATACCGGCGAACAAACCGTGGGAACGGGAATAGGACAGCATCTCCGCATTCATCACTGCGTCAGTCTGCGCGCTGGCATCGCGGCCTATCGGCCCCGCCGCTGCAGTCGCTTCACCGCCAATGGTGAACTTGTCGGCCAGCAGATGCCTCATGCCGCCTTCATTCATCACCAGCAGCACGACGTCGGTATCCGAAGCTCCAATCTGGAAGCCCACGCTGCCGCCTTCCACTCGCATTGCGGCCGGAGCACTCCAGCCAGATCCGCCCGCTCTGCGGCATACCGCAAAACCGCGCCCATACTTCGCTCCAAGGATGAAGCCGGCCTTCTTCATGCCCGGCACCACCACTACGCAACGGGCCTTATCCATCAAATCCTGGGGAATTCCCTTGTCCGAAGCCTTCATCATGTCGTTTAACGTGTCGGCAGCGGCATCAAGCCGATCGTCTACTTTAACTTCTCTGTCCGCCGCGATTGCCGCAGCGCCAGCAAACCCGGCAAACGCCAGAACGGCTACCAGTGTCTTTCGCATCCCGCAGTTCTCCTCACCAGCAAAAGAGCACCGGGAGTGCCAATGTCATGGAAATTACGCTCCGGGAAAGCGATTTCCAACAGATTGTTGATGTTGCGGGATCTCTTCGGGTTTGGAGTCGGGTGCGGCGCCAGGACATGAGCAACGCCCAAACGCAGAATCTCCACCTGCACCGGCATCTTTTACCGCCAATCGCGGAACGTGATATCTCTCTATACAGGATGCAAAGACTGCTGGTGGCTATTACAATTGCCTGGGCACTGACTGCGCGAGCCGAGGCGGACTGCCGCTTGATTCTCGCGGACCAGTCCGATTACTTCAGCAACCGCGGCTTCTATGTCGATCTGGAAGCCACTACTGCCAGCGACGGCTTGTGCCATTTCACCACCCTGACCATGTATACCGGCGTGGCCAACGGCACCTCGTGGCGATTCCCCGGTTTCGTGCCCACCTCCGGATGGCAATACGGAGTTCCTTACAACATTGTTGTTACCGTCGGCCCCGCGCTGACCACGGTGCAGGTGAATGGATCCACCGTGGCCCAGTCAGCCGGAGCGTTCGCGCCGTTCAGCGGCGAGATTACCGTGAACGAACTGCCGGATTGGGCGGCCTCGAACGCCGAGTACAGCGCGATTCAGGGCAGCTTCCAAATCTCCAACTCCAGCGGAACGGCGCAATTCGCGAACCCAGCGGCGAATGTTCCCGCCGGAGTGCTTGCGCTCTCGGGACCTTTAACCAGCGCCGTGCAGTTCACCTCCAGCGCCACCGACACCCAGGTGATTCAGACATCGTTTACACTGCAGCCTTCTCCCGCCGCGACGCAATCGGCGCCGCTGGTCGATCGTTATGGCCAGAGCGTGCAATCCAGTTGGACCGGTAAAGTTGCCAGCGACAGCGACATCGCTGCTGATGATGCTGTCGAGAAGGTCTGGCTGAAGGAACATCCGCCCGCGCAAAACCTCGATCGCTGGGGCGGCCTTAAAACCGCGGGCTGGTCGATGCCAGGCACCGGTTATTACACCGTGGTGAAGCGGAAGGGCTTCTGGTGGCTCATTAGCCCCGCCGGCAATCCCCTCTTCTATACCGGCCTGTGCGGGCCGCCCGGGCTCAACTGGGATGTAACGCCCATCACCGGCCGCGAATGGGAGTTTGCGAACATCCCCCCAAACACCGGCGCCACTGCGGCGGGCTGGGCGTACGATCCCTGGGGAGTAGGCGACCAAACCAGCTATTTCGCCTTCATCACGGCGAATCTCATTACTAAGTTCGGAACCGACTGGCAGAATCTCTCGACAGCGCGCTCCGCGGCCCGCCTGCCGAGCTGGGGCTTCTCCGGCCTCGGCAAATGGTCCAGCCCGGTGGGCACGCTTCCGAATATGCCTGTGCTGTACGTGAACTCCCCGGTTCTCCCCACCGGCCACATCGATCCATTCGATGCCTCGATGACAACCGCGTTCCAGAGCGCGTTAACCACGCAGATCCAGACATACCCCGGCGACCCCAGCACGATTCTCGGCTGGTCGTGGACCAACGAAATTCAGGGTATTGTGCAGGCAACTGAGGCGCAGGCGATTCTGCAGCTCGGTTCCAGCGTGCCGGCCAAGCAGGCCATGATCGATTACGCCGTCACCCAATTGCACGGTGGCAGTGTCTCCGCAGCAGCGTCCGCGTGGGGCGTGCAGGCGACCACTCTGGCCCAGCTTTATGCGACCTCGCCGGTTCCGCCCACGGCCGACCTCGAAGCAATGCGCGAATATTACGAGAATGCCGTCCACAAATTCGTTTATACGACCTTCAAAACCGTCGATCCACATCACCTGTATTTCGGGTTCTGGATTTCGGTCGGATGGTGGGCCGATCCGTCCGACTGGCTGATCGCCGCAGCGAACTGCGATGTCCTCGGCTATGACCGCTATGATTTCGACCTGATGTCCGACTATCTGAAGGCGCTGTTGGCACAAGTGGATAAGCCGACGTTAATCGGCGAGTTCAGTTTTCCCCCAACCTATAATGTGGTGCGCGGATTTGGTGTTTATCCCTCCGCCAACGTAGTCGACGATGCGGCAGCCGGCGCGGCGTACCAACGCTCGCTGCGCGATGCCGCGCGCGAACCCACCACCGTTGGCACTATGTGGTTCCAGTATCGCGATGAGCCGGTAGCTGGCCGCGGACCTTGCCCCACTGGTCAGCCCGACACCATCGTCTGCGGCGAACACTACGCGTTTGGCGCGGCAGACGTAACAGATCGTCCGAAATACGAATTGGTCGAGCGCATGCGCCAGGCCAACCTCTGCGCCGCCCCACAGCGACTCTCCCTCACCGACCCGCCGGTTCGCCCCCCCGGCCGTCAGGGTCCTCATGCTGACACCGTGTCCGAGCGCCCCTCCGGCGCGGAATGCCGCCAGGAATTACAACCGCGATAGATGGCGCCGGCGACTACGCAACAAGCTCAATCTCGGTATATTCCGCAACAGCGCTCGGCTCGGGCACAGTCTCGCCGTGCGACCGTAATTCCTCGATATAGACGGCAACGCCCCGAGAAATCAGTTCGCGCACTTCCTCAATGCTGGCGCCGGTCACGCCGAGTCCAGGTAGATCCGGCGCGTACGCGCTGTAGCCCGTTTCCGTTTGCTCAATAACGATGGCGTATTTCACAGATCCTCCTTTTTCAGCCCGGCTTGCCTCAGGATGCTGTTCAGTGTACCCGGAGCCACAGGCTCAACATCCCTGCCCGCAACAACCACGATACCGCTTCGGGTGGGGTGCCGGTAGACTTCATGACTGCCAGTCTGCCGCGCCTTGAACCACGCGTATAACGTGCAGTACTCCCTCTAATTCTCTCAACGCACGGTTTCTTTCAGCCCCTCCACCGCCCAACTAAAACGCGCGGAATCCCCGCCAAATCCGGCGTCACCCGAACCTCGCTCCAGCCGTCTCCCAGCATTCCTCTCACCGCCTCTGCCAGCCCGAACCCTAGCTCGACCACCAGCCAGCCGCCGCCCTCCAGCACGCGGCCCGCATCGTCAATCAGCCGCCGGTAAATCTCCAGTCCCGTCTCCCCGCCGAACAAAGCCACGTGCGGCTCATAATCACGGACTTCGCGCTGCAGCACCGTCCGATCCACCGCGGGCACATAAGGAGGATTGCTCACAATCACCCCAACCCGCCCCACCATTGAAACCAAATCGCCCGCCACAAACTCCACTCGCGCGCCCAACTTCCGCGCATTCTCCCGCGCCACCACCAGCGCCTCAACTGAAACATCGGTAGCAATCACCCGAGCCTGCGATTCCAGCGCCAGCGTCACCGCAATCGCGCCCGACCCGCACCCCACATCCACCACCGTCACGCCTGGCCGCAACACCGCAAGCGCCGCTTCCACCAGGTGCTCGGTCTCAGGGCGGGGAATCAGTACCGCGGGAGTTACCCGAAACTCCCGGCCATAAAATTCCTGCCGTCCAGTGATGTATTGGGTAGGTTTACCGCCCATCCGCTCGTGCAGATAGCGGCCAAAATGAATCCAGCCGATCTCGCTTAGCTCCTCACCGCCATGCGCATAGAGCCAAACGCGATCCTTCCGCAAAGCATGCACCAGCAGAACCTCGGCCGTCAGCCGAGGCGCCGCAACGCCCTCGTCATGGAGTAGCTGAGTGCCCTGAAGAAGGGCATCATGAACAGTCACAGGAAATGCGACGCCGGTCCGGGCCTTCCCCTACGCTGCTTCCGCCCCAGCCTCGCCCTGCTCCTTCATCTTCTCGGTCTGATAATACTCCGTCAGCGCGTCGATGATCGGTTGCAGGCGGCCTTCCATCACCTGATCGAGCTGATGAATCGTCAGCCCAATGCGATGGTCGGTCACCCGGTTCTGCGGGAAATTGTAAGTGCGAATCTTCTCGCTGCGGTCGCCGCTCCCCACCATGCTGCGCCGCTCCGCGCCAATCGCCTGCTGCTGCTTCTCCAGTTCCAGTTCATACAGCCGCGACCGCATTACCCGCTCGGCCTTCGCGCGATTCTTAATCTGCGATTTTTCGTCCTGGCACGACACC
>Ga0265325_10001708_pt1 | contig 15269 bp, 13 predicted proteins | sample 41420metaG_FD_202090 | JGI IMG/M metagenome (GOLD analysis project Ga0265325, IMG submission 202090) | Rhizosphere microbial communities from Carex aquatilis grown in University of Washington, Seatle, WA, United States - 4-14-20 metaG | ecosystem: Host-associated > Plants > Roots > Rhizosphere...
TGCAGCACTCGCCGCCGGCACGGGCCTGACGCTAGGGGATCCCGGTCTCGGCCCCGACGACGTTGCCTTCCTGCAATATACCGGCGGCACCACCGGCATTTCGAAAGGCGCGATCTTGCTGCATCGTAATCTGATCGCCAACATGTTGCAGATCGAGGCTTGGCAAAAGCCGATGATCGATCAGCCGCCGCGCGTCGAGCGCATGCTGGTTGTCGTGGCGCTGCCGCTCTATCACATCTTCGCACTGACGGCCTGTTTCCTGTGGGGAACGCGGCTCGGCGCGACCTGCCTGCTGATTCCCAATCCGCGCGACTTGCCGGCGCTGATCGGCGCAATGGCCAAGCACAAGGTGAATTCGTTTCCGGCGGTGAACACGCTCTATGCCGGGCTGCTCAATCACGCTGATTTTCACCGCATCGACTGGAGCATGCTCAAATGCGCAGTGGCCGGCGGCATGGCGGTGCAGCGCGCAGTGGCTGAGGCCTGGTTCAAGGCCACCGGCCATCCGATCATCGAGGGCTATGGACTGTCGGAGACGTCGCCGGTGCTGACCTGCAATCGCGGCGACATCAGCGAATGGACCGGCACGATCGGCCTGCCGATGCCCTCGACCGAGATTGCGATTCGCGACGAGGCCAACAACGAAATGCCGCTCGGCGAACGCGGCGAAATCTGCGCTCGCGGGCCGCAGGTGATGCCGGGTTACTGGAATCGGCCGGACGAAACCGCGCTGGCTATGACGGCCGACGGTTTCTTCCGCACCGGCGACATCGGCATCATGGACGCGCAGGGCCGCGTCACCATCGTCGACCGCAAGAAAGATATGATCACGGTCTCCGGCTTCAAGGTGTTCCCGAACGAGGTCGAGGACGTCGCGATGACGCAGGGCGGCTTGCTCGAATGCGCGGTGGTTGGCGTCCCGGACGCTCATTCCGGCGAGGCGGTGGCGCTCTATGCGGTGCGGAAGTCCCCCGACCTGACCGAAGCGGATTTGCGAACTTATCTCAAGACGCGGCTGACCAGCTATAAGATGCCGCGTCACATCGAATTCCGTCCGGACTTGCCGAAGACCAATGTCGGCAAGATCCTGCGCCGGGCGTTGCGCGACGAGGCGACGCAACCGCCGCCGGCCAAGGGTTAAGGTTGGCGATGACGGACGGCCTCGCCAGCGCGCAGCAGATCGTCTCGTTCTGGCGCGACGCCGGCTCGGAATGCTGGTTCAAGAAAGACCCAGCCTTCGACGACGAGATCCGCCGCCGCTTTCTGGCGACGCATGAAGCGGCCGCAGCCGGCACGCTCAAGGATTGGGAGACCAACGCCGAGGGCGCGCTGGCGCTGTTGATCCTGCTTGACCAGTTTTCCCGCAACATGTTCCGCGGCGATCCACGCTCCTTCGCCAGCGACCCGCAAGCGCGCGCCGTTGCCGCCGGGGCGCTGATCAAGGGCTATGACAGCGAATTCCCCGACATGCGCGATTTTTTCTATTTGCCCTTCGTCCATTCCGAGGACATCGCCGACCAGGAGCGCGCCATCGCGCTCTACCAGGCGGCGCGCAGCGACGATTTCAAATGGGCGCAGATGCACGCCGACATCATCCGCCGCTTCGGCCGCTTCCCGCATCGCAATACCGCGCTCGGCCGCATAACCACGCCGGAGGAGCAGGCGTTCCTCGACCGCGGCGGGTTCTCGGGATGAGTTTTATCCGTGGTGGCCGAGGGTAGCTTGTAGCTACGCCTTTTCCCGCAACAGCCGCCGAATCACCTTGCCGGTCGTGGTCATCGGCAACTGATCGATGAAGGCGACCTCACGCGGATATTCGTGCGCCGACAGCCGGGTCTTGACGAAGCTCTGGATCTCGGCGGCGAGCTTGTCCGACGGGTGGTGGCCGGGCTTGAGCACGACGAAGGCCTTGACGATCTCGGTGCGCACCGCGTCCGGCTTGCCGACCGCGGCGGCGAGCGCGACCGCCGGATGGCTGATCAGGCAATCCTCGATCTCGCCCGGCCCGATGCGGAAGCCGGCCGAGGTGATGACGTCGTCGTCGCGGCCGACAAAGCTGACATAGCCCTCATCATCGGCGATGCCCTGGTCGCCGGTCGTCATCCAGTTGCCGATGAATTTCGCGCGCGTCGCGTCGGGCTTGCCCCAATATTCCAGGAACATCACCGGGTCAGGCCGCATCACCGCAATCTGCCCGATGATGCCCGGCTTGACCGCATTGCCATCGGCATCGACCACCGACACTTTGTGACCCGGCACCGGCTTGCCGATGGCGCCCGGCTTGAGCACGCCGAGATCGGCGCAGGAGGCGAGCACCAGATTGCACTCGGTCTGGCCGTAGAATTCATTGATGACCAGGCCGAAGGCGGACTTGCCCCAATCGAGCGCCTCGATGCCGAGCGACTCGCCGCCCGAGGCAATGCTGCGCAGCTTGAATTGGTAGCGGCCGCGCGGGCTCGGCACCGCCCGCATCATGCGCAGCGCGGTCGGCGGAATGAAGGTATTGCGCACGCCGGTCGAAGCCATCAGCGCGAACGCCTCATCCGGATCGAATTTGTCGAAGCGGCGCGCCACCACCGGCACGCCGTGATGCAGGCAGGGCAGCAGCACGTCGAGCAGCCCGCCGGCCCAGGCCCAATCGGCCGGCGTCCAGAAGCGATCGCCGGCTTGCGGGAATTTGTAGTGAGGCAGTTCAGCGCCGGGAAGATGCCCGAGAAGGACACGATGCCCGTGTAGCGCGCCTTTCGGCTGGCCGGTGGTGCCGGAGGTGTAGATCATCATGGCCGGATCGTCGGACGAGGTGTCTTCCGGCGTGAAATCCGGCGACGCCCTACCGATGAGATCGGGGAAACTGCCGGCGCCCTCGCCTGCGCCGTCGATCGACAGCACGCAGGCCAGCTCCGGCACCTGCGAGCGGATGCCATCAAGCTTAGCCAGTCCCTGCGCATTGGTGAGCAGCGCCTTGGCGCCGGAATTCTGCAAGCGATAGCCAAGCGCATCCGGCCCGAACAAAATCGCAATGGGCAGCGCCACCGCAGCGAGCTTGTAGATCGCGATATGCGCGACGGCTACTTCCGGCGCCTGCGGCAGGAAGATCGCGACCCGGTCGCCGCGCCCGACGCCCTGCGCCCGCAGCAGGTTGGCGAGCCGGTTCGAAGTCTCGCGCAGCCAGCCATAGCTGATCGCGTCCGCGCCGCCGTCGGCGCGCACGCGGATAATGGCGAGCCGGTCCGGCTCGCGGGCCGCCCATTTGTCGCAGCAGTCGACGCCAATATTGTAGCGCGCTGGTACGTTCCAGCGGAACTCGCGGTACAGCGAGTCGTAGTCGGGCGCGCGGGGAAGTGCCGGCATGCAGTGAGGTCCAGTCAGCAGAGCTGTCATGGCCGGGCTTGTCCCGGCCATCTCGATCAAGAACGCATTGCCTTCCTGAGCGAGGTCACCGGGACAAGCCCGGTGACGACAATAACAAATGGAGCAGACCCTTAAAACGCCACCTTGTCGCCGCCCTTGAGCGAGAGAATCTCGCGCGCCTCGTCGGCATCGGCGATCTCGAGGCCGAGGCCCTCGATGATCTGGCGCGCTTTCTTGACCTGCTGCGCGTTCGACTCGGCGAGCTGGCCGGGGCCGATCCACAGCGAATCTTCCATGCCGACCCGTACATTGCCGCCGATCGCTGCGGAAATCGCCGCGACCCGCATCTGGTTGACGCCGGCGCCGAGCACCGACCAGTGATAATTGTCGCCAAGCAGCCGGTCGGCGGTGCGCTTCATCATCATGACGTCTTCCGGGTGTCCGCCAATGCCGCCGAGAATGCCGAACACCGATTGCACGAAGACCGGCGGCTTGATCAGCCCGCGGTCGAGAAAATGCCGCAGCGTGTAAAGATGGCCGATGTCGTAGCACTCGACCTCGAAGCGGGTATTGTTCTCGGCGCAGGTGGTGAGGATGTATTCGATATCGGCGAAGGTGTTCTTGAACATGCCCTTCTTTGAGTTCTCGAGATACGGCTCCTCCCAATCGTGTTTGAACTTGCCCTTGTAGCGCGCGAGCATCGGATAGAGCCCGAAGTTCATGGTGCCCATGTTGAGCGAGGCGACTTCCGGCTTGAAGGTCGCGGCCGGCCTGACGCGGTCCTCAATCGTCATGGTCGGCGCGCCGCCGGTGGTGATGTTCAGGACGACGTTCGAGCGCTGCTTGATCACCTTGAGAAACGGCGCGAACGCCTCCGGGGTCTGATCGGGACGGCCGTCTTTCGGATTGCGCGCGTGCAGATGGACGATGGCCGCGCCGGCTTCGGCGGCGCCGATCGCGGCGTCGGCGATCTGTTCTGCGGTGATCGGCAGATACGGCGACATTGACGGCGTGTGAATTGAACCGGTAACGGCGCAGGTAATGATGACTTTGCGCGACTTGGCCATGACGTTTCTTTCCCTTCGCCGCCAACGAAGGCAGCTATATCGTTTTGCGATTGGACGCTGCGGCGATCCTAGAGTATCAGCCGGGCTTTCGTCACCCCGGGGACCGGTGGCAAAGCCGGATCTGCGCAACCGATGGACAGACGGCCGCTGCTGATCGGCGCGCTATGCGGAGCCGGCGCCGCTTTGTGCTGGGCGGCGGGTTTCGTCGTGGCGAAGCACGGCATCACCATCGGCTTCACGCCGGCCGAACTCGCGTTCCATCGCTTCTTCTGGTCCGGTCTGCTGCTGGCGCCGCTCGCCCTGCGGCACGGCCTCGCCGATCTCGGCGGCATCGGCTGGTGGCGCGGGCTCGTTGTCAGTGTGCTGGCAGGGCCGCCGCAAGCCTTGATCGCCTATACCGGCTACCTCGCGGTGCCGCTCGGACACGGCACCACGATCCAGCCGGCGGTCGCGGCGCTGTCGGGACTGCTGCTCGCCAGCGTCATCCTGCACGAGAAGTTGACCGGGCGCCGCATTATCGGCGCGGTGGCGATCGTCGCCGGCCTGCTGGTGTTCGGCGCCGAATCGCTGACCACGATCGGCATGCATGGCGTCGGCGGCGACCTGATGTTCGTCACCGCAGGCGTGTTCTGGGCGACGTTCGGCATCCTGCTGCGGCTGTGGCGTTTGCCGGGCATGCGCGCGATCGGCGTGGTCGGCCTGTTGTCGATCATTCTCTACGCGCCGCTTTATTTCATCGTGTTCGGTGTCCACGATTTTTTTCCGTTCGGACCTTACGAAACCTTGCTGCAGGTTTTCGTCCAGGGCCTGATCGCCGGCGCGTTGCCGATCTACCTGTTCGCCCGCGCCGTCGTGCTGCTCGGCGCCGGCCGCGCCTCGGCGTTTCCGGCCATGGTGCCGGTGTTCGGCGTCATCATCGGCTTCCTCGCGCTCGGCGTGGTGCCGAGCCTGGCACAGATCGCCGGCATGCTGATCGTGCTGATCGGGTTGCGATTTGCGTTGCGGTAGGTCGGCGGCACAAACTCTCAGTTGTCATGCGCGGGCTTGACCCGCGCATCCCGCTTAGGGACGCAATGCCTGCCTGAGCGAGATGGCCGGGACAAGCCCGGCCATGACACAAAATGAAAAGCCGCTCACTCCGGCCCGGCATATTTGCCGGCGGTTTGCGGGAACAGCGATTTGACGATCTTGAACTTCGAGATGTCGACGGTGCCGTCCATGTGCGGGAAGATGGCGGCGTCGCGCAGCAGCTTCTCGACGCCGAAGTCGAGCATCATGCCGTTGCCGCCGTGCAACTCGCAGGCGTGCTGCGCGACCTTCAGGATTTCCTCGGAGGCAAAATATTTGGCCATGTTGACCAGCGCGTCGGCGTCCGGCGCATTGGCATCGACCGCCTCGGCGGCGCGGCTGGTGAGCGCACGCACCGCCTCGATCTTGGTCGCCATGTCGGCAAGCCGCAGCGCAACCGCCTGATGCTTGATCAGGATGCGGCCGCCCTGCACGTAGTTCTGCACATACTCCGACGTCACCTCGAAGGCGCGGACGCCAACGCCGAGATTCTTCGCCGCCTGGATGATCTTGCCGGGGCGGAAATAGACGCCGGCCTTGCCGAGCGCCTCGTTCTCGGCCAGCAGATGATCGTCCGGAACGAACATGTCCTCGAACACCATCTCGCCATTGTTCATGAAACGGCAGCCGAGCGTCTCGTTGCAGCGCGCGACCACGAAGCCTTTGGTGTCGCGCGGCACCAGGAATGACGACGTCCCCTGCAGCATGCCGACTTTCGGATTGGTGTTGGCATAGACGACATAGAGCGAGGCGTCATAGCCGTTGGAGATGAATTGCTTGCGGCCGTTGATCACCCAGCCGCCATCGGTCTTGACCGCGCGGGTCTGCATCGCCGCTTCCGGGACATTGTAGGGCAGCCAGCGATCGGAGGCGCCGCGCGGCTCGGTCAGGCAATGCGCCATCAGGAATTGCGGATTGTTCACCAGTTCCGCAAACCACTTCTCCTGCAAATGGCGCGGCGCGAATTGCCGGAGCAGCACGGACACCTTCCAGTTCTGCACCAGCTTGTCGGCCAGACCCGAGTCGCCGCGCGCGATTTCCTCGGCAATGATGGCGAAGGTCCGGACCTCGCTCGCCTTGTCGAGTTCGATGCCGCCGAATTCCTCAGGCACCCCCAGGGTGCGAATGCCGACCTGGTCGGCACCCTCCAGGATCTCCCTCGGCAGCCGCTCCTCCGGCACCATCGACCATTCGAGCTTCCAGTTCTTGCGGATGAAGGGGATCACCACCTCATCGACGAAGTCGCGGCAGCTTTGCGCCATCATGCGCTGTTCTTCGGACCGGCCCCGGTCATTGCTCAACACCCGATCGAGCATTTCCACCTCCCTCGGCTTTCTCGCTTTATTGCGGCACCGAAGCGCCGCCACATCTGTGCATCGACCGCCGAATCATAGTCTTATTCCCACCCATCCGGCGAGCGGCTGTTTCATGGAATATTCCGACCTTCAGGCCGCGGCGGCGGCCCTGCTGCAAACGATCCAGCAGACGCTGCGGACCGAACTGAGCTCGATCTGGCTGCCGCTGCAGGTGGTCTTGATCGGCCTCGCCATCGTTATTGCGAGTGCGATCGCCGCCACTATCCGCGGCCGCACCGACGTCACGGCGGTCACGATGGGCTGGCCGCCGGTGCTGCGGACGATCGCGCGAACGCTGGCCAACAGCCTCGGCCTGCTGGCCTTCGTCTTCGTGCTGATTGTGATGCGCGCCAGCCTGCGAGCCGAGCTTGATCAGTCGCGCACCTATCTGCTGCTGGTCGCCATCAACCTGACGACCGCATGGCTGGTCATCAATGTGCTTACCAGCCTGATCCAGAATCAATTCGTCAGCCGCGTGGTCACGGTAGCGACCTGGACCATCGCCGCGCTCAGCATCCTTGGACTGCTCGATCCGGTGACGAGAAGCCTCGACGGCACCGCGGTCACGCTGACGATCGGCGGCCTGCGCATCACGCCGCTGCTGGTGATCAAGACCACGGCGCTGTTGCTGGTGACGATATGGGCGGCCAACGCCATTGCCAACTTCCTTGACAAGCGCGTCGAGGGCTTTACCGATCTCACGCCGTCGATCCAGGTGCTGATTTCCAAGCTGATCCGGATCGCGTTGATCACGCTCGCGGTGGTGATCGTACTCAGCTCGATGGGCATCGACTTGTCGGTGCTGGCGCTGTTCTCCGGCGCGATCGGACTCGGCCTCGGCTTCGGCCTGCAGAAGATCGTGTCGAACCTGGTGAGCGGCATCATCCTGCTGGCCGACAAGTCGATCAAGCCGGGCGACGTCATCTCGGTCGGCGAGCATTTCGGCCGCGTCGGCAAAATGGGCGCGCGCTACACCTCGGTCGACACCCGCGACGGCCGCGAGTACCTGATCCCGAACGAGGATCTCATCACCCAGCGGGTCGCGAACTGGACCTATTCGAGCGACCTGGTGCGGCTGTCGGTCAATTTCAACACCACCTATGACAGCGATCCGCGGCAAGTTCAGAAAATCGCCGCCGCTGCCGCGCTGACCATCGGACGGGTGTCGAAGAAGCCGGCGCCGTCCTGCATGCTGACGGTGTTCGGCTCGACCGCGCTCGAATATGAGATGTGGTTCTGGATCACCAATCCGGCGGCCGGCGTTGCCAACGTCAAGAGCGACGTCCTGCTGGCGCTGTGGGATGCGCTCGACAAGCAGGATGCCAAGCTCGCCAAGCCCGGCCCCGCGCGCGTCATCTACGAAATGGCGGACGATCGGAAGGCGGCGGTGCCCGGCGCAGCGGCGAAGCGGAAGGCGCCGAAGCGATAATTTCCCGTTCGTCCCCGCGGAAGCGGGGACCCAGCCTTTGCCAAGCATATCGTCAAAGAACTGGATTCCCGCTTCAGCGGGAATGAGCGGAGAATGCAGACGCTTCGCGCGCCGACCCTCCCCGTCAAGGGGAGGGTAAGAAGAAGCCGTCCTACGCCGCCTTGCGGCTCGCCAGGAATTCGCCCATGCGGTCGAGCGCCTTGAGGATGTTTTCGGTCGAATTGGCGTAGGACAGCCGCAGATAGCCCTCACCGAGAATGCCGAAATCCGGCCCGCCAATGGTGACGACGCCGGTGTCGTTGAGCAGCGTATTGGCGAGATCCTTGGCCTTCCAGCCGGTGCGCTTGACGTTGGGGAAGGCGTAGAACGCGCCTTTCGGCACCACGCAGGACACGCCGGGCAATTTGTTGAGGCCTTCGACCACGACTTTGCGCCTCCTGTCGAACTCCGCGACCATCCGGTGCGCGGCGTCCTGCGGCCCGGTGAGCGCCGCCAGACCGGCATATTGCGCCGAGGCGTTGACGCAGGAGTGCAGATTGACCGCGAGCTTGCGCGCGTAGTCGTAGAGCTTGCCGGGGAATACCGCGTAGCCGAGCCGCCAGCCAGTCATCGCATAGGTCTTCGACCAGCCATTGAGCAGGATCAGCCGGTCGCGGATCGAAGGGTATGACAGCAGGCAGACGTGCTTCTCGCCGTCATAAGTCATCTGGTCGTAGATCTCGTCCGACATCACCGCGACGTCGGGCCATTTCTCCAGCCCGGCGACGAATTTGTCGACCTCGGTCTTCGGCGTGACGCCGCCGGTCGGGTTGGCCGGCGAGTTGATGATGATGAGGCGGGTCTTCGGCGTGATGAGCTTGAGCGTCTCCTCGGCCGAGAACGCGAAGCCATTCTCCTCGCGAACCGGAATCGGCACCGGCGTCGCGCCGGTGAACTCGATCATCGAGCGATAGATCGGGAAGCCGGGATCCGGATACATGATCTCGGCGCCCGGCTCGCCGAACATCAGGATCGACATGAACATGGTCGGCTTGCCGCCCGGCATGATCATCACGCTGTCGGGCGACACCTCGACGCCGTAGCGCTTGTGCAAGTCGGCGGCGACCGCCTCGCGCAGCGGCGGGATGCCGTTGGCGGCGGTATAGCCGTGATGGCCGTCGCGCAGCGCCTTGACCGCGGCCTCGACAATGTGGTCGGGCGTGCGAAAGTCCGGCTGGCCGATGCCGAGGCTGATGATGTCGCGGCCCTGCGCCGCCAGCGCATTGGCACGCGCCAGCACGGCGAAGGCGTTCTCCTCGCCGATCCGGTCGAAGGCCGCGATGGTTTTCATCATGTTCCAGATCCCATGGTTTCTTGTGGCGCAGATTGCCGGAGCGCGCCGCCGCCCGTCAATCCGGGCTATTGACGTCTCCGCTTGCGCTTGATCGGCAGGTGCTCGAATTGCACCTCGGCCATACGCATCACTTCGAAAATGACCGCGACCGACCAGCCCACCAGCAGCAGCCCGTTGAGCGAGGTGATCGGCCCGGTCAACCGCCAATGTTCCGCCGGCGTCGCATCGCCGTAGCCCAGCGCAGTGTAGTTCTCGAATGCGAACTCGAAGCTGGTGGCATTTTTCACCTCGAGCCCGATCCAATCGTAATACTTGGCCCATATCGTGATCTCGACGACGTGGGCGCACATCAGGGCCACCATTGTGATGATGAGCAGGGACGCCACGCGCACAAATGTGCCGCGCCGACGCGTCACCCAGACGAGGTGGCGGGTCATTGCCACGATTATCCCGGTAATGAGCGCGTGTAGGCCGAAGTTGATCAGGCTGATCAGCCCTCCGTTAAAAAGCTGGCCCATCATCGTGTCGCCTTTTCGTTATGCGGCGCAGTCTGGCAAAGCACGGGTATCCACGCCAGCAGCTCCATGTCCGGGACAAATGCCGGCATCACGGAAATGCATTGGCCCCGTAGCCGGTTGCATGGCAGGTTGTCGCTCCTCCGCCCGGATGATTTCACATGGCCGAAAGTCCGTCCGTCTCCGACAAGCGGCGCGTGTTCCGCGCGCTACATCAAAGCGGCTGCTTTGTCATTCCCAATCCGTGGAACGCCGGCAGCGCCCGCTATCTTGAAGGCCTCGGCTTCAAGGCTTTGGCCTCGACCAGTTCCGGCTATGCCCATTCGCAGGGCTATGCCGACGGCGACATGACACTGGAAGCCGCGCTCACCCATTTCCGCGAACTGGTGGCGGCAACGTCGCTGCCGGTGAACGGCGATTTCGAGGGCGGCTTCGCCGATGCGCCTGACGGCGTCGCCGCCAATGTCGCCCGCTGCATCGAGACCGGCGTGGCCGGGCTGTCGATCGAGGATTTCACCGGCAACGAGGAGAAGCCGCTGTACGAATTTGATCTGGCGCTGGCACGGGTGAAAGCCGCGCGTGCCGCAATCAATCGGGCCGGCGGCGACGTGGTGTTCACCGCGCGGACCGAAGGCTTCATCCACGGCCGGCCCGACCTCGCCGAGGCGATCAAGCGTCTCAAGGCGTTCTCCGACGCAGGTGCCGACTGTCTCTACGCACCCGGCATCAAGACCCGCGAGCACATCATCGAGGTCGTGACGGCCGTCGCGCCCAAGCCGGTGAATTTTCTCAATTCGACCGCGCTCGGCTTCACCGTGGACGACCTCGCCAAAATGGGAGTGCGCCGCATCAGCGTCGGCGGCACGCTGGCGCGCGTCGCCATGGATGCATTCGCCAAATCGGCGCGTGCGATCGCAACGCAGGGCACGTTCGACAGCTTCGCCGGCATCATGCCCAATGCCGAGCTCAATAAGTTCTTCAAGGGTGGCACACTATGACGCCGACAAATTGCGAGCCCCATCCGCAGACCGGCCAGCCGGTCGGCCTGCCGGTCGACACCAGGCCGTCGCCGCGGCCCGGCCCGGTCACGCTGCAGGGACGATACGGCCGCGTCGAGAAGCTGGAGCCCAAGCACGCCGCCGATCTGTGGACCGTCTTCAAGGGCCATCCTGAAGTCTGGACCTATATCGGGACCGACGGTCCGTTCGAGGATGAAAAGACCTTCGCCGACTTCATCGCGATGCGCTCGGCCGCCAGCGATCCCTATGCCTTTGCCATTATCGGCAAGGATGGCCGCGCGCTCGGCTATTTCACGCTGATGGAGATTCGCCCGGCGATGCGGGTGATCGAGGTCGGACACGTGCTGTATTCGCCGGCCCTGCAGCGCACCCTGCTCGGCACCGAGGCGCAATATCTGCTGGCGCGCTATGTGTTCGACCAGCTCGGCTATCGCCGCTATGAATGGAAATGCCACGCCTGCAACGCGCCGTCACGGCGGGCGGCGCTGCGCTACGGCTTCGTCTACGAAGGCACCTTCCGCAATTACCTGATCGCCAAAGGCCGCAATCGCGACAATAGCTGGTACTCGATGATCGACAGCGAATGGGCGGCCCGAAAGCTTGCATTCGAGACCTGGCTTTCGCCGGACAATTTCACCGCCGACGGCAAGCAGAAGCGGAGCCTGACCGCGCTCAATGCCGGCGCCCATCAGACATGACCGCTGCGCGGGTGGCGTCGTCGAAGCTGATCGCGCAGCCGCAATTCGTGTGGTTCTGGTTCGCGCGGCTGTCCGCCACGCTCGGCTATCACATGATGGCGGTGGCGATCGGCTGGAAGATTTACGAGATCACCGGCAGCGCGTTTTATCTCGGGCTGGTCGGCCTCATCCAGTTCGTGCCGGCGGTGGTGTTCACGCTGCTGATCGGACATGTCGCCGACCGCTATGACCGGCGGCTGATCGTGCGAATCTGCCAGGCCGGCTACGCGCTGGCCGCGGCATTGCTGATCGTGGTGTTTCGAGAGCCGGCGCCGAGCGTGAACCTTTTGTTCGCGGCGGTGTTCCTGATCGGCTCGGCGCGCGCGTTTGAATTGCCGACCGGCCATTCACTGGTGCCGGCGCTGGTGCCGCAGGCGGTGCTGCCGCGCGCGCTGGCAGCCTGGACCTCAGCCAACCAGACCGCGGTGATCTGTGGACCGGCCGCCGGCGGCCTGATCTACGCGATCAGTCCAATCCTGGTCTGCGCACTCTGCCTGGCCTTCTTCGGCATATCGATCGTGCTGGTCAGCCTGATCAAGGTCGAGCGGCTGGCGCCGTCGCGCGAGCCGCCAAGCCTGTCGTCGGTGCTTGCCGGAATCAAATTCATCTTCGCGCGGCAACGCCTGCTCGGCGTCATATCGCTTGACCTGTTCGTGACGCTGCTCGGCGGCGTCACCGCGCTGCTGCCGATCTATGCCCGCGACATTTTGCTGTCCGGCCCGGCCGGGCTCGGGCTGCTGCGCTCGGCGCCGGCGATCGGCGCGCTCACCATGTCGATCCTGATGTCGCACGTCCCGGTCGAACGTCACATCGGCATCAAGATGTTCGGCGTGGTGGCGCTGTTCGGCCTCGCCACCATGCTGTTTGCGCTGTCGACCTGGCTGCCGCTGTCGATGTTCGCTCTCGCCGTCCTCGGCGCCGCCGACGCGGTCAGCGTCGTGATCCGGTTCTCCCTGGTGCAGATCGAAACGCCGGACGCAATGCGCGGCCGCGTCAACGCCATCAATTACCTGTTCGTCGGGACCTCGAATACTTTGGGCGAGTTCGAATCCGGCCTGGTCGCGACCTGGCTCGGCGCCGTGCCGTCGGCCTTCATTGGCGGGCTGGGGTCATTGCTCGTCGCGGGAATATGGATGATTATTTTTCCAAGCTTGCGGGCGGTCGACCGGTATCAGCCGGCCAATACCGCCACGAGGGGGGATTGAATGCACGTTCTCATCACAGGCGCGGCCGGCATGATCGGCCGCAAGCTGACGGCGCGGCTGGCCAAGGACGGCACGGTCGCCGGCCAGCCGATCGACCGGCTGTCGCTGACCGATATCGTTGCCCCGGACAAGCCGGCCGGATTTTCCGGCAAGGTCGATCTGTCGACGTCGGACCTGCCGGAGCCCGGCGTCGCGCAAAAGCTGATCGCCGATCGCCCGCAGCTCATCTTTCATCTTGCCGGCGTCGTGTCCGGCGAGGCCGAGACCAATCTCGAGAAGGGCTACCGCGTCAATCTCGACGGCACCCGCGCCTTGTTCGACGCGATCCGCATCACCGCTGACGGCTACAAGCCGAAGGTCGTATTCACCTCATCGATCGCGGTATTCGGCGCGCCGTTTCCGGCCGCCGGAATTCCCGACGATTTCCACCTGACGCCGCTGACGTCCTACGGCACGCAAAAGGCGATGAGCGAACTGCTGCTCGCCGATTACAACCGGCGCGGCATTCTCGACGGCGTCGGCATCCGCCTGCCGACGATCTGCGTGCGGCCCGGCAAGCCGAACAAGGCGGCTTCGGGCTTTTTCTCCGGCATCATCCGCGAGCCGCTCGCCGGCATGGAAGCGATTTTGCCGGTGGCCGACACGGTGCGTCACACCCATGCCAGTCCGCGTTCGGCCGTCAACTTCCTCATTCACGCCGCCGGGCTGACCCGCGAGGTGCTTGGGTCCCGCATCAATCTCAATATGCCCGGCGTCTGCGTCACTGTCGCCGAGCAGATCGAGGCGCTGACACGGATCGCCGGGCCGAAGGTCGCCGCCCGCATCAAGCGCGAACCGGACGAATTGGTGATGCGGATCGTGGCCGGCTGGTCGGAGCGTTTCGACGTCAAGCGCTCGACGGCGCTCGGCTTCAAGGCGGAAACCTCGTTCGACGAGATTATCCGCGCGCATATCGAGGACGAGCTGGGCGGGAAGATCGCGAACTAGCGGCGACTGCTTTCACTGGCAATTGGCCGACATCAACAGCTCGGATAGCCGGCGCGGTTCGATCAGCATGGCGTCGTGACCGCAGTCGATCTCCAGCACCGGCCAGCCTCTCTGCCGGCAGCGCTCCGCCGTCGCGCCGAAGCCAAAGCGCTTGCAAAGGATGAAGGTGCTCGGGATCCGTGGCGCAAAGGTCGGCGCATCGACCGGCTGGCTGAACGTGCCGATCGGCTGCGGCCGCAAGCGGGCGCGGACCCATTCGAGGGTTTCGGCATCGGTGATACCGAGGATATCAATGATGGGCGTTATCTTGTAGCCGTCGCCGTTGACCTTCGCGTCGTACTCCGTCTTCTCCCGAAATTGCGGAGAGTTCAGGTCGAAGCTGCATTGCCCGTGTTCCGGCACCAGCGCGTCGAGATAGACGAGGCGACGAATCCTTTTCCACGCGCGTTCGGCCGCGCCGCTGATGACCAGGCCGCCGTACGAATGGCCGACGAGGACGACGTCGTCGAGGTCCTGCATGTCCAGCAGGCCGACCACGTCGGCAACGTGGGTGTTGAGATCAATGGCTGGACTGGCCAGATGCGCGCGGTCTCCCAACCCCGTGAGCGTTATGGTCAGCGCGCGATGCCCGGCGGCTTCCAGAAACGGCACGAGTCGCCTCCAGCACCAGCCGCCGTGCCACGCGCCGTGCACGAGAACAAAGGCCGGCTTGCGCGACGTCGTCATGTTGATCCGCCGGAGAGTGACTGCCGCCGTCTCTTCATCCGCCGCGACCGGCGCGGCTTTGACCAGATTATCACCCCAGAGTGACCAGCATAAGCGGGTAGAGATTGGAGCGGCGCGCCGAAAGCCGCCCGCGGCAAAAACAGAGCTTGCGGGTCCTTTCTCACGCCTTACATTGCTCCCCATGACCTACATCGACGCCACCGTCGCGCCGCTGCGCAAGACCGGCCAGATCAAGATTCACGGGCCCGCCGCCTTTGCCGCCATGCGCAAGGCCGGCCAGCTCGTGGCTCATTGCCTCGACATGCTGGTCGATGAGGTCAAGCCGGGCGTCACCACCGAAAAGCTCGACCGGTTGGTGGCGGCCTTCGCCAAGGAGCGCGGCGCACTGCCGGCGACCTTGATGTATCGCGGCTATACCAAATCGATCTGCACGTCGATCAACCACGTCGTCTGCCACGGCATCCCGAACGACAAGCC
>Ga0265325_10001709_pt1 | contig 15260 bp, 12 predicted proteins | sample 41420metaG_FD_202090 | JGI IMG/M metagenome (GOLD analysis project Ga0265325, IMG submission 202090) | Rhizosphere microbial communities from Carex aquatilis grown in University of Washington, Seatle, WA, United States - 4-14-20 metaG | ecosystem: Host-associated > Plants > Roots > Rhizosphere...
GAAGATCAACGTATCCTTGGCGAAACGGCTGTGCGCAACGCGGTCTATCAGAAGGCCCACGGCGTAGTCGTTGTCGGCAACCTGTGTCTCCGGCGTATTCACACCGTCCGCCGCGGTCGCGAAGTTGCCGGTATGGTCATGCATGAAACGAACGGTCTCGAGCCGCGGGAGCGAATTTCTTTTTTCGTAGTTCGAGAATTCGCGGTTCCACTCCTGATAGCGCCAATAGTCTGCATACTGATTATCAAAGCCGCGGAAATAAGGGTCTGTAACGGGAGCCAGATCCTTGTTCGTGACAAACGCCACACGGAGCTTTTTGGCTGCCGGATCGTGGTCGAGCGATACGGCGGTCTTGGCCGGAATGCCGGGTTCGTAACGTGCGAGATCCAGGAAGAAGCCGTAGTTGCGAATTGTTTCGCGCGCGCGCAGGACGGCGTTCCACAGATAGCCCTGTTCGCGCTCGCCATCGGGACCGTCAGGAGCAGCCTGGTTTGCGCGCCCGGGAAGAAGGTCCGGGTCCGGGTCGCCAAGCGGATTGGCCGCGATGCGCGCCTTGTGTTCGAGGGCGACGTTGATGTCGCGTGTCGTGCCTTCAAAATCGTAGGACAGGCCGCGATCGGCATAGTTGACCGGCATCTCCTTTTCGGTGACATCCGTCGTTCGGGCCGCAGTCGACCATTGCCAGCCATTCCCACTTGCTTCGCCGCTGTCAAAGAACGAGTCGAGCGCGACAAACTCTGACGCCAATGCATGCTGGTTCGGCGTGACGGCCGGACCAAACTGTACAAGGCCGGGATCACCGTCCGTGTGTGGCAAGTCTCCAAGGATCTGGTCGTAAGTCCGGTTCTCGCGAACAATATAGATCACATGCTTGATGCGCGTACTTAGCGCCGCCATGAGCTTGGTCTCATCGGGCGAGGGAACCTCACGGAAGCCATTATTGTCGGCGGTGATCGCGGTGAGGCGTTTCAGAGTATCGGCATCGGGAACCGGAATGGCCGTGAGTCCGCCCGTCATCTGCTGCCAGACATACTGATTGCCGGCGTGCAGCTGGTGGGCCGCGTCGCAGGACGGCGAGTCATGTTTGACTTTCATACAGTTCAGCGGGTTTGGTCCGGCCGGACTTTTTCCGTTCGTCACGAAAAGCGTTCGTCCATCGCTGCTCACGGTCACGGAGTTCGGTTGCCAGGCAACGGGTATCAGACCGGCCAGGGCGGGCATGCCGGTCAGCCGTACAATGCCGACCGCATTTATGCCGCCCTCCGTGACGTAGAGCGCATTTTCGTCCGGTGACAGCGCGAGACTGTTTGGCGCCGCGCCCGGCAGTTGAGCGTTCGGACCCCACCCAGCAGGTGCGCGCATGGAAATCGTCGCGACAACCCGGCTGGCCTTGGTATCGATCACAAAAACGCGATCCGAATTGTCGGCCGACGCGAAAAGCCGGGAACCGTCGCGATTTAGCGTCATGCGGTTCGGGTTGCCTTCGACCTTGATCCGGCCCGTAATCCGCAATGAGCCCGCAAGAGATATGACGTCGATCTCGCGGTCACGCAGGCTGGATACATAGGCGGTGTCATTCGGGCCGATGACGATCCAGTACGGGAACTCGCCCCCCGGTGTGCCGGACTGCTTGCTATCGATCTTGCCGGGACGAAGGTCCAGCTCTGCAGCAACTTTGCCTTTTGCGAGATCGACGAGTGAGACGGAATCGTTCTCGTAATTGGCGACAAGAAGGCGACTCCCGTCCGGCGCAAGTGCTATGCCCGCGGCCATCGGCTTCATCAACTCGGCATTGCCGCGAACAAGTCCATTTCCTGAAGCGTGACCTAGGGAAATTGGTGATCCGGCTTCTGCCCACGCGCCTGAAGGATCAACACGATAGGAATGGATGTTGTCGTCCATTCCGCCTGCGATGTAGAGCGTCTTGCCGTCGGGAGCGACCGTCAGCCCGCCATAGCTGTTGGGAACGTGAATGTCCTGTTGGAGCTTCAATCCGTCGCTCAGCGAATAAACGAAAAGATGTTCTGTCGACGCATCAGCCACGCGCTTTCCGTCCGGTCCGCGCCAGGTATTGAAGCCGGCCGTCAGAAGGAACAACAGTTTACCGTCTGGCGAGAGTGCGGTCGTTGCTCCGCCGCCCACCAACTGCTTGCCAACTACGGGAAGATCCGCCGTCAGGGGTTGAAAGACCGATCCGGGCGCCGCCTGTGGCGTCACGGTCTGGCCGGTCGGGAGCCAAAGCTGGCTGTCGGCCGCGGCCGCCGCGCTGCCGAGCATCGCGACCGAAACGGCGAGCGCTGTAATCAGTTTCATGCCGGTTACTTCCAGGATTGCATGGTTTGAATAAGCGTCACATTCGACAGTTCTGCGACAGTCGTCTAGCAGCCCTTGAAAACAGGCTCGCGCTTTTCCAGAAAGCTTTTGACGCCCTCGCGATGGTCTTCCGTCTGGAATAGGCGGTAAATTGTATCGATCGCCCAACTGCCGATTTGGCGTGGATCGCCAGGCGCTACGCGCCGCAGACCGTCTTTGATCGCACGGACTGCCAGCGGCGGGTTCGCTGCAATTTTTGCAGCAAGCGCATGAGCGCGCGTCATCAATTCTACATGAGGAAGAACTTCCGAGACGAGGCCGATGCGCAAAGCTTCTCGCGCATCGATTTGATCACCTGTGAGCAGGAGTTCAGAGGCCTTCGAGGGACCAACCAGAGCAGGCAGGCGGTAGAAGCCGCCAACATCGGCGACCAAGCCACGTTTGACGAAAAGCTCTGCGAATTTCGCATTCTCGGAAGCAAGACGAATATCGGCATAAAGCGCCAGTTCCATACCCCATCCGACCGCCGAGCCATTTACTGCAGCGATAACCGGCTTCTCACACTCCAGCGCAGCCATCGCGGCCGGCGTTGGCGGCCGTCCCGTCGTCGCGGCTGCAGGCGTAGCCGGCCGTGCCTCACCCGTCATCATCTCTTTGACGTCTTCGCCGGAGCAGAAGGCGGGGTCCGAACCGGTGACGATCACCACTCGAACGTCCTGGTCCTCGTTTGCCGCGCGAAACGCAGCTTCGATTTCGGCATAGGCGCGGTGGTTCAAGGCGTTACGCCGCTCCGGGCGATTGAGCGTGATCGTCAGCACATGGTCGCGAACCGAATAGAGGACGCACTGAAAGTCTTTTGTCTCGATCACCATCAGTCCGACACAGCCTCCTCTTCGCCTTGTTGCACGCTGCTTCGAAACGTATCACCAGCGCCGGACCGCTTCATCAGCGCGATGACCTGACTGACAGCCTGCTGCAGGTTGGTGGCGAGGAAATCGCACTCCGTCGATTCAAAGCTGTCCAGAAAATGCGTATCGTCCTGTACAATGCTCCAGAATCCGGCGATCAGCGGAACGTTGGGCATTCGTTTGCGCAAACGGCGCGCCATGTACCGCGCATTCTTCGGGCTTCCGGGCTCGAGATACGAAACGCAGATCACTCGCACGCCGTCGCAGTCGATATCAGGTATGTTCGTGGGCGATACATCTTCCGACGAAGCGAGCCTGGTGCCGATGCCCTGACGCTCGAGCAGGTGCGCCAGCAATGACGCGGCGGCATGATCAAGAACGCCGCGACCGCCGACACACAGCACGGGACGGTCCCGCCAATCGGGTGGCAGCATGTCCGGCGTCACTGTGCCGTCCCGGTCCTGCACATCTTCATGCATCGTCAGATTGTCGATAAAGCCTTCCACGGTTGTTCCGATACGGACACGCCCCGATTCATTAAGTGCCCCGCGATTGACATCGAGTTGGGCCAGCGCCAGTCCCTTGATCGCTACCTGGTCGAAGTAGGCGGGCAGCGTATGGTCCTGAAGGAATAGTTCCGCTTGCTCGGCCGCTTCGTCGGGGTTTCCGGCCATCATGCGCAGATAAAAGCTTTCCTCCGGCGCCATCGGTGGACGATCGCCCAGCATCACATCCAGGAAGCGCAATTGGTCGACGTGACGGCCAATGACGACAAGGCACATCGTCAGCGGTGTCGACAGGAGCAGGCCGACTGGCCCCCAAACAAAGGTCCAGAAGCCGGCGGCTACCACAACCGCGATTGCCGAAAGACCCATATTACGGCCGTACAGCCATGGCTCGATTGCCTGGCCCGTGATGGCCTCCAGTACCGAGAACAGACCGAGTGTCCACAGAAGCTTCGACCAGCCCGGATCGACCGCGAAAGCGAGCGACAAGGGCAGCAGGGCGGCGATGGGCACGCCGACATAGGGCACAAAGCGGAACATGGCCGCGATCAGCCCCCAAAGGGCGGGATTGGGCACCCCGATCGCCCACAGTCCAACACCGACCGACGCACCGAAAATGGTGTTGACCGCGGTCTGCAGGAGCAGATAGCGGCTCAACCGTTCGGCGCCGTCGTCGAGTGCTGTGGTCGTGCGCTGCAGATCGCGCGCACCGGCGAGCATGATGAAGCGATCGCGCAGATCTTCTTTCTGCAGCAGGATGAAAATCACGAAGATGATGATGATCGTCAGATTGGCGAGCGGTTCGACGAGCGGCCCACCGACGTTTTCGATTACAACGAGAGGGCTGGCGGGCGGTGTGCGGATAACGACCGGGATCGCAGGGTCCGTCTGCTGAGATGTCGTTTTGGACTCAAGTCGCTTGTCATTTGTCGAATGCGGGACGTTCGCAATCTGGTTGCTCAGATTGTCGAACATGTTGAGCGCGCCCTGGAGCATGCCGTTGCTCGCGGTGCTTCCTTCGACGGACTGAATCTTGGCCACCATGTTCTGCTGGTACTGCGGCAAGCTCTGCGCCAGCCAGGCCAGTTGCGTGCCGATGAAGGTGGCGATGCCGGAGATGAGCAGAACGGCGAGCGTGACCGTCAGAATCACGGCCACGATGCGCCCCAGCTTCAGACGGCGCAGAAACTCCGCGACCGGCGCCAGCGCAAAGGCGAGGAGAATCGACAGCGCCAGCGGCACCAGCAGCGTGCGGCCAAAGTATACCGCTGCGACAAGTACGGCAGCGACGATGGCCGCGCTTGCAGCCTCCTGCAGGCCGTTGGCGGTCGGTGCAGTCTTGGAAGCTTCTGGTGAGCCGTGAACCGTGGAGGGCATTCGGGGGTCCTTGGGCCTTCGGCCAAAGTGTCGCCAAAACAGCGAATTATGCAAATCCCTGACTTATTCTTGTCCTTCGCCCGCCTAGCGGATATGTCTGCCGGGCTTTTGCGGACATCCCCATGCCCTTCCTGCGCTTTATCCCAGAAACCACGAACGTCGATTTTGTCGGTTGGCGCTACTACGCCTTCGCCATGGACGGGCTTTTAACGCTTGTTGCTCTCGTGTCGATCGTCGTTCAGGGATTCAACCTCGGCATCGACTTCACGGGCGGCGTCCTCATGGAGGTCAAATCCGCCCAGGTGATCGACATCGGCAAGATGCGCACGGACGTCGACGGCCTCGGCTTCAAGGAAGTCCGGCTGCAATATTTCGGCGGCGGCGAGTGCGACACGCCCGCCAATTCGTGCGTCCTGATTCGCGTGCAACCGAATGCCACCCAGGTCGGCGAAACGGTCGCCAACCGGATCAAGGACAAGCTTGGTTCGGCCTACACGTTCCGGCGCAATGAAGTGGTCGGCCCGCAGGTCAGCCACGAGCTGTTCAACGACGGCGTGCTGGCAACGGTGCTGGCGATCGTTTTTATCTCTTTGTATGTCGCGTTTCGCTTTGAGTGGCAGTACGGCGTGGGAGCGCTGATCGCCACGGGGCATGACGTGTTCGTCACCGCAGGCATGTTCAGCGTGCTGCACATGGATTTCACGCTCAACTCGGTTGCCGCACTGTTGCTTCTCGCAGGCTACTCGATCAACGATACAGTCGTCGTTTTTGACCGCATCCGCGAGAACCGCCGCAAGTTCAAGCGCATGCCGCTAACCGAATTGATCAACCTCTCGACCAACCAGATCGCGACGCGGACGACCCTTGTTTCAGCGGCGACCGCACTGACCATGGTGCCGCTGTTGCTCTATGGCGGCCCCGAATTGTTCGGATTCAGCGCCGCCATTCTCTTCGGCATTCTGGTCGGAACCTTCTCGTCGACTTATGTCGCGGCCGCACTGCTGCTCTATCTGCCTGCGCCGGCCGGCAGCATCGAATCCACCACGGCCGAGTCGAACGCCTAGGTCCTTACAGCGGGAACCAGTCGCGGCGGTCTGAATAGACCTGATAGTGCGCGTTCACGCCCGCTCGCCAGCCAAGGCCCGTGCGCATCGGGGCCAGGGTCACGCCGCCGGAGCGCAGATAATTCACGCCAACACCCGCGATGAAGTAGAAGCTGCCTTCGACTCCCGGAAAGCGCTGGAACAGGCGCTGCTTCTCCTTGAGATTATAGATCAGCGTAAAGACTTTTGAGCCGTTGCCACCGACGTCGAAGCCGATGGAGGGGCCGCGCCAGTAAACTTTCTCCGGATCAAATCCTTTGCGGATCAGCCAGCCGGAACCGTATCTCAACCCGACGATGACCGCGCCGGAGCCTTCGTCACCCTTGATGTAGGCGTCCGGCTGTCCGAGGTCTTCAAAGATGCGCTGCACAGCCTTCGCCATGACCTCGGTCGAGATTCCGAAGAAATCCGATCCGGCCTGGACGATTTCGTTGGGCGAAAACGTGTCATCGCTTGTGCTGTCGTCGGCCGCCGTTGGCGCAATGCTCAGCACCATGGCTGCAACGGCGGCAAATATGGCGCCTGCAATCCGCAAAGGTCTCATCGGAAGGGTCTCCTGTCGAATCAGTCCGTTCCCGCAAGGGGATACTTGCCTAAAAGTCGGCTTTACGACAAACGGCAGTAGGGAGAATTGGCAGCGGTTCAAGGCCTTTTGAAGGCTCGTGGCGTGTTTACATATTTGGGCGCTAGTCTCGACTCAAAGCTCAATCAAGAGAGGTACGTTCAATGGATGGCGCCACAATCTTTGTTCTGGCGGTGTTGGTACTGGCCCTTGTCACGATTTTTTCGGGCGTCAAAAGCGTGCCGCAGGGCCGTGAATGGACCATCGAACGTTTTGGCCGCTTCACCCGTGTGCTCAAGCCGGGCCTCAATCTCATCATTCCCTACGTCGATCGCGTGGGCCGCAAGCTGTCGATGATGGAAGAAGTGCTTGCCATCCCGAGCCAGGTCGTCATCACGCGAGACAACGCAACGGTCACGGCCGACGCCATCGCCTTCTATCAGGTCGTCGACGCTGCAAAGGCCGCTTATGAAGTCGCCAATTTGCAGGCGGGCATCACCAATCTTTGCCTCACCAACGCGCGTACCGTGATCGGCGCGATGGATCTCGACGAAGTCCTGTCAAAGCGCGACGAGATCAACCAGCGTCTTCTGGCCGTTGTGGATCAGGCGACGAGTCCCTGGGGCGTCAAGGTCACGCGCATCGAGATCAAGGACCTCTCGCCGCCGAACGACATTACTGAAGCCATGGCGCGCCAGATGAAAGCCGAGCGATTCCGCCGCGCAGAAGTCACCCAGGCCGACGGCGAAAAGCAGGGCGCTATCCTGCGCGCGGAAGGCGCCAAGCAGTCCGCCATCCTCCAGGCCGAAGGTCGTAAGGAAGCCGCCTTCCGCGACGCCGAAGCGCGTGAACGACTGGCGCAGGCAGAAGCGAAGGCGACGCAGATGGTGTCGGACTCGATAGAAGCGGGCAATGTGAATGCGCTCAACTACTTCCTCGGTCAGAAATATGTCGATGCATTCGCCCAGCTTGCCAATGCGCCGAACCAGAAGTTCGTCATCATTCCGATGGAGTCGGCGGGTCTGCTCGGTTCCATCGCCGGCATCGCCGAGATGACGCGCGAAGCGATCACGACCCAGGTCACAGCCGTTCCGCGGACGGCGCGTCCGGCTGCCGGAACGGTGCCGAATGCGCCTGCGCCCGGCCGTCCGGCGGGAACCTAAGGAGGCAGCCATGCATGCCATTACAACCTTTCTGAACGAGCAACCGGCGTGGCACTGGTGGGCGCTCGGCGCGATTCTTTTGGCGGTCGAGATCACCAGCACGACGCAGTATCTGCTCTGGCCGGGTCTTGCGGCACTTGTCGTCGGTATCCTGAAATTCGTCGATCCCTCGTTGGACGGCCGGCTGGCGGTATTCCTGTTCGCGGTCATATCTGTTGTCGCGACGGCTGCCTGGAAGCGTTCTGCATGGGGCCGTGCGGATCGCGACACCCATGCCACGCTGAACGATCGCAGCGCTCAATATGTCGGACGGGTGGTGAAGGCCGAAGAGAATTTCGTCAACGGTCGCGGCGCCGTACGGATAGATGATACACGCTGGAACGCGACGGTCACAGATGGCTCCTCTCCCGTGAAAGGCGATATGCTGAGGATATCGGCGGCTGACGGCACGGACTTCAAGGTTCAGATGGCTGCCTGAAGGACGCTGGACTCATGGCTGAAGACAAACAGGGCGCAAGGCTTTCCGGCGCAGGCTGGATTGCGGTCGTGGTTCTTGTCGCGTTCCTTGCCGTGTCGATCTGGTATGGCGTAGCGGGATGGCGCGCGCTGGGCGACGTGGAGATGAGTACGTTCGGCTGGATCGCGCTGATCGCCGGTTCGTTCATCACGGTCGCTGTCGGAGCCGGCCTGATGGCGCTGGTGTTCTACTCCAGCCGCCACGATATGGACCGCTAGCCGCCGCGCGCGACGAAGAACGGATTGGCGAATTCCTCCGCCGACTTGCCGTAGACGAAGGCGCTGCCGTCGAGCTGCTTCACGCTTCCGCCCGCCGCGAGCAGCACGGCATGTCCGGCGGCAGTGTCCCACTCCATGGTCCGTCCGTGACGCGGATAGATGTCCGCCTCGCCGGCCGCTACCAGACAGAATTTCAGCGACGATCCGGCGGTTATGAAATCCTTCACCGGATAGTGCGCGAGATACTCTTCCGTCTTCTTGTCGCGATGCGAACGGCTGGCGACGGCGATCAGGCCGTCCTGCGGCGCCTTGCGGACGGCGATGGGTTTGAGCTGAGCCAGATCGGGCATGCTATGTATGCTCGTCTCGATCTCGAATGCTCCGCCTGGCGTCTCGCCGGCAAACAAGCGATGCTTTGCCGGCGCGTAGACAACGCCGCGCACGGCGACGCCGTTCTCGATTTCGGCGATGTTGACCGTGAACTCGCCGTTGTGATTGATGAATTCCTTGGTTCCGTCGAGTGGATCGACGAGAAAGAAGCGGCTGCCGATCCGTGGCAGGCGCCCGGCGGCAACTTCCTCTTCCGCGACGATCGCAATGTCGGGAAACTCCTTTTCGAGAGCCGCGAGGATAAAGCGCTCAGCTTCTTCATCGGCGTCGGTGACCGGCGAATGGTCCGATTTCTTGCGAGTCTGAGTCCCGTCTTCATAGTGGCGCATGATGATGACGCCGGCCTCATGGGCGATGCGCGCCAGGGTGCGCAACTGGTGCGAAGGCGTTGCAAGCATCTTAAGCATTCCTTAATAGGCGATGGAGACAGTTAGCGTTTGAAAACCATACCTTCAGTCCGGAGATCGCCACGACCATGGATGACATCGAATTTTCCGCATATCTCGTCAGCCGCGTGTGTCACGACCTTGTGGGGCCTCTGGGTGCCGTGGTCAACGGTCTGGAAGTCATGGAAGACGAGCGCGACGCCGCCATGCGCACCGATGCGCTCAAGATCGTTTCCTCCAGTGCTCTCCAGGCTCTCGCCCGGCTTCAGTTCATGCGCATTGCCTTCGGCGCCGCCGGTTCGGCCGGTGCAGAACTTGATATTGGCGAAGTCGGCCGTCTCGTCGGCGGACTGCTCGAGGGCGGAAAGATCCAGCTCGACTGGCAGTCGCCGCATGTGAACTGGCCCAAGAACTGGGCCAAACTGCTGATGAACGCCGCCTTGCTGGGCGCCGATTGCCTGCCTCGCGGCGGCCAGCTCACGGTTGTGACGAGCGCCGATCCTGCCACGCCTTCCTTCAAGATCGTCGCCACCAGCCCGCACGCGCGGGCATTGGACGAGGTGCAAAAGGCCGTGCGCGGCGAGGCGGCGGATGGCCACTTTGACGCGCGCGGGATCCAGCCCTACCTGACGCACAAGCTGTCGCGCAGCCTCAACGCCGGGCTGACACTCACTGCGCGCGAGGGTGTTGTCGAACTCGCCGCAGGGTAGTTTCTAAACGTCGCGTTTACCCTCCCAGCCCTAGTCTTGGCCACGATTTTAACTTTGGGCCATGGCTGAGCCGTGGCCGCATCAGGGTCAGCGCGCCATGAAACATTGTCTCGTCGTCGACGACAGCCGTGTGATCCGCAAGGTTGCCTGCCGGATCCTCGAAGACCTTCATTTCAAGACCGGCGAGGCCGAAGACGGCGTGTCCGCGCTCGCCGCCTGCCGCGCGAAAATGCCCGAACTCATTCTGCTCGACTGGAACATGCCGAACATGAACGGCATCGAGTTTCTCAAGACGCTGCGCAAGGAACGCGGCGGGGACCGGCCCGTCGTCGTCTTCTGCACGACCGAAAACGACGTTGCGCACATCTCCGAAGCGCTCGATGCCGGTGCAAACGAGTACATCATGAAGCCGTTCGACCGCAGCATCATCGAGGCCAAGCTGGCCGAAGTTGGTCTGTCCTAAGACGCGCCGATGAAACCGGAAGACTTCTCCTTCCTGGCGCAGATGGTGCGCCGCCGTTCGGGGCTGGTGCTGCCGATCCACAAGGCGCCTTTGATCGAAGGGCGTCTGACCACCGTCATGCGGCGGTTCGGATTTCGTTCGGTCAATGCGCTCATCCACGAATTGCGCCATGGCCGCGACACGCTGGCGCGCGCCGTGACCGAGGCGATGACGACGAACGAATCGTCCTTCTTTCGCGACCGCCCCTCGTTCGACAAGTTCCGTGAAGTGCTCCTGCCGCAGCTTCTTCAGGAGCGCGTGCGCAGCAAGCGCCTGCGAATCTGGAGCGCGGCCTGCGCTGCCGGCCAGGAGCCGTATTCGATTGCGATGATCCTGGATGATCTCAAGTTGCAGGCAAAGGGCTGGTCGATCGATCTCATTGCAACCGATCTCAGCTCGGAAATGATCGCGCGCGCGGAAGAGGGTCTATACTCGCACTACGAAGTTCAGCGCGGCCTCGCGATCCGCCGGCTCGTCGCAAACTTCACGCAGGAAGGCGGCAACTGGCGCATTCACGAAAACCTTCGCCGCATGGTTTCGTTCCGTCAGTTCAATTTGCTGGACTCCTTCGGCTGGCTCGACGATCTCGACGTCATCCTTTGCCGCAATGTGTTGCTCTACTTCGACCAGAAGACGAAATCGCAGGTGCTGGAAAAGATCGCCGAGACGCTTCAACCCGACGGCATCTTGATGCTCGGTCATGCCGAGACTCCGGACGCCGCCGTTAACACGTTCTCGCCGGTATCGCATGCGCCGAATCTCTACACGCATGCAGGCAACACGCAGCAAAGGCTCGCGGCCGGCTGATCACCACGTATCGATAAACGTCCGGCGGCTTGCGTTCGGGTCGCGCGGCGGGATCGAGCGGTAGCCCCGCATGATCCAGCGCCGCGTGTCGGCCGGATCGATCACGTCGTCGATTTCCAGGTGCGCGGCCATGTTGATCGCTTTGCCGCGGGCGTAGGACTGCGCCACCATCTGCTTGAACATTTCTTCCTTGGCTTCGGGGGTCGGTTGCGCCTCCAGCTCCTTGCGATATCCCAGACGCACTGCGCCTTCGAGCCCCATGCCACCAAACTCGCCCGTCGGCCAGGAGACGATGAAGAACGGCGCATGAAAGCTGCCGCCGGCCATTGCCTGCGCGCCGAGGCCATAGCCCTTGCGCAAAACGACAGTGAAGATCGGTACGCTGAGCGCGCCGCCGACCACGAACATGCGGCTGACGCGGCGCACGAGGGAGCTCTTTTCGGCTTCCGGACCCACCATGAAGCCCGGCGTATCGCAGAGCGAGATGATCGGCAGGCCGAACGCATCGCATAACTGCATGAAGCGCGCGGCCTTGTCGGCACAGGGCCCGTCGATCGCGCCGGCCAGGTGCATCGGGTTGTTTGCGATCAACCCGAACGGCGCGCCCTCTATCCGGATCAGCGCCGTCAGCATTCCAGGACCGAATTCAGGGCGCAGTTCGAGCACCGAACCCGCATCTGCCAGCGTTTGGATCACCTTGCGGCTTTCATAGACGCGCAGGCGGTTCTCCGGAATGAGATGGCGCAGTTCCTTTTGGTTCGCAGCGTCCCACTTGCCGAGCGTGCCCTGGAAGTAGCCGAGATATTTCTTGGCGGCTTCGATGGCTTCGATCTCGTCGGCAACCGCGATATCGACTACGCCGTTGGGCACCTGCACCGACATTGGTCCGACTTCGTCCGGCGTGTAGACGCCCAGGCCGCCGCCTTCGATCATCGCCGGACCGCCCATGCCGATATTTGAATTGGCCGCCGCGATGATGACATCGCTGCAGCCGAGCAGGGCGGCATTGCCGGCAAAACAGCGGCCTGAATTGATGCCGACGCGCGGAATGAGCCCCGACAGCTTTGCATACTGCCGGAACGTCGGTACATCGAGACCGGCGACTCCCGGAATATCGGTGTCGCCGGGCCGTCCGCCGCCGCCTTCGGCAAAGCAGACGATCGGAAGCTTCCATTCCTCCGCGACCTTCAGAAGGCGATCCTTCTTCTGATGGTTCATCGCGCCCTGCGTTCCGGCTAGGACGGTGTAGTCATAGGCCATCACGGCACAGCGCGCCTTGTGCTCGCCGAAGTCGGCGGCATTCACCGTGCCGATGCCCGTGATGATGCCGTCGCCCGGCGTGTTCTTGATCAAATCCTCCAGCGTGCGGCGGCGGCGCTGCGCGGCGAACGCCATCGCGCCATATTCGATGAAGCTCCCCGGATCGCAGAGTTGATCCAGGTTTTCGCGCGCGGTGCGCTGGTTCGTTTTGCGCCGGCGCGCGACGGCGTCGGGCCGGTTCTCGTCCAGACTGAAGGCGTGTCGCGCATTGGACTCGGCGAGGTCGGCGCGGATGAAATCAGGATCGGGCGTTTCCCGGGCGGCTTCGCCGGCCGCCGAAACGTCCTGCGGAACGAGGAAGAGGAACGGCTCGCCCTCGGCGAGAACGGTTCCCGGTGCGCCGGCGATCGAGTGGACGCGTCCCGACACCGCGGCGCCCACAAGGTGCTCCATCTTCATCGCTTCGAGAACTGCAACATTGGCACCCACAGGCACCACGTCGCCGACTTTCACGTCGATGCTGATGATCTTGCCCTGCATCGGTGCCAGAACGGCCGTTGTACCGGCAGGCGCGGGTGCGAAGCTCGTCGCGACACGTGCGGCCGCCGGCGCGGTTGTCATGCCGCCGGCCAGCTTCCAGTTCAGCGCCTTTGTGACGAGGTCGGCAGTGTTTTCCTCCACGAAACGCGTGCTGGTGTCGCCGTTCAAAACGCGCTCGTCGCTGATCAGCGCGTGGAGGAATTGAACATTGGTCTGCACGCCGTCGATCACGAATTCCGACAATGCACGTCGCGCCCGCGCCATCGTCGCGGTGAAGTCGGGTCCATGCACGATCACCTTGGCGAGCAGCGGATCGTAGCCGGGGTTTGTCGTATAGCCTTCGTAGCCGAACGTATCGACGCGCACGCCCGGGCCCGACGGCGGCACGAAACGACGTAGCGTTCCGCCCGAGGGCTTGATCGTTCCGTCGGCTTCCATCTTCTCCATGCTCACGCGCAACTGCACGGCAAAGCCGCGCGGCTCGGGTATGTCTTCCTGCTTCAGTCCGATTTCCTTCAGCATCTTGCCGCGCACAAGGTCGATCTGCACTGCGACAAGATCGATGCCGGTCACTTCCTCCGTCACCGTGTGCTCGACCTGCAGCCGCGGGTTCGCCTCGATGAACGCGAACGCCGCTGCATGACGTGGCGGATTTGGGTCGACCAGAAACTCGAATGTCGCAAGGCCGCGCAGCGCGACGTCGTCTGCGAGCCACACGGCTGCGTCGCATAACTGCTTGCGCAGGTCCGGATCCAGATCCGGCGCGGGCGCATATTCGACGATCTTCTGGTGGCGGCGCTGCAGGGTGCAGTCGCGCTCCCAGATGTGGCTCGCCGATTTTCCGTCGCCGGCTACCTGAATCTCGATATGCCGCGCCTTGGGCATGAAGACTTCGCCGTAGACGGCATCGTTGCCGAACGACGCCAGCGCTTCGGACTTGCAGCGGTTGTAGGCGCTCTCGAGTTCCTCGGCCGTGCTCACGATGCGCATGCCGCGCCCGCCACCGCCGGCAATCGCCTTGATGATGATCGGCCGCTTCTGCGCCCTGAAAAATGTGCGCATCTCCTCCAGTGTCGCAGGTCCCTTGGTACCCGCGAGCACGGGCACGCCGAAGCGTTCCGCCAGAGCGCGCGCGCGGGCCTTGTCGCCGAAGATCGACAGGACATGCGGGCTCGGCCCGATGAAAGTCAGGCCGGCCTTTTCACACGCCGTCGCGAATTCTGCGTTCTCGCTCAGAAAGCCGTAGCCGGGATGAATGGCATCACAGCCCGCCGCCTTGGCGCATGCGATCACGCGCGCAATGTCCAGATATGCCGCGACGCCGTCGGCGCCGAGCGCCTGAGCGGAGTCCGCAGCGGTCACGTGCAGCGAATGGGCGTCGTCGCCGGAATAGATGGCGACCGTATGGATACCGAGATCGGATGCCGCACGGGCAATGCGGATGGCGATCTCGCCGCGATTGGCGATCAGGATGTTCTTGAAGGTCATGACAGGGTCCGGGAATAGCGATCCCGGACTCTGCCATGTCCCGGCCCAACCTAGAAGGCGGCCCTGACCCCGGCAAAGGCTCCTATTCCGGGCACGCCGTCGTTCAGGACCTGTTCGGTGCGGTCGTTCAACACATTGTCGATGCGCCCGAACAGCTGCCACTTCTCGCTCAGATCATAGGATCCGAAGAGGTTGACCGTCGTGTTGCTGGTCAGCGGTTCGAGATTGCCTGCGTCGTTGAACCGCTTGCCCTGATAGGTGACGCTGCCGCCGAAACTCGCGCCGGGCAGGGGCACCCAGGTAATGACCGCGCTGCCGAGGTTCTGCGGGCGACGCGCCAGGTCCAGCCGGTTCACCACATTGATCGCCGACATGTTGGTCCAGTTCAGCGACGCGGTCAGCGTGTCCGCCAGCTTTGCATCAAGCGACGCCTCCAGGCCCTGTGCACGCGTCTTGTCGATATTGATGAAGAACCCGAACGCAGCCAGACGTTGGTCGCAGCCCGGCGCA
>Ga0265325_10001712_pt1 | contig 15249 bp, 13 predicted proteins | sample 41420metaG_FD_202090 | JGI IMG/M metagenome (GOLD analysis project Ga0265325, IMG submission 202090) | Rhizosphere microbial communities from Carex aquatilis grown in University of Washington, Seatle, WA, United States - 4-14-20 metaG | ecosystem: Host-associated > Plants > Roots > Rhizosphere...
GCCCCAATCGTGCGAACACCTGGCAATCTGCCGCCGCAGGTCGGGATTTCCGGGCGCGAAGTTATATCCGTTAATCTCGTTTCCCGCGCGCCTGATTAACCCCGCCAGAATTCGGTTCAGCTTGTGTCCCGGCAACAAATCGGGCGATGGGCAAGCAGCGCCCAGCGGCACCACGTCCGGATCGGATGCCGCCAACAGCAGTTTCGACATGATTCCGCTGATGCCAACGCGCGTCGCCTGCCGGCCCGGCACGGACGTCCTCGGTTCGGGCGGCATGGCCGTCTGCCGCGCCCGCACATAGAAGCCCGATTGCGGGCGCGCCTCAATATAACCGCGGCTCTCCAGCAGCATGTACGCCTGAAGGGCGGTGGAAACGCTCACCCCTTCCAGCGCGCTCGTGCGTCGCACCGAAGGTACTCGTTCACCGGGACGCAGCACGCCCTCGTCGATCATGCCGGCAATGCGGCCTGAAACGGCTCGATAGAGAAAGGTTCGATCCTGCTCGCTCATGAAACTGTTATGCTAGCAAATCCACCAATCTGCATCTGTTATGTATACCGAATCCAGTTTACTATCCACAGGTATGAGCGCACTCACTCCAACGAAGAGTATCTGGCGCAACGGTGTTTTCATTCCCTGGGCGGATGCGACCATCCACGTGTTGTCGCATGCCGTCAGTTGCGCTACGGCTGTCTGGGAAGGAATTCGCTGTTACGATACTCCGTGCGGTCCGGCCATTTTGCGGGCCCAATCACATATGCGCCGTCTCATCGAGTCGGCTCGCATTTACCGCATGGACGTTCCGTGGACAGCAGCTCAACTTGTGGACATCGCCACCGAGCTGGTGCGCGTCAACCAGGTCAACACCTGCTATATCCGCCCCATCGTGCTGCGCGGTTATGGTTCGCTTGGCGTTTATGGCGGCGATAATCCGCTGGACGTGTTTCTCGCGTGCTTCCCGTGGGGTTCCTATCTTGGCGAAGGCGCACTCGAACGGGGCGTGGATGTTTGTGTCTCCAGCTGGAATCGCATGGCGCCAAACACGTTGCCCGCTCTGTCAAAATCGGCGGCGAATTATATGAATTCTCAGCTCATCCGCATGGAAGCGAAAACCAACGGATACGACGAAGGCATTGCCCTGAACGTTGCCGGCTATGTCAGCGAGGGCTCGGCGGAAAACCTATTCGTTGTGCGGAACGGCCGCATTCTGACGCCGCCGCTCGACGCTTCGGTTCTGGAAGGCGTCACGCGCGACGCGGTTCTGCAACTCGCAGAAGACGCCGGCCTTCCAGTCGTCGAAATGCAAATCCCGCGCGAGTTGCTCTATATCGCCGACGAACTGTTCTTTGTCGGAACGGCCGCGGAAATCACGCCGATTCGATCCGTCGACCGCATTACCATCGGCTCGGGATCTCGCGGTCCTGTCACCGAAAAGCTACAAACCGAATTACTCGCCATCGTGCGGGGTGCCCGACCTGACCGTCACGGTTGGCTCACGCCCGTCGGAGTTCTGGAGACTGCCGCGTGACACAAAACCACATTTGCGACCCGTTCCTGCTGGAGTCAGCCGCGCGACGCTCCGTGCGCTATCTGAGCGAGATTGGGGAGCGGCGCGCCAGCCCTTCCGCCGAAGCTCTGGAGGCGCTGAGCGGATTCCGGACGGAGCTCCCCGATGCAGCGGTTGATCCGGAAACAGTGCTAGACACACTTGATCGCCTGGGTTCGCCTGCAACCATGGCCAGTGCCGGTGGCCGTTATTTTGGGTTCGTCATTGGCGGAAGCCTCCCAGTCACCGTTGCCGCAAACTGGCTGGCCGGAGCATGGGACCAGAATGCGGTCATGGCCGTCACTTCACCGGTCGCAGCCGAGGTGGAGGAAGTTGCATCTGGATGGTTGCTGGATATTCTTGGTCTCCCCAGGGAATCCGGCGTGGGCTTTGTCGGCTGTGATACAGTGGCAATCTTTGTGGCCCTGGCCGCCGCGCGCCGAGCGCTCTTATTGAAGGAAGGATGGGATGTGGATGACCGAGGCTTGTTCGGCGCACCTCCCATCACGGTCGTCGTCGGCGAGGAAACACACATATCCGTGCACAAATCGCTCGGTCTACTGGGGTTGGGCCGTGAGCGCGTAGTGCGTGTCCCAACAGACAGTCAGGGCCGCATGCGCGCCGATCTTATGCCTCGTTTCAACGGGCCTACGCTGGTATGCATCCAGGCAGGTAATGTCAATACAGGTTCTTTCGATCCGGCTGAAGAAATCTGCGCAGCGGCACACGAAGCGGGCGCGTGGGTGCATGTCGATGGTGCATTCGGAATCTGGGCGGCCGCAGCCCCCGATCGAGCCTATCTCACGCGGGGTCTGGCGCAGGCCGATTCCTGGTCCCTCGATGGGCATAAATGGTTGAATGTTCCATACGACAGTGGCATCGCCATCGTCCGTGACGCCATCCATTTACGCGAGGCGATGAGTGGCCACGCAGCTTATCTGCAGCGAGGCGAGCAGCGTGATCCGGGCTTTCTCACGCCAGGCATGTCCGTGCGCGCTCGCGGCATTGAGGTCTGGGCCGCCCTTGCGTCGCTGGGCCGCTCAGGCGTGGCAGACCTGATAGAACGCACCTGCCGCCATGCCACGAGGTTTGCCGAAGGTCTGAGCGCTGCCGGGTTCGAAATCCTCAACGATATCGTGATTAATCAGGTGTTGGTGGCATTCGGCGACGACGACACTACCCGCGCCGTGATCGCAGCAGTCCAGGCAGATGGTACCTGCTGGTGCGGCGGAACCGTCTGGCATGGACGCACCGCCATGCGCATCAGCGTCTCCGGCTGGGCCACTACCTCAGACGACGTTGAGCGTAGCTTAGCCGCGATTGTCCGCTGCGCGGGGGTCATACTCCATGAAGAGTCAACTGTTGAACAACAACGGTAAGCGCGCATAGAGTATTGCCATCTGCATTGCTCTGCGCGTGCGATCATCGGCTACATGGACTACTCGGCGACGCGCGCGATCCAGGATGGAATAGAAATCGTCCGGCTTACCGACTCCCAGCACAAAACGGAAGTGTCGATTGTGCCCTCCATCGGGAACAACGCGTATGAGATGAAGGTTAACGGCACAAATATATTCTGGTCGCCGTACCGGAGCCTGGCCGATTTTAAGGCCAAACCCGTTCATCTGGGCAATCCGTTCCTAGCGCCATGGGCTAATCGCCTCGACGGCGATGCATTCTGGGCGAACGGAAACAGATATCTGCTCAATGCGGGGCTGAACAACATCCATCGCGACGGCAACGGCCTGCCGATTCACGGTCTGCTGCAGTATTCGGATCGTTGGGAGGTAACCGCGTTGGAAGCAACCGGGGACGCCGCGTTCCTGACCAGCCGTCTGGAATTCTGGCGCTATACCGACTACCTTGCGCAATTCCCCTTCGCTCACGACATCGAGATGACCTATCGTCTGGCGGGTGGCGTCCTGGAGATTCAATTGGCGATCGCCAATCTGGGGACGGACACAATGCCGCTTTCGGTGGCTTTTCATCCGTATTTCACACTGACCGATGCTCCCCGCGACGAATGGACGGCACGGATTCCGGTGCGGGACCGCGTAGTGCTGGATGAGAAGTTGCTTCCAACCGGCGCAACCGAGCCCGCCGGCCTGTCGGAGTCAACGCCGCTGAAAGGCCAGTCCTTCGACACGGTTTATTCCGGGGTGGACTCGGCGAAAGAGTTTGAGGTGCTAGGAAGCAAACAGCGAATCGCGCTCCAGTTCGGCCAAAAATACCCGGTTGCCGTGGTTTATGCGCCGCCAGGACGCGATTTCGTCTGTTTTGAGCCGATGTCGGGTGTCACGAACGCATTCAATCTGGCCCAGCAGGGCCTGTATCCACAATTGCAGACCATCCCACCGGGCGGCAAGTGGGTAGAGAGTTACTGGATCCGGCCGAGCGGGTTCTGACGTTCCTACTTGGTACGCAGAGCCCAGCCCATTGGCGAAACCGAGCCGTCCGCAGCGTCGGGTTCCAGGATCTTGCTTACGGTCTTGCTCTCGAATGAGATCGAGAAGCTGACCATGGGCTCGCTGCCGGCTCCGGCTGTTCCGCCTAATGCGCAGGAGGTAATCTCCACGTTTTCAAACTTCAGGATCAGCACGCTGCGGCCTGACTTAACGGCGTCCAGTTCGGCCGATGGGATTGATTGGCCCTGCGCGCAGTATGCGCTGATCCGGGTGACCGCCGACTGCATGGCCAGGGCAAACCTGACTTCGCTGTCCGTGATCGCCGCCCCACCTGTCGTACGGCCTCCGGTGTCGGCCCAGGACAGGACTTCAATCCAACCGATGTAGCCGCGAGTTTTGACGTCGCCGGTGATTCCGTCGAGCCGGAGGTAGTACGCATAGCTGCTGGCCATGGTTCGTAAACTATAACATCATTTTGGGAACGGATTCTCGCGCGGTTCGTCGAAGGCAACATGTCCCGTTTGCAGGGACCTCGTTCCATCGTCAGACAAGTTACAAGAATTCGCTTATTTGGCTTGACTTGGCGTGTAGAAACGAAACATAATAATCCACGTTCGGCAGCGCCCGCTGCCTCCCCAGGAGGATACTTTGGCCCGAGAAAGCGTACACAAGAAGCTTGAACGCGTACGGCCGCCCCGCGTCCACGTCACGTATGACGTCGAAATTGGCGACGCCATTGAAATCAAGGAGATCCCGTTTGTCATGGGAGTGTTAGGCGACTTCAGCAGCATGCCTGAAGATCCCCTGCCGCGCCTGAAGGAACGGCGCTTCGTCGACATCACCCCCGACAACTTCGACTCCGTGCTGGCGAGCATGAGACCGCGGGTGGCCTTCTCGGTGGAGAATCGGCTCACTGAGGATCCCAACGCCGGCAAACTGGGTGTCGACATCTCTTTTAAAAGCATGGAAGATTTCGAGCCCGAACAGGTTGCCCGTCAGGTGAAACCGTTGCGCGAGCTCCTCGATTTGCGCACGCGCCTTTCGGATCTCCGTGGGAGCCTGCAGGGCAATGAGAAGCTTGAGCGATTGCTTCAGGACGTGGTAGGGAACTCAGATAAGATGCAGCAAATCCGGGGTGAAGCTAAGGCTGCCGGCCCGGAAGGAGGTAGTGGAAATGGCAACAACTAAGGCGAAGAGCGCCGCAGCGCCCGCCGCCGCCGCGGCAGAGCCGGTGGTTCAGGGAAAATCCCTGCTGGACGAGATTGTCGAGCAGGGCAGGCTGGTCCGCGACGAATCCATGCGCGGCCGCGGTAAGTATCTGGTTTCTGAGTTTGTAGAGCAGGTCCTGCAGGGCGAGATGACGGTTTCGCCGGACATCGAAGCGATGATCAACACGCGCATTGCGCAGATCGATCATTTGTTGTCCCTTCAGCTCAACGAAATCATGCACCACCCGACCTTCCAGCAACTGGAATCGACGTGGCGCGGGTTGCGTTACCTGATGGATCAGACGGAAACGAGCTCGCAGCTCAAGATCAAGATTCTGAACGTCAAGAAAAAAGAGCTGCTGCGCGATCTGCAGCGCGTGCCCGAGTTCGACCAGAGCACGATGTTCAAGAAGGTGTACGAGGAAGAGTTCGGTGTATTCGGCGGCGAGCCCTTTGGCGCGCTGATCGGCGATTACTATTTTGGACGCCACCCGGAAGACATCGAGCTGCTGGAGAAGGTTTCGCAGGTTGCCGCTGCGGCGCATGCCCCATTTCTGGCGGCTGCCTCGCCGGACATGATGAACCTGGAGAGCTTCACGCAACTGGACGCTCCGAGGGATCTCGGCAAGATCTTCGATACCACCGAGTACGCGCGCTGGAAGGGCTTCCGCATGACGGAGGATTCGCGCTACGTGGCTCTCACGATGCCGCGTGTGTTGATCCGCCTGCCCTATGGCGAAGCGACCAAGCCGATCGACGCGTTCCGCTATGAAGAAGCCGTTGATGGCGCCGATCACTCGAAGTATCTGTGGTCGAACGCCGCCTGGGCACTGGGCGCCCGCATCACCAACGCTTTCGCGCGGTACGGCTGGTGCGCGGCGATTCGCGGCGTGGAAGGTGGCGGTCTGGTGGACGCGCTCCCGGTTCACGTGTTCCAAACGGACGAGGGCGACACCACCATCAAGTGCCCCACCGAGACCATCATTACAGACCGTCGCGAAAAAGAGCTGGCCGACATGGGCTTCGCTCCGCTGGTGCATTGCAAAGGCACCGACTACGCGGCGTTCTTCAGCATTCAGTCCTGCCAGAAGCCGAAGCTGTACGATCAGGAGTCGGCCAACGCGAACGCGCGCCTCTCCACGCAGATTCCGTACATGCTGGCGGTATCCCGCTTTGCGCACTATCTGAAGTCGATGATGCGCGACAAGATTGGGAGCTTTATGTCGCGGACGGATTGCCAGGCGTTTCTCAATCGCTGGATTATGAACTACGTCACCCCGGACGACACCGCGTCGCCGGCAACCAAAGCGCAGTTTCCATTGCGCGAGGCGAGGATCGACGTAACGGAAGTGGCCGGAAAGCCGGGCGTGTACAAAGCTGTCGCGTTCCTGCGGCCGCACTTCCAACTCGACGAGCTGTCAGTGTCATTGCGTCTGGTGGCGGAGCTTCCAAAATCGGCGCGTCAATAACAATCGGAGGGGGCATTTCAATGAGCGGGCGTCGTATTCAGGCTTCCGCCAGAGAGGTGTCCTGAAAACTACGGAGGATAGTGAATGGCTGTTGATTATTTCCTTAAGCTTGACGGTATCGACGGTGAGAGCAAGCAGACGGGCCATAGCAAAGAACTGGAGATGGACAACTGGTCCTTTGGTGAAACGCAGGCCGGCACCGCTGCCCAGAACACCGGATCGGCCTCGGGCAAAGTCACTCTGAACGAGTTTCGCTTCTCCAAACGCATGGACGTTTCGAGTCCGAAGCTGATGCAGTACTGCGCCAACGGCAAACACGTGAAATGGGCAAGATTCACGGCGCGGCGCGCGGGTACCGAAGGCGGAACGCCTCTGGATTACCTGTTCGTCGACTTTGGCGATCTGATTATCTCCTCCTACGACATCAGCGGGGTGGGAACCGACGGCTGGCCGCAAGAGACGATTGCGTTCAGCTACGGCCAGATCGTGATGACGTATAAGCAACTTTCGAAGGGCATTGGGCAAGGTCCTATCCAGGGCGGATACGATGCCGAGAAGAACAAGAAAATCGCGGCTGTGGACGGAGCGCCGGGACTTCCGAAGTAACCGGGGAAACCGCGGATTTTAAAAGAGGAGAATATCAATGGCAGTCAGTTTCATTCTGGACATCACTGGAATTCCCGGCGAATCGAGCGACGACAATTCCACTTTCAACCAAAAGATCGAAATCGACGGCTGGGGTTTCGGCCACAGCCAGAGCGGCGTATCGCAGGCTGGTACCGGACGAGCTACGGGCAAAGTGACCGTGCAGGATTTCACGTTCACCAAGCACGTGGATATCTCAAGTCCGAAACTGGTGGAGTATTGCGCTACCGGCAACCAGATCAGTTCGGCCACGCTCTATGCGCGGCGCACGGGTCTTGTGGGTGGCGGACTTACGCCTTATCTCAACGTAGTATTCACCAATCTGATCATCTCTTCGTATCAGACGTCCGGCAGTAATGGCGATTCGGGACTGCCGGCCGAGCATATTTCGTTCAACTTTGCCAAAATCGAATACCAGTACACGCCGCAGGATGCGGGTGCTTCGCTGGGAACCTTGAGGGCGAGTTACGATCTGACCACCAGCGTGACCAGTTGAGTTCGGGCCCCGGGCCCTTTTGACCGTTTCGCTGCAAACCAGGCCGGGCCGATGCGAGCCTTCGTATCGACCCGGCCTGGCGCGCCCTCGGAGGGCTTCCATGAACGCCAAAGAACTGTTTCACGCCGGGAGACTCGAAGACGCCATTCAGTCGCTTATCGCGGAATTAAAGAACGATCCTGGCAACGATCGTCAGCGTACCTTTCTGTTCGAATTGCTTTGCTTTGCAGGTGCTTATGACCGCGCGGAAAAGCAACTGGATGTGCTGGCGCAATCGGGCAACAAGAACGCCGAACTGGGAACGCTGCTGTATCGCGGCGCGATGGCGGCGGAGCGGACTCGCCAGGGGATGTTCGAGAACAAGACGTTTCCCGCATCCAGTGAGGCGGAGACGGTTTCCGGCACCATTGACGACCGGCCGTTCGAGTGGATTTCCGACGCCGATCCGCGCATCGGTCCGAAGCTGGAAGTATTCGCGGCCGGAGCGTACATGTGGATTCCATACGTGCATATTGAGAGCATCGAAATCCCGCAACCACGCCGCCTCCGGGATCTCCTGTGGACGCCCGCGGTGGTGCATACGGGACCATCGTTCGAGGATAAAGATCTGGGTGAAGTGTTGCTGCCCGCAATGTGCCCGCTCTCGATCAAGAGTTCGGATGAGGCCGTAAGGCTGGGACGCAGCACCATCTGGGAGGAGTCGGCTGACGGCGCCATCCCGCTGGGCCAGAAGGTATTGATTGTCGACGACGAAGAGATTCCACTTTTGCAGATTCGCCGCCTGACGTTCGCTACCGGCGCCTCGACGGAGAGTGGCGCGGCGGCTGCCACCTGATCCGATGCCGCTTCGCGATGATCTTCTCAACCCGATTCCGGGAGACAACCCCAGCGGCGCCAATCTTCGGTACGCACCTGCCTACGATCAGGTAAAAGAGGCGCGCCGAGAAGAAGACGGCGCCGAACAGGGTATCTGGCAACGGCAGGTGAAAACCGCCGACTGGCCGCTGGTGGTGAAGCTTGCCTCCGAGCTGCTGGCCAAGAAATCGAAGGACCTGCAGATCGCCGCGTGGCTGACTGAGGCGATTCTCCATCGCGAGGGGTTCGCGGGCCTGAAGCAGGGCCTGGATTTGATGCATGGCCTGCTCACCTATTTCTGGGAAACGGTTTACCCGGAGATCGAAGACGGCGATGTGGAAATGCGCGCTACCCCGCTGAACTGGATAGCCACGCAGCTAGCTCTGCCCCTGCGCCAGGTGCCGCTCACTAAGGAAGGGCACGACTTCTTCAAGTACAAAGAGTCTTTATCTGTTCCCACAGAAACGGACGCCGGCTACGACGACAATAAGCAACAGATTCGCAAGGCAGCCATCGAGGACGGGAAGCTTACTCCCGAACAATGGGGCGCCGCCTTCGACGCAATGTCGCGCGAATCCTACAACGAACTTGCCAATCAACTGCAAGGATCGCGGGACTCGCTGACGGCTCTTGACGAGCTGTGCACGGAGCGGTTCGGCGACGAAGCGCCTAGTTTTATTGGTCTGCGGGACACACTCGAGGAACTGGGGAATACGGTTCGTATTCTTCTGCTCAAAAAGGGCGGTCCGATTGGCGCAGCCGGAGCCGAGGAAGAGCCGGAGGAAGAGGAAGCGGCTGCCGAGCCCGTAGGACAGGCATCTCAGGACGCTGCGCCGGCGGCAGCACCGGCACGCACGCGCGCCAAGGCCACCTTGAGCGCCGAGCCGGAGACTCCGGAGGATGCAGCGGCCCGGGTTGCGGCGGTGGCGCGCTGGATGCGGAAACAGGATGCCAGAAGTCCGGTTCCATTCCTGCTTCTGAGGGCTTTGCGGTGGGGTGAGATTCGCGCGAATCCTCACGATCTGGATTGGCGCATGCTGGAAGCTCCGCCGACGGAGGTCCGCCAGAATATCAAGCGTCTTTCGCAGGAAGGCGATAACGAGCAGCTTCTGGAAGCTGGCGAAGAGGTAATGGCGACGCCCAGCGGACGGGCGTGGCTGGACCTGCAGCGGTTCGTGCTGGGCGCCTGCGATTCGCTGGGATATGACGGTGTTTCGCGCGCGATCCGTGCGGAGATCAAGGCTCTGTTGTCGGATTATCCGCAGTTGCTGGAAGCGTCGCTGAACGACGATACGCAGGCTGCCAATGCGCAGACGCGGGAGATGTTCCAGCCCCCGCCACCGCCTCCTCCGCCCCCACCGCCCGAAGAGCCGGCTGCGGAACCCGATCATTATGGGGCGCCCCCCGCGGAGGTGGCGCACTCGAACGGCGACTCTGCGGCGGTGCCCGATGACGAGGAATTGATTCGTGAGGCCATCCGCACCGGTCGTACGAACGATGCCGTGGAACTGGTTTCGCAAAGGCTGACGCAGGAGACCACTGGACGGTCGCGGTTTACCCGAAAGACTCAGCTGGCCATGGTGTGTATGGCCTCCGGGCACGAAGCCGTGGCATTTCCCATTCTGCGGGAACTCGCGGGCGAGATCAGCGAGCGCCGGCTGGAGGCATGGGAATCGCCGGCGATGATCGCGCATACGCTATCGTTGTTTTACCGATGCCTGGGACGCATGAATGCACCAGCGGAAGAACGGCAACGCGTCTATGCGGACATCTGCCGGCTGGATCCGAAACGGGCGCTGGAACTGGAGCGGTAGCGGCAAATCATGGCGAAGAGCAAGAACAAGGGCGGCCTTCTGGAGTCGGTGCTGGACCGGCTTACCGATACGGAGCCGCACAATCAGCACGAAGTGGGCGCCGGGCGCGCGCAATCGTTGCGGCAACTGAAAGCCTCGCTTCGCCGCGATCTGGAATGGCTGCTGAATAGCCGACGGATCATTGTGCCGGTTCCCGACTACGCGAAGGAACTTCCATACTCGCTTTTCGTGTACGGTCTGCCGGATTTGACGTCGTTCTCGTCGCAGTCGGCACGGGACCAGCAGGAGTTGCTGCAACTGATGGAATCCGCCATCAATGTATTCGAGCCCAGGCTGCTGAGCGTAATAGTCACCATGCTGCCGCTGAATGACGCGACGCGATCTTTGCGGTTTCAGATTGAAGGAATGGTTCGCGGCGACCCGACGCCGGAGCGCATCGTCTTCGACACGGTATTCGATCCGGTGAACGGCGAATACCAGGTGGGCCAAGAAAGTGCGCGATGAACTGCTGTACTACTATGAGCGCGAACTGGGATTTCTGCGTCAGATGGGCGCGGATTTCGCTGAGCGGTATCCCAAGGTAGCATCGCGGCTCGCGCTGGAGACCACCCGCTGCGACGACCCGCACGTCGAACGTATTATTGAGGCATTTTCGTTCCTTGCGGCGCGCCTTCACCTGAAGATCGACGACGAGTTTCCGGAGATCACCCAGGCGCTTCTGAATCTGGTGTATCCGCATTATCTGCGGCCCATTCCGGCCATGTCGATTGCGGAATACCGTGCGGATCCGAAGGCCGGAAAAATCAGCTCCGCGATTCGCGTACCGCGCGGCGCCACGTTATATACGCGTCCGACGAGCGGCGTGACGTGCAAGTTCCGAAGCTGCTACGAGACGATGATCTACCCGCTGGGCATCACGGAGGCGCAATGGCGGACACCGGATCGTCTGGACCCTCCATTGAAAGGTACCGAAGCAGTGGCGGCGATCCGGCTGCTGCTGAAGTGCAACCCAGGTGCGACTTTTAACGACTTGCGCGTGCCGGCCCTGCGCTTTTATTTATACGGCGAACCGAACCTGATTTATCCGCTGTACGAGCTGCTTTGCAATAACTGCTCCGGTGTCATGCTTCGCGATCCTTCGTTGAAGGGAAGGCAGAAATCGATCACGCTGCCGGGCAGCGCCCTGCGTCCGGTAGGTTTTGGCGAAGACGAGAGCATGCTGCCATATCCGCGGCGGTCCTTCTCCGGCTATCGCCTGTTGCAGGAGTACTTCGCGTTTCCGGAGAAATTCCTGTTTGTCGATTTGAGCGGGCTGGAAATGCTCACGGGGCGGGGCTTTGGCGAAACTGTCGAGGTGTTGCTTCTGGTTGGTTCCGTACCGCGGGCGGAGCAGGAGCAGGTACTGCAAACCGGCATCGTGCCGGGCATCTTCCGGCTGAATTGCTCGCCGATTGTGAATCTGTTTCCGCAGACCGCAGAGCCCATCCTGCATGACCAGACCAGTTACGAATACCCGGTGATTGCGGACGTGCGCCGGCGCGAATCGGTGGAAGTGTTTTCGGTGGATTCGGTGACCGCGGCGAGTCCGCGATCTCATGATCCGGTACCGTATGAACCGTTCTATTCCTTCCGGCACGGGAATGCGCGTACGAAGGACCAGGTGTTCTGGCATGTGTCCCGGCGCGACCTGGAAGGGAAGCTGGCCGGTACTTCGCCGGTGTGGCTGTCGCTGGTGGACCTGAGCGGGAATCCCGTCCGCGCAGATTTTGAGACGCTGACCCTGCATTGCACGTGCACGAATGGTGACCTGCCATCGCGGTTGCCGTTGGGAAATGAGCGCGGCGATTTCGATCTGGATGGCGATGCGCCGGTACGACAGATCATGGCGCTGCGCAAGCCAACGACGAGTGTGCCCCCACCGCTGGGCCGCAATGCATTATGGCGCCTGATTTCCCACCTTTCTCTGAATTATCTATCGCTTGTGGATGAGGGGAAGGATGCGCTGCAGGAGATTCTGCGTCTATACGAATTCTCCGGGTCGCCGTGGCTGGAACGGCAAATTGCCGGCATCACCAAAATCAACAGTCGTCGTCATCTGGCCCGGGTGGTGTCGGACACCGGCATCAGCTTCGTGAAGGGCACAAAGGTGGAGATGGAATTGGACGAGGAGCAATACGTCGGCGGCGGCGCATTTTTGTTTGCCAGTGTAATGGAGTATTTCCTCGGCCAGTACGTTTCCATGAACAGCTTTAGTCAGCTTGTCGCGAAGAGCGCCCAACGGAAAGAAGTAATCCGGCAGTGGCAGCCGCGAGCTGGACAGAGTATCCTGCTATGAATACCGTGGTTCCGGAAGACACAACGACCATTGAAGCCGCGCCTCCGCCGGATCCGGTTCGCGATGCTCTCGAACAGCGCATGTTCAATGAGCCGTGGGTATTCTCTTTCTTCCAGGCCGTGCGGTTGATGAAGCTCTTGACGCCGGAGCGCAAAACGCCGGGTGATTTCGGCAACCCGGCTGAGGAAACCGTTCGCTTCACCGCGCATGCCTCGATCTCTTTCCCTGCGAGCGAAATTCAATCGCTGGAGAAGCGGTTTGAAGCACCTCCCTTGATGTGCGTGAACTTCATGGGAATGTTCGGGCCGTTAGGCATGCTGCCGGTGCACTACACGCAGTTCATTCGCGATCGCGTGCGCGCCGGCGACAAAACGCTGCGGGACTTCCTGGATATTTTCAATCACCGGATGGTCTCGCTCTTTTATCGCGCGTGGGAAAAATATCGTTTTGGCGTTCCCTACGAGCGCGGCGAGCGCGACCGTCTGACCCAATATCTGTTGGATTTCATCGGGCTGGGAACACCGGGGCTGGAGGGCCGCCTTGCGGTTACAGACCAGTCGCTGCTGTTCTACACTGGACTGCTGGCGCAAAAGCCGCGGTCGGCCGAAGCCCTGCAGAACATGCTGGTGGACTATTTCAATGTGCCGGTGGAAGTGCGGCAATTTCGCGGCGTGTGGCGGCAGCTCGATCTGGACACGCAGTGTTCGCTGGACGATTCGCAGCGCATCTCGTCGCTGCTGGGCGTCGGCGTGGTGGCCGGCGATGAAGTGTGGGACCAGCAGTCCGTGGTGCGCGTTCGCATCGGCCCACTGGATGTCTCGCAGTACCTTGATTTTCTGCCCACGGGCACGGCCTACGAGCCGTTGCGGGCATTGACGCGGTTCTTCTCCCAGGATAACCTCGATTTCGAAGTTCAGCTGGTGCTGCGGCGCGAGGACGCTCCGCTTTGTGAGCTTGGCGCAGCCGGCGATACCGCTCCGAAGCTGGGCTGGCTTAGCTGGGGACGCACGAAGATGCTGGATCGCGATCCGGACGAAACCGTTCTTGAATTATGGAAGGTGGCCTGACCCATGAGTCTCAGTCTGAAATCCCTGATTAGCAAGCTGAATGAAACGACGCGGAAAGCGCTGGAAGCCGCCGCGGGCCTGTGCGTGACCAGAACGCACTATGACGTGGAGATGGAGCACTTCCTGCTCAAGCTGCTGGACGACACCGGCACCGACAGCACGCGGATCTATGAGCGTTTTGGTGTCGACACGTCCCGGCTGTCTGCCGAGTTGACGCGCAGTTTGGATCGTCTGCGCACGGGCAATGCACGGACGCCGAGCCTGAGTCCCTCGCTGGTGCGCATGTTTACAGACGCCTGGACTACAGGCAGTATCGAAATGGGCGCAACCGAGGTCCGCAGCGGTTTGACGCTTCTCGCACTGGCCACGCAACCGGAATTGGCGCGGACCATCACCGAAGTGAGCCCCGAGTTTGCGAAGATCCAGGGGTCGGTGCTGCAAGCCGAATTCGCCAGCATTGTGGCGGCGTCCAGCGAAGGCGAAATGGCCGAAGGCGGCGCTCCGGGCACACCGCAGGCTGGGATTAAGGCCGGCGGCAAGACACCGAATCTGAACCAGTTCACCATCGACCTCACGGCGAACGCGAAAGCGGGAAAGATCGATCCGGTACTGGGCCGCGATTCGGAGATTCGGCAAATCATCGATATCCTGATGCGCCGGCGGCAGAACAATCCCATCCTCACTGGCGAGGCGGGTGTAGGCAAAACGGCAGTCGTGGAAGGTTTTGCCCTGCGGGTGGCCAGTGGCGATGTGCCGCCGCCACTGCGAAATGTTGTGGTGCGCACGCTGGATCTGGCATTGCTACAGGCGGGCGCGGGCGTGAAGGGCGAGTTTGAAAATCGCTTGAAGGGTCTGATTGAAGAAGTAAAATCGTCACCGGTTCCAATCATCCTGTTTATCGACGAAGCCCATACCATGATCGGCGCGGGCGGTCAGGCAGGCCAGGGAGACGCCGCCAATTTATTGAAGCCGGCGCTGGCACGTGGGGAATTGCGTACCATTGCCGCTACCACGTGGTCTGAGTACAAGCGCTATTTCGAAAAAGACGCTGCGCTCGCGCGCCGGTTCCAGGTGGTGAAGGTGGAGGAGCCTGGCGAGATTCAGTGCATGGTGATGCTGCGCGGCATTGTGCCGTCGCTCGAAAAGCATCACGGCGTGCGCATTCTGGATGACGGACTCGGTGCCGCGGTGCGGCTCTCGCACCGGTATCTGGCTGGGCGGCAGCTTCCCGACAAGGCGGTGAGCGTTCTGGATACTGCCTGCGCCAGGTTAGCTCTCGGCCAGAGCGCCACGCCTCCGGCCATTGAGGATTCCATCCGGCAGATGGACGATCTGAATGTGCAGGAGCGAATTCTCACGCGCGAAGCTGCGGCAGGCGCGAATCATGCCGAACGGCTGGCGCAGATCAG
>Ga0265325_10001713_pt1 | contig 15242 bp, 18 predicted proteins | sample 41420metaG_FD_202090 | JGI IMG/M metagenome (GOLD analysis project Ga0265325, IMG submission 202090) | Rhizosphere microbial communities from Carex aquatilis grown in University of Washington, Seatle, WA, United States - 4-14-20 metaG | ecosystem: Host-associated > Plants > Roots > Rhizosphere...
GATGAACCCGCCACGACCTGCCGTCTACGGTGGACGGGTGACGTGGGGCCTGCTTGGCGCGTTCGCCGCGGCGATCGCCTACGGCGTCGGCACGATCCTGCAAGCGGTGGGCGCGCGCACCACCGGGAACGCCGACGACCTCGACGCCAACCTGGTCCGGCGACTGCTGCACTCCTCGCCGTACATCACCGGCCTGGTGCTCGACGCAGTCGGCTTCGGGATGTCCTTCGCCGCGCTGCACACCCTGCCGCTGTTCACGGTGCAGGCGATCATCGCGTCCAGCCTTGCGGTCACCGCCATCCTGGCCGCGCTGACGATGGGGATGCGCCCGGCCATCGTCGAATGGCTCGCGCTGCTCGGCGTGACCGCGGGCCTCACCTTGCTCGCCCTGTCCGCGACCGATGAGTCAGCCACCCGGCTGGACGAGATGGACCGCTGGCTGCTGGTCATCAGCGTCGCCGTCGTCGGCGTGTTCGCCTACGCCGCGGCCCGGCGCCGGCACACGCCGAGCCGCCACGACGGGTGGGCGCTCGGCGGGCTGGCCGGCTTGATGTTCGGCGGGGCCGGAATCGGCGCCCGAATGTTGCAGGCCCCGTCCACGCCCTGGCGGCTCTTCCTCGACCCCGCGCTCTACGCGATGGCCCTTGCCGGCATCCTCGGCCTGCTCATCTACGCCATGGCGGTGCAGCGCGGCAGCGTGACGGTCGCGACCGCGGCCGTCGTCGTCGCCGAAACGCTGGTGCCGGCTGCGGTCGGCATCACCTTGCTCGGCGACCGGCCCGCGCCGGGCCACACCACCCTGGCCGCCTTCGGCTTCGGGCTGACCGTCGCCGGTGCACTTGCCCTCGCCCGATACGGCGAGCCGACACCCGGCAGGATGGGGCGGCTCCACGACCTCCCGGTCGGTACGCTTCCGGCACCGTGACAACGACCAACAGCACTCCCGCGCGTGGCACTCGCCTGCCTCGCTCGGTCCGGCGCGAGCAGTTGCTCGGCGCGGCCCAAGAGGTTTTCGTCGCGAACGGCTATCACGCCGCGGCGATGGACGACATCGCTGAACGGGCCGGGGTCAGCAAACCCGTTCTCTACCAGCACTTCCCGAGCAAGCTCGACCTGTACGTCGCGTTGCTCGACCAGCACGCCGACATGCTGCAGGCGCGCCTGCTGGCCGCGCTGGAAAGTACGACGGACAACCACGAACGGGTGTCCGGCTGCATCCGGGCCTACTTCGACTTCGTCGACGATCCCGGCGGAGCATTCCGCTTGGTGTTCGAGTCGGACCTGCGCAACGAGCCGGCCGTGCGGGAGCGGGTCGAGCGATCGCTGCAACGCTCGGTGGAGGCGATCGCCGACACGATCGCGCGCGACACCGGGCTTCAGCGTGCCGACTCCGAGCTGCTGTCCTGCGGGCTGACCGGGGTCGCCGAGATCAGCGCGCGCTGGTGGCTGGCGTCGGCCGGTCAGATCCCGAAGGAACGCGCGATCGAGCTGATCCAGGCGCTCGCCTGGCGTGGCATCTCCGGCTACCCGAGGGTCTCCGACCCCGACGCGTAGACCGCCGCGCCGGCCGGGTTTCGCCACCGGCGTACCGGGTTTCACCGCGCCCTCGAGGGCGGTCCACTAGCCTGATCCGCGTGGAGGTACGGATTGGCGTCAAAGGCGCCCCGCGAGAGTTGTCGTTCGAGAGCGCCCAGTCAGCCGACGAGATCCAGCAAGCGGTGGAAGAGGCGCTGAAGAGCAACGCCGCCACCGTGACCCTCGTGGACGAGAAGGGCCGCCGGGTGATGGTCGCGAGCGACAAGCTGGCCTATGTCGAGATCGCCGAGGCCGACTCGCGTCGGGTCGGGTTCGGCGCGCTCTAACCAACTGCTCGCCACCCGCTCCCCCTAAGAGTGCAGGCCGAGCGTCTCCATCCGCTCGCTGTGCCGCTGCGTCAAGCGGGCCAGCAACTCGCCCACCGCCGCCAGGTCACCCACGCCACCGACGATCAGCCGAGCCAGCTCGTCGCGGTCGACCGCGATCCGCTGGGCCTGGACGAGGGCCTCGCCGACCAGGCGCCGGCCCCACAACGCGAGCCGGCCGGCGACCGCCGGATCCGCCTCGGTGGCCGAGCGCACGTGCGCGACGGCAAACTCGGCGTGGCCGGTGTCGCCGAGGACATCGACGACGAGGGACTGGGTCGAGTCGTCCATGAACTCCGCGAGCTCGCGATAGAAGTCCGCGGCGAACCCGTCCCCGACGTAGGCCTTGACCAGGCTCTCCAGCCAGTCGGCCGGCGCGGTGGAGTCGTGGTAGGCGTCGAGCGGAGCGACGAACGGCGCCATCGCGACGTTCGAGTCCACGCCCAGCGACGCCAACCGCTCGTGCAGGACCTGGAAATGCTCGAACTCCGCAACCGCCATCGCGCCGAGCGCCGCCTTGTCGGCGAGCGTGGGCGCGAGTGAGGCGTCGCCGGCGAGCCGCTCGAACGCGGTCAACTCGGCGTAGGCAAGAACGCCCAACAAGTCGATCACGGCGAGCTTGCGATCCTCGTCCGTCATCGGATCGGTCCACTCGCTCATCGCCCGACACTATCGAGCAACGACCGCCTGAAGCCCGTTCCGCACTACACTGATCATCAGTACGACATTTCCGCGGAGAGCCGTGGTGTCGGTCCCCCGCGAATGTCGCGGGCGCGGGCCAGCCGCCAAGTGTGCAGACGGACTCCGCACAAACGAGCTCTGCCGCGAATTGCCGGGCAATCCTTGGCAGAGGCTAGGAGTCCCACCGTGAAGACCTTCGCCGATCTCGGCGTCGATGACGACATCGTCGCGACGCTGGCAGCGCGAGACATCGTCCACCCGTTCCCGATCCAGTCGCTCACCATCCCGTTGGCGCTCAAAGGCCACGACCTGATCGGTCAGGCCCGCACCGGCACCGGGAAGACCATCGCGTTTGCGCTGCCGCTCCTACACCTGGTCGAAGCCGGCCGCGCGGACGGCAAACCCCAGGCGCTCGTGGTCGCGCCGACCCGAGAGCTTGCCAGCCAGGTCGCCCGCGACATCGAGCTGGCCAGTGGCGACCGTGGCACCCGGATCCTCGTCATCTACGGCGGCCGGGCCTACGAGCCTCAGCTGGAAGCGCTCCGCAAGGGGGTCGACGTAGTCGTCGGCACGCCCGGCCGGCTGCTCGACCTCGCCAAGCAGCGCGCGCTCGACCTGTCCCAGGTGAAGATCCTGGTGCTCGACGAGGCGGACGAGATGCTCGACCTCGGCTTCCTGCCGGACGTCGAGCGGATCGTCGCCCAGGTCGCCGAGGTCCGCCAGACGATGCTGTTCTCGGCGACCATGCCTGGCCCGGTGGTCGCGCTGGCCCGCCGATACCTGCGCCACCCCACCCACATCCGCGCCGAGTCGCCGGACGAGAGCTCGATGGTGCCCACCACGAGCCAGTTCGTGTTCCGCGCCCACCACCTCGACAAGCCCGAGGTGCTCGCCAGGGTCATGCAGGCCGACGGCCGCGGCCTGGCGATGGTGTTCACCCGCACCAAGCGCTCCGCCGACCGGATCGCCGCCGACCTCGAGGAGCGCGGGTTCGCGGCGGCAGCCGTGCACGGTGACCTCGGCCAGGGGGCCCGCGAGCGGGCGCTTCGCGCGTTCCGCAGCGGCAAGGTCGACATCCTGGTCGCGACCGACGTGGCCGCGCGCGGGATCGACATCGCCGGGGTGACCCACGTCATCAACTACGAGTGCCCGGACGACGAGAAGACCTACCTGCACCGGATCGGCCGCACCGGCCGGGCCGGCGAGGTCGGCTGCGCGATCACCTTCGTCGACTGGGCCGACGGCTATCGCTGGGGCATGATCAACAAGGCCCTCGACCTGCCGTTCCCGGAGCCCGAGGAGACCTACTCGACCTCCGACGTGCTCTACGAGGAGCTCGACATCCCGCGTACGGCGACCGGCCGGCTCCCGCGTGCCCAGCGGACCCGCGAAGGGCTGGACGCCGAGGCGATCGAGGACCTCGGCGAAACCGGCCGGCGCCAGCCGGCCGGCGCCGGCCGCGGCAGTGCTCGCGCGCCCCGATCCGGCGGCGGCAACCGGCCGGCGGCCGGCAGCCGATCGTCGGGCCGGTCCGGCTCGGGCAGCCGGTCCGAGCGCCCGACCCGCTCCGAAGTCCCGGCCGCGGCCCCGGCCGCCGACGGGCCGGCGCGACCCAAGCGCCGCCGGAAGCGCACCCGGGCCGGCGTACAAAGCGGTGAAGCCCGGACCACGCCCGCCGCGGGCAACGGCGCCGCGCCGGCGTCGACGGCCGGCAGTGCCGACGGGGCGCCCACGCGGACCCGCCGCCGCACGCGTGCGGGCGCCGGCGCCAACGCCTCGGGCGAGCCAAGAACCACCACGTAACGGGATCAAGGCGCCGCCGCGGTCGGCCGATGCTTGTGGGAACGACGACCGAGGAGGGAACCGACCGTGGTGATGCGAACGGTGGGCAACCGGCATGCCGCCGAAGACGTCGAGGACCTCGCCATCTGGGTTCGCGGGCTCGGCGAGTGCCCGCCCGTCACCCAGACCGCCTTTGCCGCCTGCCCACACCCGGTGCACGGCGACGACCCCGCGAGCTGGTTCTACGTCGAGGCCGACCCCGAAGGCGGGGTGGCCCGGCTGCGTTGCCTGGCCGGTGGCCACGCCAATGACGTGCTCGACTCCGCCGAGCACTGGTCCTACCCCGGGGTCTGGGCCTGCCGCGCCTGCGGCCAGTCGATCGCCGAGGTGGTGTACGGCATCCACGACGAGGCCGGCACCGCCACCTGGTTGATGATCGCAGCGCGTTGCGTCGAGTGCGGCGACGTCGCCGGGCTGACCGACTTCGTCCTGAACGACGTACCGGTCGACAACCTGCTCGCCCAGCTCTGAGGGCCGGCGCGGCAGCTCAGATCTGGAGCGTGAAGCGGACCCAGCTGGGTCGGCCGCACGCCGGACAACGCATGTACGTCGGGTAGTCGTGCTTGAGCACGCCGACCGCGTGGACCTCGTCGCCATGGCCGACGCGTAGCCCGAGGTGCAAGGAGGGGAAGGCGGCCCGCAGCGCCTGACTCAGGCCCAGCACCGTGCGGCCCTCGCACCGCGAGCACTCGACCAGCGCCGACCCCACGGTCGGCGTCGGCGCCTCGGTTGCCGACGAGAACAGCACCCGCTTGCCCTGCGCGTCGTGCACCGGCTCGGCCCCGAATGCCGGCCGTGCCTGCGATCGCGGCCGCAGCCGGTCGAAGCCCGATCCCGGTCCGGCCGGGTGTGACGTCGTCATGCCCGGTCCCGAGCCGGCTCGGTGAGGTCGATCTGCGGGCGTACGCCGGCCGCCGCCGCGGACAGGAAGGCGAGCGCGTCCGGGTCGTCGGGCAGACCGGCCAACCGCCGGGCGAGCACCCGGTAAGCGACCGCGCCCGGTGTACGCCGGGCGGTGCGCATGATCGAATGACCGACCGCCGGCGCCTCGGCGAACCGGATCGACCGTGGGATCGGCGGGTCGATCACATCGAGGCCGTAGCGAATCGCGACGTCGGCGAGCACCGCGCGGGTGTGGTTGGTGCGCCCGTCAAAGAGCGTCGGCAGGACGCCCATCACGTGCAGCTGCGGATTCGTCAGCCGCTGCACGTCGTGGACGGTGTCGAGCAGCTGACCGACGCCGCGGTGGGACAGCGTCTCGCACTGCAGCGGCACGATCACCTCGTCGGCCGCGGTCAACGCGTTGAGCGTGAGCACCCCGAGGGTCGGGCCGCAGTCGATCAGGATGACGTCGTAGCGGTCACGGACCTCGTCGAGGGCATGGCGCAGCACGTACTCGCGCCCGGTCCGGGTCAGCAGCATCGCCTCGCAGCCGGCCAGCTCGATCGTGGCCGGCAGGACGTCGGGTCCTTCGGCGGTGGGCAGCACCACCATCCGCGCGGACACCCGGCCGAGCAGGACGTCGTGGATCGACAGGTCGAGCGACTCGGGATCGAGGCCGAGGGAGAAGGTCAGGCACGCCTGCGGATCGAGATCGACCGCAAGCACCCGCTTCCCCAGCTCGGTCAGTGCCGTGGCCAGGGACGCAACGGTGGTCGTCTTGGCGACGCCGCCCTTCTGGTTGGCGACGGCGTACGTGCGGGCGATCGTCACAGCTGGTCCTGCCCGGTCTCGACGCGACCCCCGACGCCGTACAGCGCCTGAGCCGATGCGCTCCCAAGGCTAGCGGGTAGCCTGCCCGCCGTGGTCGGCCAACTGTGCAGCCCGCGCCCGGCACCGGACGGGCAGCCATGAGCGTGCCGCGCCATCTCGATCTCGCGCCAGAACTGTGCGCAACCCGAGTGACGGCTGCGTCTGGTGAGCTCGCCGCACTGGTCGCGACCCCGCCCGATGACGTCGTACGACGACCGCCGGTCCTCGCCGTACCCGGCTACACCGGCAGCAAGGAAGACTTTCTGCACCTGCTGCCGCTGCTCGCGCGGATCGGCCATCCGGTGACCGCGATCGACCTGCGCGGGCAGCACGAGTCCGGCGGCCCGGAGGACGTGTCCGCCTACACGATCGAGGCGCTGGGCGCCGACGTCGGGTCGCTGCTGGGCGCCGGTGAACCGATGCACGTGCTCGCGCACTCCTTCGGCGGGCTGGTCTGCCGCGCCGCCGTGCTGGCCGGTGCGCCGGTGCTGTCACTCACCCTGCTCGGCTCCGGGCCGGGCGCGCTCGGCGGGAACCGCGGGCTTCTGATCGAGCTGATGCAGCCGCTGCTGGCCGAAGGCGGCGTCCCGGCGGTGTGGGAGGCGTCGCAGGCGATCAGCGCGGCCGACCCGAAGTCCGCCGACGTGCCGCCTGAGGTGCGGGAGTTCGTGCGCCGGCGCTTTCTGGCCGCACCGGACGCCGCCATGCTGGGCATGGGTACGGCGCTGATCACCGCCCCGGATCGGGTCGAGGAGCTGCGTGAGCTCGCGCTGCCGATCCTGGTCGCGCACGGCGACGCGGATGACGCGTGGACCCCGGACGAGCAGCGCGAGATGGCCGAGCGGCTCGGCGCGCGCTATCACGTGTTCGAGGCGGCCGGCCACTCGCCCGCGGTCGACGTACCCGAAGCCACCGCCGAGCTCCTCGAAACCTTCTGGTCCTCGCTCTAAGCAATGTCACATTGCCCAGGGAAACCCCAGGGTGATGTGACATTGCCCCCGGCTTTGCCGGGGCAATGTCACATTGCTTTGAACTAGTCGAGGAGGTCGTCGACGGATGAGCTGATCTCGCTCGGCAGGCCGGCCCAGGGCTTGACCGGCTGCGGCGTCGCGGCCTGGCCGTCCGGGCAGTGCGCGCGGAAGTCGCACCATCCGCAGAGCTGGCCGGGCCGGGTCGGGAAGGCCTCATCGCGTTCGCCGGCTTCCCCGCGCGCGACGGCGGCAGCCACCTCGTCGGCGATCTCCTCGGCCCGGCCGAGATGGCGAGCGAGGGTCTCGTCCGTGTGCTCCCAGCTGATCACCTCACCGGTCGGCAGGTGGTGCAGCTCGACCCGATGGCACGGACGCCGCATCGTGCGCGCGGCCGCCAGCGCATAGAGCGCCAGGGCGAGCGAACCCCTCGCGTCGTCGGTCGTGAGGATGTGCCGCCCGGTCTTGTAGTCGACGACCACCAGCTCTTCGCCCCTGCGATCGAGCCGGTCGATCCGCCCCGACGCTGCGAGCCGTTCGGTCTTGAGCGCCACGGTCCGCTCCACCCCGAGCGGCTCATCGGCCGGGTCGAGCCCCGCGGTGTAGCGGGTGACCATCTGCGCCGCACGCTCCCGCCACTCCTCGGCCTGGTCGTCGTCACGGAAGCCCAACGGCGACCACTTCTCCCGCACGAGCCGGCCAGCCGCTTCGGGGATCCGCCCGGCCTCGGGCAGCGACCACCACGCGGCCAACGCGACGTGCGCCGCCGCGCCGACACTGTTGTGCGCCCACGGCGGGCCCTTCGGTGGCGGTGGCCGGTCAACGTAGGTGAACCGGTAGCGCCGCGGGCAGTCCAGCCAGGCCGCCAGCCGAGACGGCGTACACGTGAACAGCCGACGTGGCACGACCACGTCGAGCTCGCCCTGACCGTCCGTCACCCGATCAGTGTCGCGGCCGGCAACGACAGCATCGGCCCGCGACGCGCAGCTGTGGACGCTGAGAGGTCAGCTCGCCTCGGGCAGCGTCGACAACCGCGGCGAGAGCGAGCCGAAGGCGATGCCGACGTCGACCAGGCCGTCCCGCAGGTCAGTCAGCGCCACCTCGTCGTACATGAGCACGCCGGCGGTCGCCGGCCAGACCACCGCCCACAACCACTGACCCTTCGCCTCGCCCACGAAGGTGGCGCGGTCGTGGCCGCCGGGCACACTCCACATCGCGGTCGGGTGGTTGGCGGCGAGCACCCGCGCATCCGGGTGACCGGTGTCGAAGCCTGCGCCGGGATCGGCCTGCCCGAACCCGGCGTACCTCGCGCCGAGCCCGACTCCCGGCTCCTCGGCGACGATCATCAGCTCCGCCGCGCCACCGAGCGGGCTCGGCCCGGTCAGGCAGGTGACCGTCGCGCAGGCCCCGGTGCGCTCGTCACCGGCGTACGCCACCCCGCTGCAGACCCAGCCGCGCGGGAGCGGATTCGGCATCCACAGCGGGACGACCGCGCGGCCCACGACATGCTCGACGGCATCGAGGCCGATGTGTGACAGCACCATGTACGGGTGCACGACGCCGTGGCGCGGGCACTCCCAGGCGCTCGACCACAACCCCGGCGGGCGCAGATCATTTCCGCACCGAGGACACATCGGGTCCTGATGCACACCATCACGCTGAGCCGTGCAGGGCGCCACGTCAATAGGCCAGCCGCGTCAACTCATGGCCGGGGGTCGGCCGTCGGGAGGACCCGGCCGGACACCCGGCGACGAGGCCGCCGGATGGTGACCCGCCGGCGCATAGTCTCCGGGAAATGGAACACCCTCACCGTGGCCTGGGCGACCAGGGACCGGCCGCCCGTGTCATCTGCGCGGGCGCCGTGATCCGCGACGACGACGGCCGGCTGCTCATGGTGCGCCGCGGGGTCGAGCCCGCGCGCGGCACCTGGTCACTGCCCGGCGGCCGGGTCGAGCCCGGCGAGACGCTCAAGGCAGCCGCCGCGCGCGAGGTGCTCGAGGAAACCGGGTTGGTCGTCTCGGTCGGCGAGCTGATCACGACCGTGGACGTGATGGGTTATACGGTGCACGACTTCGCGGCGACCGCGACCGGCGGCACCCTCGCCGCCGGTGACGACGCAAGTGACGTGCGGTGGTGCACTCCCGAAGAGGTCACGACGATGACGCTGTCACCGGGCCTGCTCGACGAGCTACGCCGGATGCGGGTCCTCTGAACCGGTGGCCACCGGCAGTACGACGGTGCAGAACGCACATCGGGTCGCGTCGTACGGGATCGAACTCTTGCACTCGGGGCAGACCTTGGTCTCGCTGTCCGTGCCGGTCGCCGGCTTGAACCTGGTCATCAGGTGGTTGACCGGACGCACCACGAAGTAGTAGACGACGATGCCGATCAACACCAACGAGACCAGCGAGTTCAGGAAGTCGCCGTAGAGGAACTTCGAGCCGCCGACCTGCCAGTAGCGGGTCGAGAAGTCCGAGGCCTTGCCGAGCGGGATCCCGACCAGCGGCGTGATGAAGTCGTTGACCAGCGACTTCACCACCGCGGTGAACGCGGTACCGATGACGATGCCGACCGCGAGGTCCACGACGCTGCCGCGCAACACGAAGGTGCGGAAGCCCGACAGGTCGAGTCGGCGCGAGCCGCTGCGGACGAGGTCTTCGAGCCGGTCGATGGGGTCGCGGTCACTCATGACCCGATCAGTACCCCTTGTTCTTCGCCGGCACGACCAGATGTGGCACGACACGCCGAAAAAGCGTCGTGCCGGTGACGATCCGGCTGCTACGGGCGGCGGATGTGTCCCTCGCCGATCGGCACGACCGATCCGCTCACCCGGCCCTCGACCGCGATCCCGCCCGCGCATCTCACCTCGCACGACAACCGCGACGGCCGGCCCATCTCCGCACCTTGGTTCACGACGTACGACGTGACCCCGTCGGCGGCAACGCGGCCGCAGGACGCGAGCCACACGCCGAGACCGAGTGCCGCCGATCCCGTGGCCGGGTCCTCGGCGACGTCGCCGGCGAACATGCGCGCATGCGCGACGTGATCGATCTCGGAGAAGACGAACACGCCGATCCCACCATCGAGGGTGCGCAGGCCGGCGAAGTCAGGAGCCGAGCGGGCGACCGCGTCCGGTCGCACATGCAGATAGCAGAAGTTGATGCCCATGCCGCAGAACCGGACCGGGTCGCCCGCCAGGTCGGCGGCGCTCAGCCCGACCGCCGCGATTGCGGCCGACGGATCGACCACGTCGCCGAGCGTCGGCTTGCCACCGGTCAACGTCACCGACTCGCCGTCGAGCACGAGGGGCAGCAGGCCGGCGCCGCACTCCTGCACGAGATCGCCGTCCGACACCCGGCCGACCGACCGCATCACCCACGCCGCGCCGACCGACGGGTGACCGGCAAACGGCAACTCCGATCCAGGCGTGAAGATCCGCAGCCGGTAGTTCGCCTCCGGCGTGGTCGCCGCCATCGGGAACACCGTCTCCGACAAGTTGAACTCGGCCGCGATCCGCTGCATCTGCTCGGTGGTCAGGTCCTCACCGTCGAGGACGACCGCGAGCGGATTGCCCGCGAACGCCTGATCGGTGAAGACGTCCACCAGCCGATACGGCAAGAGCTCGCTCATGTGATCGTCACCCCGCCGTCGACGGCGATGGTCTGACCGGTCACGTATCCGGCCGCATCCGACACCAGCCAGACCAGCGTCGCGGCGAGCTCCTCGGTCTTTCCGAGCCGCCCGCTCACGACCCGCGGACTCATCATCTCCAAGTAGCTGGGGTCGTACTGATCGGTCATCTCGGTCGCGAAGAACCCGGGGGCGATGCAGTTGACCCGGATCCCCTTGCGCACGGTCCACTGCTGGGCCAGGTCGCGCGTGAGGCCCATCAGCCCGGCCTTCGACGCGGAGTAGGCGGCCTGCGGAAGGCCACCCGTCGTGAGCCCGATCACGCTGCCGATGTTGACGATCGTGCCGCTGCCGGCGGCAGCGCGGCCGAACGCCTGTGCCATCCAGTAGCAGCCGTTGAGGTTGATGTCGATGACCGACCTGAACTGCTCGGGCGTCTCGCGGGTCGCCGGCACCGCGGTGCCCACGCCGGCGTTGTTGACCAGGATGTCGACCGCGCCGAGCTCCTCGACCGCGGCGGCAACAAGCGCCTCGCAGTCCTCCGGGCGCGACACGTCGGTCGCGACCGCGATCGCCCGGCGACCGAGACCGGTCACCATCTCGCGGGTCTGCTCCAGCTTGTCGACCCGCCGTGCACCGAGCGCGACATCGGCGCCGGCCTCCGCGAGCGCGCGCGCGAACGCCACCCCCAAACCGGACGATGCGCCGGTAACGATCGCGACCTTGCCGTCGAGCCGAAACATGTCGAGGACACTCATGCTGGCCGACCATAGTGCCCAACGGCCGCGACTGATCACCACGGTGGCCGCCAACGTCCCAGGTCCGGACCGCTTCCAGCGGTAATCTCCGAATCATGGCGACCGGTACGGCGATGCGCATCTTCCTGGCGCGGCTTGCCGGGTTGACCGTGCTCGACCCCAACGCCGACCAGGTCGGCCGGATCCGTGATGTCGTCATCACGTTGCGAAGCGGTCACCAACCGCCGCGAGTGCTCGGCATCGTCGTCGAGGTGCAGCCCCGCCGGCGGGTCTTCGTACCGATCGGGCACGTCACCAGCATCGACGCCGACGCGGTCATCGTTCGCGGCCGGATCAACCTGCGCCGGTTCGAGCGCCGCGCCGAAGAGACCCTCGTGATCACCGAGCTGCTCGACCGCAAGGTGACCCTGGTGGAGGACGACAGCCAGGTGGTCGTGGTCGACGTGGCGATGGACCAGAGCCGAACCCGGGACTGGTTCATCACCCGGGTCGCCGTGCGGCCGACCGGCGGCTTCCGACGTCGCGGCCAGTTGAACGTCGTGCACTGGGACGCGGTGAGCGGCTTCGCGCACGCCGAGGCCGACCAGGGTGCCGCCAACCTGCTGGCCGCATTCGACCAGCTCCGTGCGCCCGACCTCGCCCACGTGCTGCACGAGCTGTCCGAGAAGCGGCGCGCTGAGGTGGTCGCGGCGCTCGACGACGAGCGACTTGCCGACGTCCTGGAAGAGCTGCCCGAGGACGACCAGGTCGAGATCCTCGCCACCCTCGCCGGCGAGCGTGCGGCCGACGTGCTCGAGGCGATGGCGCCCGACGATGCCGCCGACCTGCTCGGCGAGCTGCCGCCGGAGGAGGCCGAACGGCTGCTGGCGTTGATGGAGCCGGGCGAGGCCGGGCCGGTCCGCCGCCTGCTCACCTACTCCGAGAACACCGCCGGCGGCATGATGACCAGCGAGCCGGTGATCCTCTCCCCCGATGCCACCGTGGCCGAAGCCCTGGCCCGGGTGCGCGACCCGGAGATCTCGCCGGCGCTGGCCGCACAGATCTACGTCTGCCGGCCGCCGACCGAGACCCCCACCGGCAAGTACGTCGGCATCGTGCACATCCAGCGGCTGCTGCGCGAGCCGCCCTCGTCACTCGTCTCCGGGGTCGTCGACACCCAGATCGACCCGCTGAGTCCGGACTGCCCGCTGCCCGAGGTCACCGCGCACCTCGCCACCTACAACCTGGTCGCGATCCCGGTCGTCGACGACGCCGACCATCTGCTCGGCGCGGTCACGGTCGACGATGTCCTGGACCACCTGCTTCCGCCGGACTGGCGCGAGCGCCCGACCGGCGAGGTCGGAGCCACCGATGGCGCGTAGCGAGACTCGCAGCGAGAGCCGGCGGCCGCGCCTCGACCAGCCGCAGAACGCCCGGCGGACCATCGGTCTGCCCCGCTACGACCCCGAGTCGATGGGCCGGATCTCGGAGCGGGTCGCGCGCTTCCTCGGCACTTGGCGCTTCATCGGCTACATGACGCTGTTCATCGTCCTCTGGATCCTGTACAACATCGTGGCGCCGAGCGGCGTGCGATTCGACGAGTTCAGCAACAAGTTCACCCTGCTGACCCTGCTGCTCTCGCTGCAGGCGTCGTACGCCGCACCGCTGATCCTGCTCGCCCAGAACCGGCAGGCCGACCGCGACCGCGTGCAGTACGAGCAGGACCGCGCCCTCAACGAACGCACCGTCGCGGACACCGAGTACCTCGCCAGGGAGATTGCCTCGGTGCGGGTCTCGCTCGGCGAAGTCGCCACCCGCGACTTCCTGCGCAGCGAGCTGCAACGCTTCATCGACGAGCTCGCCCCCGATAGCCAGGAATCGGCCGCCAGCGAGCAATGACCGCCGATCGCACGACGTCGGATCGAGCCGGGAGCCACGCGACATACCCTTGACTCACGATGACTACCGCCACCCCGCCCACCGTCGAGGCCGTCACTGCCGCGCTCGCGACGGTGAAGGACCCCGAGATCCATCGGCCGATCACTGATCTGGGCATGGTCGAGGGCGTCACGGTCTCCGACGACGGCGTGGTCGAGGTCAGGGTCCTGCTCACCACCGCCGGGTGCCCGCTCAAGGACCGGATCACGAACGATGTGACCGCGGCAGTCGGCGCGCTCGACGGAGTCACCGGAGTGCGGGTCGTCCTCGATGTCATGAGCGACGAGCAGAAGGCCGCCCTGCGTACGACGTTGCAGGGCGGGCGGCCGGCGCGGCAGATCTCCTTCGCCCAACCCGGATCGCTGACCCGGATGTATGCGATCGCCAGCGGCAAGGGTGGTGTCGGCAAGTCGTCCACCACGGTCAACCTGGCGGTCGCGCTGGCCCAGGAAGGCCTGACCGTCGGCGTGGTCGACGCCGACATCTACGGGCACTCGATGCCACGGATGCTCGGCATCACGACACCGCCGTCGGTCGTCGACGGGATGATCGTGCCGCCAGAGGCATTCGGCGTGAAGGTCGTGTCGGCCGGGATGTTCATCGAGGACAACCGGGCGTTGGCTTTTCGCGGGCCGATGCTGCACAAGGCGCTCGAGCAGCTGCTCGCGGACGTCTACTGGGGCGACCTCGACATCCTTCTGCTCGACCTGCCACCGGGCACCGGTGACATCGCGATCTCGACCGCACAGCTGCTGCCGACCGCCGAGCTGATCGTCATCACAACGCCGCAGCTGGCCGCCCGCGAGGTGGCCGAGCGGGCCGGCTCGATCGCCGCGATGACCAAGCAACGGCTGGCCGGCGTGATCGAAAACATGGCCGGGCTGCCGTGCCCGCACTGTGGCGAGATGATCGATGTCTTCGGCGCGGGTGGCGGCATCGCGGTGGCGGAGAGTCTCAGCCGGATCCTCGGCACCGAGGTGCCGCTGCTGGGCTCGGTGCCGATCGACCCGCGGGTCCGCGAGGGCGGTGACACCGGTCTGCCGATCGTGGTCGCGGATCCGGATGCCGACGCCGCGATCGCGCTGCGAGCGATCGCGGCAAAATTGAAAGCGAAGACCCGAGGCCTGGCCGGTCGCTCGCTGTCACTCTCGCCGGTCTAGCGAAACTCGCACCCGCCGGTCGGCGGGGTCAGGTCGCGTCGGAGTCGAACGGCGGGGCTTCGTTGACCGCCAGCACCGGCTGCACCTGGCGCTCGGCGGCCGCGGCGGCCTTGGGCTCGTCGTCGCCGAACAGCGCGTCCTCGACGAACCGGCGCGGATGCAACGAGCGCAGATCGAGGTCGGCCATCTCCGGGCCCAGCTCCGCGCGCAGGTCGTTCGCCGCGCCCCGCGCCATCGCCCGGAGCTGCCGCATCAGCCGCGCGGCGTCGGCCGCGGCTTTCGGCAGCCGGTCGGGCCCGAAGATGATCAGGCCGAGCACGGCCAGGACCAGGATCTCCTCCCAGCCCAGGTTGCCGAACATCCATCAAGCGTACGACGCGGTGCCTACTCGCTGCGGGCCGAGCCGAGAACGAGCGTGACGGTCCGGGTCTGCGAGCCACGGTGGTAGGTGACGGTCAGCCGCTGGCCAGGGACGTGCCGCCGGATCGCGACGATCAGTTCGTCGGCGGTCGTGACCTTCTCGCCGTCGACGGCCACGATCACGTCGCCGGACTTCATGCCCGCGTTCGCCGCCGGTCCATGCGCCTGCACCGCTGATCCGCCGGTCGCCGGCGGGCTGATCCGGGCCCCGGA